>Ga0307373_10001562_pt1 | contig 42838 bp, 41 predicted proteins | sample OX2MG_FD_202534 | JGI IMG/M metagenome (GOLD analysis project Ga0307373, IMG submission 202534) | Soil microbial communities from Risofladan, Vaasa, Finland - OX-2 | ecosystem: Environmental > Terrestrial > Soil > Coastal area > Acid sulfate soil | place: Finland: Risofladan, Vaasa | collected...
TCCACGGCGTCGTCGATGCGCTGCAAGGGGATCTGCGTGCCGCCATCCTTCTCGACGAAGGCGTTGACGCCCACCACCACCTGCTCGCCGCGCTCGATGCGTTGCTGAGCCGCGTAGGCCGCGTCCGCGATCTGCGTCTGCATCCAGCCCGACTCGATGGCTTTCACGCTGCCACCCATGGCGTCCACCTCGGCGATCAGGGCGCGGGCGCGCGCCGCCAGCTCCCCCGTCAGGTACTCCACGTAGTACGAGCCGCCCAGCGGATCCACGACGTCCGCCGCGCCGGACTCGTAGGCGATGACCTGCTGCGTGCGCAGTGCCAGGCGCGCCGACTCGGCGGTGGGAAGGGCAAGCGCCTCGTCGCGGCCGTTGGTGTGCAGCGACTGAGCGCCGCCCAGCACGGCGGCCAGAGCCTGCAGCGTGACGCGGACGACGTTGTTGTCCGGTTCCTGCGCCGTGAGCGTGGAGCCCGCCGTCTGAGCGTGAAAGCGCAGCATCCACGAGCGCGGGTCCTTGCAGCCGAAGACCTCGCGCGTGATCTCCGCCCAGATGGCGCGCGCCGCGCGGAACTTCGCGACTTCTTCGAACACGTCGTTGTGCGCGTTCCAGAAGAAGGAGAGGCGCGGCGCCACTGCGTCGGGGTCGAGCCCGGCGCTCACGGCCGCCTGCAGATACGCCTTGGCGTTGGAGAGCGTGAAGGCCAGCTCTTGCACCGCCGTCGATCCCGCTTCGCGAATGTGGTATCCGCTGATGGAGATCGTGTTCCAGCTGGGCACCTCGCGCGCGCAATACGCGAAGACGTCGGTGATGAGGCGCATCGCCGGCTGCGGCGGAAAGATGTAGGTCCCCCTGGCCGCGTATTCCTTGAGCACGTCGTTCTGGATCGTTCCGCCCAGCTTGGCGAACGGGATGCCGCGGCGCCGGGCTACCGCAAGCAGCAGCGCCAGCAGGATCGAGGCCGGCGCGTTGATCGTCATCGAGACGGTCACCTCGTCGAGCGGGATCTCGCGAAAGAGCGTCTCCATGTCCTCGATCGAGTCGATGGCAACGCCGACCTTGCCCACCTCGCCGCGAGCCTGTGGCGCGTCGGAGTCGTAGCCGAGTTGGGTGACCAGATCGAACGCCACGGAGAGTCCGGTTTGGCCGCGCGCCAGCAGATAGCGGTAGCGCTCGTTCGACTCCGCGGCCGTAGCGAAGCCGGCGTACTGGCGCATGGTCCAGAGGCGGCCGCGGAACATGTCGGGGCGGATGCCGCGCACGAAGGGATAGGCGCCGGGCTCGCCAGCCTGCGCGGAAAAGTCGGCATCTCCCGGGCGGAAGACGTCGCGCAGCGGAACTCCGGAGTCGTTGGCGGCGCGGTCGCGCCGGTTGGGCGGGGTGGTCATGAGGCCTTGGCCTTCGCCGGGGCCGGGGCGTCCTCCACCCTGCCGGGGGTTTACACCCCACCCCGGGTGGGGTAGGATGGCAGCGTGAAGACCACCGTCAAGGGCGAGCAGCGCCGGGCGCGCCACGTGCCGCCGGAGCGCAAGAGCGAGATGCTCAACCGTCTGCGGTCGGCGCGGGGCCACCTGGACGCCGTCATCCGCATGGTCGAAGACGAGGCGTACTGCGTCGACGTCATCAAGCAGATCTCGGCGATCCGCGCCGCGCTCGACCGCGTGGGCCGGATGGAGCTTCGCAACCACTTCGAGCACTGCTTCGCCGAAGCGATCCGCACCGGCGAGGACGACCGCGTGATCGGTGAGCTGATGGATGCCCTCGCGTTCAACAAGGAATTGCTGTGACGACTACCGTGACCCAGAAGATCTTCGTGCAGGGCATGACCTGCAACAACTGCGTGCGCCACGTGACCGAGGCGCTGCAATCCGTGCCGGGCGTGCGCTCGGTCCGAGTCGATCTCCCCAGCGGCTCGGCGCTCCTCGAAACGGAGCGCCCCGTCGACCCGGGCGTCATCTCCGCGGTCTTGGACGATGCCGGATACGCGCTCGCCGAGTAAGACGGAGCTCGCGGTCGAGGGGATGACGTGCGCGTCGTGCGTCGCGCGCGTCACCAAGTACCTCGAGCGCGTGCCCGGCGTGGAGTCGGCGGGGGTCAACCTGGCCACGGAGCGCGCGCTGATCGCGCACGACGCCGCCGTCTCGATCGAGGCGCTGGAGGCGGCCGTTGAGCAGGCGGGATACCACGCGCGCCCCGTGGAGAACGCCGGCTTGGAGGCGGAGGACGAGGACGCACGGCGCCGCGAGCGCGAGCTGGCGCGCAGCCGCCGCATCCTCGTCTTGGGCGTGGCGCTGCTGGTGCCGACACTGCTCCTCGGCATGGCCGTGCCGGCGTTCACCGGCAAGGACTGGCTGATGCTCGCGCTGGCGATCCCGGCATGGGGCGTGGTGGGCTTCGGCTTCCACCGCGGCGCGCTCACGCAACTGCGCCACGGCGCGGCCAACATGGACACGCTGGTCTCCCTCGGCTCCACGGCGGCCCTCGCGTACTCGGTCTACGCCATGCTCGCGATGCGTCCGACGTACTTCGAGAGCGTCGTCGCGATCGTCGTGCTGATCTATCTCGGCAAGTACCTCGAGGCGGTGGCAAAAGGGCGCACCAATCTCGCCATCCGGGCGCTCATGTCGCTGCGCCCGCAGACGGCGCGGATCCGTGGCGCGGATGGTCAGACGCGTGAGATCGCGATCGACCGCGTGGTGCGCGGAGACGTGGTGATCGTGCCGCCCGGCGAGCGCATCCCCGTCGACGGGGTGGTGGCGGCGGGCAGCGGGGCCGTGGACGTCTCGATGCTCACCGGTGAGCCGATCCCCGTGGAGGTGGCTCCAGGCTCCTCCGTGACGGGCGGAACGCTCAACGGGGATGCCGCGTTGGAGGTGCGCGCGCAGGCGGTCGGCGCGGGCACGGTGCTCGCCCGCATCGTGGCGGTGGTGCGCGAGGCGCAAGGCTCGCGGGCGCCGGTGCAGCGCCTGGCCGATCGGGTTGCCGGCGTCTTCGTTCCCGTCATCCTCGCGGTTGCCGCGCTGACCCTGGTCGGCTGGATGATCGCGGGTCACCCGTGGTCGGAGGCGCTGATCGCTGCCGTCGCGGTCCTGGTCGTGGCCTGTCCGTGCGCCATGGGCTTGGCGACACCCACGGCGATCATGGTGGCGGTGGGGGTGGGCGCCCAGCGCGGCGTGCTCTTCAAGGGCGCGGAGTCGCTGGAGCGCATCGGCGGGGTCGAGGCCGTGGTCTTCGACAAGACGGGGACGCTGACGCGCGGACGTCCGGAAGTGGTAGGCGCGCACGGCGCCGACGGCGTCGACGAGCGGGAGCTCCTCGCCGTCGCGGCGGCCGTGGAACGCGCCTCCTCGCACCCGCTGGCGGCGGCGATCGTGCGAGCGGCGCAGGAGCGCGGTATTGCTTTGCCGCGGGCGAGCGAGTCGGTGGCCGAGCGCGGGCGCGGGGTACGCGCGCTGGTCGAAGGGCGGGAGGCGCGCGTGGGGACGCGGGCGTTCCTCTCCGATGACGGCGTGAGCGCGGAGTCCCTGGAACGTCTCTTGCCGCCAATGCGCGAGGATGCCTCGGTGGCGTACGTCGCGCGCGGCGAGCAGTTCTTGGGGGAGATCGAGATCGCCGACACGCTGCGGCCGACTGCGCGCGAGGCGGTTGCCGCCCTGCACGAGCGGGGCATCACGACCGCGCTGGTGAGCGGCGACCGCCGCGAGGCGGCGGAGGCGGTGGCGCGGGCCGCGGGCATCGACCGCGCGCTGGGAGAGGTCTCGCCGGAGGGCAAGGCGGAGTTCGTGCGCGCGTTGCGCGGCGAGGGGCGGCGGGTGGCGTTCGTGGGCGACGGCATCAACGACGCCCCGGCGCTGGCCAGTGCCGACGTCGGCTTGGCGATGGGCGGGGGCACGGAGATCGCGATGGAGGCGGCCGACGCGGCCATCCTCTCCGGGGATCCGCGGGCCGTGGCCGCGGCGATCGACCTCTCGCGCGCCACGATGCGCACGATCAAGCAGAACCTGTTCTGGGCCTTCGCCTACAACGTGGTGCTCGTGCCGCTGGCCGTCGTGGGCATCGTGCACCCCGTGATGGCGGCCGCGGCGATGGGCTTCTCCAGCCTCTTCGTGGTCGGGAACTCGCTGCTGCTGCGCCGCCGCGGCTAGGGAATCGCCGATCGACGTTCGTCCCATCGTTGCCAAGCGGCCGGGGCATTCCTCCCTCGGGGCCGCTCGTCGGCGCATCGGCCCTCTCGACTTCCTGTCTCCGGGCCGATGTCGGAGCGCCCCTCGTGAGGCATGCCCCAGCCGCTTGGCGATGTGCGTGTGACGTCGATCCGCGATTCCGGGGAAGAGCTACTTCACCGCCTCGATGGTCAGCGAGATCTCGACCTGCTCGCCCACCAGGACGCCGCCGGTCTCCAGTGCCGCGTTCCACTCCAGGCCGAAGTCCTTGCGGTTGATCTGCGCGTGCGCGCTATAGGCGATGCGCTGGTTGCCCCACGGATCCTTGCCGCCGCCCTCGTACTCCGCGGCGAGCTCGACGGTCTTGGTCACGCCATGCAGCGTGAGGTCGCCCGTGACCGTGAAATGCGTCTCGTCTTGCTTGGCGATGCGCGTTGAGCGGAACTCCATCGTGGGGAAGCGCTCGACGTCGAAGAAGTCCGCCGAGCGCAGGTGCGCGTCGCGATCCGCCTCGCGCGTGCTCACGGAGGCGGCGTCGACCGTGGCTTGCACGCTGGTGGGGATCGCGTTGCCGGCCGCCGTTTCCACGGAGCCGGCCGTGACGCGGAAGGTGCCCTTCACCTTGGCGATCATCATGTGGCGGACGGCGAAGTCGGCGCTGGAGTGCGTGGCGTCGATCTGCCAGGTGGCGGCGGAGTCGAGGGTCTGGGTGGTCATCGTGCGGATGCCTTTCGTCTGAGCAAGGTGCGATGAAATGAGGTGGCGGTTCGAGAGCGTCGCGTGTCAGGCGCTCTGGCCGCCGGTCCGAGGAGCGCGGCGCAGCGCGAGGACGAGCAGCCCGCCGAGGGCGCCGATCGCGATGAGCAGCCACGCCGTCGCGGGGTCGGAGAGGGCCGGGATGGGCGCGAGTGCGTCGAGCGAGATCGCCCCGGGCCCGGCGAAGGCCAGGGCGATTGCGGAGGCCGCGTACATCCAAGGGAGCTCGTAGCCGTTCTTCATGGCGAAGAATCCGTTGCGGGCGTGGACGCTGACGGCGGCGACGAGCATCACGGAGACGATGATCGCGGGGCCCACGGGGTTGAGCCACCCCAGCGCGAGCAGCAGGCCTCCGCCGATCTCGCCGAGGGAGGCCAAAGCGGCCATGAGCAGCGGCGCCGGAAAGCCGATGGAACCGAAGATGCCGGCAGTCGCCTTGAGCCCATGACCCCCGAACCAGCCGAGGAGCTTTTGGGCACCGTGCGCCGCGAGGGCCGGCCCGATCATGAGCCGGGCGATCAGGAGCGCGAGAGCCGAAGCCAAAGGGGAATCCTCCGTAAGTATCTTACCAATTGTAAGTTTCTCGTTATTATGCTACTATAGGTGAGTAACTTATGTCAAGTAGCCAAAAATGCCACATGATACGGGGCCGACGAGGCGGAAATACGGTACGACGATGACGACGGAAGGGACGCATGGCGAACGCAGCTGGACGGAGTTCTGTCCGCGCTTTCACCGAGCGATCGAGCTGGTAGGCAAGCGCTGGTCGGGTGCGATCTTGCGCGCGCTTCTCGCCGGCGACCATCGCTTCAACGAGCTCCTCGGGGCGATTCCCGGACTCTCGGACCGTTTGCTCACGGAGCGCCTGCGCGAGCTCGAAGAAGAAGGGCTCGTCCGGCGGGACATCGAGCCGGGCCCACCGTTGCGCATCACCTACACGTTGACGGAGAAGGGTTCCGAGCTGCGCGATGCGCTGTGGCCGCTGGCCATCTGGGCCGAGCGGTGGATGACCGACGAGACGGACCCGGTCAAGACGTAGCGGCTAGCCGCGCGAGGCCTTGCTCGAGATCGGCGAGGAGGTCGGCGGGATCCTCCAGACCGATGTGGAGCCGGACGACAGGGCCCTGCGCGCGCCACGAGGCGGCCGTGCGCAGCGGAGCGGGATCGGTCGGAATGGCCAGGCTCTCGAACCCGCCCCAGCTGTAGCCCAGCGCGAAGAGCTCGAGCGACTCCAGCATGGCGTGCACGCGCTCGAGGGCAACCGGCCGGAGCACGAGCGAGAAGAGGCCCGAGGAACCCAGGAAATCGCGCCGCCACAGCTCGTGACCGGGGCAGCTCGGCAGGGCCGGGTGCAGGACGCGCTCGACTTCGGGACGCTCGGCGAGCCAGCGCGCCACGGCCAGAGCGCTCTCCTGGTGACGCCGCAGGCGCACGGCCAGCGTGCGCAGGCCGCGCAGCGCGAGGAAGCAGTCGTCGGGGGCGGCCGAGTGACCGAGGAGTGCGACGTGGCGCCGCACGCGGTCGAAGTTCTCCTCGTTGACGACGATGATGCCGAGCATCAGATCGGAGTGGCCGCCGATGTACTTGGTGGCGGCGTGTACCGAGACGTCGATGCCGTGGGCGAAGGGCTTGAAGAAGTACGGCGTGGCCCAGGTGTTGTCGATGACGGTGGGGATGCCATGGCGGCGCGCCACGGCGGTGATCGCGGGAACGTCCTGCACCTCGAACGTGAGCGAGCCCGGCGACTCAAGGTAGATTGCCGTGGTGTTGGGGCGCAGCAACGCCTCGATGGCGCTGCCGATGGAGGGGTCGTAGTACGTGACCTCGACGCCGCCGGCGGTCAGGCCGCGCTCGCAGAACGACCGGGTGGGGCCGTAGCTCGAATCGGCGACCAGCACGTGGCCGCCGGCCTTGGCGAAGGCGCCGAGCGCCGCGGTGATGGCGGCCAGGCCCGACGAGACGGCGATGGCGCGATGCCCGCCTTCCAGCGTGGCCACCGCCTCCTCGAGCGCGAACGTGGTGGGGGTGCCGAAGCGCCCGTAGACGATCGTTCCGGGCTCGAAGGGACGGTCGTGAGCCTCCACCATCTCCGCCACGCGCTCGAACGCGATCGTCGAGGCGTGATAGACCGGCGTGTTGACGGCCCCGTGGGATCGCTTCGGATCACGCCCCGCAAGCGTGATCAGCGTTTCGTCGCGCATGCGTCAGGCGAGCGTGACCAGCGGCGCGTCCACGTCCACGGACGCTCCGGCGGACGCATGCACCTTCGCCACCGTGCCAGCTTTGTGCGCGCGGATCTCGTTCATCATCTTCATCGCCTCGACGACCGCGACCAGATCGCCCTCGGCGACATCCTGCCCCTCCTTCACGGCGATCTCGGCGACCACTCCGTGCATGGGCGACCGCACATCGTTCCCGCCGTGGACGATCCGCTTGGATGGCGCTTTCGTTCGCCGCGGCGCGGGGGCGCGTCCGTTCGCCGTGGCGGGTGCCGCCGCGGATGCGGGGCGATCGACCAGCCGCACGCGATAGAGCTTGTCGTTGACCTCAACGCGGATGGTCTCGCCTCCGGGTGAGGGGGCGCCCTCCGCGTGCTCCGCGTGGGGAGCGGCGCCGGCGGCGGCGCGCAGACGCGGCGCGGCCTCCAGCGCGAACGGCTCGAGCGTGGCCGTGCCGTAGCCGGCGTCGACCACGGCCGGGTGACGCAGGAGCTCGCGGAAGAACGGGATCGTGGTCACCACGCCGCCGATGCGATACTCCCAGAGCGCGCGGTCGAGGCGCGCCAGTGCCTGCTCCCGGGTGGGAGCCCAGACCACGAGCTTGGCCACCATGGAGTCGTAGTCGGGGGGAATGGTGCAGCCGGCATAGGCGGCGGAGTCGATGCGCACGCCCAAGCCCGCGGGCTCGCGGTAGGCGGTAATCGTGCCCGGCGCGGGGCGGAAGTTGTCCGAGGGGTCCTCGGCGTTGACGCGCACCTCGATGGCGTGGCCGCGCGGGCGCACCTCGCTCTGCGTCACGGAGAGCGGCTCGCCGGCGGCCGCGCGGATCTGCTCGCGGATCAAGTCGATCCCGGTGAGCTCTTCGGTGATCGTGTGCTCCACCTGGATGCGCGTGTTCATCTCCAGGAAGTAGAACTGCTCGCCGCTGACCAGCGACTCGATCGTCCCGGCGCTGTCGTAGCCAATCGCCCGCGCGGCGCGCACGCCGGCTTCGCGCAGCTGCTCGAGGATGCGCTCGGGGACCTGCGGAGGCGCCTCTTCGAAGAGCTTCTGGTGACGGCGCTGGAGCGAGCAGTCGCGCTCGCCGACGGAGATCACGTTGCCGTGCTTGTCGGCGAGCACTTGGAGCTCCACGTGCTTGGGGTTCTCGAGATACTTCTCGACGTAGATGGTCGGGTTCTTGAAGTACGCCTGCGCCTCGCGCTGGGCGACGTTGAAGGCCGGCTCGACCTCGTCGAGCGTGCGGGCGACCTTCATGCCCTTGCCGCCCCCTCCGCCGGATGCCTTCAGCGCGATGGGGAGTCCGATCTCCTTGGCCACGCGCACGGCGTCGGCGGCTCCCGCCAAGGGCGCGATGGTGCCCGGAACCACCGGGACGCCCGCGGCCACCATGGCCTCGCGCGCGCGCACTTTGTCGCCCATCGCGTCGATGGCGTCGGGATTCGGACCGACCCAGACCAAGCCGGCGGCGATCACGGCGCGCGCGAACGCGGCGTTCTCGGCGAGAAAGCCGTAACCGGGATGGACGGCCTGCGCGCCCGAGGCGCGCGCAACCTCGAGGAGCCGCTCCACGTTCAAGTACGACAGCGCCGGCTGAGCGGGCCCCAGCAGATACGCCTCGTCGGCCAGGCGCACGTGCAGCGCGTCGCGGTCGGCTTCGGAGTAGACGGCCACGGTGGCGATGCCCATCTCGCGAGCGGTGCGCAGGACGCGCACGGCGATCTCACCGCGGTTGGCGATCAAGAGCTTGCTGAAGATGGCCCGAAACCTCCGCAACGTCGACGACGTTCCGGCCTTGGCGGAGGAAGCCACGCCGTCCTGCCGGGAATCGTGGGTCATGCTGACCGACGTGCTGCGTCTCTCGGCGCGCGAGGCGGTGCGCCTCTTGCGCGCGGGCGAGCTCCATCCCCGCGATCTGCTCGAGGCGGCGTTGACGCGGATCGCCCAGGTGGAGGCCAAGGTCAACGCCTTGCCCACGCTCTGCGCCGAGCGTGCGCGCTCGGCGTTGCAGCGCTTGAGCGAGGGGCGCCGCGACCATCCGGCGTGGCTGGCCGGCCTGCCCATCGCGGTGAAGGATTTGACCGACGTCGCGGGCGTGCGAACCACGTACGGCTCCACCATCTATGCCGATCACGTGCCGGAGCGCTCCGACATCTTGGTCGAGCGCCTGGAGGAGCGGGGCGCGATCGTGATCGCCAAGTCGAACACGCCGGAGTTCGGCGCCGGCGCGAACACGTTCAACGAGGTCTTCGGCAAGACGCGCAACCCCTGGGATCTCTCGCGCACCAGCGGCGGCTCGTCGGGCGGATCGGCGGTGGCGCTGGCCTGCGGCGAGGTGTGGCTGGCCACCGGCTCGGATCTCGGCGGCTCGCTGCGCATTCCGGCGAGCTACTGCGGAGTGGTGGGCCTGCGTCCTTCGCCCGGCCGCGTCGCTCACGGTCCCGCGCCGCTGCCGTTCGACACCCTCTCGGTGAACGGCCCGATGGGCCGCAGCGTGGGGGACGTGGCGCTGCTGCTGGACGCGATGTGCGGCCACCATCCCGAGGATCCGCTCTCGTTCGACGCGCCGGCGCGTCCGTTCGTCGAGGCCGTCGACCGCCCGCGCTTGCCGGAGCGCATGGCCTACGCGCCCGATCTCGGCGGGATCATGCCGGTGTCGCGAGCCGTGCGAGACGTCTGCGACGCCGCTGCCCGGCGCTTCGAGGCGCTGGGCGTGCGCGTCGAAGAAGTCTCGCCGGATCTCTCCGACGCCCGCGAGATCTTCCAGACGCTGCGCGCCGCGGGCTTCGCGGAGCGCATGTCGCCCTTGCTGGCCGAGCATCGCCACGCGCTCAAGCCCGAGGTGGTGTGGAACATCGAGGCCGGGTGCAGGCTGAGCGCCGAGGATATCGGGCGGGCCGAGCGGGCTCGCGGCGCGCTTTACGCGCGCGTGGCCGCCTTCTTCGAGCGCTACCCGATCCTGCTCGCGCCGGCCGTGATCGTTCCGCCCTTCGACGTCGACGTGCGCTACGTGGACCAAGTCGAGGGGCGGCGTTTCGACAACTACGTGGATTGGCTGATCGCCACGTATGCCATCACCCTCGCCGCATCCCCCGCGCTCTCCCTGCCGTGCGGTTTCACCGCCGAGGGGCTTCCCGTGGGCCTGCAGATGATCGGGCCGCCGCGCGGCGAGGCGCCACTGCTCTCCGCGGCGGCGGCCTTCGAGGCCGACGCGGGCCTAGCTGCGCTGGTGCCGATCGACCCCGGCGGGGTCCACGGCCTCTAGCAGGGTGCGGAAACGCTCCTAGCGATCAGCGCAGGGGTTCTTCCGCACCCTGCTAGCGGAGACCGCGGCGGAAGAGATGCCAGGCGCCGCGTGCCCGGCGCACCGCGTCGAGATCGCTCGCGGGAAGACGCGCCGCGATGCGCCACGGCGGCGTCGCCGGCGCGGCGGCGGCCATTGGCGCGGCGACGGTGCTCTCGATCGCCGCGACAACCGCGGCGATCTCCTCGGGCGTGGCGCTCCCGCCCTCGACGATCATGGCCGAGTCAACCCGCCGGCTCGAGCGGGGGGAGGCCGACGGCGTGGAAGCCGGCGTCGACGAAGTGAACGTCGGCGGTGATCGCCCGCGAGAGATCCGAGGCGAGATAGACCGCTGTGTCGGCGACGTCCGCCGCGGTGATGTTGCGCTTGAGCGGCGCGACCTTGGGAACCACGTTGAGGATGTTGGAGAAGCCCGCGACCTGCCGCGAGGAGGCGGTCTTCACGGGTCCCGCCGAGATGGCGTTGACGCGGATGCCGCGCGCTCCCAGATCGTAGGCCAGATACCGGACCTCGGCCTCGAGGGCCGCCTTGGCGATGCCCATGAGGTTGTAGTTCGGCACGATCTGCGTGGCGCCCAGATAGCTGAGCGCCATGATGCTGGCGCCGTCGGCGAGGATCTCGTGCAGCGCGCCGACCAGAGCGATCAGGGAGTACGCCGAGATGTCGAGCGAGAGCGCGAACCCCGCGCGCGTGGTCTCGTAGACCTTGCCGGCCAGGTCTTCCTTGTTGGCATAGGCGATGGAGTGGATGAGCGTGTCGAGGCCCCCCAGACGCTCGCGCAAGTCGGCACGCAACCGCGCCAGGTGCTCGTCCTTGGAAACGTCGCACTCGAGCACCGGAGCTCCGCCGCACTCCGCGGCGAGCTTTTCCACCTCGTCGCGCACGCGCTCGCCCTGGTAGGTGAAGGCCAGGCGAGCTCCCTGCTCGTGACATGCCTTGGCGATGGCATAGGCGATGCTCCAGCGATTGGCCACCCCGGTGACCAAGGCGCGCTTTCCGTCAAGCAATCCCATGCGTGTGCCTCACTTCGTCTTGGGGACGTCGGTGACGTCGAAGAAGTAGACGGCCTGGTCGGCGTCGCAGTAGAGCGACAGCTTCTCGAGCTTTCTGTTCTTGTCGGTGAGGTTCTTCTCGTAGACGAACCGGAAGCCCGCGGCGCCGCAATTGACCCGCTGGAGCCACGTGTATTCCGCCTCCACGGCCTTGTCGTGGGTCGGGGCCGAGATCTTCAGCGGATCTTCCTGGGAGGTTCCGCTTCCGCCGAGGATCTTGACGCCGGGCGGATAGGGATTGGGCGGGAGGAGATCGACCGAGACGATGCTCCCGAGGAAGGTCTGGAAGACGACGCTCCGCCCTTCGTGCATCCGCCACGCGTACAGCGTGTAGCCCGGGCCCTTGCCGGGCTCTTCGGCGGCCGGCGGCCCGTAGAGCGGAAGGGCCGCCCCGATCGGCGCTCCCAAGCGAATTCCGTCGGAGGTGGCGAGCAGGGCCTTCGTCTTGGCGCCGAAAGGCCGCGTGATGCTGATGGCTTTCGCCGCGTCGTTCGCATAGGTCACGGAGACGGTCTCGCCGTCTTGCAGCTGGTAGCGAACCACGTCGTTCTTCGGGTTGGAGGCGGTGCCGGCGAGGTGATCGATCTCGCTGCGCTTCGCGCCGAGCGCGAAGGGACCGAAGGCGATGCTCAGGTTCGGATGATACGGCGGCGGCGTCGCGGTGCTCGTCTCGTTGGGGCGATCGTCGGAGGGGCGCGTGCGGGCCGCTCCCGGGGCGGCGACGGCCGCGATGGCGGCAAGGAGGAGCAGCGCCGGCAGTGCGCGGCGGAGGAGCGTAGGCATAGCCCGCCGGGTTCCCCCCGGCTAGGAGCCTACCCTCCCCCCATGGATGAGGGTGACGTGAAGCGGGCTCGGCTCCTAAAGAGGAATGTTGCCGTGCTTGCGCGCGGGGCGCTCGACGCGCTTGTTCTCCAGCATCTCGAGGGCCCGGCAGATCGTGGCGCGCGTCTGGGGCGCCTCGATCACGTCGTCGATGTAGCCGCGCTCGGCGGCGACGAACGGGTTGGCGAAGCGACGCGAGTACTCGGCCACCAGCTCGTCCGTCTTGGCCTGCGGATCGGGCGCGCTCTCGATCTCGCGCCGGAAGATGGTCTTGACGGCTCCTTGCGGCCCCATCACGGCGATCTCGGCGCTTGGCCACGCCACGTTGAAATCGGCCCGAATGTGCTTGGAGGCCATCACGTCGTATGCGCCGCCGTAGGCCTTGCGCGTGATGACGGTGATCTTGGGCACGGTTGCTTCGGCGTAGGCGTAGAGGAGCTTGGCGCCGTGCTTGATGATCCCGCCGTACTCCTGCGCCGTTCCCGGCAGGAAGCCCGGGACGTCGACGAGGGTGACCAGCGGGATGTTGAACGCGTCGCAGAAGCGCACGAAGCGGGCGGCCTTGATGGAGGAGTTGATGTCGAGCACGCCGGCCAGAACCTTGGGTTGGTTGGCGACGATGCCCACGCTGCGCCCGTCGAAGCGCGCGAAGCCGCAGAGGATGTTCTGCGCGTAGAGCGGCTGGATCTCGAAGAACTCTCCGTCGTCCACCACGCGGTGAACGATCTCCAGCATGTCGTACGGCTGGTTGGGGTTGTCCGGGACGATCCCGGCCAGCTCCTCGTCCACGCGCTCCGGGTCGTCGTCGCAGGCGACGCGCGGCGGATCCTCGAGGTTGTTTTGAGGGATGTAGCTCAGCAGGACGCGCGCCTGCTCCAGCATCTCGTCCTCGTCGGCCGCGATCATGTGCGCCACGCCGCTCTTGGTGGAATGGGTGTATGCGCCGCCCAGCTCCTCGAAGCTGACCTCTTCGCCCGTGACGGTCTTGATGATCTCGGGACCGGTGATGAACATTTGCGCGATCCGCTCGGTCATCAGGACGAAGTCGGTCATCGCCGGGGAGTAGACGGCGCCGCCGGCGCAGGGGCCCGCGATCAGCGAGATCTGCGGGACCACGCCCGAGGCTTGGACGTTCCGCCAGAAGATCTCCGCGTAGCCTCCGAGGCTGACCACGCCCTCCTGGATGCGGGCTCCCCCCGAGTCGTTGATCCCGATGACGGGAGAGCCGGTACGGACGGCGAGGTCCATCACCTTGCAGATCTTCTCGGCGAAGACCTCGCCGAGGGATCCCCCCATCACGGTGAAGTCTTGAGAGAAGAGAAAGACCTGGCGCCCGCCGACGGTCGCGCGTCCGGTGACGACGCCGTCGCCGAGGTAGCGCTTATCGCCCATGCCGAACGCGCGCTGACGGTGCGCGGCGAACTGGTCGAGCTCGACGAAGCTGCCGGGATCCGCCAGTCGTTCGATGCGCTCGCGCGCCGTCAGCTTGCCGCGCTGGTGCTGCCGCTCGACGGCCGCTTCCCCCGCGGGCACCATCGTCTCGGCACGCTTGCGGCGAAGCTCGTCGATTTTGCTCTCTTTGCCGGTCGTCTGCACGCCCGCTCCGTTCGCTACCAGATTCCCAGCTCCATTTTGGCCTCTTCGCTGGCCATCGTTCGCGGGTCCCACGGCGGCGAGAACGTGATCTCGACGCGCGTCTTGTTGACGCCGGGGACAGCCTTGACTTTTTCCTCGACGGCCTGCTTGAACATGGGTCCCACGGGGCACATCGGCGAGGTCAGGGTCATCGTGACCGTCACCTCGTCCTGCTGCGCTCCTTCGACCTCGATGCCGTAGATCAGGCCCAGCTCCACCATCGAGATGTTGAGCTCCGGATCGTAGACCTCGGTGAGAGCGGTTCGCACTTCTTCGTAACTCGGCATAATGTGATGGCTGTTCGCCGTCGGCGTTCGAGGTCCCGGGGGGAGCGCGGCCGACTGCCGGGGGGGCGCTTTCGTGGGCCGAAGGCGTTACCGACGGGGCCGATGGTGGTAAACTGAAGCCACCTCGAGCGCGTCGGCGAGCCCGAAACCGCAGGCGGGGCGAACGCAAATGGCGCCACGCACGCCCGCACAGCAGAGCGGCTCCGGTCAGAGTAGGGTTCCGCCGCTCGAGGTCACGTTCGGCGTCGCCCACTCGACGAACGGAAGGGCGGTCGCGCACCTGCGCGAACCGCCCTGTTCGTGTTCTGCGAGCATTGCCGTGAGCGTGAGCCGGAGATCCGCGTGACCCGCATCGTCGGAGGTGAGGCCGGATCGGTGGACCTGTGCCTCCGATGCGCGGGCCTCCCCGGCGCCGCCGGACTGCTGGAGCTGCTTTCCGGCTTGCTCGACGCCGTCGTCGCCGGCGAGGGCCCGCGCCCGGATCAGCCGGGGTGCCCGGGATGCGGATTGACCTTCGAGGCCTTCGCGCGCAGCCAGCGTCTGGGCTGCGAGCGCTGCTACGAAGCGTTCTCGGAGCGCTTGGAGCCGCTGCTCGCGCAACTCCAGCCCACCACGCGGCACGCCGGCAAGATTCCCAAGCGGGCGTGGCGCAGCCTGCGCGCGGTGCGCGAGGCCGAGCGTCTGAGGGCGCGGTTGGAGGACGCGATTCGGACGGAGCGCTTCGAGCACGCCGTCGAGCTGCGCGATCGCCTGAGAGCGCTCGACGCCGAGCACGGGTGGAGCGAGCCGTGAGGCCGCAGGAGCTGGCGGCGCTGCTGCGCGAGCCCATGGCCTGGATGGAAGGCGACGGCCCGTGCGGAGGCCTGGTCATCAGCACGCGCGTGCGTTTCGCGCGGAACCTCGCGGGACGGCGCTTCCCCTCCGTTGCCGGCGAGCAGGAGCGCCGCGACGTGGAGGCGATGCTCTTCGATGCCGCGCGCGACGTCTTGCCGGGCGCGCGCACGGTGAGCCTGGGCGAGGTCTCGGAGCGCGCGCGGGCGATCCTGGTCGAGAAGTTCCTCATCAGCCCCCAGCTGGCTGCCGGAGCCTCGGGGGCGCTGGTCCTCTTCGACGGCGACGCCAGCGGCATGGTCAACGAGGAGGACCATCTGCGCCTGCAGTGCATCCTCCCCGGCCTCGACCTCCAGGGCGCTTTCGCTCGCGCCGAGGCGCTGGACGACGCGCTCGAGAGCCGCTTGGACTTCGCGTTCTCCGAACGCTGGGGGTATCTCACGAGCTGCCCGAGCAATGCCGGGACTGGGATGCGCGCGAGCGTGATGCTCCATCTGCCGGCGCTGGCCGTCTCCGGCGCCTTGCCGCGGGTCTTCGAGGGTCTCGCGGGTCTGGGCGTCACGGCGCGCGGCATCTACGGCGAGGGAACGGACGCCGCTGGAGCGGTCTTTCAGATCAGCAACCAGGCGACGCTCGGCGCTGCCGAGCGTGAGCTGCTGGCGAAGGTCGAGGGGGTTGCCCGCTCGCTGATCGAGCGTGAGGGCGCGGCGCGGGAGGACCTCCTGCAGACCGCGCGCGACGCGGTAGTCGACCGCATCTGGCGTGCCTTTGGCACCCTCAAGACGGCGCGCGCCATGGGCTACGGCGAGGCCGCCGAGCTGCTTTCGCTGGTGCGGTGGGGGAGTCACGAGCGCATTCTGCCGGAAATCGCGCGCTCGACGCTCAACGCCTTGCTCTACCGCATCGGCCCGGCCGCCCTCGGGGGCGTCGCGAACGAGGGATCGTCTTCCGCGGCATCGACAGGAGGCAACGCCTCGGCTAACCGTTTGCGCGCCACCCTGCTGCGCGAAGCGTTCTCCGCCTATCCGTGCTGAGCGCCGCCGGCAGGGCACCGCTCGCCTCGCCGGCGAGATCGAGCGCATCCCTCGGGGGCGCGCCCGCGTTGTAGGGGTGTACGGCGCCCAGCCGGAAGCATCGCAAATGATGTTCGCGCTCCGGGGGCACCGGATGGGAGAGACTCGCTAACGATGTCAATGTGGGAACCCTTCACCGAGCGCGCGCGCCGTTCGATCGTCCTGGCACAAGAAGAGGCGCAGCGTCTCGGCAACAACTACATCGGGACGGAGCACATCCTGCTGGGAATCATCAGTGAGGGTGAGAGCCTGGCCGCGAAAGTCCTCGAGACGCTCGGCGTCAACCTGGCCAAGGTACGCCAGGAGGTCGAAGCGATCGTCGGCCGCGGCGGGCAGACCGTTCAGCAGGAGATGGTCTTCACGCCGAGGGCCAAGCGCGTCATCGAGCTCGCGTTCGAAGAGGCCCGCCAGCTCAATCACAACTACATCGGGACCGAGCACCTCCTCCTGGGCCTGATCCGCGAAGGGGAGGGCGTGGCGGCGCGCGTGCTGACCAACCTGGGCGTCGATCCGGCGAAGGTGCGCGTGCAGACGACCAGCCTCCTGGGCGCGGAGGGACAGGCTCCCCAGCCCAAGGGCAAGTCGAAGACGCCCACGCTCGACACGTACGGTCGCGACCTCACGCAGCTTGCGCGCGACGGCAAGCTGGACCCGGTGATCGGCCGGGCCAACGAGATCGAGCGGGTCATCCAGATCCTCAGCCGGCGCACCAAGAACAACCCCGCCCTCATCGGCGAGCCGGGCGTCGGCAAGACGGCGATCGCCGAGGGCTTGGCCCAGCGCGTCATCAAGGGCGAGGTTCCGGAGCCGTTGCGCGACCGGCGCGTGATCACCCTCGATCTCGCGGGACTGGTCGCCGGCACGAAGTATCGCGGCGAGTTCGAAGAGCGCATGAAGCGCGTGATGGACGAGATCCGCGGCGCGGCCGGCGAGATCATCCTCTTCATCGACGAGCTGCATACGCTGGTCGGAGCCGGTGCCGCCGAGGGCGCGATCGACGCGTCGAACATCATCAAGCCGGCGTTGGCGCGCGGCGAGCTGCAATGCATCGGCGCGACGACGCTCAACGAGTACCGCAAGCACATCGAGAAGGACTCCGCGCTCGAGCGGCGCTTCCAGCCGATCATCGTCGGCGAGCCGAGCGTCGAGGAGACCGTGGAGATCCTCAAGGGGCTGCGCGATCGCTACGAGGCCCACCACCGCGTCAAGATCACCGACGAGGCGCTCGTCGCGGCGGCGAAGCTCTCCGACCGCTACATCACCGACCGCTTCCTGCCCGACAAGGCCGTCGACCTCATCGACGAGGCGTCCAGCCGCGTGCGGCTGCAGGCCACCCTGCCGCCGCCCGAGATCCGGGAGGTCGAGAACGAGATCCGCCGCGTCAAGCAGGAGAAAGAGGCGGTCATCAAGGCGCAGGAGTTCGAGCGGGCCGCCGCCATCCGGGACCGCGAAGAGAAGCTGCGTCTGGAGAAGCAGCGCCTGGAGACCGAGTGGCACGAGCGCAAGGCCAAGATGGGTGACAAGGTCCACCAGGTGGGCGCCGAGGATATCGCCTACATCGTCAGCAGCTGGACGAAGATCCCCGTCTCCAAGCTCGCCGAGACGGAGACGCAGAAGCTGCTCTCGATGGCCGACAAGCTGCACGAGCGGATCATCGGGCAGGACGAGGCGGTGCAGGTCGTGACGCGGGCGATTCGCCGCTCGCGCGCGGGGCTCAAGAATCCCAAGCGGCCGATCGGCTCGTTCATCTGCCTGGGGCCGACGGGCGTCGGCAAGACCGAGCTGGCGCGAGCGCTGGCGGAGTACATGTTCGACGACCAGGAGGCGATGATCCGCATCGACATGAGCGAGTACATGGAGAAGTACTCCGTCTCGCGCCTGGTCGGTGCCCCTCCGGGATACGTCGGCTACGAAGAAGGCGGCCAGCTCACGGAGGCGGTGCGCCGGCGCCCGTACAGCGTGGTCCTGCTCGACGAGATCGAGAAGGCGCACCCGGACGTCTTCAACTTGCTGCTGCAAGTGCTCGAGGATGGCCGTCTGACCGACAGTCAGGGGCGCATCGTCGACTTCAAGAACACAGTGATCATCATGACGTCGAACGTCGGCGCCATGGGCATGACCACCAACACGGAGATCGGCTTCCGGCCGAGCAAGGACCAGCAGCTCGATGAGGTCAAGGCCTACGAGCGGATGAAGAACAAGGTGCTGGACGAGGTCAAGCACGTCTTCCGCCCGGAGTTCCTCAACCGCGTGGACGAGACGGTCGTCTTCCACCAGCTCACCCTCGATCAGATCAAGCAGATCGTGAGCCTGGAGCTGGCGAAGGTGGTCCGCGAGGTCAAGGCTCAGGAGATGGACCTGGAGGTCACCGAAGACGCCAAGGCGCTTCTGGCCAAGAAGGGCTGGGATCCGCAGTTCGGCGCGCGTCCGTTGCGGCGCGCGATCCAGCGCGAGGTCGAGGACGCCCTGGCCGAGGAGATGCTCAAGGGCACGTTCAAGGCGGGGGATCGCATCTTCGGCGAGCTGGACCCCGACGATCCGAACAAGCTGAAGTTCAGCAAGCTGCCGTCGGTGGAGCCCCCGCCCCCGCCGCAGCCGCAACAGAGGGCCACGGCCTAGCAGGGGTTCTTCCGCACCCTGCTAGACCGCCCGCAGACGGCAACGAGCCCCGCGCACAGCGCGGGGCTCGCTCGCTTCTCGGAACGACGTCGGCTTCCGCGGCGCGCGAGGAGAGGCTCCGGCGAGCGGCGTCGAAGTCCGCATGCCGAGAGTTCCGAGCGAGGTGATGGCATGCAGCACGTCGAGTCGTACATTCCGTACGTCGCCCCCGATGCCGATGCGTTGCGCGCGGCGTTCGAGCGCGACCGCGCAGCCGCCGAGGCCGATCCGCTGGCCTTTTGGGCTGAGCAGGCGAAGACCCTGGCCTGGCAGACGCCGTTCACGCGCGTGCTCGACGACTCGCGGGCGCCGTTCTTCCGTTGGTTCGGCGACGGCAAGCTCAACATCGTGGCTTCGGCAATCGACCGCCACGCGGCCGGCGCCCTGCGCAACAAGACCGCCTTCGTCTGGCTCTCGGAGGACGGGCGCACGCGCATCGCCCTCACGTACGGCGAGCTGGCCGTGCGCGTCGGCCGCGCGGCCAACGCCTTGCGCGCGATGGGGGTGCGCAAGGGCGACGCCGTGGTGATCTACATGCCGCTGACGCTCGAGGCGGTCGAGGCGATGCTGGCGTGCGCCCGTCTGGGCGCGGTGCACAGCGTGGTCTACGCGGGCTTGGCCGCGACCTCGCTCCAGGCGCGCATCGAGGACGCGCGCGCGGTGGCCGTGGTGACCGCGGACTTCACGTACCGCCGCGGCAAGCCGATCGCCCTTGCCCCGATCGTGGAGCAAGCGCTGGCGACGGGCTGCAACACCGTGCGCGAGGTGGGGATCTGGCGGCGCTCGCACGACAGCGAGATCCGCGACGTCCGCGACGGCCGTGAACGGCACGACTGGCACCGTCTCTTGCAGGGGAGCTCTCCCGAGGCCCCGCTGGAGATCGTCGGCGCCGAGCACCCGCTCTTCATCCTCTACACCTCCGGCACGACCGGCAAGCCCAAGGGAGTCCTGCACGTGCACGGCGGCTACGCTGTGGGCACCTCGTATCTCATGCGCGCGATGTGGCGCGTCGGCCCGGACGAGGTCTTTTGGTGCACCAGCGACATCGGCTGGATCGTCGGTCACTCCTACATCGTCTACGCACCCTTGATCGCGGGGATCACCACGCTCTTCCGGGAGGGGGCGCCGGATTTTCCGCGTACGGACATCTTCTACGACATCGTCGAGCGCGAGCGCGTCAACGTGATCTTCACGGCGCCGACGATGATCCGCTTCCTGATGAAGTACGGCGACGAGCCGGCGCGCAAGCGCAACCTGCGCTCGCTGCGCTGGATCACCTCCGCCGGCGAGCCGCTGAACCCGGAGGCCTTCCTCTGGGCCCGCCGCGTGCTCTGCGGCGAAGGGGCGTGGGGAAACCTCGCCGAGCAGTGGTGGCAGACGGAGACCGGCGGCCCCAACATCGGGACGCCGCCCGGCGTCCCCGCGAAGCTCGGCGCCGCAGGGCTCCCGCTGGCCGGAATCGCGACGGAGATCGTCGGCCAAGACCTCTATCTCAAGCGTCCCTTCCCGCACCTCTTCCGTACGGTCTACGGTGACGATGAGCGCTTTCGCGCCGCGTGGGACGAGCACGGCTATCGCACGGGCGATGCGGCGGTCCAGGATCCCGACGGCTACATCCGCGTGATCGGCCGCGTGGACGACGTCATGAAAGTGGCCGGGCACCGGATCGGGAGTGCGGAGATCGAGCACGCTCTCGTGCAGCATCCGCTCGTGGCGGAGGCGGCCGCCTTCGGCGTTCCCGACGAGCTGAAGGGGGAGCGCATCGTCTGCCACGTGACGTTGCGGGCGGGGGCGGAGGCCCCCAGCGATCCGACGGCGTTCTTCGGCGAGCATGTGCGCGAGACGATGGGCCCGGTGGCGGCGCCCTCGGAGGTTCTGGTGGTGGCGTCGTTGCCGAAGACCCGCTCCGGGAAGATCATGCGCCGGCTCTTGCGCGCCCGCGCCATGGGGGCGCCGGAGGGGGACACCTCGACGTTAGATGCTTAACAGGGGTTCTTTCGCACCCTGTTAGGGCATCGGTGACTCAAGCCATACCGTAGGCGCGCTCGACGCTGGTGAGAGCCTGGTCCAGCAGCTCCACCAGGCGGTCGATCTCGTGGTGCGCGATGACGAGCGGGGGCCCGATGAGCACCTGATCGTGGTGGCGCGGACCCGCTCCGACGCCCGCGGGGTAGAGGATCAGCCCCGCCTCGAAGGCTGCGTCGACCAGTCGTCCGGTCACGCCGGCTTCCGGGGGAAAATGGCGCGCCAGCTCGCGGTTCTCCACCAGCTCGAGGCCGAGCATGAGCCCCAGGCCGCGTACTTCGCCGATGATCGGGTGATCGCCGGAGAGCGCTTCGAGCCGCCGCCGCAGGTAGGCTCCGCGCTCGCGGGCGCGCTCGCGCAGGCCTTCGCGCTCGTAGATCTCCAGCACCGTCGCGCCGACGGCTGCGCTGATGGGGGAGCCCCCATGCGTGAAGCCGTGCACGAAGGTCCCCGACTCGGAGAAGACGCGGAAGATCCGGTCGGAGACGATCACGGCGCCAAGTGGCGCGTAGCCCCCGGAGACGCCCTTCGCCGCCGTGATGAGGTCCGGCGTGACGCCGCCGTGCTCGATCGCGAAGTGATAGCCGGTGCGGCCGATGCCGCTCATGACCTCGTCGGCGATGAAGAGCACGTCGTACCGGTCGCAGACGGCGCGGACGCGCTCGAAGAAGGGCGCCGGCGTCACGTAGGCGGCGCACGACGAGCCGGTCACCGACTCGGCGATGAACGCGGCCACGTTGTTGGGGCCGGCGTCGACGATGGCGCGCTCGATCGCGTCGGCCCAGGCCTCGCCGCAGCTCGCGCACGAGGGAACGTACCGGCACGTCTCGCACGGCGGCGCTTCGACGCGCGGCCAGTCCATGAGCAGCTCCGCGGATGCGGCGCGGCGCGAGCGGTGTCCCGACGCCGAGAGCGCGCCCAGCGTGTTTCCGTGGTAGCTCGGCGCGCGGCTCACGATCAGGCGCTTGCGCCGGTTGCCGCGACGGACGTGGTATTGATGCGCCATCTTGATTGCCGTCTCGTTGGCCTCCGAGCCGCCGGAGACGGGGTAGACGTACTCGAGTCCCGCGGGCGCGAGGGCGGCGAGGCGAGCGGCCAGCGACTCCTGGGCCGCCGTGGTGAACTGCGAGCTGTGCGCGAAGCCCAGGTCGCCGATGGCGCGCGAGGCGGCCTCGGCCACCTCGCGGCGGCCGTGCCCGATCGAGGCGACCAGCGCGCCGGAGCTGCCGTCGAGATACGCCTTGCCTTCGGAATCGTAGATCCAGACGCCCTCCCCGTGCGCCGCCATGGGATAGCGCTTGATCACGTTGCGATAGAACACGTGTCTCTCGGTCATCGTCCTCACTCGGTTGGCGGATTCGACGGAGGCGTGGGGCGGGCCGGCACGGTGGCGACGCGCGCTTCGACAAGCGCCCGTTCTCCATCGGCGCTCGGCGGGAAGAGGCGCACCAGGAAGACGCGAACGATGCCGGCCACGGGCACGGCCAGCAGCAGGCCGATGAGTCCGAGCGCCTCGCCGCCGATCAGCAGCGCCGCCAGTACCGTGAGCGGCGTCAACCCGACGGAGTGGCCGACGACCGCCGGCGTGATGAAGTGACCCTCGAGCTCATGCATGAGCACGAAGAGCACGAGCACGAGCAGCGCGTGCGGCCAGCCGTACGTGACGAGCGAAATGAGCACCGCGGGGACCGCGCTGACGATTGCGCCCACGTACGGGATCACGTCGGCGACGCCGGCGATCAGCCCCAGCAGCAGCGCGTATTTCACGTGGGTCGCGAGCATGATGATGGTCGCCAAGACGCCCACGACCGCCGCCACGATGACCTGGCCGCGGATGAAGCCGCCGATCACCTGGTCGCACTCGAGGGCGATGGCGATGACCGCTTCACGGTAGGCCCGTGGAACCAGGCGGAAGAACGCGTCTTGGATGCGCTCGAAGTCGGTGATGAAGAAGAACGAGAAGACCAGCACGAGGAATGCCGCGAAGACGGCATGGATGGTGGCGGTGAGGATCGCGATGGTCTGACCGGCGATCTGCGCGGAGTACTTGCCGATCTCCTGACCGATGCGCCCGGCGTTCTCGGCGAGAATGGCGCGTATCTGCGGAGGCAGCTCGCGAAGGATCACGCTGTTCTTCGGGTCGGCGAACTCCCGCTGGATCTGGTCCAGGAGCGCCGGGTACGAGCGCGCCAGCTCGTTGGCCTGAGTTGCGATCGGCGGCACCAGATAGGCCCCGACGAGGATCGTCACGAGAAGGAAGCCAGCGTAGACGACGAGGACGGCGGCGGCGCGCGGCATGCGGCGGGCCAGCAGCTTCACCAAGGGGTAGATCAGATACGAGAAGAGTACCGCGATCACGGCCACCGAGACGAAGGTGGCCAGCCTGGCCAGGACGACGGAGAGCATCCACAGCAGGAGGCCGATCCCGAGGATGAGGGCGACCACCTGGAGAGCTCTGGTGAGGTGGCTCATCGGAGCGGACGATTCGCGGTTCAGCGCGGCAACGCCCGCTCGTCGTCCGGCGCGCATTTCGTATCGAGAAGTCAATTTTCGCCGAGCGAGGGGTTTGCCGGTGCGACGTATAACACGCCGGACCACGCGGGTCGCACGTCCCTCCCGGGACTGCGGCTCCGCGTGAGCCATTCATCGAAGAAGGAGACGGACATGTCGACGTCCTTCGTCAGGCGCCTGCGAAGCGTGGCGGCTCTTTGCACGCTCGTAGCGCTAGCGATCGCTCCCATCCACGCAGGGGCCGCTCCGCAGCCGATCAAGATCGGCGCGGTATTTCCTTTCTCCGGGCCTCTCGCGCTTCTCGGTCAGGACTCATTCGACGGTGCCAACGTCGCGTTGCAGATGGTCAACGCGCAAGGCGGAATCCACGGACGCAAGCTGGAGTGGGTGAAGGCGGACGCGCCCAACGCCGAGGCGGCGAACACCCAGGCGGAGCGCCTCATCTCGCAGCAAGGGCTCAAGATCCTCTTCGGCTCGTACGCCTCACCGATCGCCGTGGCGGCCTCGCAGGTCGCCGAGCGCCACAAGGTGATCTACTGGGAAGAGGGAGCGTGGACGACCACGCTCTTCAACAACCATCCCAAGTACGTCTTTCGCGTGAACGTGTACGCCGGCCCCGCCGGTGAGGCGGCCGTCCAGTATGCCGTCGACACCGTGGCGCCGAAGATCGGCAAGAACGCCAAGACGTTGAAGGTGGCCATCGTCAACGAGGACGGCCCGTTCGGCACCAGCGTCGCCGGCTCCGAGCAGGCAGAGGCGCAGAAGCTGGGCATCGACGTCGTCTCGCACTTGACCTACAACGCGACCACCAACGACATGACCTCCCTGGTGCTCAAGCTCAAGGCGTCGAACCCCGACGTGGTCCTCGCCACCTCGTACATCAACGACGCGACGCTCTTGGTGAAGACGATGCGCGCCCAGGCGTTCCGCCCCAAGGCGATCATCGGCGCGTCGGCGGGCTTCGGTCTGCTGGCGCTCGGGAAGAACCTGGGCAGTGACGTCAACGGCATCCTCGAGGCCGACGCGCCGACGAACATCAACCCGAAGGGGCTCCCGGCCGCGGGCCAGGCGCTCTACAAGGAGTTCGCGGCGAAGTTCAAGGCCGAGACGGGGCGGGAGCCCGACGGCTTCTCGTACATGGGCTTCGTCGGCGCGTACGCGCTCTTCCACGACGTTCTGCCCAAGGCGAAGGACCCGGACAATCCGGACGACGTGCGCGCGGCGGCGATGGCCGCCAACGTGCCCGAAGGGACTTACCCGAACGGGTGGGGCCTGAAGTTCGATGCGTCGGGCCAGAACACGCGGATGTTCGCCGCGATCCTTCAGTGGCAGAAGGAGTCCCCGGTCCCGGTCGTGGTGGCGCCGCCCTCCATCGCCACCCATCCGGCGATCGATGTCCCGCTGCCTCCCTGGTAGTCGGGCGTGACGCTCCAGCTCTTCGTGCAGCTGCTCGCCGCCGGGGTACTCCTCGGCGGCGTGTACGCTCTGATCTCGATCGGGCTCACGCTGATCTTCGGCGTGATGCGCGTGGTGAACTTCGCCCACGGCGAGTTCCTGATGCTGGCCATGTATCTCTCGTACTATGCGGTCACGTCGCTGCACATGAACCCGTACCTCGCGCTGATCGTCGTGGCCCCTGGACTTTACCTTTTCGGCCTGGTCGTCGAGATGACCATCATCAAGCCGACCATCGGCCGCTCCGACGTCGTCCAGGTCTTCGCTACCGTCGGTCTCTCGATCGTGCTGCAGGCCGTCGCGCTGATGGCCTTCAGCGCGAACGTCATGGGGATCAACCTCCCCATCACCAACGCTTTGATAAGCCTCGGCTGGCTCACGATCGGCGTCCCCCAGCTGATCGCCTTCGTCGCGGCGATGCTGGTGGCCGGAGCGCTCTTCCTGTTCCTCGCGGCGACCGACGTGGGACGCGCCATCCGGGCGACGGCGCAGGACCGCGGCGCCGCCGCGCTCATGGGCGTGGACGTGCCGGCGATCTACCGCCTGACGTTCGCCCTGGGTTCGGCGATGACGGGTCTCGCGGGCGGTCTCTTGATGCCCATCTACTCCGTGAGCCCGACCGTGGGCGAGCAATTCGTCTTGGTCGCTTTCGTCGTGGTGGTGCTGGGCGGCATGGGATCGGTGACCGGCGCGCTGGTGGGCGGCCTCCTCATCGGGGTCGTGGAGACGTTCTCGGGCTTCGTGATCGACCCACAGTGGAAGCAGGCCATCTACTTCTTGATCTTCCTGATCGTGCTGGTCGTGCGCCCCGCGGGTCTCTTCGGCGTGCGCGGCAGTGAGGAGCTCTCCTCCTGATGCGGACGGCGAAGTACGTGCTGATCGCCCTTGCTGCCGCGGCGGCGCTGGCGGGGCCGTTGACGAGCGCCAACGGCTTCGTGCGCGACATGTGGGTCCTCATCGCGATGTGGGGCGCCGTGGCTACGGCGTGGAACCTCATCGGCGGCTACGGCGGCAACCTCTCCCTCGGGCACGCCGCGTTCTTCGGTCTCGGTGCCTACACCAGCAGCCTGCTCTATCTCGACTTCCACGTCTCCCCGTGGATCGGGGCGCTGGCGGGCGGGCTCGTGGCGATGGCGGGCGCGCTCGCCATCGGCTTCATCACCATCCGTTTGCGCGGGCCGTTCTTCGCGCTGGCGACGCTGGCGTTCGCGGCGATTTTGGGCATCGCGGCCACGAATCTTCGCGGGCTGACCCATGGCGCCGAGGGCATGACCATTCCGTTCGCGCCCGCGGCGGCCAACGCGATCTTCGAGTCGAAGATCGCGTACTACTATGTGGCGCTCGCGCTCTTGCTCGCCTACGTCGCCGTCACGTGGTGGATATCCGTCTCGCGCTTCGGCTACTACCTGGTGGCGATCCGCGAGAACGAGGACGCGGCGCAGGCGCTGGGCATCGACGCCGTGCGCGTCAAGCTCGCCGCCACCCTGCTCTCGGCCTTCATGACCGCTCTGGTCGGCAGCTTCTACGCGCAGTACCGCCTCTTCTTCGAGCCGTCGATCTTCGCCACGGGCCTCTCCACGCAGATGGCGCTCTTCGCGATCATCGGCGGCTTGGGGACGGTCTGGGGGCCGCTCGTGGGCGCCGCGATCCTGGTGCCGGTGACGAACGAGCTTCAGAGCATGCTCGGCTCCGCGCTCCCGGGCATCGACGCCTTCGTCTATGGTGCCGTGCTCATCTTGGCGATCCTGTTCGTGCCGAACGGCATCGTCTCGCTGGTGCGTCCGCTCTTCGCCGAGCGCGGCCGCGCTCGCGTGCGCGGCGCGGAACGGGAAGGAGGAGCCTATCCCATGGAGGGACGCGAGTGAGCGAGCTGCTCCGGCTCCGCGACGTCGAGAAGCGCTTCGGCGGGCTGCATGCGGTCAAAGGCGTGACGCTCGACGTCGAGCCCGGCGAGATCGTCGCTTTGATCGGCCCCAACGGCGCCGGCAAGACGACACTCTTCTCGTGCATCGCCGGCTATCATCGCGTGACCGCGGGAAGCATCCTCCTCGACGGCCAGGAGATCGCGAACCGCCCTGCTTACGAGGTCTGCCGCGCCGGCGTGGCGCGGACGTTCCAGGTGGTCAAGCCGTTCGCGCGCATGAGCGTGCTCCAGAGCGTGATGGTGGGGTCCTTCCTCCACCATCGCGACACCGGCACGGCCCGGCGGGCGGCGCTGGCCGTTCTCGAGCGTCTGCACATGTCGCACCTGGCGGAAATGGAGGCCCACAGCCTGACGCTGGTCCTCAAGAAGCGCTTGGAAGTGGCTCGCGCGCTCGCCACGGAGCCGCGCTTGCTGCTGCTCGACGAGGTGATGGCGGGCCTCTCGCCCGGCGAGGTCCCCGAGTTGCTCGACTTGATGCGACGCATCAACGCCGACGGCGTGACGATCCTCTTCGTCGAGCACATCATGGCCGCGGTCATGAACATCGCCAAGCGCGTGGTGGTGCTGCACGGCGGCGAGCTGCTGGCCGACGGTCCGCCGGCGGAGGTCTCGCGCGATCCGCAGGTCGTTGCCGCCTATCTCGGTGAGGAGTACACCGGTGCTTGAGATTCGCGGGCTCTCCGCCGGATACGGCGAGAACGCCGTCCTCTTCGACCTCAGCATGGACGTTTGCGAAGGCTCGCTGACCGTGCTCGTCGGCGCCAACGCCGCGGGGAAGACGACCACCTGCCGGGCGATCTCGGGAGAGATCCCCGCACGCGCGGGCACGATTCACTTCGAGGGCAAGCCGATCGAGCGCGAGCCGAGCAACCGTCGGGTCGAGCGGGGCCTCGTGCAAGTTCCCGAGGGGCGCCGTCTCTTTCCGTTCATGACGGTCGAGGAGAATCTGCTGTTGGGATCCTACGCGAAGCGCGCGCGTGCGGCGCGCCGCGATGCCCTGAGCGAGGTCTTCGAGTTGCTGCCGCGCGTCGCCGAGCGGCGTCGCCAGCTGGCGGGGTCGCTCTCCGGCGGCGAGCAGTCGATGGTGGCGATCGGACGAGGCTTGATGGCGCGCCCGCGCCTGCTGGTGATGGACGAGCCGACGCTCGGCCTGGCTCCGATCTTCGTGGAGCGGACATTCGAGATCATCGGCGAGATCCGCCGCCGCGGCGTGACGGTGCTGCTCGTGGAGCAGAACGTGAAGCGCTCGCTCTCGCTCTCCGATCGCGCGTACGTGCTGGAGCACGGACAGATCGTGATGCAGGGAGCCGGAGCCGAGCTGCTGACCGACGAAGGACTCCGCCGTGCCTACCTCGGCATGTGACCGACTGACGGAACTGGCGAGCATCGGCCGGGGAGAGCGCGGCGTGACGCGCCGCCTCTTCACCGAGCCCGAGCACCGTGCCCGCGCGTTGCTGGCGCGCTGGGGCCGCGAGCTCGGCTGCATCGTCGAGCAGGATCGGATAGGCAACCTCTTCGTGCGTCGTCCCGGGCGCAGCGCCGGCCCTGCGCTGCAGTTCGGCTCGCACCTGGACACGGTGGTCGACGGCGGAGCCTACGACGGCGCCTACGGAGTGACCGGAGGGCTCTGTGCCCTCGAGCGCTTCGTCGAGCGCGGCATCGAGACGCAGCGGCCGATGGAGCTCGCGGCGTGGGCCGGCGAGGAGGGCAGCCGCTTTCCGGTGGGGTGTCTCGGGAGTGCCGTCTACGTCGGCTGGGAGTCGTTCGACGAGATGCTCCAGCTCCGCGACGACCACGGCGTCACGCTGGGCGAGGCACTCCGTGGCCCGTGCGGCCTGTTGGAGGGCGTCCCGATTCGCGAGGGCTTTCCCGTGCCGGCAGCCTATGCGGAGCTCCACATCGAGCAGGGGCCGGTGCTCGAGCGCGCCGGCATCTCGCTCGGCGTGGTCACGGCGATCGCCGGCATGTACCGCTACACGGTGCGCGTGGTCGGCGAGGCGGGCCATGCCGGAACGGTGCCGATGGCCGTGCGCCGCGATGCGTTCTGCGGAGCCGCGGAGTTCGCCCTCGCGGTCGAGGCGATGGCCCGCGAGCTGGGCGACTGCGTGGCGACGATCGGCTGGGTGGACGTCGCGCCGAACCAGACGAACATCGTGCCCGGATCGGTGACGTGCCGCGTCGACGCGCGCTCGACCGACGAGGCTCGGTTGCTCACGATCGACCGTCGCCTGCCGGCGATCGCGCGCGAGGTCGGCGAGCGCCGCGGTCTGCGCATCGAGGTCGAGCGTTTCGAGGATCGCCGGCCCACCCCGCTCGACGAGCGCCTCGAGGCGGTCTTGCGCACCACGCTCGGCGAGCTCGGTCTCGCGCATATGGATCTCCCCAGCGGGGCGGTGCACGATGCGATGTGCCTGGCCGCGCTGGCGCCCGCCGCGATGCTCTTCGTGCCGAGCGCCGCCGGGGCGAGCCACGTGGGCCACGAGCACACCGACCCCGCGGACCTCGAGCGCGGCGTCGACGCGTTCACCGGATGGCTGCTGGCCATCGACCGCGCGCTGTGAGCGATCCGGTCGCCGCCGTGGAGTCGGCGCTCGCGCGCATCGACGCGAGCGAGGAGCATCTGCGCGCATGGGTCGACGTCGATCGGCGCGGCGCGCGCGCTGCCGCGTCGCGCGTGGCGTCGGGCGCGCCGTTGCGTGGCGCGGTCGTGGGCGTCAAGGACATCTTCGACGTCGAGGGGTTTCCCACGCGCTGCGGTCTCCCCGGAGCGCAGCCCCCGGCTGGGCGCGACGCCGACGCCGTCGCTCTCCTGCGCGCGGCGGGCGCGGTGATCCTGGGGAAGACGCAGACGACGCCGTATGCCTGGCTCGACCCGGCGCCCACGCGCAACCCGTTCGATCCCGCGCGCACGCCGGGGGGATCGAGCGCGGGATCGGCAGCCGCCGTCGCGGCCGAACACTGCACGATCGCGCTGGGGAGCCAAACCGCGGGCTCCACGCTCCGGCCGGCGGCGTTCTGCGGCATCGTCGGTTACAAGCCCACGTTCGGGCGCATTTCGACCACGGGAGTGACCCCGCTTGCGCCGTCGCTCGATCACGTCGGCATCTTCGCGCGGACGGTCGCGGAGGCCGTCACGGCGGCGCATGCGCTCGATCCGCGGATCTCGGCCGCGGAGCCGCAGGCACTGCGAATCGCGCTCGACGATCTCACGGGCGACGCCGCGATCGAAGAGCCCGCGCGCGCGGCACTCGGGCGAGCCGCGCACGCGCTTCGCGAGGCCGGCTTCCGCGTGACGGCCGTGTCGCTGCCTCCGGCCGTGCGCCGCGGAGGAGAGCTGCTTGCTACTCTCGTGGCCTACGAGAGCATCCGGCACCACCGTGCGCGCTGGGAGGCGCTGGGGAGCGCGCTGCCGCCGCGGCTCCGCGAACTGCTGGAAGTGGGGCTGGCGACGTCGCGATCGGCGTACGAGGAGGCGCTTGCCGAGCGCGAGGCGCTGCGGGGCGAGATCGCGGGCATTTTCACGGAGGCGGGCGTGCTGGCCACGCCCTGCGCCCCCGGCGAGGCGCCCGGACGCGAGACGACTGGCGACGCACGCTACGTCCGCCCCTGGACGTTCTACGGCGTGCCGGCGATCGCTGTGCCGTGCGGCCGCGGTCCTCACGGCCTCCCCGTGGGCGTCCAGCTGGCGGCGCCTGCCGGCGAGGACGGCAGGCTGCTGGCGACGGCCCTGCGCCTAGAGGCGGCGCTGGCGCCGCCCCGTTGAGGGACGCTGCGCGGTGAGGTGGAAGCGGGCGCAGAGCGGGCAGCGGTACGGCCAAAGGCGGACGCCGCCGCGCTCCAGCGCCCCTTCGGCTGCCTGCTCGGCTTCCGGGAGGCTCTCGTAGCGGCTCTTGTTGGCGCAGTCCGCATGGCTCTTTCCCGAGATACCCATGGGGAGCCATTCGCCGCCGGGCCGGGCGTCCCCACGGGGCTTCCCACGGGGCGGACGGGGCGAGTGAGGCTGCGCTCGTCTTGCTCCAGGAGCGGCCGGCCCGAAACCCACGCGGTACGCCGACGGGTTTTATGATATTGGCGTCGAATTGATTGGGGTTACAGACCTCAATCCTCTACAAACTTCCAAACACGTGGTAGAAGACAAGAATGGCTCTTTCAGCGCGTTCACGCATTCGTGCCCGCTTCGATGAAGCTGCGCCTCTCAAGGAGGCCGCAAAGGCTCTGAGCGGGGGTGTTACCCTGCGCGGGACCCCACAGGGGGCGCGGGCGGCGGTGGCGGTTGCGCTCATCAAGCGGACGAAGGCCGAGACCGCGGTGATCGTCGTCCCCGACGATCAGCAGATCTCGCGCCGTGCCGACGATCTCGCGTATTTTCTCGGCGTGCAAGCGACACGCCTGGTGGAGTTTCCGTCGCGCCCCGAGCCCGACGAGGCGCTCTTCCAGCCGAAGTCGCGCGAGCGCCGAGCGGCGGCGTTCGAGCGGGTGCTGCGCGACAAGAAGTCATCCTCCATCGTGGTGACGTCGCTCACGGCGTTGCGCCAGCACGTCGCGCCTTCCGAAGCATGGCGCTCGCGCGCGATGCGTTTGGAGCCCGGCGCGGAGATGGCGTGGGACGACCTCCTCGCGCGCCTGGTGGCGATCGGCTACCGCCGCGTCGAGACCATCCGCGGCCGTGGCGAGTTCTCCGTGCGCGGAGGGACGCTCGACGTTTGGCCGGCCACCGAGAGTGGAGCGCGCCGTCTCGAGTTCGACGGCGAGCGGCTCGAGCGCATCGGAATCCTCGAGCTCGCAGATGCGCGGGCGCTCGAGAGCGCCGGCGAGGTTCGCCTGTGGCCGTGGTCGGAGATCCTCGACGATGAGGCGACGCGCGCCACGGTCGTCAGGACGTTGCGCGAGAAGGCGGCCAAGGAGTACGCGAAGTCGGGCGGCGATCTTCCCGACGCGTGGACCGGATATGCGTATGAGACGACGCTGCTCGATCTCGCCGGCGACGGGGCGCTGCTGGTCATCGATGCCGAGGAGCCGGCGGAGGTAGCCGTGGCCGAGGCTCCGGCCAAACCCGTCGGCGAGAACGTGGAGGTGGTGCCGCGCGTGGCGCCGCTCCAGCTCAGCGACGACGCGCTGCGCGCGGCGGTGGCGGAGCACCCCTTCGTGATCCTCGGAGAGAAGCCGGCGAAGTGGCTCCCCAAGCCCAAGAAGACCATCGACCTCGATGGTGAGGAGCTCACCATCGAGACGGGCCGCACCGGCCGGGTGCTCGAGCAGGCGAAGATCTGGGTCGAAGGCGGCGACGAGCTGTGCATCGTGACGGCCAAGCGTTCGCGCATCGCCGGACACCTCCGGGCGTTGGGCCTGGAGCCGAAGAGGGAGAGCCGGGTCTACGTGGACCGCGGCGCGCTCGGACGCGGGTTCTCGCTCCCCAAGCTGGGGCTGCGCTTCATCTGCGACGCCGAGCTCTTTGGCGAGGCCGCCACGGCGGAGGACGTGCTTCCCTCGTTCGAGGGCGAGCCGATCACGCTCAAGGAGCTGGCTCCGGGCGACTATGTGCTCCATGCCGTGCACGGTTTGGCGCGCTACGGCGGCGTGCGCGAGGAGACGATCCTCGGCGAGAGGCGCGAGCTGATCGAGTTGAGCTTCGCGGGCAATGATCGCCTGTTGCTCCCGCTCTCGGCGATCGATGTCCTTTCGCGATACGAGAGCCGCGCGACGGGCATCCTCGTCGAGTTGGCCAAGATGGGCGACGCCGTCGAGCAGAAGCGGTCAGCCGCCAAGCGCTGAGACGCCGCTCTCACCACGCTGACGGCATCGGCCCGTCCTCTTCAAGAGGACGGGCCGATGCCGTCTTTGGCCGATGCTTGTGGTATGACTCCAACCGTGGATGGCCGGGCGCACGTCGGCAGACAAGAGCTGCTCCAGCGCGCGTGCGCCTTGCGCCGCGCATTCTCCCGCACGCATGTCGTTCGCTTGCTCGCCACGTTGCCGTTTCTCGCGTGGTACGTCTACGCGGCCGTCGGCATCGATGGCGCCCACGCCCTGGCGATCGCCGTCGGCTTCGCGGCGGCGCTCGTGCTGACCATTCCCATCGGGGCTCTGATCGAGCGCCGAATGACGCGCGGGGCGATGCAGATCTTCCACGAGCCTGAGAGCCGCGCCCCCGACGGCGCCATCGACGAGCTCGCCTCGCTGGCCCAGCGCATCGCCGCGGTCGTGGCCGTGGAGTACGTGGTCGGGGGCGTGCTCGGGCTCGCCGCCGGCCAGGTCTTCCTGCACCTGCGCGGGAGCACGCTCTTCGCCGCCGACGCCGTCTCCCGGATCTGCGCCGCCGTCGGGGTGGCGGGGCTCTTCGCGGCCACCGTGACCTACCTGCTCGACGACGAGGCCGCCTCGGCGCTGGCCGGCATCATCGCGCTGGGGCATCCCGTCTCGGCGGAGTCCGGACGCGGGTGGCGCATGCAGACGCGCCTCTTTCTCGCGTTCGCGGCGGTCGTCGTCGTGCTCTCGTTCGCGCTCGGATCGTTCGCATACCATCAGACCGCGCTGGTGTTGGCCGGAGTGCCCGGCTCGGGAGCGACACTCACACGGCTGGCTTGGAGCCTGGTCGCCATCTCGCTGGTCTCGCTGATCTTTGCGGCCCTCCTGACCGTGCTGCTCGCGAACAATCTCGTGAGCCCGGTGCGGCGCGTGACGTCCCTCATGCGGCGGATTCGCGAAGGCGACCTCACCGCGGGCGTCGAGATGCGCGCAGACCCCCGCGCCTTCCACGAGGCCGGCGGCCTGGCGGCGATCTTCGTGGCCATGAGCGCGCGTCTGGCGGAGATCGCCCAGCAAGCGGAGAGCTTCGCCGGGGGCGATCTGGATGTGGACGTCGCCGTCCGGCACGAGCGCGACCGCATGGGGCGCGCGCTGGGCACGCTCCTCCGGACGCTGCGAGCGGTTCTGAGCGAAGCCGCCGCGACGGCCGGGCGTCTGCGGGAGAACGTCGGCATGCTGCGAGCCACCGGAGGTGATCTCACCGCGGCATCCGTGGATGCCGCCGCGCTCGCCGGTGACACGGCGCGCGCGATGGAGCGCAGCCGCGGGCAGAGCGAGGAGCTCGATCGCGACGTGGTGACGCTCCGCCTCGGCTTTTCCGCGCTGGCGGGGGGCGCCGACGATCTCACGGGCGCCGCCCAGGGGTCGGCGGCCGCGGTGAGTGAGCTCTCCGCTTCGTTGGCCCGGAGCGCGGCCACGGTGCACAGCGTGCTCTCGCGCTCGACGGAGGCGTGGGCCGCGGCCGAGCAGGGGCGCGAGGCGGTCGCCGCCTCCGTCGAGGCGTCGGGGCGCAGCGGCGCGGCGATGCAGCGCCTCCAGGCCGTGATTGCCACGCTCCAAGGCGCCAGCGAGCGCATCGGGACGATCACCTCGGCGATCGACGAGATCGCCGATCAGACCAACCTGCTCGCCCTCAACGCCGCCATCGAGGCGGCGCGCGCCGGCGAGCATGGACGGGGATTCGCCGTGGTGGCCGACGAGATCCGCAAGCTCGCGGAGCGCTCGCAGGACGCCACCAAGGAGATCGGCCGCCTGGTTCGCGACGTGCAGGTCGAAACGGGGAGCGCCGTGCAAGCCGTCGACGGGGGGTTGGAGGCGGTCTCCGAGGGCGAGACTCGCGCGCGCCGCGCCGGGGAGGCGATCGCCACGATCGTGGCCGCGGTCGAGGAGGTCCGGGGGTTGATGGCCGAGATCGAGGCGGCTCGCAGCGAGCAGAGCGCGGCCACCGGGCGTTTGGTCGAGATCATGGAGCGCGTCGCTCGCACCGCGCGGGAGAACCGCACGGGCGTCGAGTCGATCGCGGGCGTGGCCGACCGCGTCGCGCAGGCGTCGAGCGTGCACCGGGAGAGCGCCGCGCAGGTCTCCGTCTCCGCAGAGGCGCTGCGCGAGCGCGCCGCGGCCGTGGAAGAGGCTTCGAAGCATGTTGGCGCCCTCGCCGAGCGGCTGGACGGGGAGGCGTCCGCGCTGCGCGGCAGCGTCGGCAGGTTCGACGGACGGGCGCTTACGAGTTGACGGCCGACTCGATGGCCTGCGCAGCCATCGCCGTCACGTTGATGATGGCCCCGACGCCCTCGGCGCGGAAGAGGTCGTGGAGGGCGGGCTCGTTCACGCGCGCGACGCAGCGCGGCACGTTGAACATGCGGCGCGCGATCTTGCAGATGGTGTAGTTGTCCTTGTCCTCGCCGGCCGCGGCCACCACCACGTCGGCGCGCTCGATGCCCGCTCGCTTGAGGACCGCGCTGTCGGTGGCGTCTCCCGAGAAGACGCAGACGTCGGGAAAATGATCGGCGACGGTGCGGCCGATGTCCTCGTCGCGCTCGATGATCGCCACCTCGTACCCGTCGGCGAGGAGCCCGCGCACCAGGTGCACGCCGACTTTGCCGCTGCCGCAGATGAGGACGAACATGGAGGCTCCTACAGGCGCCCGGTGACGGGGACGATCGAGTGGGTGAAGGCGTTGACGGCCAGGTCGAGCGGGCTGACGACCTCGAAGCCGCTGTCGCGGTAGATCTGCGTGAGCGCGGGATCGTCGAGGCGCAGCAGAATGCGCTTGGACGGATAACGCGTGCGCAGCAGGTCGGCCAGCAGCACGTTCAGCGCGTCGTCGCGATTGACGATGCACACCATGTCCGCGCGCTCCACTCCCGCGCGGTCCAAAACTTCGGGATCCGTCGGCGGACCGAGCACGACGGCGGAACCGTAGTCGTCGGAGAGGTATTGCTCCAAGTAGCGGCGGTTCCGCTCGACGATGACGACCTCTTGCGCAGCGGAGCGCAACGCCTTGGTGAGGCGGGCGCCCAGGCGCGTGCAGCCGAGTACCAGAATCATGACCGGCAGATGTTCCCGGGGCAGGAGTGCCGACTCCTGCCGCACGAACCCCGCTGGCCGAATGCTCAGCAAGAACGCCGAGGGCGCGGCCCCACCGACCCTGCGTCGAGCGGTTACGCCGTGGGGCTCGTACTCCTGGGGTTATGCCGACGTCGGTGCCGACATCTATACCGCGCTCGGCTTGGTCGTGGGAGCCGCCGCGGGTGCCGCAAACGTGGCATTCGCTTTTGCGGGCCTCGTCTACGTGCTCGTCGGGTTGGCATATACCGAACTCGCCAGCGCCTTTCCCGTCGCCGGCGGCGGCCAGTTTTTCGTCCTTCGCGGCCTCGGTGACATCTGGGGATTCATCGCCGGGTGGGCGGTCCTGCTGGACTTCACGATCGACATCGCGCTCTTCGCCTGGACGATGATCGGTTACCTGAGCGCGCTGGTCCCGGCGATCGCGAGCACGCATCCGATCCCGCACTTCATCGTGGTGCTCGTGGTGATCGTGGGGCTGACGCTCCTCAACGCGCTGGGCGTGCGGGAGAGCTCGCGCTTGAACGAGGCGATCGGGGCTCTCGACATCGTCAACGAGCTGGCGATCCTCTGCCTGGCTGCTCTCTTTACGTTCAATCCCGGCGTGCTGATCCACACGATGCAGACGCACTGGCCGAACAGCTACCAATTGCTCGACGGCGTCTCTCTGGCGATCATCTCGTTCGTGGGCATCGAGTCGATCTCTCAGGCGGCCCAAGAGACGGAGCGCCCGGCCTCGATCATACCGCGCACCTCGATCGCACTCATCTTGACGATCCTGATCTTCGCCCTGTCGTACTCCAACATCGTGTTGGGGATGCAGCCGTGGCACCCCGATCAGCTCGTTTCCCCGCAGGGTCACCACCTGCTGCTGTTCCAGTGGCTGGGTCTGCCGGAGAACCAGGACCACGCCGTGGCCCTGATGGCCGGCCAGATACCCTACTTCGGCGCGCTGGCGGCGCTCTACGTGCCGCTGGTCGGCGCCGTGCTGATGCTCATCTCCTCGAACTCGGGGGTCTTCGGCGCCTCGCGCATCGCGTACTCGATGGCGACGTATCGCCTCCTGCCTTCTGCGTTCGCGTCGGTGGAGAAGCGGTTCCGCACGCCGATCGTCTCGATTCTGGTCTTCAGCGGCATCGCGATCGTGGAGCTGATCTTCGCCGCGATACAGACGGACCAGGGCCTGGCCTTCCTCGGCGATCTCTACGCGTTCGGCGCCGCCACCAGCTACTCGCTGGTCTTCATCGCGCTCATCTTCCTGCGTTACAAAGACCCGTACAGCCCGCGCGCGTATCGCATGCCGCTGGGCATTCCGATCGTGACCAAGGGGCGCCGCTGGCACTTCCCCGTGCTTGCGGTGGTCGGTTTCGCCGGCACGTTCTCGATCCTGGTCTTCGCCTTCATGACGCACCCAATCGGACGCATCGCCGGTCCGCTGTGGATCGTCGTCGGCATCGTCTTCTACGCCTTCTACCGGCGTGCGCACGGTCAGCCGATCTTTCGCTCGCGCCGCCACGACTGGGTGCGCGACCAGGTGGTGGTCCTCCGCGAGGCGGGCGAGCTGGAGATGATGGACAAGTACGTGGCGGAGGTCCAAGCCATCGGCCTGCTCGACAAGGACGTCAGCGTGACGACCCTGGAGCGGGAGAAGTGAGGCGGCTGCTCCGCTCTCCCGGCTACCTGCGCTGGAAGCGGGGGATGGGCTATCTCTACGTGGTTGTGGGGCTTGTGCTGATCGGCCGGGTCGTGACGCTCACGCACGAACCGGCGGAGATGCTCCCCGGGCTGCTGCTCGGCGCCGCGTTCACCGCCCTCGGTCTCGTCCGCCTGCGGAGTCTGCCGACATGACGTTCGCGGTGAGCGTCCATCCGGTGGGGGCCGTCTTCGCGACCGTGATCTTCGTTTCGACGGTCACCACGCTGTGGTGGATGCTCCATCCGCCCAAGACCAAGGCCGAGGAGGCGGCCGAGGTGATCACGGAGCAGGTCGAGGAGATCGTCTCCACGGTTGTGGTGGTCATGTCCGCGGCGACCTCGTCGGCGCACATGCTGCCTCTGGCGATGCGCATCGCAAGCCGGCAGAAGGCCAACGTGCTGGTCGTCTACGTGATCGAGGTGCCCATGCAGCTGCCGGTCAACGCGGCCATGACGGAGGAGGAGCGCCATGCGCTGGAGTCACTCGCCGCTGCGCAGGCGATCGCCAAGAAGTCGGGTGTCGAGCTGCGCACCGAAACGGTCAAGACGCGCAACATGGGGCAGGCGATCGTCCAGATCGCCAACGTCGAGCACGCGCACCTGCTGGTGCTGGGAACCGTGCGCCGCGCCCATTTCTCCGGCAATCCCTTCAGCGGCTTGATCGAGTACGTCTCCGCGCACGCCCCCTGCGACGTGATGATCGGCGTGCGCCCGGAGGGCGAGGCCTCGAAGATGCTCGGCCCGCTCAAGGTCGAGATCGGCTGATACCCCTGCGCCGACGTTGCCGCGGGCGCACCTCCTGCTAGCTTCGTCCTCGCTCTCGCCATCCTGGCTCCGCTCGGACCTCAGACTCCCCTCAGGGGAGGTGCGCCCGCGGCACCGTCGGCACCGCTGCTGCCGCTATCGTCGACGCTATGGCCTTCGCACTGCACCTGCGTCCCCGAACGGAGGCAGGTGCAGTACGAAGGCGATGTCGCGTCAGAGTCTCGCCACCATATCCGCGGTGTTCAGCGGCGTGGCGTACGCGAGGGTCTTGAGCTCGCGGAAGACGCGCTGCATGTCGGCGAGGGTCTTGCGGTCGACGCGCAGGTCCGGGTCGTAGTCGTAGTGGGGAATCGTTCTGAGCAGCGAGACCGGGAGTCCCGTGTACGTGTGAAAGACCGCGAGGTTCTGCGGATCGTAGAAGGCCGCGCCCTGAACGTCGCGCGAGCCCTTGACGAAGGCCGCGAGCACGGCGCGGGCGGCGGCCGGGTCCTTGAGCAGCGTCGGGCCGATGAAGCTGGCCGTGCACGAGATGCCCGCAGGAGGAGCGGCGATCTCGTGCGCCAGCTTCTGCTCCTCGAAGCGCGTCGTGAAGGGCGCCGCGGTGAAGACGGCGTCGATGGCGCGACGCGCGAGCGCGGGCCCCTGGTCCGGGCTGGGGAGCCCGCGGACGTCGACGTCGAGGAGCGAGAGCCCGACCGGGCGCAGGATCAGCTGCACGTAGTAGCCCGCCGTGGCGCCTGTGCCGCCGATGAACGCGACGGACTTGCCGCGCAGGCCGGCCGGGGAGGTGAGCCCGGCCGCGTAGAGGCCCTCGCGCACCAGCAGGGCGCTGGGATGCCCCTTTGCCGGCTGGTAGGCGGCCGAGGTGAGGATCTTCACGCTGAAGCCGCGCTGCACCGCGTTGAAGGTGGCGGCGGAGATGCCGCCGAGGACGACGTCGAGTTGTCCGTTGGCCAGCAGCGCCATCGCCTCTTCTCCGGAGCCGATGCGCTGGAGCGAGGCGGCGAAGCCGGCCTGCTCGAGATACCCACGGGAGATGGCCACGTAGAACGGGGCGAAGAGCGTGCTGGGCACGTGGCCGATCGCCAGCGTGCGGCCGACCGCGGCCCGCGCGGCATCGGGAGCGAGAGCCGCTGCGGCGGCGAGCGACGAGACGAAGCCGCGACGGGTGAGCGTCATCCGGAGACTCCTTTCTTCTGGGGAGATCAAATCCGGCTCGCTCCGCCTGGAACCCTGCCGGCGCGACGGGAGCGCGCGCCGCTTCCGCAGAACCGCGAGGCCGCAGCCCATGGAACAACGCATCAGCGTCGACGCGGTCACCAAACGCTTCGAGGACGGAACCACGGCCCTGGACGGGGTCTCCCTCGATATCCCCGCGGGAGAGTTCACCGCCGTGGTGGGCCCCAGCGGCTGCGGCAAGACGACCCTGCTGCGCATCTTGGCGGGCCTCGAAGAGCCGACCTCCGGGTGCGTGCGGCTGGGCGCCGCGCAGGGGCGCCGCGATGACATGGCCATGGTCTTCCAGGAGCAGTCGATCTATCCGTGGATGCGGGTGCGCGAGAACGTCGCCGTCGGCCTCCACCGGCGCAAGCTCGACCGCGCGACCGCGCGGGCGAACGTGGATCGCCAGCTCGATTTGGTGGGCTTGCGCAGCTTCGCCGACGCCTACCCGCACCAGCTCTCCGGCGGCATGAAGCAGCGCGTCTCCATCGCGCGCGCGTTCGCCTCGGAACGCAGCGTGCTGCTGATGGACGAGCCGTTCGCCGCCCTCGACGAGCAGACCAAGGTGGGCTTGCACGCCGAGCTGCTGCGCATCTGGGAGCAGACGCGCAAGACCGTCGTCTTCATCACGCACGGCATCGAGGAGTCGGTGGCGTTGGCCGATTGCGTCTACGTGATGTCGGCGCGCCCGGGGCGCATCCACGCGCGCGTCGACGTGCCGTTCCCGCGTCCGCGCGACGTGGTGGCGCTGCGCGGGGATCCCGAGTTCGGACGGCTGGTGGTGCGCGTCTGGGCGCTGCTGCGCGAGGGGATGGCGGAGTGAGCGGAGCCTGGGAGCTCCAGGTGCGCCGCTCGCGGCGGCTGCGCGCCGCCGAGCGCGCGTTGCGCTTTCTCTCGCCGATCGTGCTGCTGGCGGTGTGGGAGTGGGCGGTGCGGGCACACGTGCTGGACGCCCGCTTCTTTCCCGCACCCACCGCGGTGGGGCGCGCGGCCGTGGCCTTGGCCGCCGGCGGGGAGCTGTGGACGGATCTGCGCGTCACGCTGGCGCGGCTCTTCCTCGGCTTTCTCGCGGGCGCCGTTCCGGGCGTGGCGTTGGGCCTGGCGATGGGCCTCTCGCGCTGGGTGCGCGCGGCCGTGAGCCCGCTCATCGCGGCGCTCTACCCCATCCCGAAGATCGCGATCCTCCCGCTGATCATCCTGATCTTCGGGCTCGGCGACGTCTCAAAGATCGTGATCGTGGCCATCGGCGTCTTCTTCATCATGGCCATCAACGCGAGCGCCGGGGTGCTGCAGATCGACCGCATCTACCTCGACGTGGCGCGGGCCTACGGTCTGCGCGGCTTGGGCTACGTTCGGCGCGTGCTCTTGCCCGGCGCGCTGCCCTCCGTGCTCACGGGGGCGAGGGTGAGCCTGGGGATCGCCCTGGTCCTGGTGGTGGCGGCGGAGTTCCTGGCCGCGAAAGACGGCCTGGGTTACCTGATCTGGAACGGCTGGCAGACGCTCCAAGTCGAGCAGATGTACGTGGGGCTCGTGGCGATCGCAATCCTGGGCTACCTCCTCACCATCGGTCTCGAGGAGATCGAGCGCATCGCATTGCCCTGGGTGCACCGGTGATCCGGCGGGCGGCACGTTGGGCCGCGGCCGCGCTGGCGGCGTTGGCGGCGGGGGCGATGCTGGTCACCTGCTCGCTGCCCGTTCCGCGGGTGGAGCCGCCGCAACCGGTGGTCTCCCTCGACGCGCTGGGCGACCTGATTCCCAGCGACGGCGCGCGCACGGTCGCCATCGAGGCTCCGCTGGGCCTGCGCCTGCTCCTGGACGCGCCCCGCGGACCCGAGCTCGCCCTGACGCGCTCGATCCTCCAGGCAAACCACCGCGTCGAGCCGGTCCGCGCGCTGGCGCTGGCGCTCGAGACCCGGAGCGTGGCTCGCGCGCGGAACCTGCCGGTCGACTTCCTGGCCGCGCTCGTGCTCCAGGAGTCGGCCTTCTCGCCGCATGCGCTCTCGGCAGCCGGAGCGATCGGACTGGGCCAGCTGACTATCGGCACGGCCACGTGGCTCGGCGTCGATCACCCCTTCGATCCGCGAGCGAACCTGGCGGGGGCCGCGGATTACCTCTCCATGCTGCTGCGCCGCTATCGCCGCCACGACGATCCCGTCGTGCTCGCCGCCGCCGCGTACAATGCGGGCCCGGGAGCCGTCGACGCCTATCACGGGATTCCGCCGTACCCGGAGACCCAGGCGTACGTTCGGCTCGTCCTCTACCGGTGGGGGAGGCTGGTGAGCGATGCCCAAGGCGCCGGGGGCGCCCAGCGCCGGTAGCGAATCAGGCCGCCGTGGAGCAGCGGTACGAAGAGCCCAAGATCGTCGCGCTGGTGCGCCTGCTCAACGCGATCGACGAGGGGACGCACGACTTCGAGGGGCTCCGCGCGAGCGTCGACGAGCGGCAGCCTCCGGGGACCCGGACGGTGCGCCGCTATCTGCAAGAGCTGCAGTCCGCCGGCTTTCCCTGGTACTACGATCGGGAGCGAGGGCGCTACCGTTTTCCCGATGGCTACAGCCTCAAGGCGTTGCGCTTGCGCCCCCGGGAGCTGTTGGGGCTGGTCGCGCTCGGTCGCGTCGGGGCGGCGCTCGGCGGGGCTTTCGTCGGCGAGGTCGAGGGGCTGCTGGAGCGGCTCGCGGGGGATAACGGGCGTCACGCCCCACCCGTGAGCGTGCGCATCGCCGAGGTGGATCTGGGCGACGAGGGCAAAGCCACGCTGGCAACGCTTCAGGATGCCGAGCGCGCGTCGCGGCGCGTGCGCTTCCGCTACACCGACAAGCGCGCCAAGACCACGGAGCGCCTCGTCGAGCCCTACGGCTTCGTGATCTCGCTGGGGCGCGTCTACCTCGTGGCGTTCGACGCGAACCGCTGCGCCATGCGGACCTTCGCCATCGACTCCATCACCCAGGCGGCGATGGAGCCGCGCGTCTTTGCCAAACCGCCGGACTTCGACCTTGAAGCCTTCGCGGGCGCCTCGATCGCCGGAGTCCTGCACGAGGGCGAGCCCATCGACGTGACGGTGCGCTTCGCGCCGACCGTCGCCAAGGCCGCGAAGCAGGCGCGCATCGTGCGCGAGCGTCGCGTCGCGGACCGGGAGGACGGAGGATGCGAGATCACCTACCGCGTCGCCTCGCTCGACGAGTTGGTGCGCTGGGTGATGGGGTGGGGGGAAGAGGCCGAGATCCTCGCCCCGCCGGAAGCGAGGAGACGCATCGGGCGCGTCGCCGCGGCCGTCGCGGCGCACTACGGGAGTGCCAGCCAGTAGGCACACCGTGCGGCTACGCTGATGCCCGGAGGAGGAACAGCGATGCCATACGTGACCACGCTGCGCCGTTGCGGGCGCCAGAGCTTCGACGATCTCTGGGAAGCCGCGCTCTATGCCGAGGGGCTTGCGGAGATCGACGGGCGGTGTCGCCTCGTGGTCGAGTGTCTCGGCTGCGACGGCTACCACGTTGCCGGAACGTGAGAGAAAGGCAAAGAGCGGGGCGTGAGCCCCGCTCTTGCGACGGTATCTTCGAGCTGCTCGTCGCCTGCTC
>Ga0307373_10001563_pt1 | contig 42834 bp, 37 predicted proteins | sample OX2MG_FD_202534 | JGI IMG/M metagenome (GOLD analysis project Ga0307373, IMG submission 202534) | Soil microbial communities from Risofladan, Vaasa, Finland - OX-2 | ecosystem: Environmental > Terrestrial > Soil > Coastal area > Acid sulfate soil | place: Finland: Risofladan, Vaasa | collected...
GTATGTGATCGCTTCCTTGAGGTGCTTCGAGTGAGCGTTGACCGCGAGGGAGTCACTGGCCAGGATCGGCAAGTACTGCTGGTTCGGCTTGTCTGCCGGGAACGGAGCCAGCGCCAACTTGATGTTCGGATTGACAGCTGTGAGCTGCGGATAGGCGGCCGTCGGCAACACCTCGCCGAGGGCCTTGCCGGCTGCAACAAGCCCACGTGCAGCATTACCGCCGGCACCCTGGGCGCCGGGCTGGTAGCAGCCGCCCTGGACCATTGCGACGAAGTGCCGAAGCGCATCCGTCCACAGCGGCGAGCCCGAGAACGTCACCTTCTTGGCCGCTCGCTTTGCATCCCAGCTCGGGTCCTTGGCGTACACGAAGTTCGCAGCCAGCGCGGTCGAGGTGAGGCCCACGTTCGGTGACGCTGCACCGGCGATGGTGAGTGCTGAGAGGCCCTTCGACTGTGCTGCCTTACACAGCGAGAGCAGCTGTGCAAACGATGCCGGCACGCTGAAGCCTTCCTGCTTCAAGAGAACGGGGTTGTACATGATCCCGATCGCAGGAATGTCGAGCGGGAACATGTAGCGCTTCGTCCCGATCTTCTCAACCGGATCGAACTCGGACGGCAGCTTCTTCGACCATGCCTGGCCCGACAGATCAGCCGCGTACCCCTGCTTGGCGAGCGGGAGAATGGAGTTCGCGCCGCCGCTGCCACCGCTGCCATAGAACAGATCAGGTCCGCTGCCGGCCTGAAGCTGGGTCAGCAACACCTGCGGGAGCGTCGCCGTCGGAACGTATGCCATGTTGACTTTGATGTTCGGGTACGCCTTCTCGAAGTTGGCGTTGACCACATCCCAAGGTGTCGTGCCAGTCGACTGCATCATGATCGTGATCGTGGTCGTGGCAGTCCGAGTCGCACTCGCAGCACCGACCGAGAGGGTCGCGATCGCGGCAGCAGCCACGACTGCATAGAGCAGCCGCCCCCGCATGCCTTTGGAGCTCACCATGTGCCATTACCTCCTATGAGTCATGAGGGGTCGTCTACTAACGACGCCCTCAGGCCAGCATTTGTTGGGCTGAGGCCAAGAGGCCCCGTGGATTGCCGAACACGCCTGGACGTTCAACCGCGCAACCCCGTCGTTTCGGCAACGAACGGTGCGGCTATCTCTACGAACTCCTCGTCGGTGACCAGGCCTCTCTTCGCGATCGCGAGCGCCTTCACCCGCGCGAGAACATCGCGGTGGCACTCATCTGGCAGCGGGATCCCGAGGTCGGCCGCCCTGACGCGAATGGACTCGGCGCCGCTCTTCTTCCCGAGCACGATGCCGCGCGTTGCTCCGACCAGTGACGACGAGTAGGGCTCGACCGCGGAGGGAACGTGAAACTGGGCTGCGACTGCCCCAGTCTCCCGGCGGAACAGGTTCTCGCCCACCAGCGGCGACCACGGCGCGAGGTGGTAGCCGCAGATCTCGCGGATTCGGTGCGACACCTCGACCGTCTCCTCTAGGCGCAGGTTTGTCCTGTAGCCGTACAGCGCCTCGAGCGCGAGGGCGATCTCCGGGAGACTCCCGTTGCCCGCGCGCTCTCCCATCCCGTTGACGGTTCCGTGGATCCAGCTCGCGCCGGCTGCGACAGCGGCGATCGCCCCGGCCGTTGCGAGGCCGAAGTCGTCGTGCCCGTGGAAGTGGACGGGGACGTCGTCTGCGACTGCCTTCTTGATCGTGCGCACGAAGTACCCGACCGCCTCCGGGGCGGCGATCCCGAGGGTGTCAACGACGACGATCTCGCCGGCGCCTGCTTCGATCGCAGCGCGGTAGACGGCTGCAAGAAAGTCGAGATCGGCACGCGAGCCGTCCACGCCGAAGAAGGCGACCTGAATGCCCGCTTCGGCAGCGTGCGCGACCGCTCGCTGGATCCGCTCAACCATCTTCTCCCGCGAGACGCCGAGGGCAGCGAGCTTCAGGTCGGACACCGGGGCCTCGATGACCGAGGCGCGAAGACCGAGCTCGAGGATCGCGTCGACGTCCTCCGGAACGGCGCGAGCGAAGCCCCAGAGCTCCGCTCGAAGATCGGCTCCGACAATCATCTCGATCGCCCGCCTGTCGTCGTCGGAGACACGCGGAAAACCGACCTCGATGCGGTCGGCTCCGAGCTGGTCAACGAGGCGCGCAATCTCCAGCTTCTCGTCAGGCGACAGCACGAGGCCGACCGTCTGCTCGCCGTCGCGTAGCGTCGTGTCGTAGAGCTGGACGAGCGCCCCGCGGCCTGTCCCCATAGCCGTGGTGTCGTTCAGGGTGCCCGTCCAGATCTTGTCGCGTGCGATCATGCGACCTCCTCGACCCACGTCACGTGCGGCGGCGCTGGTTCGCCATGCGCCTGCTCCCAAGTGATCACCGGGTTGCGAAGGACGCCGATCCGCTCGATTTCCGCCTCGACAACGTCGCCCGGCTTCAGGTAGAGCGAAGCCGGATCGTCGCTGAAGCCGGCTACACCCGAGACAGTCCCAAGCGAGAGAACGTCACCGGCTGAAAAGCCGAGCGGTGCGTAGTGCGCGAGCACCTCCGGCACCGTTGTCGCCATCCGGCTCATGTTCGAGCTCTGCCGAACCTCGCTGTTCACGCGGAGCTCCATCGACAGCTCGTGAGGGTCTCCGAGCTCGTCGGGAGTGACGATCCAGGGGCCCAGAGGACAGAAGGTGTCGATGGCCTTACAGAACGAGAAGACTCCGCTCTTCATCTCTCGGCGCTGGATGTCGCGCGCGGTGATGTCGTTGAAGATCAGGTAGCCGCCGACGTAGTCCATCGCCTCGTCGGCAGTGAAGTGCTTCCCGTCCTTGGCGATCACGACCGCGAGCTCAAGCTCGTAGTCCAACTCACTCGTGAGGTGCTCGGGGTAGACGATGGGCTCGTCAGGTCCGATGATCGCGTCGACGTTCTGAAAGAAAACGATCCACGGCGCCACGGGATGCGACCACCCCACGTTCAGCGACTCCTCATGGTGTTCGCGGAAGTTGCCGGCTGTGTGAAAGAACTTCTTGGGAACGATCGGCGCACGGAGCGCGACGTCATCGGTCGAGTAGCGGCGGCCGGTCTTCCCTACGTCACCGCCCCGCTCGAAGTACTCACGCATCGACGCCGCGGCCAACTCCGAGACCTCGTCTCCCCGGAGCTCACCGATCCGGCGGCTCCCACCGTGGTCGAACGTCACGAGCTTCATCGCTCTGGTGCCTTCCCTTCGTCGAGATGTTCGCTAGAACATATTTGCGCAAATCTAGAAATGCAAGTCGTGAGGATGTAACGTCCCTGCAATGACGAACGGCATGGGCAACGCGGACTGGGCCACCTCGGGCAGCGGCTTTCGTACGCTCGCCGAACGCGCGTTCGCCGCGCTCCACAAGGGCATCGTCAGCGGCGAACTCGCTGCCGGTCAGCGTCTGCGGATCGAAGAGCTCGCGGCAGCGCTAGGCATGAGCCACCTACCGATCCGGGAAGCGATCCGTCAGCTCGGGAACCAGGGCCTCGTCGAACACATCCCCCACCGCGGAGCACGCGTCACCGAGCTATCCCTCGCCGATCTGGTCGAGTTGTATGACGCCCGCCTTATCCTGGAGCCGGAGCTGATTCGGCGGGGCGCGCACGCCTTTACCGAGGCCGACGCGAAAGCGGCTCGGGCAGCCCTCGACCGGCACGTTGCCGCCGGCGAGCAAGACCTACGAGTTGAAGCCTGGCAGGCGCACACCGACTTTCACTTCACCCTCTATCGCCCCTGCGGCTCGGCATGGCTCATCCGGCTCGTGACCCCCCTCTGGGAGAGCAGTCAGCGCTACCGCCTTACGATGTCGACGCTCAACGCCGAGCAGAGACGGCTCGAAGCAGCCGTAGAGCACGAAGAGATCCTCGCCGCTTGCGTGGCAAACGACGGCGACCGGGCGGCAGCGCTCCTCCATGACCACCTGGTGAAGTCCGCGAACCTCATCACCGACCAGATGGGCGGCGAGCGCGCCTTCGCACTGCTGAAAGGAACATGATGAGCAACAGACTCGAGGGCCGCGTCGCGATCGTGACAGGCGCCGGCACCGGCTTCGGCGCCGCGATCGCCGAGGCGTGCGCAGCGGAGGGAGCAGACGTCCTCGTCCACTACCGCTCCTCCGCCGTCGGCGCCGAAGCAACGGCAGACCGTATCCGCGAGCTCGGCCGCCGAGCCGAGACGATCCAGGGCGATATCAGCGTCTGGGAGGACGTACAGCGGATGGCCGAGCAATCCTTCTCGACGTTCGGGCGCGTGGACGTCCTCATCAACAACGTCGGCGACATGGCTGTGAGCCAGATGTCGTGGCGCGAGATGACACCGGAGAGCATCGACCACACGCTGGCCGTCGACATCAAGGGCACGATGCTGATGACCCATGAATTCGGTCGGCGGATGCTGGACGACCAACAGTCCGGTGCCATCGTGAACATCGGGTCGCGGGTCGTCGTCGAGGGCAGCCCGCGCGCGCCGCAGTACGCGGCGGCGAAGTACGCGATCATCGGGATCTCCAAGTCATACGCGCACGCCCTCGCTCCGCATGTCCGCGTCAATACGCTCGGCCCCGGTTTCATCGAGAGTGAGGCACTCCTGAACCGCGAGGACTGGAAGACGGGCCGGCGCGAAGCAGTGCTCGCCCATACGCCCCTGCAGCGGCTTCCGAAGCCCGCCGACGTCGTCCCTCCCGTCCTGTTCCTCGCGTCAGACGACTCGCGGCACATCACCGGCGCCTTTCTGCTCTGCGACGGCGGTCACAGCATGGTCGGTGCATGAGGCCGAAGTCCCGGCTGGAACGGGTCGGCCACGTCCATGTCCTGACCCTGGACGACGACGAGAAACGAAACGCGATCGGGCATCAGCTCGCCGCCGAGCTCGTCGCCCACGCCGACGCGCTCGCGGAAGATCCGGAGGCACGTTGCCTCGTCGTGACTGGTGCGGGATCGGCGTTCTGCGCGGGCGCCGACCTTCCGCAGGTATTCGGGGAGGAGCGGCCGACCGCCGAGATGCGGGACGCTCTCCGCGCGTACTACGACTGCTTCCTCCGCATTCGCGATCTGCCGTTCCCCACGATCGCTGCCGTCAACGGGCCTGCGATCGGCGCGGGGCTCAACCTCGCACTGAGTTGCGACATCCGCATCGCCGGCCCGCGGGCGAAGTTCGGGGCGACGTTCACGAAGATCGGGCTCCACCCCGGCGGCGGCTGTACCTGGTTCCTGGTTCAGGAGGTCGGCCGCCAGAGAGCGCTCAAGCTCCTGCTCGAGGGTGCTGTCCTCGAGGCCGACGAAGCGGTCGCAACCGGCATAGCGGCGTGCGCGGAAGACGACTCGTTGGCGGCCGCATTGGTTCTCGCCCAGGGCATCGCCGAGCTCGAGCCCTCGCTCGCGCGCGACGTCGTCCGCACGAGCAATCTCGCAGTCACTGCGCCGTTCGATGCGGTGCTGGAGTTCGAGTCGTGGGCGCAGGCCGAAAGCACCCATGCGACGCGGTTTCGTGAATGGATCGCGCAGTTCTCGTGATGATCGGGCGATCGAACAACGGCCAACGCCGGGTGGAGGTGTCCCTTTGAAGCTCGGCCTGCTGACTGCGGCTTTTCCTGACTTGACACTCGAAGAGGTCGCTGCGTGGAGCGCCGCAAACGGGTACGAGGCACTCGAGATCGCGTGCTGGCCGGCGGCCGGAGGCGAGAGGCGGCGGTACGCCGGCGTGACGCACATCGACGTCGAATCGTTCGACGCGGGAGCGGTCAGAGACATCCTCGACCGTCACAACCTCACGATCTCGTCTCTCGCGTACTACCCGAACAACCTCCATCCCGACGACGCTCACCGTGCCGCCGTCAACGGGCATCTGCGGAAGGTCATCGACGCGGCTGCGCGGCTCGGTGTGACGACAGTCGGGACATTCGTCGGGAACGACAAGGACAGGCCGCTTCCGGAGAACCTCGATCGATTCAAGAAGGTGTGGCCGGACATCGTCGGATATGCAGGGGAGCGCGACGTGCAGATCGCGATCGAGAACTGCCCGATGATCTTCTCCTACGACGAGTGGCCCGGGGGCGGAAACCTGGCCTGGTCACCCGCGATCTGGGACGAGATGTTCAGCATCATCCCCGACGAGAACTTCGGGCTGAACCTCGACCCGTCTCATCTCGTCTGGTTGATGATCGACTACGAGCGAGCGGTCTACGACTTCGCGGACCGCATCTTCCACACGCATGCGAAGGATCTCGAGATCCACCGTGATGGCCTCTACCGTCACGGCTCGTTCTCGGGCGGAATCGGATGGCAGGTGCCGCGCCTACCGGGACTCGGCGAGGTCGACTGGTCCCGCTACATCGCCGCGCTGTACGCGGTCGGCTACGACTCGGTCATCTCCGTCGAACACGAAGACCGTTCGTTCGAGGGTGACGTCGAGCTCGTGAAGCGTGGCTTCCTCATCGCTCGGGATGCGCTGCGTCCGTACGTGCATTGACGCCGCACCCCAGCACCGGATCACCGCTCGATGCCGCCGGTGGCACTGGTCACGCTCAACCGGCCGGAGACTGCACAGTCCCGGCCTGTGAAACACAAAGGCCCCGTTTCCGGGGCCTTTGAAGTAGCGGGGGCAGGATTTGAACCTGCGACCTCCGGGTTATGAGCCCGGCGAGCTACCTGACTGCTCCACCCCGCGACGCGGATCCAAGTGTACCACCGCCCGTTCGGCGTGAAAGCCCCTCGGAAAGCCAGAAACCGACCCCCATGACGGCGACGCCGGCGAGCGCGTCGAAGACGAAGTGGTTGCCGGTGACGACGATCGTCAGCATCACCGCGAGCGGGTAGAGCGCGCCGATCACCCTCCAGAGAAGCGGTCGCGCGTAGAGGATGAGCCCGGCGCCAACCCCCGCCGCGAAGCCGGCGTGCAGCGAGGGCACGGCGGCCACGGGGTCGGTGAACGCCGCCGACGTGCGCGAGCCGATGTCGATGTGCGAGAGCTGGCGCAGCGTGTCCTCGAGGCCGATCCCGGCAAGCCGCGGCGGTGCCGTCGGGAAGCCCCAGTGGACGACGAAGGCGAGGAACGTCGCCGTCAGGAACCCGTTTCGGAACCGGCGGAACGCAGCGCGGTTCGCCCGGTAGAGCCAGAGGAAGAAGACGGCGGTCACCACGAAGTGCCCGACGAAGTAGAAGACGTTCATCAGCCGTACGAGGTCGGGCGCGCGCAGGAACGTCCGCTGCAGCTCCTCCTCCCACTCGATGTGCACCATCCGCTCGACGGCGAGCACGTCGCGGGCGTGCCGCTCGGCGAGTGACCAGTTCGGCGTGATCGTCTGCCGCAGCAGCTCATAGGCCTCGATGCCGGCGACGACGACCACGACCTGCATGAGGCCGTAGTGGCGCGAGGCGATCGATCTCAGCTTCGCCATCGGGTCGATTCTACGAAGCGCCGTTACGATGCGTGCATGGCGACTGCGGTCTGGATCGCGCTTGTCTTCTGCCTCGTGGCACTCGTCGCCGGGCCGGGGTTCGCAGCGCTGCGAGGCCTGCGGGCGTGGCGCAGCTTCCGGTCGTTCTCGCGGGCGACCGGATCCGCGCTCGACGGCGTCATGCGGACGGCAGCGTCGGCCGAGGAGCACGCAGAGTCGCTGACCGCGGGCGCCGAGCGTCTCGCCGGCGCCACACAGCGCCTGCAGGCCTCCCTCGCCGAGCTCGGGCTGCTGCGCGCCGCGGCGGGCGAGACGGGCGCGGCGGTCAGCGCCGTGCGCGGAGCGATGCCGCGCAAGTGACGCGCGTCGCAGCGATCGACCTGGGCACGAACGCAACCCGCCTGCTCGTCGCCGACGTGGAGGACGGTCGCGTGGACGAGATCCTGCGGCGCACGCGGATCACCCGGCTCGGCGAGGGCGTCGACGCGAGACGGCGCCTGCTCCCCGGCCCGATCGCGCGCGTGCGCAACGTCCTCACCGACTACCGGCGCGAGCTCGAGGAGCTCGGGGCGGAGCGAACGCTCGCGGTGGCGACGAGCGCGGTGCGCGATGCCGAAAACGGGGAGGCCTTCCTGGGCGAAGTCGAGTGGTCGTACGGCTTCGCCACGCGGCTTCTGACCGGCGACGAGGAAGCCGCGATGACGCTCCGGGGCGTCGGCCCCCTCGAGCCGGGCACCGTCGTGATCGACGTCGGCGGCGGCTCGACCGAGCTGATCACCGAAAGCTTTTGCACGAGCCTCGACGTGGGCTCGGTGCGACTGACGGAGCGCTACGGCGACGACTGGAACGCGGCGGCCGCCGCCATCCGCATTCTGCTGCCGCCGCTCGAGGCAACCCGGGTGCTCGGCGTCGACGGCACGACCGCCGAGCTCGCGGCGCTCGGCGACGGGCTCGGCGCAACGCTCGCCGAAATCGACGACGTGCTCGCGTGGCTGCGCTCCTCCACGCAGGACGAGCGGCGCGCGCGCCTCGTGGAGCCCGACCGCAGCGAAGTGCTTGCCGCCGGCGTCCTCGTTCTACGCGAGACGCTCCACCACCTCGGCCTCGACCGCGTCGACGCCTCCGACCGCGACCTGCTGAACGGCGCGGCGCTCGAGGCGGCCGCGCTGCCCGCACCCGGCGAGGGCGAGGCGCCGCCCGGGGCGTATACCTGCTGCTGAGAGATATTTGCGCTCACAAGTTTTCGTCGCTATGATCATTGAGTCATCAAGGATCTAGGAGAGGAAAGCCCATGAGCACCACCATCGAGACCACAAACACGATTCCCGCCGGCACCTGGCAGGCGGACACGGTCCATTCCAGCGTCGCGTTCGAGGTCCCCTACGCGGTCGCGACCTTCAGCGGCGAGGTGGCCGACTTCGAGGTGAGCCTCGTCGACGGCCGGCTCGCAGGGACGGCCCGCATCGAGAGCATCGTCGTCCGGGAGGAGAACCTCCAGGCGCACCTGCTCTCGCCCGAGTTCTTCGACGCCGAGCGCCATCCTGTCGTCAGCTTCTCCGGCCGGCTTCGCCGCGACGGCGACGCGATCGAGACGGACGGTGAGATCACGCTCAAGGGCATTACCCGCCCGGCCGTCCTCCGGGGCACGATCGCCGGCCCCGCAGTCGACCACTTCGGCGCCACCCGCGTCGGCCTCGAGCTCGAGACGACGATCGACCGCACGCAGTTCGACATCAACTGGAACATGCCGCTCCCGACCGGCGAGCCCGCGCTCTCGAACGAGGTCACGCTCAAGGCAGCCCTGACACTCGTCGCGCAGGAGAACTGATCATGCGCGTCGTCGCCCTCAGCGGCTCCCTGCGCCGCGAATCGAACTCGACGGGCCTCCTGCGCGCGCTGCGCGAGGAGGCCCCGCAGGGCGTGGAGGTCGTGCTCTACAACGGCCTGAAGCAGATCCCGCCCTACGACCAGGACGACGACGTGGCGCAGGCGCCCAGGCCGGTCGCGGCGTTCCGTGAGCTCGTTCGCAGTGCCGACGCAGTCGTCATCGCCACACCGGAGTACAACTCGTCGATCCCAGGGGCGCTCAAGAACGCACTCGACTGGGGCTCACGGCCGCTTGCCACGAGCGCGTTCCGCTCGAAGCCCGTGGCGGTGATCGGGTCGAGCGCCGGCGCGTTCGGTGGCGTGTGGGCGGCGGCCGAGCTCCGAAAGGTGCTCGGTGCGATGGGCGCCCGGGTCACCGACGTCGAACTGGCCGTCGGCCACGCCGGCGAGAAGTTCGCCGATGGACGTCTCGTTGACGACGACGTCCGGCAGGGACTCCGCGATGCGCTCGAGACGCTCCTGGCGGGGGCCGCTCCCGTCGAGGTCGCGGCTTAGAAGCTCTCACCGCGCCCGGCACGGCTTCGCTCCGGCCCTCGACACCGGGGTCGCGATGGAGAAGAATGATCCGCATCGCGACTCACTGGGGTCACGTCGGCTAGGACGTGAACCTGGTTTCGCCTGCGGCGAGAACCAGGTTCAGCACGCGTCGCACGCCTGGGACGGCCAGGGGTTAGCCGTCGTGGAGGTCGGCGGGCGGCTCGTCTTCGGCGAGCCGTCGCTGCACGACCGACCGCGAGAGCACACCGACGAGCTTCCCGCCCTCGACCACAGGCACGCGCTCATAGTCGGCCTCTTCGAGGAAGGCAAACGCATCGCCGAGCAGTGCAGACGAGTCGATCGTGGCGTTCGGCTCCTCGGCGATTCCTCCGAGCCTCGTCGTCTTCGGATCCTGGCCACGCGCCACGACCTCGCGTACGAGCGTCTTGCGAGTCACGACCCCGACAAGCGTCCCGTCGTCGCAGACGAACACCGCGCGCACGTCCGGGCGCGCGAGCGCCTCCCCCGCCTCCTGCGCCGACGCCCTCACGTCGAGCGAGAACGGCTCGGAGACCATCGCATCTCTGACGAGTTGCTCGCCCATCGCTCTACGGGTAGACGCCGCGCGCCTCGAGCGCTGCCGAGACTTCGCGGATCGCCGCGACGAGCGCCGCGTCGCGCAGCGTGATGCCGCGCTCACCGGCCACGTCCCAGACGCGGTCGAACGCATCCGACATCTTGTCGGCGAGCCGGCGGCGAATCTCGTCGCGGTCCCAGAACAGCCGCCCGAGATCCTGCACCCACTCGAAGTACGACACCGTGACGCCGCCGGCGTTCGTGAGGATGTCGGGCAGGACGGGGATGCCGCGCTCGGCGAGGATGCGGTCGCCGGCGTTCGACGTCGGGCCGTTCGCGCCCTCGACGAGCAACTTGCAGCGCAGGTTGCCTGCATTCGACTCGGTGACCTGGTCCTCGCGGGCCGCGAGCACGAGGATGTCGCAATCGAGCTCGAGCAGCATCGCGTTCGAGATCCGGTCGACCCCGCGCGTGTAGCCCTCGAGCGAGCCGTGCTCGGCAACGTACTCATGGAGGCTCGGGATGTCGAGGCCGCCCGGGGCATAGACACCGCCCGAGATGTCCGAAACCGCGACGACCGGCGCGCCGCGCTCGTGCAGCTCGGTGGCTGCGATCCCGCCCACGTTGCCGAAGCCCTGCACCACGCAGCGCTGGCTTGCGAGCTGCCAGTCGAGCCGCTCGCATGCCCGCTCGATCACCATCACGACCCCGGCGCCGGTCGCCTCGTGACGAAACACGGAGCCACCGATCGAGATCGGCTTGCCGGTGACGATCTCCGGGACCGCGTAGCCCTTCTGCATCGAGTACGTGTCCATCATCCAGGCCATGGTCTGCTCGTTCGTCGCCATGTCCGGCGCCGGAATATCGAGCTGCGGCCCGATGAACGGCGCGAGCTCGGCGGTGAAGCGGCGCGTGACCCGTGAGAGCTCGCCCTGCGACATTTCGTGGGGGTTGCAGCGCACGCCGCCCTTCGCGCCGCCGTAAGGGAGCCGAAGCAGCGCGCACTTCCACGTCATCCACATCGCGAGCGCGGCACACTCGCCCAGGTCGACCGCCATGTCGTAGCGGATGCCGCCCTTCGTCGGGCCGAGCACCGAGGAGTGCTGGACGCGATAGGAAGGGAACGACACGTACACGCCGTCGTCCATCCGCACCGGCAGCGTCAGGATCACCGCCCGCTCGGGGGCGCGCAGCCTCGTCGCGACGAAGTCCGGAATCTCGGCGAGCTCGAGTGCGTGGTCGAGCTGGTTCAGTGCCTGCTGGTAGAGCGGCGTATGCCACTCGAGCTGCGTCGCCGGATGGACGGCCTTGGCCACGGCCGGGAGGGTACGCGAAAGCGCGTCGCGCCCGCCTCAGACGAGCGACCGGATCAGCTCGGCCTCGGCAAGGGTGTGGCCGAGATAGGCGCCGCGGATCACGGTCCAGGCCCGGATCTTGAAATCGTCGAGGCCTGCGGCGACGAACGCCGCGATCCGGCGTTCCGTCTCCACGCGGTCGGTCATCTGGTAGGAGAGCGGATTCCAGAGCATCGTCGGCACGTCGTACTCGCGCTCGGCCAGGTACGGCTTCGGGTCGATCGCGACGTGGCGGTTCCCGTGCCGGAGGATGTTGTGGTGGTGAAAATCGCCGTGCACGAGAAACCCGCGCCCCCATTCGAGCGAGCTCCAGAGCTCGAGCGCGAGCGCGAGGAGCGCGGCGTCCGAGTCACCCGTGCGTGCAGCGTTCTCGAGCCACCGCGGCACCTGATCGCCGACGAAGCGAAACGGCTCGCCGGCCGGGCGCCAGAGCTTCAGGCCGAGCTCGACCGCGATCGCCATGGCCTCCTCGTCAGGAAGCCCCGAGATGTCGTCGCCCGGCCGTGCGCGCTCCTCCAGCAGCACGCGCCCGGAACGCCGGAGCAGTCGCACCGCCCCTCCGCCCTGCCAGCGCTCGAGAGCGTCGGCCTCGTGCAGCGACTCGTCGTCGCCTTCCCAGGCCACCTTCACCACCGCGTCGTCACCTGCAGGAGCGACGTAGGAGTAGCGGGCCGGCGCGAACGGCGCACCGAGCTCGAGTCCCCACTCGGCAGCCGCCTGCTCGGCGAGCGCCGCAGTCGAGGCGAGGTCTGGCCGGTCGGAGCTCATGCCGAGAGATTAGGGCGGGGCCGGGGCTGCGGCGCCCCGGCCCCGCTCTCCGGCCCTCACGCGTCCTGCCATGCGGCCGGAACGAGCACGACCCTAGCGGTACCGGTTCGAAGGGCCGCCGGAGGAACCTTGGCGCCTGCGTAGTACCCTTTGTCAATGAGCGAAGAGTCGAAGCTCAGGAGATCGTGGCTTCGCGGCTATCGTCAGGGCGACGTCGAGCTCGTCGTCGCGCGTTCGACGCTCGCGCGCGAGCAGCTTCAACACGAGCTCGACGCGACGAAGGCGCGCGCGAACGCGATGCAGACGGAGATCAACGAGCTGCACCGGCGCGTCGACACGTTCCGCCGGCGCGAGCAGGAGTTGACCAACGCGCTCGAGGAAGTTCGGCAGCGCCGAGAGCGAGCCGAGCGCGAGGCGGCGAGCCATGCCGAACAGGTCGTCGGCGAGGCCGAGCAGCGCGCCGCCGCACTCCGCACCGAAGGCTTGCGCCAGGTCGGCGACTTGCAGCTCCAGGTCGAACAGCTGCTCGGGCTACGCGCCGGACTGAGCGCGGCGCTCAAGCGCGTCACGCAGGACATCAGCGATTCGCTCGACCGGCTGGCCGCTGCTCCCGCGCGCGCCGTCGAGCAGATCGAGCCGCACACTGCGCAGGTGCCCGACGAGATCGACCCGCGCTTCGCCCGTTACACGGGCGAGACCGAAAGCTGAGCCGGCTCGAAGCTCAGAGTCGGCGGAAGACGGCGAGCGACCGCGACTCGACGAGCACATCGGCGCCAGGCACGTATCGGTCGCACTCGCACCGACCCGTCGCGAGCAGGGGCTCCCAGTGCGTCCCGAACCGCCGCGCAGGCAGGCGAAACGCGATCTCTTCGAAATGCGCGTTGAAGAGCAACAGAAACGAGTCGTCGCGCACCTCCTCACCGTGACGGGTCTCCGTCCGCAGCTCGTCGCCGTTCAGGAACACCCCGATCGCCCGCGACTCGGTGTTGTCCCAGTCACGACGCGTCATCCGGCGGCCGTCCGGCCGCATCCACCACACGTCAGGCAAGGATCTACCCCTGCCCTCGAAGAACTTCGTGCGCCGGAAGACCGGATGCGCACGGCGCAACTCAATCAGCCGCCGGGTGAAGGCGAGCAGTTCCTCGTCGCCCGAGGCCCAATCGATCCAGGAAACCTCGTTGTCCTGGCACCACGCGTTGTTGTTGCCGCCCTGCGAACGGCCGATCTCGTCGCCGCCGAGCAGCATCGGCACACCCTGCGACAGCAACAGCGTGGCAAGGAAGTTCCGCTGCTGCCGCCCGCGTAAGGCACGCACGGCGGGATCGCCGGTCGGGCCCTCGACACCACAGTTCCACGACCGGTTGTCGTCGGTACCGTCGTTGTTGCCCTCACCATTCGCATCGTTGTGCTTGTCGTTGTACGAGACGAGATCGCGCAACGTGAAGCCGTCGTGTGCCGTGATGAAGTTGATCGACGCGAACGGGCGGCGCCCGTCGGTCTCGTAGAGGTCAGACGAGCCGCCGAAGCGCGAGGCGAAGTCACGAAGTGGTGCCCGTCCCCGCCAGAAGTCGCGCATCGTGTCGCGGTAGATGCCGTTCCACTCGGACCAGAGGATCGGGAAGTTGCCGACCTGGTAGCCACCGGGCCCGACATCCCAAGGCTCGGCGATCAGCTTCACCTGGGACAGGATCGGATCCTGGTGGATGATGTCGAAGAAGGCCGAGAGCCGGTCGACCTCGTAGAACTCGCGCGCGAGCGCCGAGGCAAGGTCGAATCGGAAACCGTCGACGTGACAGTCGATCACGAAGTAGCGCAGCGAATCCATGATCAGCCGCAGCACGGTCGGGTGGAGCGGATTCAGCGTGTTGCCCGTCCCGGTGTAGTCCATGTAGTGGTGCAGGTCGTCGGGCACGAGGCGGTAGTAGCTCTGGTTGTCGACGCCGCGGAAGCTCAGCATCGGCCCCAGATGGTTGCCCTCCGCGGTGTGGTTGTAGACGACGTCGAGAATCACCTCGATGCCGGCGCGATGGAGCGCCTTGACCATGCCCTTGAACTCCCGCACCTGGTCGTTCGTCGCCGCGTACAGGGAGTGAGGCGCGAGGTAGCCGATCGTCGAATAACCCCAGTAGTTGGTCAGGCCGCGGTCGTGCAAGAACCCCTCGTCGATGATGTGGTGCACGGGCAGCAACTCGAGGGCGGTGATGCCGAGCTCGCGCAGGTGGTCGATCGCACCGGCGCTTGCGAGGCCTCCGTACGTGCCGCGCAGGTCCTCGCGGACACCGGCCCTCCCCTGCGTGAGCCCTTTGACGTGCGCCTCGTAGATGACGGTCTCGTGCCAGGGCGTGCGAGGGCGCACCAAGTCGTCGTCCTCCCAGTCGAAACGGGGATCGATCACGACCGAGCGCGGGATCGCGGGCGCCGAGTCCGTCAGGTCGATCACCAGGTCCGCGTCGTCAGCGCCGTTCGCCACGTAAGGCAGCGTGTTCGCGGCGCGCCAGTCGACCGCCCCGTCGATCGCCTTCGCATACGGATCGATCAGGAGCTTCGCCGGGTTGAACCGGTGACCGGACAGCGGGTCGTAGATCCCGCGCACGCGGTATCCGTAGCGCTGGCCGGGGCCGACCCCCGGTAGGTAGCAGTGCCAGTTGAACGCGGTCCGCTCCTGAAGCTCGATGCGCTCCTCGGCACCGTGCTCGTCATACAGGCACAGCTCGACCCGCTCCCCGTTCTCGGTGAAGAGCGCGAAGTTCGTTCCCTCGCCGTCCCACTCGGGGCCGAGCGGAAAAGGCTTTCCCGGCCAGACCTCCCGGCTCATGCGGCAGGCGCCAGCCAGAGCACGCTCAAGGGCGGCAGGGTGATCGCGGCGGAGCAGGGCTGCTCGTGCCACGGGCGCTGCTCCGCCTGCACCTCACCCTGGTTCCCGACGCCGGACCCGCCGTACCGGGCCGCGTCGGTGTTCAAGAGCTCGGTCCACGCGCCCCCGAACGGCAGCCCGACGCGGTAGCCCTCCCGCGGAGTCGGCGCGAGGTTTGCGACGCAGACGACCTGGCGCTTCCCGTCCTTCGAGAGGCGCGCAAAGACGACGACGTTGTTCAGCGCGTCGTTCGCCTCGATCCAGCGGAACCCAGCGGGCGAGAAGTCCACCTCCCAGAGCGCCGGCTCGCCGCGGTAGATGCGGTTCAGGTCACCGACAAGGTCGCGAACCCCTGCGTGCTCGACCTGCTCGACCAGCCACCACGGCAGCTCGTCTTCGTGCGCCCACTCCCACGGGCTCGCGAGCTCGCCGCCCATGAAGAGCAGCTTCTTCCCCGGGTGCGCCCACATGAAGGCATACAGAGCACGCAGGTTCGCGAACTGCTGCCAGCGGTCGCCCGGCATCTTCTGCAGGAGCGACCCCTTCCCGTGCACGACCTCGTCGTGCGAGAGCGGCAGGATGAAGTTCTCGGTCCACGCATAGACGAGTGAAAACGTCAGCTCGTGGTGGTGGAAGCGGCGATGAACCGGGTCGCGCTGGAAGTAGGCCAGCGTGTCGTGCATCCACCCCATGTTCCACTTGAACCCGAAGCCCAGCCCCCCCAGGTAGGTGGGGCGCGACACACCGGGCCACGCGGTCGACTCTTCGGCCGCCGAGATGACGCCCGGCTCGCGCGCATGCACAAGCTCGTTGAGATCCTTCAGAAACGCCTCCGCTTCGAGGTCCTCGCGCCCGCCAGACTCGTTCGGGACCCACTCGCCCGGCCCGCGCGAGTAGTCGAGGTAGAGCATCGAAGCGACCGCATCGACCCGCAAACCGTCGGCGTGGTAGGAGCGCAGCCAGAAGAGCGCGTTGGCGAGCAGGAAGTTCTGCACCTCGGATCGGCCGAGATTGAACACGAGCGTGCCCCAGTCGGGGTGTGCACCGCGACGCGGGTCGGCGTGCTCGTACAGCGCCGTACCGTCGAACTGTGCGAGCGCCCACTCGTCGCGCGGAAAGTGCGCCGGCACCCAGTCGAGGATCACGCCGATCCCGTTTTGGTGCAGGTGGTCGACGAAGAAACGGAAGTCGTCCGGCGAGCCGAGCGTGGAGAGCGTCGCGTAGTAGCCGGTGACCTGGTAGCCCCACGAGCCCGAGAACGGGTGATGCATCACCGGTAGAAGCTCGACGTGTGTGAACCCGAGGTCGCGCACGTACGGCGCGAGCTCGAGCGCAAGCCCGCGCCAATCGAGCCCTTTGCGCCACGACGGCGCGTGAACCTCGTAGATCGTGATCGGCTGCTCGAGGGGCTCGCGCGCACGCCGCGCGGCGAGCCAGCCGGCGTCGAGCCACTCGTGCTCGGACCGGAAGATCACCGACGCGTTCTTGGGCGGCACCTCCGCCTCGAACGCCACCGGATCGGCCTTCTCGTACCCGTCGACGACGAACTTGTAGCGCTGCCCGACGGACGCTCCCGCCACCACGCCTTCCCAGATCCCGGTCTCACCGACCGGGCTCAGCCGGTCGGCCGCGGCGTCCCAGCCGTTGAAGTCACCGACAACGCCGACCTCGCGGGCGTTCGGCGCCCACACCGCGAAGTGCACACCGCCCTCCACCGGATGCGCACCGAGCTTCGCGTACAGCTCCTCGTGGCGACCCGCCCGTGCGAGCCAGATGTCGAGCTCGCCGAAGGCCGATTGTGCGTCTCCGCCCGTCACCCCGGGATTTCTTCGTCGAGCAGCCGGACGATCCCGGCCACCGGGATGGACACCCAGCCGGGGCGGTGGTTCAGCTCGTACCGCAACTCGTAGACGGCCTTCTCGAGCTCGAACACCTGCAGCAGCCGGTCCATCGCCGTGCCGGTCGGGACAAGCGAGTCCTGCACGGTGTCGCGGTAGCCGTCGAGGAACCGCTCGCGCACGCGCAACTCCCAGCCGGCCTGCGGCTCGACGCCGCGCAGTTGCATCGACGCCGACGCGGCGTACGCAAACGACCGCAGCATCCCCGCCACGTCGCGCAACGGGCTCCGCTTGCGGCGGCGCTCCGGCAGTGACCGTGCCGGCTCTCCCTCGAAGTCGAGGATCACCCAGTCACCGTCCGCCCACAGCGTCTGCCCAAGATGGAAGTCGCCGTGGTGGCGAATCACGCGGCCGGCGCCGCCCACGCTCGTCAGGACGCGCAGCCGCTCACGCACCTCTTCGCCGCGCCCTCGAATCGGCTCGAGCTCCGGCACGTCGTCGGGCAGCTCGAGGAAGACCGATTGGATCTCCTCGTCGACCGTCGCCGTCAAGAGGCCGAGCGACTCGGCAGATGTCTCCTCGGGGGCAAAGCCCGGATCGCTGTGGTCGGAGCCGAGGATCGAGTGCATGCGGGCCGTCACCTCGCCGAGACGGCGAGCGCTCGCGATGAACTCGCCGGCACCTTCGCCCATCGTGTCGAGCGCATGCTCCCAGCCGTCGCGGCCGATCACAAACTGCTGGAGGATGCCGAGGGTGGCGTCCATCTGCCGGCCGGTGTACGAGTACCAGCCTGCGAGCTGCGCGATGTTCTCGAATTCGTGCGCGGTCAGGAACCGCAGCAACTCGAGCTCCGGGTTGATTCCCGCCTCGAGCCGGCGAAACACCTTGAGGATCAACTCCTCGTCGAACACGATCGACGTGTTCGACTGCTCGACTCCGACCGGCCTCGCGTCACGCAGCTCGGACGCGAAACCCGAGACGGCTCCGAACTCGACCACGCCTTCCGACGCGGGCAGCTTGATGCTCTGGCGGATCATCGAGACGAGCTCGCGAACGTGGCGCGGATCGGCCAGCGCATCGAGCGTCTCGTCGGCGAGCAGCTGGTACGTCTCGTGCGTCCCGGTGTCGAAGCGGATCTCGACGAGCAGCAGCTCGAGCCGCGGGTCGTCCTCCCGTAGCACGGCCCGGTCGACGACCCGCGCATGCACAACGTCCTTCGTTCTCGACGCGAACCAGCGCTGGGCCCTGACGAACTCGATCAGCTCGCGTTCATCCGTCACTCGCTCTCATCCCTTCGCAACTGGAACCAGAAGAATCCTCGCGGGGCCAGAGTGAGCAGGTAGGGCAGATCGCCGATCGCCGGGAAGCGGCTCCGGCCGAACATCTCTTCCGGCACGAACCCGTGCCACCGCGAGAGGTCGAGCTCGACCGCCTGTGCCGAGCGGGCGAGGTTGTGCACGCAGAGCACGATGTCGTCCTCGTAGGTCCGCACATGGGCGAAGATGCGCGGGTTGTCGGGGCGCAGCGCCTCGTAGGTGCCGAGGCCGAACACGGGGTGCTCCTTGCGCAGCGCGATCAGGCCGTGGAGCCAGCGCAGCAACGAATTCGGCTGACGCAGTTGCGCCTCCACGTTGACGGCCTGGAAACCGTAAACGGGGTCCATCAACGGCGGCAGGTAGAGCTGCTCGAAGTCGGAGCGCGAGAAGCCCCCGTTGCGGTCGCCCGTCCACTGCATCGGCGTTCGCACGCCGTCGCGGTCGCCGAGGAAGATGTTGTCGCCCATTCCGATCTCGTCCCCGTAATAGAGCACCGGGGCTCCGGGGAGCGAGAAGAGGATCGCGTGCATCAGCTCGATCTCGTCGCGGCCGTTGTCGAGCAGCGGCGCGAGACGTCGCCGAATCCCGAGGTTCAGCTTCATCCGCGGGTCCTTCGCGTACTCCTCGTACATGTAGTCGCGGTCGTCGTCGGCGACCATCTCGAGCGTCAACTCGTCGTGGTTGCGCAGGAAGAGGCCCCACTGCGCGTTGTCGGGGATCGGCGGGGTCGACTCGAGGATCTCGATCATCGGCAACGCGTCCTCACGGCGAACCGCCATGAACATGCGCGGCATCACGGGGAAGTGGAACGCCATGTGACACTCGTCGCCCTCCCCGAAATACTGGACGACGTCGGCCGGCCACTGATTCGCCTCGGCGAGCAGCACGCGATCCGCGTAGCGGGCGTCGACCTCGGCGCGCACCCGTCGCAGGAACGCGTGCGTCTCGGGCAGGTTCTCACCGTTCGTTCCGTCGCGTTCGTAGAGATACGGCACAGCGTCGAGCCGGAAACCGTCAAGGCCGAGATCGAGCCAGAAGCGGAGCGCATTCAGCATCTGCTCCTGCACCTCGGGGTTGTCGTAGTTCAGGTCGGGCTGGTGGCTGAAGAACCGGTGCCAGTAGTACTGCCCGCGCACCGGGTCCCACGTCCAGTTCGACGGCTCGGTGTCGAGGAAGATGATGCGCGCCTCGCTCCACCGCGAGTCGTCGTCGCCCCACACGTACCAGTCGCCGTACGGCCCGGCCGGGTCGGTACGGCTCGACTGGAACCACGGGTGGTCCGACGACGTGTGGTTCATCACGAGGTCGGAGATCACGCGCATGCCGCGCTGATGTGCCTGGTCGACGAAGTACCTGAAGTCGTCGACGGTGCCGTAGTCGGGATGGATGCCGAAGAAGTCGGCGATGTCGTAGCCGCCGTCGCGCAGCGGACTCGGGTAGAACGGGAGCAGCCACAGACAGTCGACCCCCAGCCACTGCAGGTACTCGAGCTTGTCGGCGAGGCCTCGAAAGTCGCCGGAGCCGTCGTCGTTGCCGTCGAAGAACCCGCGCAGATGGATCTCGTAGAAGACCGACCGCTTGAACCAGAGCGGATCGCGCTCGAACCAGTGGCCCGGTTCGCTCATTCGACTCTCCACTCGGTGCCGGCCATCCTCACGGGAGTATGACCTTGACCAGATGCGCCTTTCCCGGGCCGAGCTTCACGTAGTTGCGTCCGGCACGCCAGGTGAACGCCCCACCGCCGAGCAGGTCGCGCACCTCAAAAGCCGGCGGCAGGCCGAGCGCGACCGGGATCACGCAGGCACCTTCGCGCTCCCCCAGCGGATCGAGGTTGACGACGCAGATCACGTCGTCCTTCGCGTAGCCGAGCAGCTGCTCGTTGTCGGTCTCGAGCCAGCGCACGTTCTCGAGTCGCTGGAGTGCAGGCTCGGCACGGCGGATCTCGTTCAGCCGCCCGATCAGGGGCAGCAGCGGCCCGTCGAGCGTGCGCCGCTTCACTTCGTACTTCTCCGAGTCGAGGTACTCCTCGGAGCCGGGCGCGACGGCCCGGTTCTCGTACGACTCGAAGCCCGAGTAGATGCCGTACGCCGGCGACAGCGTCGCGGCGAGCACGAGCCGCGCCTCGAAGGCCGGCGGCCCTCCTCGCTGCAGATACTCGTGCAGGATGTCCGGCGTGTTGACGAACGCGTTCGGCCGGTAGAACGGCGACCAGGCGCGCAGCTCCTCGATGAAATCGACGAGCTCGGCCTTCGTGTTGCGCCAGGTGAAGTACGTGTAGCTCTGCGCAAACCCGACCTTCGCAAGCGTCGTCATCATCGACGGGCGCGTGAACGCCTCCGCGAGGAAGACCACCTCGGGATGCTCGCGACGCACCTCCGCGATCAGCCACTCCCAAAAGGGCACCGGCTTGGTGTGCGGGTTGTCGACGCGGAAGACGGTGATACCGCGCTCCACCCAGCCGACGACGACGTCGAGCAGCGCCTGCCAGAGACCCCGCCAGTCCGCCGACTCGAAGTTCAGGTTGTAGATGTCCTGGTAGCGCTTGGGCGGATTCTCCGCGTACTTCAGCGTCCCGTCCGGGCGCCGGTTGAACCACTCCGGATGCTCGGTCAGCCACGGGTGATCCGGTGAGCACTGGACCGCGAAGTCGAGCGCAAGCTCGATACCCGCCGAACGGGCGGCGGCGACCAGCGCAGCGAAGTCGTCCCAGCTCCCGAGCTCCGGGTCGATCGCGTCGTGCCCGCCCGCCGCGGAGCCGATCGCCCAGGGCGACCCGACGTCGTCCGGCCCGGCGGTGGCGGCGTTGTTGCGCCCCTTGCGGTTCGACTGCCCGATCGGGTGGATGGGCGGCAGGTAGACGACGTCGAAGCCGAGTCGTGCGAGCTCCGGCAGCGCCTCGGCGACGCCGGCGAAACCGCCGAACGACCGTGGGAACAGCTCGTACCACGAGCCGAAGCGCGCGAGCTCGCGGTCGACGTCGACCGCGAGGGTGGGCGAGGAAACCTCGCCCACCCGCTCGCCCGGGCCTTCGGCGCGAGCGGCCCACGCGGCGACGGCGAACTGCCAGCGACCGGCAGCGTCGACCGTGAACCGGCCGGCGAAGCGGTCGTTGCCGAGCGGCTCGAGCGGCTGCTCACGCCAGCGTGTGACGCCGGGAGCCTGCACACGCACGACGCCGGCGAGCGTGTCGTGCCCGTCGGTGAAGAGGGTCGCGTACACCTCCACGTCCTCGCCGACCGTGCGTTTGACCGCGTAACGGCCACAGTCGACGACCGGCTCGACGGCCTGGATCTGGATGCGCGGGTGTGGTGTTCTCGGAACGGGCACGATGCGTGAGAGTCTGAGTTCGTCTTCTTGGTCCTACCCCATGCTGCTCGAACGCGCATCCGGCATCCTGCTCCACCCGACCTCGTTGCCAAACGGGACGCTCGACGAGCACGCCTACCGCTTCGTGGACTGGCTCGCCGCGGCAGGCCAGTCATGGTGGCAGGTCCTGCCGCTCGGGCCTCCCGAAGGGCTGACCGGGTCGCCCTACATGTCGGCCTCGGCGTTCGCCGGATCGCCCGCGCTCCTCGCCCACCCGCAGGCGCGCGTCGCCGCCGCCGAGGCCGAGGCATTCCGGGCCCGCCACGCCTTCTGGATCGAGGACTGGCTTGCGTTCGGCGGCTCTCTCGACGATCAGGTGCGGTTCGATCGCGAGTGGCAGGCGCTTCGCGGCTACGCCGCGGAGCGCGGCGTGCGGGTGTTCGGCGACATGCCCATCTACGTGTCCCGCGACGGCGCCGACCACCGCGCGCACCTACACCTGTTCCAGGCGGACGCCGTCGCGGGCGTACCGCCGGACGCCTTCACCGAGACGGGGCAGCTGTGGGGCAACCCGTTGTACGACTGGACGGCGATGCGGGTCGACGGGTACCGCTGGTGGATCGAGCGCTTCCGCCGGACGTTCGAGCTGCTCGATCTGACCCGCATCGACCACTTCCGCGGCTTCGTCTCCTACTGGGCGGTGCCCGCGGGCGAGCCGACCGCCGTGCACGGCCACTGGCGGCGCGGGCCGGGCCTGGATCTGTTCGACACCGTCCACGCGTGGCTCGGACCGCTCGCCGTGATCGCCGAGGATCTCGGCGTGATCACCGAGCCGGTGGTGCGGCTGCGACGCGAGCTCGGGTTTCCCGGCATGGCGGTGCTCCAGTTCGCGTTCGGCGGCGACCCGTCGAGCCCGCACCTGCCGGCCAACCACGAGGAGCAGTCGGTCGTCTACACCGGCACCCACGACAACGACACGACACGCGGCTGGTGGGAGTCGCTTTCCGAAGCGGAGCGGGCACGGGCCGGGCTCGACCCCGCCGACCCCGTCTGGTCGCTGATCGCGCTGGCCTTCGCCTCCCGCGCGGCGCTTGCGATCGCACCGCTCCAGGACGTGCTCGGTCTCGGCTCGGAGGCCCGCATGAACTTGCCCGGGACCGAGCAGGGCAACTGGCGCTGGCGCTGCTCGCCCGGCGACCTGACGGCGACGCTCGCGCTCAGGCTGCGGGCGCTGACCGAGTCGGCCGCCCGCACAGGCTAAGGGAGAGTGCCGGGGGAGGGAGTCGAACCCCCACGTCCGCAAAGGACAACCGGTTTTAAGCCGGCTGCGTCTACCAGTTCCGCCACCCCGGCAGGCGGGTCAGGCTGCGCGTCGGGCTAAGGAGGCTCTCACGAGGCTCATCCGCTCGTCGGGCCCATGCCCGGCTGGTCGGCCGAGAGCGGGATGCCCTCGGGGCCGTGACCCCGGTAGGCGTTACGGAACGCGACAAAGGCCTTCTGCGTGGCGCTGTCGTAGCGAGGACAGATCGCGATGTGCCCCTGCCCGAAATCACCGTTTCGCTGGTAGGTCGCAGGATTGCCCGTCCAGGCGGTGATCGCGACCTTGCTCCCAAGTGACGGATACGGCGTGCCGACCATTCCGGTCGGGCTCGAGTCGTAGAGCTGCCGCAGCGCCGTCACCGAGGACTGCGGCACGTTCGGGCCCCACCAGAGGATGACGCCGCCGTGCTCCTCGTTGTGGACCACCATCCGCGGGTTGACGGCGGCGGTGTAGAAGCCCCAGACCGCCCACTCGGGATAGTGCTGGCCGTTCGACGGTGGGCTCGTGTTCCAGGGGAGCTTCTGCGTCAAGCTGTTCACGTGCGTCTGTCCGCCGGGAACGGACGCTTGAACGGTCTTGAAGCTGCAGTTCGCCGCCGTCATCAGCGACGCGACTTGCTTCAGGTTCGACGATCCCCCACCGCCGAGCGAGATGAAGAGAACGACTGCGACGAGCGCCACGATTCCCGAGCCCGAGACCGCATAGAGCGCAGCCCGGTGCCTCATTCCGAGGTCGAGTCGCGCATCGTTGCGCCGCTGCGGCGCCTGGACGCCGCGGGGCGGCAGAGGTGTCTGCGGCTTCTTCTTCGCCATGCGGCCGCCATTCAAGCGGAAACGGCAACCGCGCCGCCGAAGAATGCCGCGACGGCGGCCGGATCGTCCGCGACGGGGCAGCGGGGCAGCGCGGCCAGGAACGCCCGCCCGTAGGGGCGCGTGCGCAATCGCGGATCGAGGATCGCGACGACCCCCCGGTCCGCGTGCCCGCGGATCAGACGTCCGAACCCCTGGCGGAGCTGCAACACCGCGGTGGGCAGCGCGTAGTCCCGGAACCAGTCACCCCCGGCACGCTCGACGGCCTCGCAGCGGGCCTCGTGCAGCGGATCGCCCGGCGCCGAGAAGGGCAGCTTGTCGATCACGAGCAGCGACAGCGACTCGCCCGGAACGTCGACGCCCTGCCAGAAGGTCGAGGTGGCGATCAGCACCGACCCGACCTCGGTGCGGAACCGCTCGAGCAGCCGTTCGCGTGGCGCCTCGCCCTGCACGAGCACGTCGTACGGCACGCGGCCGCGGACGTGCTCGCGGTAGACGTCGAGTGCGCGGTAGCTCGACGTCAGCACGAGCGCACGCCCTTCGGAGAGGGCAAGCAGCGCGACGATCTCGTCGGCGGCCCGCTCGGTGAACTCCTCGGCCCGTGGGTCGGGCATGGCGCGCGGCACGTACAGGAGCGCCTGCCCGGGATAGTCGAACGGCGACCCGACAACCTGCTCGCGCGCCCGCTCGAGGCCGAGCCGGTGGCGCACGAACGTCGCATCCTCGCCCGTGGTGAGGGTCGCCGAGACGAGGATCGCGGTCGGCCCGTCGTCCCAGAGGCGCTCACGCAGCTCGGCGGACACATCCACGGGCGCCCAGACGAGCGCGTCCGGCTCGGCCCACACGACCCGTTCGAGGTCGCCGGGGTCGAGACACGCCTCGACCTCGCGCGCGGCCGCAAGCGCGCGCCGGGCGAGCGCGTCGAGGTCCTCGCCCTGGCCCTGCAGCGACGCGGCGAGGTCGCCGAGCGCGTCGACGAGCACGAGGGCGGGCTCGACCGGCACCTCGCGCAGCCGCTTACGGCCGGACGGAGGCACCACCGCACGCAGGAGCTTGTCGCCGGTGCGCTCGACGCGGTCGAGCTGGCGTGCAGGCAGGACACGCTGCGCCTCCCGGCAGGCGCGTTCGACGTCGGTGGCGAGGCGCCGGAGCGCGGCGCGCGAGACCCGGCCACCGAGCCACGCTGCGGCCGACTCCTCGAGCCGGTGCGCCTCGTCGAAGATCACGGCGTCGTGCTCGGGCAGGACGCTGCCACCGGAGGCGAGGTGGGCGAAGTAGAGCGCATGGTTGACGATCACGAGGTCGGCGGCGGCGGCACGCTCCCGCGCTCCCTCCGCGAAGCACGCCGAGAGGAACGGGCAGCGGCGGCCCGAGCAGCGGTCGGGCCCGACCGCGAGCTCGGCCCAGAACGCCTCGGTCGGCTCGACCTCGAGCTCCGCCCGGTCACCGGTCTCCGTCGTGTCGAGCCACCCCTGCATCGTCTCCCAGGCGCGCGCGTCCCGGCCGTCCGGGAGCAGGAACGGCTGGAAGCCCTGCAACTGGCGGCGGCAGAGATAGTTCGCCCGCCCCTTGAGGACAACGGCGGTGACCGGGCGGCGAAGCGCGGCGGCGGCGATCGGCACGTCCTTGGCCTGCAGCTGCTCCTGCAGCGCCTTCGTGGCGGTGGCGACGACGACGCGCAGCCCCGACGCGAGCGCCGGCACGAGGTAGGCGAGGCTCTTGCCGACCCCGGTCCCGGCCTCGGCGACGAGGTGCTCGCCGGTGGCGAGGGCCTGCTCGACGGCCGCCGCCAGCGCTGCCTGCTCGCGCCGCGGCTCGTAGCCCGGGAGCGAGCGCGCAAGCGATCCACCGTCGCCGAAGACGTCCTCCATCGCCGGGAGCGTACGTGCGCGAACGGACGTTCCCGCACCGGGCCGGTTTGGAGAAACCTGCGCAATTTGCGACTTTCGCTCCGAGGCGGTCTTGACGGCCCTCCGAGGCCCGGCTAGGTTCCCCCCGTCGGATCCGGTAGCTCTTCGGAGTCGCTGGATCCGGCACTCAGCTCCCGTAGGTCTTCGGACTCGCGGGGGCTGATTTTTTTTGCCGTCCGGTCGCCTCTCTATCGTTTTTTGCCCCATGGCAGCCGCCCTCTTTCTCCTGCTTGGCCTCGTCCTCGGCGCCGGCGCCGCCTACGTCTCGCTGCGCGGCGAACGCCGCGCGTCGGACAAGGCGCAGACGGGCTGGGAGGACCGGGTCAAGGCGGTCACCGGCGACGCGCTCGCCCGGAGCCAGACCTCACTGCTCGAGCTGACCGAGGCGAAGCTCGCACCGATCAAGGAGACGCTGAGCAAGTTCGAACGGCAGGCGCAGCAGCTCGAGGACAAGCGTGCCCGCGAGGTGACCGCGATCGGCGAGCGGCTCCGCGAGGTCGCGGAAGGGCAGGAGAAGCTCCGCAGCGAGACGGGCAGCCTCGTCACCGCGCTGCGCGCGCCGCACGTGCGCGGCCGCTGGGGCGAGGTGCAGCTGAAACGGGTCGTCGAGCTCGCCGGCATGCTCGACTACTGCGACTTTCGCACCCAGGTGAGCGGGCGCGACGACGAGGGCCGCCTCCTGCGGCCCGACATGGTCGTGAAGCTCCCGGGCGGCAAGTGCATCGTCGTCGACTCGAAGGTGCCGATCGAGGGCTACCTCGACGCGGTCGCGACCGACGACGTCGAGCTGAAGCGCGCGCACCTCGCACGCCACGCACAGCAGGTTCGCGAGCACATCAAGAAGCTCGGGCAGAAGCGCTACTGGGACCAGTTCGAATCGACGCCCGAGTTCGTCGTGATGTTCGTCGACGAGGGCCTGTACCGGGCCGCGCTCGACGAGGACGGCTCGCTGTTCGAAGCGGGCGCCGAGGCAGGCGTAATCGTCGCCTCGCCGGCCACCCTGATCGGGCTGCTGCGGACGATCGCCTACGGGTGGCAGCAGGAGACGGTCGCCGAAAGCGCGCGCGAGATCTCGAACCTCGGCCGCGAGCTGTACGACCGCCTCGGCGTCTTCGCGGGCCACTTCGCCAAGGTCGGCAGCGGCCTCGACCACGCGGTCGGCGCGTTCAACAAGGCGGTCAGCTCCTTCGAGACCCGGCTGCTCGTAACGGCACGCAAGTTCCCCGAGCAGGGCGTCTCCACCGACGAGCTGCCCGAGCTGAAGCAGATCGAGCACAAGCCGGCCGTCGCCAGCGCGCCCGAGCTCGTCGCGCTCCCACATGCCGACGCCGACGCCGCCTGACAGACGCCTCCCGGGAACGTTCGCGGGCCGCTTGACGTTTACTTGGTAGTACGTCAGACGGTTTTTCCGAGAGGAGCACCTTGAGCGACCACAGCGTTCGTGACCTGATCATCGTCGGCGGCGGCCCCGCCGGTTATACGGCGGCGCTCTACGCGGCGCGCGCCGACCTGGAGCCGCTCGTGATCGAGGGGTTCGCCTGGGGCGGTCAGCTGATGATCACGAGCGACGTCGAGAACTATCCCGGCTACGCCGACGGCATCATGGGCCCCGAGATGATGACCGACTTCCGCCGGCAGGCGGAGCGGTTCGGTGCCGAGTTCGTCACCGACGACGTCACCAAGGTCGACTTCTCGGAGCAGCCGCTGCGGCTGTGGGTCGGCGCCGACGAATACCGGGCGCGCTCGGTGATCATCGCCACGGGCGCGAGCGCGCGCTGGCTCGACATCCCGTCGGAGGAACGGCACAAGGGCCGCGGCGTCTCCGCCTGCGCCACGTGTGACGCCTCGTTCTTCCGCGACAAGGACGTCTACGTCGTCGGAGGCGGTGACTCCGCATTCGAGGAGGCACTGTTCCTGACGAAGTTCGCATCGAAGGTCCACCTCGTGCACCGGCGCGACGCGTTCCGCGCATCGAAGATCATGGTCGACCGCGCCGAGGCCAACGAGAAGCTGGACTTCGTGCTCAACGCGGTCGTGGAGGAGATCGTTGGCGACACGAAAGTGGAGGCGATCCGCCTGCGCTCGACGGCGACCGGCGAGCTCTCGGAGGTTCCGGCCGACGGGCTCTTCGTCGCAATCGGCCACGACCCGAACACGTCGCTCTTCGTCGACCAGCTCGACCACGACGCGCAGGGATATCTGTTGACGAAGCCCGGCTCGACCGCGACGAACATCGAGGGTGTGTTCGCCGTCGGCGACGTGCAGGATCACACCTACCGGCAGGCGATCACCGCCGCCGGGTCGGGCTGCATGGGCGCGCTCGACGCCGAGCGGTTCCTGGCATTGTTCGAGAGCCGACCCGACGCCGCGCTGACCGCGAACGGCTGATCTCCTGCCGCCGGCTGTGGGAAGCAGCCGCGCCGCTACCCTCCTCGCCGTGCCGTACTACATCTGCCCGCTGTGCAAGGAGCGCTCCGTCGACATCGACGCCCGCGAAGGCTTCTCGGGACAGGCGCCCGCTTGTCACCACTGCGGCTTCGGCTTTCTCTTCGAACTGCTCGACGACTACTACCCGGCGCCCGACACGGGCCTCGTCGTCACCGACCAGGAGCGCCGCGTTCTGGCCATCGGACGGGGCATCTTCGAGCTGACGGGCTTTCCCGAAGCCGACCTGATCGGGCGCGACGTCGTGGAGGCGCTGCAGTTCTCCGACTCGAAGCCGGTGGACCTCGCCCGCGAATGGGGCGTGCGGCGCCTCGGCGAGCACCTGTCGATCCGCACGCGCGGGGGTAGCGAGAAGCGCGTCATCGCCGACGTCTTCCCGGCGTACGACGACGACGGCGGCCTGCTCGTCGCGCTGACGCCCAAGCGCGGCTGACCGTCACAGACGGCTCGACGGGCACAGATCCTGCGCGAGCGGGCACTCCTCGCAGCGCGGCTTGCGCGCGTCGCAGATCCGCCGTCCGTGCCAGATCATGAGCTGCGGGAAGCGCGCCCAGTCCTCGCGCGGCACGAGCCGCATCAGGTCGCGCTCGATCTTCACCGGGTCTTCCTGCTTGCTCAGGCCGAGGCGTTGCGAGAGCCGCCGCACGTGGGTGTCGACGACGATGCCCTGGGCCGCGCCGCGTTCTGCGCAAACGACGTTGGCGGTCTTGCGCGCCACCCCCGGCAGCTTCAGGAGCGCGTCGAAGTCGTCGGGCACCTCGCCGTCGTGCTCGGCGAGCAGCCGCTGCATCGTCCCGCGCAGCGACTTCGCCTTCTGCCGGTAGAAACCCGTCTGGAAGATGTCGCGCTCGAGCTCCGCGACCGGCACCGCAAGGTAGTCCTCGGGGCGGCGGTACTTGCGAAACAGCTTCTCGGTGACGCGGTTCACGTTCACATCGGTGGTCTGGGCGCTCAGCATCACCGAGACGAGCAGCTCGAGCGGGCTTGCGAAAGCGAGGGCGATCTTCGCGTCGGCGTGCCGGACGGCGAGCCGCTCGACGATCGGCCGGATGCGCTCCTTCTTCGGCGCAACCTTCTTCCGGCGCGCCTCGGCGACATAGCTGCGGGCCATCTAGTGGAGGATGTTGACGGCGCGTGCAGCGACGAGCAGCAATGTCAGCAGCGAGACCGCCGACTGGACCAGCATGGCGAGCTTGGCCCAGCGAGTCAGCGGCATCGTGTCCGTGGGACTGAACGCACTCGCGTTCGTGAACGACAGGTAGAGATAGTCGACGAACCGCGGGTGCCAGCCGGGGGCCGCGACCTCCGGATCGGTCATCTGCATGAACGCGAAGTCACGGGGCGCCTTCGGCTCCGCCAAACGCCTCGGTGGGCCGCCGCCGTCGAGCTCCCAGTACCAGAGCGCGAACGCGATCACGTTGGTCGTCCAGATGTCGAAGGCGCCGTAGAGGAGCGCGCGGCCGGCCACGCCGTTGACGTAGATCAGCTGGTGCACGAGGAACGCGAGCGCGATCACGTTCGCCAGGGTGATCAGCGCGGTCAGCGTCATCGCGGCCCGGCGCCTGCGACCGGACTCCTCGACATGCCGGTGCGGAGCGGTGACGGCGAGCGGCACGAGCACCGCCAGGAAGAGGACGGGCACCACATAGCGCACGTACGCCGGCCCCGGCACGAGCTTGTCCGGCAGGGTCGCGTAGAGGCCGACAGCGGCCAGCACCGCAAGGGCCGAGGGCCAGCGGGGCTCTCTCATGCGGCTGCGACGAGTCGGCCGGGCGGGTGGCGCAGATTCGGGCCGCCGCAGACAAGGTCGAGCGCCGGGCAGCCCGAGCAGATGAAGTCGCTCGGCGTCGGCACGAACTCGCCCGCGTCGATGCGACGGATCGCCGCCGAGAGCTCCTCTTCGAGCGCCGGCAGCTCGCCGCGATCGAACGTCGTCGAGACGACCGCGTCCGGCCGCTCGAGGAAGTGGTAGACGACCTCCACCTCCTCGACGCCCGCCCGGAAGCAGGCAAGCGCGTAGACGAGCTGCTGCAGGCGGTAGTCGGCCTCGACGATCTCCTCAGGCGTTGCCGCGATCAGCGAGTTCGTCTTGTAGTCGAGCACGAGCGCCCGGGCTCCCTCGCGCCAGAGCACGTCGAGCCGCCCGTGCAGGAGCACGCCGTCGTGCTCGAACGCGAATGGACGCTCGGGTTGAGCGCCCTCGAGCGTCGCGACGCGAGCCGCGAGCGCGGAACCGCAGTACGACGCGACGAACTGCTCGATGCGGGCCAGCTCCTCGTCGGTCACACCCGGGTACCAGGCGCGGACGGCGTCGAGACTGGGAGCCGCCGGCGCGCGCAGGTCGACGAGCTCGAGCAGCCGGTGGACGGCGTCGCCAACCTCGGTCGCCGCGAGACCGTGCGCGCCGGGCAGCAAAGCGCGCCCCTCATGCAGGCCGGCGACGCGCTCGACGTAGTAGCGGTACGAGCAACGCTCGAAGAGCGCGAGCGCCGAGTACGACAGGCGCCGCACCCTGTGCAGCGGCGGCGCCGGCAGCGGCGACAGGTCGGGCAGCCGGTACCCGCGCGGAGCGGCGGCCGCCGGCAGCTCCGCGAACAGCGCGAGCTGGCCCGCGTCGTCGACCGGCAGCTCCACCGGCGGAGGCTCGGCGACCGGCGACCGGCGGTCGACTGCGAGCACGAACCGCGCGTCGCCGCGCTGGAGCTCCACCGGCTCGCCGCCGGTGAGCTCGACCTCGTCTTCGGCATGCAGCCGCGCGAGCACCCAGCCGATCGGTGTCTCGCGGTCCTGCTGGCGATCGGGGTCGATCGCACCGGAGACGATGAGCCGGTCGATTGCGCGCGTCATCGCCACGTAGTAGAGGCGCAGCCGCTCCGCCGTGTCCTCGCGCTTCTCCGCCTCGCGCACTTCCTCGTAGCTGAAGACGGCCCGCTTGCGCCCCGATCTCGGGTCGATCACGCGGAAGCCGAACGTCCCGTCTGCACGCACGAGAATCTCGTCGGACGACGGCGCGCCGCCGGTGTCGCGGCCCGCGTCTGCGACGATCACGACCTTGAACTCGAGCCCTTTCGCAGCGTGGATCGTCAGGAGCCGCACGGCGTCAGCACCTTCCTCCTCCGAGACGGCCTCGAGCTGGGACGCGCCGACGGCTTCCTGGTCGCGGATGAAGCCGACGAACCCTTCGATGTCCGGCCCGCGCAGCTCCTCGTAGGAGCGTGAGAGCCGCATCAGCTTGCGCAAGTTTGCGTAGCGGCGACGGCCGTCCCACTGCGCGAGCACCGCGAGGTCGTAGTCGTGCGCCGAGACGATCTCCTCGCACAGGCGCTCGAGCGAGAGCCGCGAGGAAGCCGCCGCGAGCCGCTCGTAGCGCTGCTTGAATGCGCGCGCGAGGCGCTCGTCGTCCGCGGAGAAGTGCTCGGGAAGCGAACGCTCGATGCCGGTGTAGAGCGGGCGTCTGCCGGCGTGCCGGCGGATGTGCACGAGCCCGTCGTTCGAAATGCCGACGAACGGCGAAGCGAGCACGGTGACGAGCGCTTCGTCGTCGTAGCGGTTGTGCAAGAGCCGCAGATAGGAGAGCAGATCGACGACCTGCTGCTGCCCGAAATAGCCGCGGCCGGTCGCACGATAGGTCGGCAGGCCGTTCGCGCGCAGCGCAGCCTCGTAACGCTCGGCGTCGGTGCCTGCGGCAAACAGCAGGACGATCTCGCCGGGCGCCGCGATCTTGCTGTCGACGAGCTCGCGCACACGCCTCGCGATCGTCCGCGCCTCGCCGTCGCGCCAGCTCTCCCCCGCCTCGCGATAGCTGCGCTTGTCACTGACGAGCAGCTCGACCGGATGGCCGAACACCGGGTCGGAGAACTCGCCCGACGCCGCCAGCGGCTGGTATCCGTCGCCGAACTCCTCACCGAAGAGGTGGTTGACGGCTGCGAGGACCTCGGGTCGCGAGCGGTAGTTGCGCGAGAGCGGCAACCGCAGCGCCGCCTGCTCGCCGCGCTCGCGGAAGACCGCCACGTCGGCGTGCCGGAAGCCGTAGATCGACTGAAACTCGTCACCGACGAAGAACACATCGGGCGTGCCGACGCCGGCGCGCAGCAGATCGACGAGGTCGCACTGGAGGCGGTTCGTGTCCTGGAACTCGTCGACCATGATCGCGCGAAAGCGCAGCTGCTCCGTCTCGCGCACGGCATCGTCGCCCGCGAGCAGGTCTCGGGCGAGGAGCTGCAGGTCCTCGAAGTCGAGCGACGACTCGCGCTGCTTCGCCGCCGCGTACTCGGCAGCGAAGAGGTCGAGCAGCTCCTGCAGCAGCTCGCTGTCGCGGGCGGCCAGCTCGTCGAACGCCGCCTGGTTGAGGCGGTCGCGCGCGCCGCGAAACGCCGCTGCCCGGTCGCCGGCGGCCGCAAGGTGAGAGAGGTCGAGCAGCTGCTCCGGGTTGGCGCCGAGCGCCAGCGCCGCGTTCGCCGCCGCCACCTGCTTGTCGGTTGCGTCGGCGTCGGCTGCAAGCACCCGTGCGGCGGCGTGCAAATCGTCGAGCCGCTCCGGGATGCCGGCGTGCTGGCCGAGGTCGAGCTTGAGGTCACGGCCCGCGGAGCGCAGCGTCTCGTAGACGCCGGTGAGCATCCGGCGCAGCCCCTGCGCACCGTAGGTCGCGAGCAGGCGCAGCCGCTCGGAGTCGCGCGTCGCGCAGAACGAGGTCAGCGCCTGCTCGAACGCCTCGCCGCGGATGACGGCGCCGTGCTCGTCGTCGAGCTCTCGGAAGCGCGGGTCGATGCCGACCGCGAACGGATGCGCGCGCAGGAGCCGCGAGCAGAAGCCGTGGATCGTCGAGATCCACGCACCGTCGAGCCGCCGCGCGAGGTCCTGGCGCCCGCGCGCGCGCAGTGCCGCACGAATACGCGCGCGCAACTCGCCCGCCGCCTTGCGCGTGTAGGTGATGACGAGCACCGACTCGACGTCGAGCCCTTGCTCGCAAACCGCGCGCACGAAGCGCTCGACGAGCACCGACGTCTTCCCCGTTCCGGCGCCGGCCGACACGAAGACCTCGCCGGTCGCCTCGACGGCTGCGCGCTGTTCCGGATTCAACGCAGCCGTCATGGGCGCTCGATCCGGCACATCGGCCACAGGTCGCACCAGGTGGGGCACGCCCCGCCCTTCGGGTCATGGCGTACATCTCCCGACCGGATGCGCTGCGCGTACCCGTGGGCGCGCTCGCGCGCTGTCTCGACGAGCGACCAGAACTCGTCGTCGGGCAGGTAGTCGTTGCGCTGGTAGCCCGGCAGGTCGTCGGCCGCACCGGCGGCGAGCAGGCCACGCGTGACGCGGGCCCCGGCGAGCGCCCGGTAGACACCGCCGAGCGGTTCGATGCCGACGAGGTCGCGCAGCACGAGCATGTAGAGCGGGATCTGGAGCTTCAGTTCCTCGTCGATCTGCTTGGCCGAATGCGCGCTGCGGCCCGACTTGTAGTCCTGCACGATCCCGCGCGCGCTGTACGGATCGACATCGATCCGGTCGATCTTCCCGCTCAGGTAGAGGTCGTCGCCGAGCTGCAGGCCGCGTTGCAACTCGGGGGCCGAGCGATCGGAACCGAACGACACCTCGAACCGGCGTGGCACGAGCCGAAGCGGTGAGCCGGCCTCGTCGCGGACGAACCCCTCGAGGTCGCGGAACAGGCTCTGGTCGAGCTCGGCCTCCTGCAGGTCGGTGAGCTCGAGCCGCACGCCGCCGCGCATGGCATCGTCGAGGCAGCGTCGCAGGAACCCGACCGCCTGCTCGACGTTCTCGGGCGTCACGCGGTCGTGCCCGAGCTCCTTCGGGAGACCTGCGTAGAACTTGTGCAGCGCGCTGTGCGCAACGGAGCCGCGCAACATCGGGTCGACCTCGGCGTCGATCGTCTTCGGCGAAATGACCCGCTCGAAGAGCCACGCCGACGAACAGTCGGCGAAGCGCTCGAGCTCGGTGACGCCGAACGTCGTCTTCGCGCCGTAGAACTCGAGGACCGCGTCGCTGCGCAGGCGTGTGTCGCGCCGGAGCGCCGAGCGGGCGCGCGCGAGCCGCCGGCCCCAGTCGTTCGCCTCGGCGAGGGCGCGCGCGGCGTCGGGGTCGGAGACCGACAGCGTCGCGAGCGAGCGCAGCCGCTCGCGGTCGGAGGGCGCCGCCTCGATCTGCCACGTGAGGGCTGACAGCGAGCGCCGCACCGTCGCACGCGCCACGTCGTTCTCGTCGAAGACGGCGGCGACCTCTTCCCAGAACGGGCTCGGCTCGCGCGGCGCACCGTCGTCCGTTGCCGCCTGGCGCACGAGGTACAGGCGCTTCGTCGCGCGCGTGCACGCCGTGTAGAAGAGGTAGCGGTCGCGACTCACCTGGTCGGGCCGCTCCAGGCGGCCGCCGAGCTCGCGGCGAGCGTCGTCGTCGAGGAACGGCGAGACACGCGAGCGGCGCGGCAGGGTGCCCTCCTCGAGCCCGAGCAGGAACACAACCTCGTAGCGGCGCGTGCGCGCACGCAGCAGATCGACGACGGCGACCCGCCCGGCCTCGTTCGCCGACGCGAGCCGCACCTCGGCTCGCTCGAGCGCCGAGACGACATCCTCCTCGCGCACGTCGTCGCCGAGCGCCTCGAACGCTTCGAGCTCGTCGAGCAGCCGCTGCGCCGCGTCGTAAGCGCGCAGGTCGCCGCGTGAGGTCTCGCCGGCAGGCGGGGCCTCGGTGCCGTACGCGAAGCGCAGCATGGAGCGAAGTAGAGCGCGGACGCCGGCGACGTTCGACCCGGCGGCGCGAAGCTCGGCGAGTGCCGGCACCGGCGCTTCGCGCAGCTTCTCCGCCTCCTCCTCCACGCGCGCGGGCGTCGAGATCGCACGGCCGCGGAGGCGACCTTCGACGAAGTCGACCGACGATCGCGCGAGCCCGGAGTACGGGGAACGCAGAAACGCGAACAGCTCTCGGCGACCGGCGTCGAGCCATGCGTACCGGAGCAGTTGCAGCAGCGCATGGCCGAGTGGCGTGGCACCGAGGCGTACACGCGACTCGATCGCGTACGGCACGCTGAGCCCGCCCAGCACGGTCTCGAGCGGCGCCCGCCACTCAGCGAGCGACGGCGCCACCAGCGCGATCTGCTCGGGCGCCATGCCGCCGCGGATCAGCGACGCGAGCTCCTCGCCGACGAGCTCGAGCGTCCCGCGCGCGCCCGCACCTTCGAAGAAACGCACTCCGGCGTCGAGATCGGGCGGAGGCGCCGGCGCCTCCACGAACAGCGAGCGCTCGAGATGGGCCAGCGCCGGGTGGGCGTATTCGGCCGAGCGGGGCGGCAGCTCCTCGATGCGCCCGTCCGCGATCGACGAGAGGTCCTCGGCCGTGCGTTCGAGCGATGCGAAAGCGACGCGGCCGGGCTCGTATGGGAGCGACACCTGCACGTCGGTGCGACCTGCGAGCGCCTCGAGCAGCGACCACTCGGCGCCGGTCAGGTCCTCGAATCCGTAGGCGAAGACAGGCTCGCCACTCCAGGCGTCGAGCTCCGACTGGAGGCGCTCGGCCGCCCGCCGCCGCAAGAGGTCGCGATCCCAGAGCTCGAGCCGGTCGAGCTCGGCGCGGTAGGCCGCGTAGAGCTCCGCCAGCTCGCCGGTGAGGTCGCCCGGGTCGAGCATCCCCTGCTCGAGCTCGCCGAGCGTGCCGAGCAGCGTGTCGGCGAAGCCGGAGGTCCGCGCCGAGCGCTCGAGGCCGTTCAGCGCTGCCCCGGCCAGCGAGCGCCGGACGACGAGCGCCCGCTGGGTGTCCGTGGCCACCGGCCGCCGCTCCGGATCGTCCGCGACCAGGCGGCCGAACAGGTCGTCGAACGTGCCGATCGTGCCGCTGAACAGACAGCCGGCACGGGCAAGCAGATCGCGCTCGACGCGGTCGACGTCCGACGCGTTCGGCACGATCAAGGTCGGCTCGTCCTCGAGGCACGCCAGATAGCGCTCCAGGAGGAGCGCGACTTTGCCGGCATGCGCAGGCCCCGCGAGGAGGGACAGCCCCACCTTCCCATCGTAGAGCGGCCGCAGGACGTGTCCCACGGCCGCTCCCGACGGATTCTTCGCTTTAAGCGGGAGCCGCGGTCTTCGGCCGGCGGCCGCGGCGGGCGGCCGCCCGTCCCGGCATCGTCCCGGCGCAGTCGTCGCAGAGATCGGCCACCTTGGAGCCGCGGCGCGCATCCGAATACGTCACGCGCAGGACGGCGCCGTGCGCCTCGTCGACCTCTTTCCCGCAGCTGTCACAAACGAGGACGGTTTTCCGAGCCAAGTTTTCCTCCCGAGATCGATTTTCTGCGCGCAGTTTACGCAGCTTCGCACGACAGCCGGATTTCGACCGCATTCTCGCGTACGAAATCGCAACCCTCACCTGGCCGGCTGCCGTTTCGAAACCATCATCTACGCTTCGCCGCCGTGGAGCTGAACACGATCGTCGTCCTCGAAGGCGACCAGACGGGGCAAGAACTGCTGGAGGAGTCTCTCCGTGTCCTGCATCCCGACGTGATCGGAACCGAGATCGCGCTCCCGCGCTTCGACCTGTCGCTCGAACGGCGGCGCGCGACTCGAAACGGCGTCGTGCACGAGGCCGCGGCGGCGATCAGGGAGGTCGGGCTGGGCCTGAAGGCGGCCACCGTCACCCCGGAGGAGCGCGGAGATGTCGGTTCGCCGAACCGCATCCTGCGGGAGGAGATCGGCGGCAAGGTGATCGTCCGCACAGGGCGCAGGATTCCCGGGGTCGTGCCGTTCGGTGGCGTGCACGCGCCGATCTCGGTGGTTCGCATGGCGGTCGGCGACGCCTACGGTGCGCAGGAGTGGCGGGAGGGCGAAGGCATGAACGAGGTGGCGTTCCGCACGGAACGGATCGAGCGCAGCGTCTGCCGCGCCGTCGCCGAGTTCTCGTTCCGCGAGGCCGCGCGCACGAACGCCAAGGTGTTCGGGGGCCCGAAGTTCACGGTGTCGCCGACCTACGAAGGGATGCTGAAAGAAGAGATGGACGCCGCGGCGGAGCGGTACCCGTCGGTGGCGTACGAGCCACAGCTGATCGACGCGACGTTCGCGCTGCTGGTCGCCTCGACCGGCGATCCGCTCGTGATCCCGGCGCTGAATCGCGACGGCGACATCCTCTCCGACCTCGTGCTGCCGCTCTTCGGCTCGATCGCCGGCTCGGAGTCGATGCTCGTGGCGTTCGCCGGCGAGGTGCTCGAGCCGACCGCGCTGATGGCGGAAGCGGCTCACGGCACCGCTCCCTCCCTCGAAGGCAAGAACATCGCGAACCCGATGGCGATGATCCTCGCGGCAGCTGCACTGCTCGCGCAGACCGATCAGGGGCAAGCGGCCGGCCGGGCGATTCGCGAGGCTGCGCTCGAGGTGGTGGCGCGGGGAACGAAGACGGCCGACCTCGGAGGGGGCGCGACGACGACGGAGTACACAGACGAGGTGATCCGCCTGACGCGGTCGAAGCTCGAGATCTGGGCGACCCTGTAAGCGCTCGAGCTAGAGCGCCAGGAACGCCTTGGCGAGCTCCGGGTCGAACTGCGTGCCGGAGCAGCGCTCCACCTCGACGACGGCCTCGTCGCGGGTCATCGCCGGGCGGTAGGGCCGGTCGGAGGTCATCGCGTCGTAGGCGTCGGCCACGGCGAGGATGCGCGCCTCGAACGGGATCTCATGGCCGCCGAGGCGGTGCGGATAGCCGGCACCGTCCCAGCGCTCGTGGTGGTAGAGGACGCAGTCGAGGGCGCTGCGCAGCGAGCGGATGCCTGCCAGCATGCGGGTACCGACGATCGGGTGGGTCTGGATCTCGGCGAGCTCGTCGGGCTCGAGCGCGCCCGGCTTGCGCAAGATCGCCGGGTCGACAGCCAGCTTGCCGATGTCGTGCAGCGGTCCGCCGGAGCGGATCGCCTCGACGCGCTGCGGGCCTGCGCCCACCGCCTCCGCGAGACGCAACGCGAGCGCCGTGACGCGGAGCGCATGACCCGCGCCGTCCGGGTCACGGGCGACGAGTGTACGAGTGAGCTGGGCAGCCTTTCCCATCGAGCGTCGTTACGTTCCGGATGCGGGGACGGATCCCTGCGCCGGTCAGGCGCCCTCGACGAATCGTTTTTGCCACATCCGCAGGCTGACGAAACCAAGCACACCGAGCGCGAGGAGCACGACGACGGCGTAGAGCCCGTACTTACCGACCGCCTCGGCAACGGCCTTGCCCGCCCAGTAGGCAAGCAACGAGACGCCGGTGGCCCAGACGATCCCGCCGAGGGCGTTCCAGGCGAGGAAGCGCCACCACGGCATGCGGCTGATCCCCGCGAGCCAGGCCGAGGTGACGCGCAGGAGCGCGATGAACCGGGCGAAGAAGACGGTCTTCGCACCGTGCCGGTCGAAGAAGCGCTCGCTTGGCGGCAGCACCTTGTTCGCGTGTCTCGAGATGAACGCGAACCGGTTGATCAGCTTGCGCCCGCCGACCCGTCCGAGCCAGTAGCCGACGTTGTCGCCGACGATCGCGGCGGTGGCCCCGACGACGATCACCCATACGAGCGAGTACTGGTGGTGCTCGGGCCGCGCGAGCACCGCCGCAGTGATCAGCGCGGTCTCGCCGGGCAACGGGACCCCCGCCGACTCGATCGCAACGAGCACGAACAAGATGACCAGGCCGTAGTCGACAAGGAGCTTCGTCACGCCGGGCTCAGTCTAGGTGGGGGGAAATCCGTGCGGAATACGTACTGTGGCGGCCGTCGGATGCGCTACCGTCGCCCGCGGCGATGCAACTTGGAGTCCCGAAGGAGCTGGTTCCCGGCGAACGTCGTGTGGCGCTCGTCCCCGAGACCGTAGGCCGGCTCGGGGAGGGCGTCGACGTGATCGTCGAGGCCGGTGCGGGGGACGACGCCGGCTTCCCGGACTCCGTCTACCGCGACGCGGGAGCGACGATCGGCGACCCGTGGGGCGCCGATGTCGTCGCGAAGGTCGCTGCGCCGACGGTCGACGAGGTCGCGCGTCTCCACTCGGGCCAGATCCTGATCGCCTTCCTGTCGCCTCTCACCGACACGGCGGGCGTCGAGCGGCTTCGAGCGGCCGGCGTCCACGCCTTCGCGCTCGAGTCGATCCCCCGCATCACGCGCGCGCAGCCGATGGATGCGCTCTCGTCGCAAGCCACGGTCTCCGGCTACAAGGCGGTGCTCGTCGCCGCAGACCGACTGCCCCGTTTCTTCCCGATGCTGATGACCGCCGCGGGAACGATCCCACCGGCCAAGGTGCTGGTGCTGGGCGCAGGCGTCGCAGGCCTGCAGGCACTCGCGACCGCGCGGCGCCTTGGCGCCGTCGTCTCCGGATTCGACGTGCGTCCGGCCGTGCGGGAGCAGGTCGAGTCGCTCGGCGCGACGTTCCTCGACCTCGGCATCCAGGGCGAGGAGACCGAGGGCGGGTATGCCCGCGAGTTGACCGCCGAGCAGCAGGCCGCCCAGCAAGCGGAGCTTCAGGCGCGCATTCCGCAATACGACGTGGTGGTCACGACCGCCGCCATTCCGGGCCGCCCCGCTCCGAAGCTGATCACCGCCGATGCGGTGCGTGCGATGCGCCCCGGCTCGGTGATCGTCGACCTCGCCGCCGAAACCGGCGGCAACTGCGAGCTGACCAAGCCGGGCGAAGAGGCCGTCGAGGGCGGCGTCCTGATCGTGGGTACGACGAACGTCCCGTCGACCATGCCGACGCATGCAAGCCAGCTCCTCTCGCGCAACGTCGCGTCGCTCGTCGGGCTCTTCGTCGCGGACGGCGCGGTGTCGCTCGACTGGGACGACGAGATCGTCGCCGGCGCCTGCGTGACCCGTAACAAGGACAACCCGTGAGGCGGGCATGAGCCACAACACGCTGCTCGTCTTCGAAGTGACGATCCTCGTGCTCGCGATCTTCCTCGGCTTCGAGGTGATCTCGAAGGTGCCGACGCTCCTCCATACGCCGCTGATGTCGGGCACGAACGCGATTCACGGCATCGTGATCGTGGGCGCGATGCTCGTCGCCGGCGAGGGGCACAAGGACACGCTGACGCTCGTGGTCGGTCTCGTCGCGGTGGTGCTCGCGTCGGCGAACGTCGTCGGCGGCTTCGTCGTCACCGACCGGATGCTCGAGATGTTCAAGAAGCGCGAGCCACCCAAGAAGGACGCCGATGGGAGCTGACGCAACCCGTCTCGCGTATCTGGTCACGATCGTGACCTTCATCCTCGCGCTGCGCTTCCTGTCGTCACCCGCGCACGCAAGGCGCGGCAACCAGATCGGCGCGGTCGGGATGCTGCTCGCGATCGTCGTCACGTTCTCGCAGAAGTCGGTCCTGAGCTACTGGGAGATCGCGGCCGGCATGGTCGTCGGCGGCGGCTTCGGCGCCGTCGCGGCCCGCAAGGTGAAGATGACCGCGATGCCGCAGATGGTGGCGCTGTTCAACGGCGTCGGCGGCGGGGCGGCCGCCCTGATCTCGCTGGCCGAGTTCCATCGCATGGCGCCCGCGGCGGGCAGCCTGCCGCGCGACATCAGCATCTCGATCATCCTCTCGGCCCTGATCGGCTCGGTCTCGTTCTCCGGGTCGATGATCGCGTTTGCCAAGCTGCAGGAGCTGATCCAGGGCCGCCCGATCACGTATCCGGGCCAGAAGGCGGTGAACGGCCTCGTCTTCGCGTCCTGCCTCGCCGCGGGCGCGGTGATCGTCGCCGGGCACGAGGCGCAGTGGTTGCTCTGGGCGATCATTGCCGCCGCATCGCTCTTCGGGATCATGTTCGTGCTGCCGATCGGCGGAGCCGACATGCCGGTCGTGATCTCGCTCCTGAACGCGTTCACGGGCCTCGCGGCGGCCGCGACGGGCTTCGAGCTCCAGAACACGGTGCTGATCGTGGCCGGCATGCTCGTCGGCGCGTCGGGCACGTTGCTGACGCTGATGATGGGCAAGGCGATGAACCGGTCGATCACGAACGTGCTCTTCGGCGCGTTCGGGCAGGTGTCGGCGGGCGCCGCATCGACGGCCGCAGGCGGCACCGGCGCGGTGCGCCCGACCACCGCCGACGACGTGGCGGTGATGCTCGCCTACGCACAGAAGGTGGCGATCGTGCCCGGTTACGGCATGGCGGTCGCGCAGGCCCAGCACGACGTGCGCACGCTCGCAGACCTCCTCGAATCGCGCGGCGTCGAGGTGACCTACGCGATCCATCCGGTCGCCGGCCGCATGCCGGGCCACATGAACGTGTTGCTCGCCGAGGCCAATGTGCCGTACCCTGCGCTGAAGGAGATGGACGAGGCCAACGCCGAGTTCCCGCGCACCGACGTCTCGCTCGTGATCGGCGCCAACGACGTCGTCAACCCGGATGCCCGCTCCAACTCGGGCAGCCCCATCTACGGCATGCCGATTCTGAACGTCGACCAGTCGAAGGCGGTCGTCGTGCTCAAGCGGTCGATGAACCCCGGCTTCGCCGGAATCGACAACCCGCTGTTCCTCGAGCCGAACACGATGATGCTGTTCGGCGACGCGAAGGAGTCTGTCGGCAAGCTCACTGCGGCTGTCAAAGCCCTTTGACAGCCGCACCGAGATGAGTCGCGTCCCGATCTTCACGGGCCGCCATGTCGAACAGGCGGTGTCGCCCGGCCAGGCCGTCGACGCGGTGCGCAAGGCGTTCATCGCGCACGCGCGCGGCGAATGGACGATGCCGCCCAAGGTCTATGTGACGAACTATCCGGCAGGCGACTTCCGCGCCATGCCGGCGCTGGGCGCCGGGCATGCGCTGCTCAAGTGGGTCACCTCGTTCCCCGGCAATCCTTTGCAGGGCCTGCCGACCGTGGCGGGCGTGGTGCTGCTCTCGGACGCCGAGAACGGCCAGCTGCGCGCCGTGCTCGACGCGGCGGCCGTGACGGCACTGCGCACCGGGGCCGCGGCGGTGCTGGCCGCCGAGACGCTCGGCCGCGCCGACGCGACGACCGCCGCGGTGATCGGCACAGGCGTGAACGGCCGCGCGGCGGCGCGCACGTTCCTCGCGCGCGGCCGCGAGGTGCTCCTTTGGGATGTGAACGAGGCTCGCGCGAGGCACGTCGCAGCCGAGCTCCATACCGGCGTTGCGTCCTCGCTGGAGGAGGCGCTCGCAGCCGACCTGCTCGTGACGGTCACGCCCGGCCACCAGGTCCTGCTCGCCGACGGCGCGCTGCAACCCGGCCAGCACGTCTCGCTGATGGGCGCCGACGGCCCCGGCAAGGCCGAGGCCGCGGGCCCGGAGCTCGCCCGCGCGCACCTCTTTTGCGATGACTGGGAACAGGCGAGCCACGGCGGCGAGCTGGCGCACGCCGTCGAGGCCGGGCTCGTCGCCCGCGAAGACGTCACGGCGCTCGGCGACGTGCTCGCCGGCACCGCGGCCGGCCGAGGCGACGCGACCGAGATCACCGCGTTCGACTCGACCGGCCTCGCGATCCAGGACCTCGCGATCGCGCTCGCCGCAGTCGAGTCGGCGGGCGACCTGTTCGAGCTGCCGCTGTTCGACCTTTAAAGTCGAACCGCGTCGGGCCGTTTCACTTCGTGCGGATCACCTTGCCGGACGGCGCGAGCA
>Ga0307373_10001569_pt1 | contig 42786 bp, 29 predicted proteins | sample OX2MG_FD_202534 | JGI IMG/M metagenome (GOLD analysis project Ga0307373, IMG submission 202534) | Soil microbial communities from Risofladan, Vaasa, Finland - OX-2 | ecosystem: Environmental > Terrestrial > Soil > Coastal area > Acid sulfate soil | place: Finland: Risofladan, Vaasa | collected...
CGGCTGCGCTCCTACCTCGACACCGCCCGCAAACAAGGCCAACCAGCTCTGGCCGTCCTACGCATGCTCCACGACAGTGGGCCCTGGATCCCCGCCATCGCCTGAGCGGGCGGCTGAGTAGTTACGTTTCCGAAAGGACTTAACTGGTTCGGGCGGCCGGTGGCGACCGGGCTGGGCGGGTGAGCGGTTTCCACCTGCGATCCGCGGTTGCCGGGGCGTCAAGGGGATCTGAGCAACGAAAACCCAGCTCACGGGTCCGATCGAGTTGTTGAGCGGCTCAGGGCCGCGGACTCTCGATCCTCAGCCGGTCAAGTGTCGGACCCGCACGTTCGGCTCGAGGTAGGTGCCTCGGTCGCTGTCGAGGTCAACATCGATGGGTTCGAGCGCCCCCGTCACCGCCGCGGGAGGTGCGCCTTGCCTGTTCGCCGCCCGGCCAGCAGGGCGCCGGTCCCGAGGGCGAGCAGCGCGAAGGCGCCACCCAAGAGCAGGCTGGTGCGCGCCCCGGTGAACGGGAGCGACGGTGAGGCTGTGCTGGTGCCGGGAACGGTCACCCGGGGCACCGCGGGGATCGTGCCCGGGATGGCCGGGAGCTTGCCCGCCGTGCCGGTCAGGCCGGTGTAGGGGGTCGTGCTGCCGCCAACCGTTCCGGTCGTCGATCCGGTGGCCGTCGACGCGGCTGAGATGCGGGTGGGTGTCGTGGAGCCGGTCACTGCTGTTGTCGTCGGGCTACCGGACACCGTCGTGGCGGTGGCGCCAGGGGTCGAGGTGCCCGTCGCGGTGGTGGACGTCGCTGTCGCCGTGGTGGTGGGCGCAGCGCAGGTCGAGGCGGTGATGGTGTTGGTGTCCAAGGTGACCGCACCGTTGCGGGCCAGCAGCCGTCCCTGGAAGACGGCGCCGGTCTGCGCGGTGATCGAGGTGTAGGCGAGCACGTCGCCGACGAAGCGGGTTGCGGGGGCGAACGTGGCGGAGCTACCCACCTGCCAGACCACATGGCAGGCGTCGGCCCCGTTGACGAGCTGCACCCGGCTGCTCGCCGCGGTGATCAGGGTGGAGCCGGCCTGGAAGACGAACTCCGCGTTCGGGTTGCCCTGGGCGTCGAGGGTGAGCGTGCCGGTGAGCCCGAACGTCGGACTCGCGTACACGCCGGCGGTCAGCGTCGACCCGCCCAACTCGACCGGTAGCTGGGTCACCGGGGTGCGCCCGGCGGCGTCGTTGTAGGCGGTGACCAGGTCGCTCTTCGCGCCTTGGGTCACCGCGTCGCCGTCGTGGTTGGTCCCGACCAGCGTGATCGACCCGAAGCCGGTTTCGCTGGGCGTCGGGAACGTCCCGACGTCCCCGGTGATCGTGGTCGGACCGGTGTTGGTGATCCCGGAACCGGCGAGGACCGCGAAGCTTCCCGCGGTGGCCAGCCCCACCGGACCCTGTGCGGCGTCGGCGGCCGGCGCGGCGATGAACACGAGCGTGCCGAGCAGTATCCCGGCGAGGACGGCTGTCTGACCGATCCGGCCCAGGCCAGTGGATCGTCGCCCGCCGGTGGTTCGGCCGGCCGGCCGGGCGGGGGTTGTCGACGGGTGGACAGCGTGCGATGCGGACACGGCGCTCCTCTAGATACGCGAAAGAGGCGGCGTCGAGCCTGCACGGGGCGACAATCACGAAGATCGTCCTGCCCAAACCAAGCGTCCCTCAGGGATACCTTCCACCATGGTGTCGGCATCCCCGGGTCGCAGCTGGACCCGGCACCAGAGGGTCGGCCACCACAAACCGGCGCTCGCGGGCGCGCCTTTGTGCAGGCACCCGCCGTAATTGGTGGCGGCAGATCCGGACGTGACGCGACGGGCTGCCAGGACCGGCGGGGCGGCGCCCCGCCACGACAGGTTGTCGGGTGTGTGCGCCCCGGTTGTTTTTGCGGTCGCTGGTGGCGTCGGGTGTCGCGGCGGCGTGGTCCGGCAGGTGTGGGCACAGAGGCCCCTCCCAGCTGGTCAACACCCAGTAGCCTGGTCAACACCCAGGAGCAATGACCGGCAGCGGGAATGTCTCGCCCCGGCCGAAGCCCGGCCATCGGCGCGATCCGCAACCCCATGGAACCTTCCGCTGGCTGTCGGTGTTGGTCATGACTATCCTGCCGGCACAAGTCAGGAATCTGTCACGGTCGCCGGCATTTCTGCGGCGGCGGGCAGGGCGACGGGGCAGACTGTCGGAATGGAGCACAGGGTGGATGACGGGGTCCTTGCGGTCGGACGGCGGGTGCGCGAGCTGAGGTTGGCGCGCGGGCTCTCGCAGGCGCAGATCGCCGGCGAAGGGGTGTCCGCGAGCTACGCGTCGCTGATCGAGTCGGGCCGCCGCCAACCGAGCCCGGCCGCGCTGGAGACGCTCGCTCGCCGGCTGGGGACGACGGTCGACTATCTGCGCCACGGCGAGCTGGCGGCGGCGTACCGGGAGGGGGAGCTCGAGCTGCGCTACGCGGAGTTGGCGCTCGCCTCGGATGCGGCCGGCGACGCGGAGGTGCGGTTCCGCCGGCTGCTGGGCGGGTCCGCGGACACCGCCACCCAGCACGCCGCCCGGTGGGGCCTCGCGCGGGCGTTGGAGGCGCAGGGCCGGTTGGAGCAGGCGATCGCCATCTACGAGGAGGTGCGGACCCGAGCCGACATCGCCCATGACGTGAGTTGGGTGGAGGCCACGATCGCCTTGGTCCGCTGCTATCGGGAGACCGGTGATCTGGGGCGCAGCGCCGATCTCGGTGACGCCGCGCTGGCCCGGCTGGCCGCGCTGGGCCTGCCGGGAACCGAACTGCATGTGCAGCTCGGGGCCAGCGTCGCGTTCACCGCCTACGAGCGGGGGGATCTGGTATGGGCGCGCCAGCTCATCGGTCGGGTGATGGCGCAGGCCGACGCTCTCGGCAGCCGTCGAGCGCAGGGTGCGGCCTGCTGGAACGCCAGTGTGATCGCGGCCGAGCGCGGCGAGCTGGGCGAGGCGATCAGTCTGTCGGAGCGGGCGCTCCTGCTCTTCGCGGAGGAAGGTGCGGAACGGAACTCCGCCCGGCTCCGCAACGCGTACGCGGCGCTGCTGCTGCGGGTCGAACCGCCGCGGCCCACCCAGGCGCTCGACCTGCTCGAGTCGGCCCGGGCCGCACTGACCGAGGTGGGCAGCCTCACCGACGTCGCATACTGCGAAACGGAGATCGCCCGGGCGCACCTGCAACTCGGCGACCCGGCTGCGGCGATCGAGGCGGCGCGAGGCGCTTTGCACCACCTGCCGGCGGCCGAGCAGCGGCTGGAACGCAGCCGCGCGCTGGCCGTGCTCGCCGACGCCTGGTTTCAGGCCGGCGACGCCGAGGCGGCCGAGGCGGCCTACCGCGAGGCCGCGCAGACCCTGTCCGCCGTCGGGGCCACCCGGCAGGCGGCGAAGGTTTGGCGGCAGCTGTCCGACCTTCTCGAGCGCAGCGGCGACCTGGCCGGGGCGCTGGCCGCGATGAAAGCGGCCGCCGCCGCGATCGGTCTGCCCGGCCCGAGGCCGGCCCAGCTGATCATCGACTGAGTCGCACTCGGGGACGGCTCCTCCGATAAGCCATATCGCGGGCAGCCTTGACTGGGCATTGACACGTGCATGACAAGAGACTTGACTGACCTCCTAACCCCATGGAGGCCCTGTCATGATCCGTCGCACCGTCGCCGCCGTCGCCCTTGCACTCTCGGCCCTGCTCGCTGGAGCGTTGCCCGCCGCCGCCACGGTGTCGACCCTGCCGTCGGTAGGTGGGACGCTCGACGGGATCCCCGGCTGCTGCTGAACTCGCCGGCCCCGAGCCGCCCGGGCCGGCGCCTTCTCGCGGCCCCGCCGCGGCCCCGCATCCTTACAGCCGACGTGACAACGTTGATGGATCGGTCATGAGTCGCCCGGCGCGCGCTTCGGCCCACCGCCGGGTGGCCCGGGCGCATCTCGGAGCTGGCGCGAAGCTGAGCCGGGTGGTGCCGGGCGTGACCAGGGACCGCACGCTGCTGGTGCTCGTCGCGGCGTTGGCGGCGGACACGGTCGTCTCGATGGCGCTTTCGCTGATCGGTCTGACCGGACCGGCCGCCCGGTCGGCCGGTCAGGGCGTCCGGAGTTGGGCCGGGCTGGTGTGGTTCGGGCTGCTGATCGCAGCCGGTTGGCGGTCGACACGTCACACGCGGCGGCTCCAGCGGCTGGTCTTCGACCGGGACGAGCAGATGGCCGCTGTCGCGGCCACCTCACACGACTGGCTGTGGGAGGCGGACACCGGGTTGGTCGCGACTTCCTGTAGCCCGGCGATCAAGCGCCTGCTCGGTCGCAGCCCCGACCAGATCCTCGGGCGCTCGCTGCTCGAGCTGATCGGCGCCGGGGACGTCGACCGGATCCGCGCCGTCCTCGCCGCGGCCCTTCGTGACGGCTGCGGCTGGGAGGACGTCGAGGCCCGCTGGCGTCACGCCGACGGTCACCTCGTCAGCCTTCAGGGTTCCGCCGTCGCGATCCGCGACGCCCGAGGGACGGTCGTGGGTTTCCGCGGCACCCGGTGGCGATCCCCAACAGATACGGCCGCCCATCGCCGGCTGGCGGCGATCACCCATCGCACCCGCGCCCTGCTCGCAGCTCGCTCGTTGAAGATTGCCCTTCAGCCGATCGTGACTCTCGATGCCGGGGTCTGGGTGGGTGCGGAGGCGTTGGCCCGTTTCCCCGACCATCGTCGTCCCGACGTGTGGCTCGCCGAAGCCCATGAAGTCGGCCTCGGCGTTGACCTGGAGCTGCTGGCCGTGCAGGCGGCGTTGGCCGTCCTGCCCCAGCTCCCCGCTGCGGTGTTCCTCTCGGTGAACGCCTCCCCGGCGCTCATCCTCGACCCGCGGCTGCGCGCGGTCGTGACCGCCCCCGGCGTTCCAACCGAGCGGATGGTGATCGAGATCACCGAGCACGCGATGGTCGACCGCTACGACGACATCCACGCCGCGCTGCTCCCGATGCGCGAACGTGGCGTCGCCCTCGCCATCGACGACGCGGGTGCCGGCTACGCCTCGTTCACCCACGTCCTGCACCTGCGGCCGGACACCGTGAAACTCGACCGCGCGTTGATCGTCGGCATCGACACCAACCCGGCGCTTCGGGCCTTCGTGACCGCCATCGTGCTGCTCGCCCGCGAACTGGACGCCACGGTCATCGCCGAGGGGGTGGAAAACACCCGCGAGCTCGACGCCCTCGCCCGGCTCGGCGTCAACCACGTCCAGGGCTACCTGCTCGCCCGCCCGGCCACCGACCTCCGCCGCTGGCGCACCTGGGCCGAACGTCCTTGGGCGACCGGCGCGGCCCCGGCCGCGGCCGGCACCACGACCGCGGGCGGCGCCACGACCGTGGCCGGGGCTGCCCTGGTCCGGACCCGCCGGTAGGGCGCGGGGCGCGACCGCCCTGGACGAACCGCCGGCTCAGTGCGTGTCGGCTGGGACCAAATGCTCGACCTCCGCCAGGTGCGCCTCTACCGCCTGGCGCTCCATCCAGGTCGGCCATTCGTCGAGGCGCGGCCACCCGTGAGTGCTGGCACCAGCCGCATGGCCAGCGGTGCGGATAACGTTCGTACCTTGCTGTACTGCATCAACTGGGTCGCTGGACTTCACGGTTACCCAGATGTCGAAGACTCCCGAAGCTAGCGAACCGCCGAGATCAGGTTCCTCATTGATCTTCGCCAGTTCCTCCATCAGCTGATCCGTGAACTGATCCAGGCCATCGTCAGGGGGGACGATACGGACACGCAGACGCACACGGTAGGCGCTCATCCGCTCTCCAGCTCCTCCCAGCATGTGTGATGTTTCAACCATTGTCGCTTGTGATTCGCGTAGTAGGGACCGGGGGTCAAGTGGACCATGGTCTTGTGCTTCAGGGGGCAGGGGCAACGGATCGAGTAGTAGGTCGCCTTCTTCTGAACGTCCCAGCCCTTTCTGTCGGCATCCTGGAGGATCGACTCAAGATCGGCGACGGGATGGCGGGGGCGCCTTGGCACGACTACCGCCTCCCTGGCAACTCAACGTGACCATGCTCGCCTGGGGTTCCCGAATCGCTTCCTGGCCGAGGCAAGTAGCGGTCTCAGGGCGGAGAGGTCCGGGCCGTGGGCGGGCACACGCCCGGCGGATCTGTCTGTGCATGTCCCGGGCCGCGGTCCCCTTCAGGGCAAGATGGTAACCAAGACACTCGTCGCCCTCGTGCGGGCCCGTGGAGCCATCCACCGAGTAGCGCCTTCACCCGAGCTGGAGGTGAGGGCCACCTTGTCCCGGCCAAATCAGGTGCGCCGAGATGCGGAGCCGGCCGACAACGCTGAAGCGAGGAAGTTCGATGTTCGGTGCGCCGAGATGCGGCTGGGCGGTTCAGGGCACCCGCGAGGTCAGGTTCGTGTCGTCGTGAAGCGCGATCTTGCCGAGCTCCACGGTGCCGTCGGGTAGTTCCCACCAGAGCAGTCGGCGGGCCTGCGGGGTGTTGTCCTGGATATTGCAGCGCCAGGCGGCGGCCCCGTCGGCGCGGACCGACTGCTGGCCGGCAGCAGCCGGGCCGGCGAGCCCGTGTTGTCGCACCTCGCGGCCGGGCCGAGTGGATGCACGTCGCGTGAGCACGTCGATGACGATGTCGACGGCCCGCTGGCGCGTCGGCGGGGCCAACCGGTCCAAGCTGGTCAGGAAGTCCGGCCCGAAGCGGTAGTCGCGGAGCACCAGGTCGCCGCGCTGCGCCTGCGGAACCGTCGCGAGGTAGGCATGGGTGATCTCGTGCCGGGCTTGCTGCTCGGGGTCGGAGAAGATCCGCTGGCCATGGAGCCGGCGACGCAGCTCGTCCACCGTGTCGGTCAGCCGCCGGATTTCGCGACGCGCGTCACGGGTGGCTTCCGCTTGGGCGTCGCGGGCGGCGGCTGCCGCGGCCGCTGCCCGCCCGCTGGCGGCGGCTTCCTGGCGTGCGGCGGCGGTTTCCGCCCGGGCCGAGCTGACCCCGTCGGCCGTGGTCACGAGCCGCTGGGTGAGGGCCTGGGTGTGCGCTTGCAGGCGCGCCACGTGATGCTCGGCGGCCTCGAGTCGCTCGGTGAGCCGGGCCAGTTCGGTGAGCGCGACCTGGGTCTGCTGCTCGGCGTGAGCGGCCCGCCGCTGCGCGTCGGCGATGCCCGCTTCGGCGGTTCGCGCCCGGACCCGGGCCCGGGCCGTCTTCGCCTCGGCCGCCTCCTGGCGCCGACGCGCATCGGCGAGTTCGAAGCTGAGTTCCTCGACCCGCAGCTCGCCAGCCTCGGCTCGGAGCTCGGCGCCGGCCGACGCGTGGCCCACCGGCGTTGCCCGGAGGTGCGTCGCGCTGGGACCGGAGTCCAACTGGTCTCCCGCCGGCGCGGGGACGTCGGGGTACGCGTCCCCGCACCTGCCGACGGTGATCTCGTGCCGGGGGTCGCGTCCGGGGGGCGTCGTCGTGGGTTGCCCGGCCGGGCCGGCGGGGGACAGCGCGGCCGCGATCCGGAGGATGACGTAGTCCTGATCCTCCGGCGACCAGACGCAGAACACCGGATGGTCGGCGGGAAGCGGCTGGAAGACGCGGATCGCCCCGCCGTGGACGGACCACCCCGCCGGCAGCAGGCGGCGCAGTTCCGCCGCCGACTCGCGATTCAACACCGATACCGCCGCACCGCTGGCCGCCACCGCCGCACGGAGCCGGTCCACGTCGACCAGCGAGGCGGGCGGGCGACCGGTCTCGGTGACGACGACGATCGGACTGAGCCGGCGGGTGTCCGTGATGAGCCTGGCCAGCCGGATGATCGGCGCTGCATCGTCCGCCTCGGAACGCCCGTCCGCCACGTTCCCTCCCCGGTGAGTCCGTGGCCCGTCCGGCCCTCATGCCGCGGGCGCCTCCGCGGCTGCCCGCCACCCGATATGCACAATTGTGCACGTCGGGTGGCGACGAGGTCCACCGACCGCAGTGAGCGCCGGTGTCCTGCCTCGAACAGGATGGGTGGGGGAGGCGATTTGCCTGTCGGCCCGAGCGAGCGTGCACAACTGTTCATGGCGGTGTGGCGATGCGCTTGATCTGGTCGGGGGGTGCCCACCGCGTCCTCTGTCGTCGACCCGACGCTGCTGCGATTGGGGGTGCGGATTCGTCAGCTCCGCGAGGACCGTGGGCTGAGTGTGGAGCGGCTCGCGGAGCTGGCGGGGCTCAGCGTGCGTGGGGTGCTCTACCTGGAGCACGGGCGCCGCAATCCGCGGGCGACGACCCTGCTGGCGATCGCCGCCGCGCTGGGCGTCGAGATCGGGGACCTGTTCGTCGACGAACCCGCCCGGCGGGGACGACGCGACTGACATCCCGCCCCGGGCTGACCGGGCGGGACGAGGGCTCACCTGACGTTGCCGCGCCCGAGCGGCGGCGCCGGTGCGACCGGGTGGTGCCGGGCGTGGCACCCGATGGCACCCGCCGTCCCGGTCCAAGACGGGGGCACGCCTCCCCCGGCAACAATGACATCGTTGTGGTGCGATACCCGCGTTCGAGCCCGGCCCGGTCTGGTCTGGTCTGGTCTGTGATGTGGCAGCCGCGCTCGGCGTGTCAGTGACCGAGCATGCCGTCCTGACCGACCACAGCGCGGCGTAGCACCGGCAGGCCGCGGCGGGCGGCGGGGTGAGCGAGCCTTGGCGGCTGCCGGCGACGGATCAGGTCGCTGACGCGGACGCTCGGGCCTTGTGCCGGGAGCTGGCCCGTGTGTGGCCCCTGCCCGGCTGGTCGGGGGCGGTCAGCGGATCGTGAACCGGGGCCCGCCGACGCTGGCTGCTGCTGCCGGATCGACGCGGACGACGCCGGCCAGCGGTCCGGGTGGGATCGGCTGGTAGGTGACGGTCTGGCCGGTGTGGGGGGCGACGATCATCATGCCGTGGCCGACGTATAGGGCGACGTGGTCGACGTTGGTGGGGTCGGTGGGGTCGTAGGTCCAGAACAGCAGGTCGCCGGGTTGGGCGTCGGCGAGCGGGATGTGCACGCCGGCGAGCCACTGCTGTTCGGAGGTGCGGGGCAGGGAGATCCCGGCTTGGGCGTAGGACCATCCGACGAGCCCGGAGCAGTCGAACGCGGCGGGCCCGGTGGCGCCCCACACGTAGGGCAGGCCGATCCGGCTCCACGCGGCCCGGATCAGGGTGTCGATCGCCTGGTTGGTGAGGAATTCGCCGGCGTTGCGGATGACGATGAGTTGGCGGAGCAGTTCGACGTGGTGCCGCGGCCCGGCGAGGCCGGTGATCTCGGCGCGCAGGGCGAGCGGGTCGGCGTGTGGGGCGCTGATCAGGAGGATGTTCCCGGCGGGCAGGCCGAGGAGTGCGCCTTGCGCGGTGCTGACGATCGCGTCGACGCCGGCGATGCCAACGGTCGCGAACGCGTCGATCCGGACGAGCCGGGTGCGCCGGGCGGTGACCGGCACGATCCCGCCGAGGGGGAGCGCGGCCTGCTGGCCGAAGTCGAAGCTGACGGCGGCGGCGCCGGTGGCGATGTCGCGCCACAGCGGGTCGGAGCGGGCGGTGTGGGCTGGGGTCCAGACCCGGAACGTCGCCGGGTCGACGGCCATCAGCTCGGCCTGTTGCCCGTCGATGCGGGTGGCGGCGGCGCTGGCGGGTTCGACGCCGCTGACCGCGGGGAGCCGGCGGATCGCGGCGATCGCAGTTGCGGGCAGCGCCGGCCCGGTGACGAGCAGGTCCGCGGTCCGCAGCGGGCCCGTCGGGATCGGTGGCGCCGGCGCCGGCGGGGCGGCCGCGACCGGGCGCTCCGGTGCTGGGCTGGCGCTGCGGCGGGCGCCGGGGGGTGTGGCGCTGGCCCCGGACGGGCCGACGGTGAGCAGCACGGCGGTCACCGCGAGGGCCGCCGCGGTGCGGGTGCCGGGCCGCCTGGGCGTCGGGTCGGGTCGGGTCTGCGGGCTGGGCACGGGGCGGGGTTCAGCTGGGTGGGGCGGGGAACCAGCCGTCGATGTCGAGGACGACGTTGGCGGGGATGGTGTCGGTGTCGAGATCGAGCCGGCCGTTCGGGGCGAGGGCGACGATCGCGAAGCCGGAGATGGTGTTGGTGCCGACGTAGTTGATGTTGGAGGTGGGGGGGATCCCACCGCCGTCGGGGCCGAGCCGCAGGTTGCCGATGTTCTGTTTGGCGGGCTGGGTCGGCCCGACCGCGATCATGCTCACGAGGACGGCTTGCGCCCCGGCGGGCACGTTGCCGGTGGGGGCGCCGGTTATCTGCACGGGTACCGCGGTGCTGGCGGTGAGCGGCCCTGCGGGCAGCCCGTCGGGTTCGGTGGAACCCGCCCGGGTGTCGAGGACCCGGCTCGGGGTTTGGGTGAGCAGGCTGGTCGTGGCGTCGAGGTAGCCGGACACGTCGATGAGCAGGTTCGCGGGGGCACCGTTGTCGGTGACGTCGATCTTGCCGTCGGCGGGTAGCTCGAGGATGACGAACCCGGCTTTCGCGACGGCGGGGATGAAGTTCAACGTCGACCCGGTCGGGGTGGTGCCGTCCGGGTAGACCTGCAGGTTGCCGGCGCCGGCCGGCCCGACGGCGGTGACGTTGAGGAGCACCGCGGTGGCGCCGGTGGCGGGGACCCCGCCGGCGCCGGCGACGGTGAAGCTGTGGCTGGTGCCGGCGGCGAGCGGGCCGGCGACCCCACCGGTGTTCGCGGTGTTCGCGGCGGCCGGGGCGCCGGGGCGGGTGTCGACGATCCGCTGCGGCGCCTGGGAGTGCAGGCTGGTGCCGGTCAGGTAGCCGAACACGTCGACCGCGAGGTTGGTGGCGGACCCGCCGGCGGCGACGTAGGCGGCGACGTCGGAGACGCCGGCCGCCAGCGGCACGACGACGAAGTTCGCGGTCGCGGTGCCCGGCTCGAAGTTCACCGTGGAGGACTGCCCGGGGGTGAACCCGTCCGGGCCGAGTTCGAGGTAGCCGGCGCCGGGGGGGCCGATCGTGGTCACGTTCAGCGCGACCGCGGTCGCGCCTCGGGGGATCGGCAGCGCCCCGGCGTTCGTGACGTCGATTCTGGTTGTCGACCCGGGGGCGAGCGGGCCGTGCGGGCGGGTGTCGAGGACCCGCACCGGGCTGATCGGGATGAACTGCGGCTGCGCGGCGGTGGTGAAGCTGAACCGGTCGCCGGCGCCGGCGGGGCTGGTCCCCGCCGGGCTGGTCACCGTCACATCCACCGTCCCCGGGCTGCCCGGCGGGCTGACCGCGGTGATCTGGGTGCCGGCGGTGTTCACCTGGAATCCCTGCGCGGGCGTGGTACCGAAGTGCACGGCGGTCGCGCCGGTCAGGTTCGACCCGGTGATCGTGACCTCACTCCCACCGGCTTGTGACCCGGCGGTCGGGGAGATCCCGCTCACCGCCGGCACCCCGCGGGTCCAGCTCAGCTGCCCGCTGGCGCTGAGCCCCCCGGCGGTGGCGGTGACCGTCTGGCTACCGGTCTGCGCGGAGCGCACATACACCATCGCGTAGCCGGTTTTAATGGCCCCGAAGGTGTCGGTGCTGGAGGCGACCGGCACCGTTTCGCTGGTCAGCGCGGCACCGGACGGGTCGGTCAGCGGCACCCCGTTCGGGTCGGTGAACACCCCGGTGCCCGTGGTGCTGAACGTGACCGGGGTCCCGAACAGCGGGCTGCCGCCGCTGTCGGTGACCGCCGCGCAGACCCGGGTCACCGCCACCGACGGCACCGCCGCACTCGGATCCGCGGTGACATTCCCCGCTCCGGTCGAGTCGAAACCGGCCGGGGTGTAAGGGGCGGGGCCCCCGGTGAACAGCCCGTCGCAGTTCGACATGTCCAGCCCCAACTGGCGCACCGTCGCGTCGCTCTGCACCCAGAAATGGGTGATCGCGGTGTCCGCCACCGAGCTGACCGCACCACCGCTGGTGTGCGTGTAACTAGCGGTCACCGTGTCCACCCCCGGCGCGGTCGTCGGGCCGCTGTCGGTGTAAGGGGCGAAACACTGACCGGCGCTGTCCGTGCCGTAGGTCACCACATGGGCTGTGGTGTAGAAGCAGTCGTCGTAGTGCGTCGGGTCCTGCGCGGCGGCGTAGCTCGCGGCGTTGCGCCCGGCGACCACCGAGTAGATATTCGCCGTGGACGACAGCCCCGGCCCGGTGAAGGTGAGCTCGTCGTCCAGCGCCGCCGCACCCGACCCGATCGCCAGCGTGCTCGCCGCGGCCTGGAAACCCAGGTTGCCGGCGATCGGGGCGCCCGCCGACCACTGGAGCACCGACAGCTCCGGCCCGGTCGGGAACGACGGGTCGCTGACGAAACTCGCGCCGACCGTCACCTGGTCACCGTCCGCCGGCGCCGCGTCGGTGACCGTCGCCGTGCACACCCCGCTGCTGTTCGTCACACACATCGACGGGCTCGTGGTGAACGGCCCCCCCTGATCGGTGACCGCGTTGATCTGCACGAGGTACCCGGAAAGCGGTTGCGGGCTCGTCTGGCCGGGTGTCTCACCGCTGAGGTACACGCTGACGTCGGTCCCCGCGGCGCCGACCGGCACCGGGCACGGCGCCGGCACTGACCCCAGGTCGGTGGTGCCGACCCCGCAGTACACCGCATCGGTCACCGACGTCACCGGCCCGGTGATGGTCACCGTCGCCGACGCGCACACCGTCGCGGTGTCGCAGCTCGTTGGGGCGCTAGTCCCCCTGTAGACCTCGATCGTGTCCTTGCCGGCGCTGCCCGGGGTCCCCGCCGCGCTCTGGTTCACCGGGTAGCTGCACGCCAGCGTGCCGGTCTGGTCGGTCGACGCGGTACCCGACGGGCTCGCGCAGGTCAGGGGAGCCCCCGCGTCGGTGCTGCTGGCGCTGATGCTCACCGTCGGCGTCGCCCCGCCGACCGGGCGGCCCGCCCCGTCGGTCAGCGTGACCGTGAACGACACCAGCCCAGCCACCGGCGCCGCCGGGGAGGAGCTGTTCGTGTACGCGTAGCTCACGGTCTGGGTCACCGGGCTCACCGCCACCGCGGCCACCGCGGAGGTGGCCCCCCCGGGGGTGACCGTGAGTGCCCCAGCCACGGTCAGGCCACCACCGGTCAAAGACAGCGTGACCTTGCCGACGCTGTCCGAGGCCACCCCGAAACTCACCTGCCCGGCGGTGGAGGTTCCGGTGCCATCCCCGGTCGTGAAGGTCGCCGTGCGCGTCCACGTGACCGACGTCGCCCCCGCCGTCGGCGTCGCCGCTCCCGGCGTCGCCGGAGGGAACACGCTCGACGCCGGATCGCAGAAGTAGCCGTAGCTGTGCGCCGACGTCGACGCCACGCTGCCCGCGACGGTCTGCGCCGCGCTCGCCGTCAACGCCTCCCCGACCACCGGCCGGCCCGCCGCATCCTCCACGGTCGCGGTGAACCGCTCGCAGACGTTCTGCGTCGCCGACTCGGTCACCGGCCCCGTCCCGCTCACGAAACTCGGGGTCAACCCCAGCGCCGTCGCCGCCCCGGCCACCACCACCGTGACATCCGCGTAAGGCTCCCCGGAGGCGAACGTCACCGGCCCGGTCGAAGACGACCCCGTGTCGTCGAAGACCCGCACCACATCCACCCCCGAGCCGTGCGCCGGGGACAGCGGGCAGCTGAACGGGCCCGCGTACGGTGAGGTCTGCCCCGACGGGGCCGAACACGCGCTCCCCGCCAGCGGCGCCGCCGGATCCGCATCCGGACCCGACACCACCGCCACGAACAGCCCGTTCGCACTCGTCGACCCCGACGGCAAAGAAGCCGTGAACGTCACCGGGGCGCCCTGGCCACTGTCCGCGTACACCAGCGCCGGGCTCACAGTCACCGAACCGGTCTCCGCGGCCAACGCGACCGCCCCACCGAGAACCGGCACCGACCCCGCGCCCACCAGGATCAGCGCAACCGCCGCGACCCCGCGCCGGACCGCCCGCGGACGCCGGCGGGGCCGCAAACGTCCCCAGGGTCGCCCCAGGTCGTCACTCACCGGGTGCGGTCTTGCATGTCGCCCGTCGGCTCATCGGCCATCCTCCGTCGAGTCGGGTCGGCGCGACCACGTCGGCCAAGAAGCTACTACCTATTTACAGGGGGAACGGCAGGTTCTGTGACCTCGTTGAAGATGGTTGGACCGTGGCGCGAAGGTCACAAACTCGTGCCCTTCTCCGTGTACAGGGAGGTGCAGTCGAGCAGAGGAGTTCGGTATGACCCGGTTCACCCGCCCGGCGATCCTCATCGGCCTGGTCGGCGTCTCGTCCGCCGTCGCTTGGGTGCCGGGGCGGGCGTCGACGCCGCAGGCGCTGCCCGCGTGCCAGACCGTGTCCACCAGCGGGACGCTCATCGGTTCACACACGATTGGCCCGGTCTGCATTCCAAACTCACTGGCGGTCGAATGCGATACGCAGACCGTCGGCCTCTCCCCCAGCGCGCTGGTCACGTCAACCGTGTGCGTTCCATTCCCGGCCAGCGCTGCGCGAGCCGCCGCGGGCCGGATCTAGCCCGGGCCGGATCTAGCCGCAGCGCACGCCGGGCAGGGAGCACACCGGTCGTTTCCCGGGTGCCGGTTGCCACAGCGTGGTCTTGTACACGACCGTGCCCACCGGCGTCCGAACGCTCGCCTCGATATAGGCCTGGGTGCCGGGCTGGAGCGGATGGGCGTTCCCGCCATGGGCGAGGCGCACCCAGGCGAGGCTTTGGGGCACGGCACCCGGGCCGTTGACCGGCTGCTGCACGGTGCTCCCTGAGCGCCGAGGGTTCACCACGCGGGCGACGGACGTGGGGCGACCGGCCGCTGGTGCGGGGGACAAGGGCGCGCTCGCCTTGACGGCGGACGTTCGGGCCGACCCGAGGTCCGGTGCCACCTTTGGGCCGCCTCCGACGATTGCCAAGCCGGCGGTAGCGACGGTGGCGGCCGTCAGCGCCGCCGCGGCCAGATGACCCGCGTGGACTGGCTTGCGAAGTTTGCGGCGGCCCCTTCCGATCACTCGGACCAGTTGAAGAACACCTGCGGGCAGCACGGCCGGGACCCAATCGCCCTCGGAGGTGAGCTGGGCCCGGAGCCGACGGCACGCCTTGGACAGTTGTTGGCGGACCGCCGCTTCCGTGGACCCGAGCCGTCCGGCGATCTCGGAGAAGGGCATCTCGTCCACCGCGCGCATCCACAGGACGCGCCGTTGCCCCGCAGGGACGCCGGACAGCGTGGCCGAGAGCAGCGAAGCCAGGCGCCGCTGCCGCTCGGCGTCCATCGCGACCTGTTCGGGGTCCAGGTCCCGGGCAGGTACCGGCTCGAGCGCCTGGTAGACATCGGTCCACGAATCGCACCGCTGCCGGGCCCGATGCAGATCCCGGGCCAATCGACGCGCCACAACCCGGAGCCACGGCCCGAGCGGTTGGTCGACGTTCAGGCGGGGGAGGGCCTCGAAGGCGCGCGAGAGGGCCTCGTCGGTTATCTCCTCGGCGTCGCGCGCGCTGACATTCCGGATGACGTACCTCAACAGCTGGGCACGGCACAGCGGATACAGGGCGGCGAAACGGGCCTCCACTGGCTCGACCGACTCCTGGAGCGCGGCGGCTTGCGGAACTGCCATCGATAACCCCCAGCGGCGGCCGTCTGGGCGGCCCCCTCTATGACCGATAACGATCCCGCATCACAGAGGTGACGCGCTAGGGAGGTCACAAAATTTCTTCCGCCGCCTGTTAGTAGGTGAGGGCCCACTCGGGAGGCCCCGCGGCGGAGGGCGTCCGGTGGCGTTTGGTCTTCGCAGGGCAACGGCCAGGGCCGAGCGCGCGATGGGGATGCCGCCGTTGAGCCGGGCCACACCAGTTGCTGGGGTCGGTGGGGTGTCCCGGCCCGAGCCAACCCCACGCGCGCTGGGTGGTACACCCGAGCTGTCGCGTCGCCCGGCGGCTAGTCGTGCCTCGGCCGGTGCCGCCGCGGCTCGGATTGCGTCATGACTGTCACGATCGTCGGCCCGCGGCGCGCCGAGGAGACCTCGCAGCCGGTAGCTGGAGCCCTAGAGGTGCTTTCCGGGGCGGCGGTGGCGCTGGGCAACCGGCTGGACGGGGATGCGCTGCTCGGCGAGCTCGTGACCGGGGTCCGGCGCACGCTGGACGCGGACCGGGTGTCGCTGCTTCTGCTGGACGAGGCCGGCCGGCTCATTCCCACCGTCGCGGTGGCCCGCCAGGACAACGACGAGTTGTGGCAGCGCTTCCGTCGGATGCCGCCGATCGCGGTGAGCGATCTGAGTGGGGCCCGGGAGGCGCTGGACGCCGGGCGGGTGCTGCTGATCGAGGATGCCTGCGACTCGGGTCTGGTGCCGCGGCCTTGGCAACGTGCGTTCGGGCTGGGCAGCTTGGCGATCGCTCCGCTACAGGTGGGTGACTCCGCGGCCGGGATTCTCGTCGTCGACCAGCCGGGACCGCCGGCCGGGTTCAGCGCAGAGCAGGTCACCCTGCTCGAGGGGATGGCGGCGCTCGCGGCCGTCGCGCTGTCGGGCATGCGGGAGCGGGGGAGAGTCGGACGGGCCCGGCACCTCGCGGAATGGGTGTCCGCTATCGCCGGAGCGGCCACGGCGCGCAGCGTCGCCGAGCACACTCTGGGTGGTTTGCTCGCGGTGTCGGGTGCGGCGGAGGGGCTGCTCGCTCGGGTGCACGGCGACAACATCGACGTCCTCGCGGTACGCGGTATGGGTCAGCCGGAACCGGGTCGCTACCCGCTGTCGGGGGTCCCGACCGCAGTCCGCGAGTCGTGTGCGGCGGCGTGGACGGACGGACCACGCCGCCCGGTCACGGCGACGGTGGACGGCGCGCCGCTGACGCTGCTGCCGGTCGTCGGCAGCCGGGGGGTGAGCGGGGCGGCGGTGCTCGCCGTGCCGGCTCCGGGGGAGGCGGTCGCCGCGCAGCTCGGGATGTTGACCGATGTGGCGGCCCTCGCGTTCCGCGGAACTGAACTCGCCGTCGAGCACGACTGGCGCCGCGAAGGCTTGCGGATTGCGCGTGACCTGACCTGCGCGACCGGCTCGGACGACGGCTTCAAAGCTGCGCTGGAGCGCCTGTCCGGGCTGCTGGCCGGGCGCGGTGTGACGGTCAGCGAGCTGGTGGCGGCGGATCGGGTCACCGCGCGGGCAACCGCCCTGCCCCGCCCCGACGGGGAGCTCGCCGAGATCGTCGCCGGCTGGCGGCGCTCTGGTCGCGCAGCCGAGCTGGCCCCCTGCCGGGGTGGCCATGTGCTGGCGCTCACCGCCGACCGGCGGGTGGTCGGTGCCCTGCTCGTAGGCGGCGCCGACACGACTTTGCTCGCGGAGGGGTCTGCGGTCCGGGTGCTCGCCGATGTTCTGGGGCAGGCACTCGCGGCCCGCGTCGACGCCCACCGGCGGGTCGAGCTGGAGCGGATCGCCGCCGACGCCGGCGCCGCGCGGGACATCGCGGTCCGCAGCTACCTCGAGGCCGGGCAGATTCTCTCCCGGCTGCTCGACCCACCGCGGATCGCCTCCGTCCCGGAGGCCCGCACCGTCCTGGCCGCCCAGCGGGTTCTGCTGGGGCAGCTGCGGCGGCTGGTCCGGGACGCCGCGGAGGCGCTATCCGCGCCGCCGGCCCGCCCGGGTGGGCTGCGGGCCGCCCTGAAGGCCCTGGCCAAGCGGACCGAAGCCCGAACCGGAACCGGTGTCTCGATCCGCACCGTAGGCAAACTCCCCGCCCTCAGTCCCGGCACGCAGGTTGCCACGCTGCGCGCCGTGCACGGACTGCTCGCCGCGCTGCGCTCCACCCGCGCCACCCTGATCTGCCTGAACGTCGAGTCGGGTCCGCGCACGGTGTCGATCAGCCTCCGCGCGGATGGGCTCGTGCACTCCACGGTCGATCTCGACGCCGTCGACCTGCACGAAACGCTGCGCAAAGCGCGGGGGTGGCTCACCCCGGTTGGTGGCGCGCTTGTGCACAGCGTCGATCGGGGGCAGCTCAGTTTCGACCTCACCATCCCGAACCCGTCGACCCCGCGGGTGCCGCAAGCCCGCCGCGAGCCCCCGGGCCGACCGGCGCCTGCCGGCAACTTGACCGAACCCGACGACCACCGGGCGACCATCGGACGCCCGGGCCCCGCAGCCGAGGCCCACCGGGCGGCGCCCGTGAGGTAGCAGCCCCGCCTCCGCCTCGCCGGCGAGTACGGCAGCACGAAGGGTGCCGTAAAGGGCGAGGGTTACCGGGTCCCCCTTGGACCCACCTGCTCCGGCCGACATCGGTCGCAGCAATCAGAGCCACTGGCTCCGCCCATCAGGTCGGGGCCGCAGCGCTGGCCACCGCAGCGCTGGCCACCGCAACGGTGACCAGCCGAACCAGGAGGGTAACAATGGGTCTTCGACCCCGCTCGTTCAAGCGAGCCAGCAGTATCTTCATCGCCGGCACCACCCTCGCCTTTGGCTTGGGCGCGTTCGCACCGGTTGCCGCCCACGCGGCGCCGGGCGACTTCGATTGCCAATACAGCGGCACCGCCACGATCGCGCCGCCGGGCGTCCAGGGTGTAGGCGGTAGTGGCGACTACCAGTTTAAAGGTCCGATAACGTGCAACACGAGCACGACCACCGGGCCGGTGTCCGGCACGATCGACTCGCCAACCGGGGTCTTCAGCAACACCGTCTGCGGCACCGGCTCGGCAACCGACAACAATGTCACAGTGAGCGTGGGCAACAGCACCTACACGGCCAGTTACAACATCACGTTCGTCGCCGCCCAGGGGGAGGGCACGGGTACGCTCACCGGGGTGGTCTCTGGTCCCGGTACCTATAATGGTGACAGCTTCCGGGTCACCGCTTCAATCGTCCCGACGGGCGGCAACTGCCTCAACGGTGTCACCGCGTTCACGGTGGCCGGCGCCGTCGCCAGCGAGTGATAGTCGCCAGCGACTGATAGCACGCGAGTGTCTGTGCGGGCCCGTCCTTGTGGCGGGCCCGCACAGACCAAGCTACGAATTCGAGGGGCGCAGAAATGCAGGGTGAACACGCTTTCGGGACAAGCCGGATCGACGGCATGGGCCGGGCACGGCACCTGGCTGGTGTGCGGTGATGACCGGGCCGTCCCGGTTGCGTGTGCTCGGAGTCGGCATGGCGCTGGCGTCGGCTGGTTTCGCGCTTCCAGCCTCGGCGACGTCCGGATCGGGGGCTGTTCCCACAGACACTGTGTCGCAGTTGTCAACGGGCATCCCGGACTATCTCCCTAAAGCCCAGTTGACCTACGGGCCGCTGACCTTCGCGGATCCGGCGAACCACCTGCTCTTCGAGTACGACAACGGTGACGCCCCGACTCCACCCGCGACCGCGGCTTGCCAGAAGGCGGATCCGAACTGGAGTGGCATTTCGGCGTTGGTTGCGGTCGACAGCGACACCTACCACGAGGTCTCGGAGGGTTGCGCCGGCGAATACGCTGGCGGTAACGGCGGAAGCAACACCAATACGCCAATGTACGCGGTCGACTCGACCGACGGTTTGCTGTTCTTCTCCGACGGAGCCGCGGGCAACAACGCGACGGCCGGGGTGGACCTGAACGGCTCGGTTGCTCAGGACTCAATCATCGTCGAGTCGGAGCGAACGCTGCAGGTGGTCGGGGTATGGGCGCTTCCGGCCGGATCGCTTCCGGACATCTTCGGCTTGAGCTGGTTCGCCCCGGCCGATCAGCTCGTGTTGGTAACAGCCGAGCCTCAGGGGGCGTTCTTCCCGGGTGGAGCGGTCGCGCAGGGCGTCGATGTCAGCCTGCTGTCGATCCCGGCGAACCTCGCAACCGGCGGCGCGGCGGGTGCAGTCTTCCCGACCACAGCCGTGTCAGGTTGCGGGCAACCACCGTTCGTCGAGATCGGCCCCGCGAATCCATACCGCAGCCCGGACGCTCCGTACCTGTACGTGCCGTGTGTGTTGAGCGGCAGCCCTCGGGCGTACGGGTACGGCAAGGCCAACGCCGCCATCGTCCGGCTCACTTTGGACTCGGTAGGTGCGGCCGGCAAACCGACGGGGCAGACGACGGCCACCGTCGTTCCCGGAGATCTCGATGCCGTGTTGTGGGATCCGGGCAGCGACCGTGCGTTCCTGCCGTACGAGACGTCGGCAGCCGACTCGATCCAGGTTTACGACGGGCTACTGCCCGGTTTCATCGGCTCAGTGTCTGTGTCGTCCGCCCCTGCGGGCAAAACCGACCCCAACACTGGCTGCACGGGTTACGCACTGGATCCAGAGACCGGTCGGGTGTACATGTCCGGGCCAGCTGGGACGGTGACGGCGGACGGCCGATCGACACCGGTACAGCCGGGCACCACCTACGCTGGTCTCGGCGGCTGGGTGTCCAGGCTAGAGGGCGCTGTCCTCCCACCGGACCAGGCCTTTCCGTTCACGCGGGTGATCGTCTCGTTCGTTTACACCGACGGCCAGCAGCAGGCTGGCGGGGGCAACTGTGACCTCGCCCAGCAGCCCAGTCCCACGCTTCCGACTTTCACAGTGCTCGCGGACACGACCCCTACTCCGGTGATCCAGCCAACGAATGTCGACAACAACACCTACGCAGGCTCCGTGCCAGCCGGCGCCAGCGTGTCGAGCAACTACTCGGGCAACGCTGAGGCCGTGGGGACTCGGGTGGTGTGGACGGGCAGTTATGGGACGGCGCTGAACAACGACACCGGTGACTCTGCGTCCGCGCTCAGCAACAATGCAGGCGCCGGTGCGCAGGCGGACGGAAACGCGCTCCCACTAGGCCCCGGTGTCCGGGACCTGTTGGCCGGTTGGGTGCAGCGGGCCAACTTGCAGAACTCCTCGACCGACGGCACGGCGACCGCGCTCGGCGACGGCACCGGGACCACGGCTTCGGGTGTCACGCAGTGCAGCGACCTCGCGGCGCTGGGTGCGTGCAGCAACGAGCAGCAGCTGTCGCAGGGAGCCTCCGGGGCGCCGGACACGGGCCAGGCATGGCCGTTCCTGACTTCGAGCTGCTCGCAGCCAGGCGACGCGCAGACTGCCAACACAACCGCTGCTGGCTATTACGCCACCACAAGTCGGGACTCACAGGGGGATCCGACGTTGACGCAAGTCCCCGGCTCCGACCAAGACGCGACCGCGTCAACCGACTGCATCGAGAGGCCGCCCGCCGGGGCTGGCCCGACCCCTTCGCCATCCGCCACCGGTGGTCCCTCGCCGTCTCCGACATCCTCGGTTTCGCAGTCCCCGGCTGCCCTGGGCGCCAAGCAAACCCCTCGCGTGGACGCGATGTCCTCGCCGACGCCCATGCCGGCCTCGGCCTCGTCGCCGACGCCGAGGCCGACAGCCAGCGCCGGGTCAAACACGGGGACTCCCCAGACGCCGGCCGGATCCTACGGAGTACTCGCGACCAGCCGGGTCGGCGCACTCGGTCTCAGTGGGTCGGGCGCGCCCTCGGTGTCGGTGGCGTACGCGGCCGGTGCCGGACAGGTCTCGCCATCAGACGGGCTCGGTGATCCGGTGACCGCACAGGCTGCGGCGATCGCGGAGGGTGTCCGGATCGGCGTGCCGGGTGGCGTGCAGCTCGACATCGGTGAGGTGTCGCAAAACGGCGACGCGGTTTCCACCGGCATCGCTGGCGGTGCGGCCGGCCGTGACTTGACCCAGTTCGCAGACGTGTCGATCACGACTCCCCAGGCCGGAACCCAGGTGCTCTGCCCGAGCAACTGCTCGCCGGCACAGGTCCAGGGCATGGTCGACCAGATCAACAGTGTCGATCCAGGCATGCTGCAGGTCAGCGTGCCCCAACCGGATGCACCCTACGGGACGGGCACGACGAACTCGGATGGCTCGAAATCGGTGATTGGCTCGCCCGGCGGGTATCTCGCCATCGTCGAGGCGAGCCAGGCCCAGCAGAACTACGACAAGGACTTCAACGACATCCCGGCCAACGACGGCGAGTCGACGCTGCTGCCGGCGATGCGGATCCAGATCTACAACGACAACGGCGGGCCGAACGGCACCAGCGAGGGTCTCGATCGGGTGACGGTCGATTTGGCGGCGGTGGAGGCGGACACGGAGCAGGGGTTGACTGTGTTGCCGGCTGGGGTTTCGATCCCGCCGGTCCAGTCGTCGGCGCCGGTGGTTACCAGTGCTGGGTCGGGCGCGCCGGTGCGGACGGTTGTCGTTCCGTCGAAGGTGGTTCCGGCCCGGCCGGGGACGCCGGCCCGGTTCGTTCCGGGTGCGCCGGCGCAGTTCGTGCCGGGGACGCCGGGGGGTTATGTGCCGGGCACGCCGGCGTCGACCGCGGTGGGTTCTGGTGGCGGCTCGTCGGGTGGGGGCGGGTTGCCGCTGGTGGGGCCGGTGGTGCATTTCGTGCGGCGGGTTTTGGCGGGGCTGGCTGTGGTTGTGCGTAGCCCGGGGGCGGCGTTGAAGTTGTTGGGTTTGCTGGTGATGCTCGCTACGCCGGTGGTGCTGATTGTGCGCCGCCGGCAGTGGCTGGCCCAAGTTGCGGGGAGTGCGTCGTGAGTGATCGGGTGTTCCCGCCGGGGATGAGCTGGTTGCCGGTGGGTGCGGCGGCGCTGCTGCTGGTGGTGGTGTCGTTCTTCGCGGTGCGCCCGCATTACACCGATCAGCCGGTGTTGTCTTCGGCGGGCGCTCCGGGCGGCACCTACTCCGGGCCGGGTGGAAACGGGACCGGGTCGGGGTCCGGGTCGGGGTCGACCGGCAATGGGGCTTCGACGGGGTCGTCGACCGGGTCGGCGGGTTCTTACAGCGCGGGTAGCGCTGGGCACACGCTGGGCGGCAGTTCCGGCAGCTATGTGGGTGGTAGCGCGGGGAGCGCGGGGGGCTCGACGGGCGGCGGGACGGTCAGCTCCGGCGGCGGTGGTGGCGGCGGTGGTGGTGGTGGTGGTACGGGTAACGTGACCCCGCCTGGGCCGGTGAAGGGCAGCGGCGGCGGGTCGGTGAACTGCGCGAGCGGGCAGAACGGTGGGGCGACCGCGCCGGGGGTGACCGGGAACCAGATCAACGTGGCGTCGACGATCGTGACCAGCGGGGTGGGGGCGGGGTTCCTGGGTCAGGCGCAGGACGGGATGCAGGCGGCGATCAACCAGGTGAACTCGGCGGGGGGGATTTGCGGGCGGATCGTGAAGTTGACGACGGTGAACTCCGGGTGGAGTTCGACGACTGGTGGGCAGCAGATCACCGATTTCATCGGCTCGAAGAACTATTTCGCGCTGGTCGGGGAGCCGGATTCGGAGGGGCTGTCGAGCGCGATCGATTCGGGCACGATCGATCAGGCGGGGATCCCGGTGGTCGGCACGGACGGGATGCTCAAGGATCAGTACAACGATCCGTGGGTGTGGCCGGTGGCGGCGTCGACGGTGACGAACATGCACCTCATCGCCCAGTACGCGGTGCATTCGCTGGGGGTGACGTCCGCGTCGCAGGTCGGGATCGTCTATGACACCGCCTACGCGTTCGGTCAGGAGGGCGCGACGGCGTTCAGCGCGGAGATGCGGCGGCTGACCGGGTCGGCGATCCCGGGGTCGGGCGCGGCGGAGGGCTGCACGAGCGCGGACGCGCAGTATTGCGGGATCAACTCGACCAGTGAGGATTACACGAGCCAGATCAACTCTTTCGACTCGGCGTGCACGAACAAGTGCAAGGTGGTGGTGATGCTGCTGGAGCCGGCGCCGATGGAGTCGTGGATGAGCGGGGAGGCCTCCGCGGGGGTGACCTGGTTTAAGCACCTGTTCGGCGGTGAGCCGCTGTTCGACGACAATGTGGCGGATAACTGCGCGGGCTGCGGGCAGGCGCCGATGCGGGTGTGGACGGGCTACCAGCCTGACATCTCCCCGTTCAACGGGCAGAGCCCGGTGCAGAAGTTCTGCGGGGCGCTGCACGCGGTATCCCCGAGTGATGACTGCCACAACGAGTTCACCGAGGGCGCCTACATCGGCACCGAGCTGTTCCTCTCGGCGGTGGCGGGGATCGCGGCGGCGAACGAGCCGCTGACCCGGGCGAACCTGCAGTCGGCGTTGGATTCGGGCACGTTCAACTTGGGGTTGACGTCGGCGCCGTTGCACTACGGGTCGGGTCTGCCGCATCTGGCGAACACGGCGATGGCGGAGTTCCAGGAGAACTACTCCGGCTCGTTCAACGGCTGGAGCTACCTGAACACCGGGTTCATCGCGGACTCCGACTCCCGCTCCGACATTTAGGGGCCGGGGCCGGTGCGCACTTTGCTGCTGGATGTGGTGCTGTCGTTGCCGCTGATCGGCGCGTACGCGCTGCTCGGGCTGGGCATCACGGTGATCTACCAGGCGTCGCGGGTGCTGAATTTGGCGCACGGGGCGTTGGCGATGTGCGCGGCGTATGCGACCTACCAGCTGTTCCGCTGGCATGTGCCGATGGTGGGGGCGGTCGCTGGCGGGCTGGTCGCCGGGGCGGGGCTGGGGGTGCTGGTGGAGCGGGTGTTCGTCCGCCGGCTCCGTTCGGCGGGGCCGACGACGCAGACGGTGGGCACGGTGGGGGCGTTGACGCTGGCGATCGCGCTGATCGCCCGGCTTTACGGCACGCTGCCGGTGGCGACGCCGCTGGTGTTCCCGCAAGGGGCGGTGCATCTGCTCGGCGGGTTCGTCCCCTACACGAAACTCGGGATCTTCCCGATCGCGGTGTTGGGTGCGGGCGGGCTGTTCGCGCTGCTGGAGTTCACCGACATCGGGTTGGCGATGCGCGGCGCGGCGCAGAACCGCCGGGGGGCGGCGCTGCGCGGGGTGAACCCGGACCGCACGGCGCTTTTCGCCTGGGTGATCGGCGGGACGTTCGCGGCGCTGGCCGGGATCCTGCTCGCCGGGTCGGGCACCCTCGACCCTTACACGATTTCCCTGGGGGTGCTGCCGGCGTTCGTCGCGGCGCTGATCGGCGGGCTGGAGTCGATGCCGGGGGTGCTCGCCGGGGCGGTGGTGATCGGCCTGGTGCAAGGCGTGGTGCCGGCGGCGGCGACGCTGCCCGCGGTCGGGCACATCTTCCAAGGCGTCGGCGCCCCGCAGCTGGTGTTGGGGGTGGTGGCGCTGGTGGTGATGGCGCTGCGCGGGTCGAAACTCGTCGCCGGTGACGTCCGCGGGGACAGCCTGTGACCATGACCGCCGCCCCGGCGGGCCCGGCGCTACCGGCCACCGCCGCGCCACCGGCCGCGCCACCGACCGGAACCCCGGCCGGCCCGGCGGCCGGATCTGCGGCGGCCGGAACCCCGGCCCCGCGGGCGGGGTCGGCTGGTGGTGGGGCGCCGGTGCAGGTGATCCAGATCGCGCTGGATCCGCGGCGGGTGCTGGCGTTCCTCGCGTTGGCGCTGCTGCTGATCTGGCCGCTGGCGAACCCGCCGGCGGATTTTCTGACCACGGCGATCCTGGCCGGGATCTACCTGGTGATTGCCTCGTCGCTGGTGCTGCTGATCGGGCTGGTCGGGCAGATCTCGCTGTGCCAGGCGACGCTGGTCGGGATCGGGGCGTTCGTCGCGGCGATCGGCTCGGGGCATGCCGGGTTGGATTTCCCGATGTCGATCGGGGTGGGGATGGCCGCGGGGGCTGGGGCGGCCTGCCTGGTCGGGGTGGTGGCGCTGCGGGTCCGCGGGTTGTTCTTCGCGGTCGCGACGCTGATCTTCGCCTATGTCGCGGATCAGTACCTGTTCGCGCAGCCGTGGCTGGTCGGGTCGGTGTCGGGTACGGCGATCAAACCGGAGACGATCGGCAAGGCCGGGTTGGCGCCGTTCATCAACCTCGCCGATCTGCACGACTTCTACTACATTGCGCTGGCCGCGGGGGTGTTCGCGGTTTACGCGGTGGCGAACCTGCGGGATTCCCGCCTGGGCCGGGCGTTCGCGGCGCTGCGCGGCTCGGAGATCGCGGCGGCGAGCCTCGGGATCGACGTGGTCCGCACGAAACTGCTCGCGTTCGCCGCGTCGGGGGCGCTCGCCGGGCTGGCGGGGGCGCTGCTGCTGGTCGGGGACCGGGCGATCGCGCCGAGCGAGTTCTCTTTCACCCAGTCGCTGTTTTTCCTCGCGGTCGCCGTGGTCGGGGGGCTGCGTAGCCTCGGCGGGGCGGTCGCCTCTTCGACGCTGTTCGCGGTGCTGATCGGTGAGGTGTTCTACCGGGTCCCGGCCGCCGCGAACTACCTGGATCTGATCTCCGCGTCGCTGCTGGTGGGGGTGCTGCTGTTCTTCCGCGGCGGGCTCGGCGCGCTGCCGGGGAAGATCCGCGAGTTCTGGGCCCGCCAGCTCGCCCGGGCCGCCGCCGCCGAGACCGGCGCCCCGGCGCCGACCGCCGCGGCGGAGCCGGCCGTCGAGGTGGGGGCGGCGGTGTTCACCGAGCCGGCGGGGATGGATCCGGCGGCGATCACCGGGCTGATCATCCACCCGGCCGCCGACCCGAACACCGCCGGTGCGCCCGGTGCGGATGTGCTGGACGCAGGCGCTGAGCCGGGTGGCCCGGCGCGGGGGCGGCTGCTGCTCGACGCGAGCGGGATCACGGTGCGTTTCGGCGGGCTGACCGCGGTCGACGACGCTGGGTTGCAGGTCCGGGAGGGGGAGATCGTCGGGCTGATCGGGCCGAACGGCGCTGGGAAGACGACGCTGTTCAACGCGCTCCTCGGCCTTAACGACCCCGCCGCGGGTAGTGTGGCGCTGTTCGGCCGGGATGTCACCGGCTGGCCGGTGCACCGCCGGTCCGCGTTGGGGGTGGGCCGCACCTTCCAGGTGTTGCAGCTGTTCCCGGACATGACGGTGACTGACAATCTGCTCGTCGCGACGCACCTGCAGAACCGCACCGGGTTGCTGTCGGGGCTGTTCGCGACCCGGGCGGCGCGGGTCCGGGAACGCGCCGCGCGGGCCCGGGTCGCGACCGCGCTCGCCGCGATGCAGCTCGAGGAGTTCGCCGACCGGCTGGCCGGCGGCCTGCCGTTCGGGGTGCTGCGGCTGGTGGAGATCGCCCGCACCCTGGTCACCGGCGCCCCGCTGGTCTGCCTCGACGAGCCGGCCTCAGGTTTGGATTCGACGGAGACGGAGCGGCTGATCGAATGGCTGCACGCGCTGCGCGACGCGGGGGTGTCGCTGCTGGTGATCGAACATGACGTGGAGATGGTGACCCGGCTCTGCGACCGGATCTACGTGCTGGATCAGGGGAAGCTGATCGCGGTCGGCACCCCGGCGGAGATCCGCGCGGACCCGGCGGTGCGGGCCAGCTACCTCGGCGACGACGACGACGAGGCGGTGGCGTGATGGTTGCCGCGTCGGCGCCGGTGGTGGACGCGCCGCTGCTCGCGATCGAGGACATCCACGTCAACTACGGGGCGATCCCGGCGCTGCGGGGGGTGAGCCTGGCGGTCCATCCGGGGGAGATGGTGGCGCTGCTCGGCGCGAACGGCGCCGGGAAAACCACCACCTTGCGGGCGATTTCGGGGTTGGCGCATCCGCATCGCGGCACGATCAGTTTCGACGGGGCCCGGATCGACCGGCTCGCCCCGCCGCAGGTGGTGCGCCGCGGGTTGGCGCACCTGCCGGAGGGCCGGGACCTGTTCCCGACGTTGACGGTGAAGGAGAACCTGCGTTACGGCTCCTGGCCGCGGCGTAAGGACCGCCGGCAGGTCCGGACCCGCTTCGAGGAGGTGTATGCGGCGTTCCCGAAGCTGGAGACGCGGGCCCGGCAGAAAGCGGGCACCCTGTCCGGCGGGGAGCAGCAGATGCTCGCGGTCGGGATGGCGCTGATGTCCTCGCCGCGGCTGCTGATCATCGACGAGTTGTCGTTGGGTTTGGCGCCGCTGGTGGTGACCACCCTGTTCGAGGTGCTGCGCCGGGTCAACGAGACGGGCACCGCGATCCTGCTCGTCGAGCAGTTCGTGAACAAGGCCCTCGCGAACACCCACCGGGCGTATGTGCTCGCCAAAGGTGAGGTGCAGCTCGCCGACGCGAGTTCCCGGCTCGCCGCGAACCCGGCGCTGCTCGCCGCCTACCTCGGTGACGAGGCCACCCCCACCGACCCGACCCCCACCGACCCGACCGCGGTCGACCCGACCGACCCCGGCGAACCGGCGGCCGCGACCCGCCGGGCCCGCCGGCCGCGCCGCCCGCCGACCCCGGCGATCTGACCCCCCGATGAAGGAGCCCGTCATGCCCGCGTTGACCACCTTGGTGTCCCGCGCCGCCGCGCTGACCGCCGCGACCGCGGTGCTCGCCGGCGCCGGTCTCGCGTTCGGCCTCGGCACCGGTTTCGCGCAGGCCAGCGGGGTGACCAGCCCGAGCACCCCGCTGCCGACCCCGAGTGTCGCGGTGCCGGTCGCCGCCCCCACCCCGGCGGTGCTCGCCCCGCTGCTGGCTTCGCCGGCCCCGACCGCCTCGGCGGCCCCGACCGGCTCGGCCAGCCCGAGCCCGGCCACGACCCCCAGCCCGGCGCAGTCCACCGCGGCGGCGGCCGCGCCGACCCGGGTGTCCGGGTCGGCCGCCCGCCCGGCGGGGGTCGCCCGACCGCAGCCCGCCGCCGCGGCGGCCGCGGCGCTGCCGCGCTGGGCCACCCCGGTCGTGCTCGCCGAGGCGGCGGTCCCGGCGGCCGCGCCGGCCCGGCCCGCCGTGGTGGCGGGGGTGACCGGGGCCGGGTTCGGGCGTTTGGCGTTCGGGATGCCGGCGAACCTGCTGGACCGTCAGCTGTTCGCGTTCAACGTTCCGGCCGCGGGGCAGCCGCCGCTGCTGGCGCTGCTGCAACCCGGCGTGGCCCCCCCCGCGACCGGCGGCGCGACCATGGTGTTCCCGGCCCGCACCGCCGCGGCGCCCGCCGCGGCCGGCACCGACAGTTTCCCCGAGCTCGCCGCGGCCCTCGGGCTGGTCGCGCTGGTCGGCGGGGCGCTGCGCCGCGGCCTGCGCCGCCGCCGCGGACCCGGCGGGCGTTCGCTGCTGCCGACCAGCTGATGCACCCGGCGCTGCGGCGGGTCGGGGTGGCGCTCGGCGCCGCCGGGCTGATCGGCGCCGGGGGGGTCGGGCTGGGCGCGACCCGCGCCGCGGCCGCCGAGGCGCAGCAGCTGATCGTCGGGCCGGGGTTGGTCTACGCGCAGGTCGGGCGGTCCCTGTCGATCACGGTCAAGCTCGGCCCGGCCGGCTCGACGAGCGTGAACGGGGTTGATGTGACGGTGATCTCCGGCCCGGATCAGAGCTCCCCGCCGCTGGCCGGGGTGCCCTGCCCGGCGCAGGACCCGACGCAGGTGTCCCCCTACGCCGGGCCGTTCAGCTGCCCGTTCGACCCGGCCGGCGGCCCGGGGGTCGACACGCTGCGGATCTTCGACGACGCGGCGGGGGCGACCACGATCAACGCGCAGGGCGCGACGGTCCCCGCCGACGCGGCTGGTGACCCGTCGGTCCAGGTGCAGGTGGAGGTCGCCGGGCCGGCCGCTGACCTGGCGTTCACCCCGACCGGGCTGAGCGCGCTGACCCCGATCACCGCGAGCGCCTCGACCGGGGTTTGCCACCGCTACACCCTGAGCTTGCAAGACGCGAACGGGGATCCGCTGCCCGCGACCGGGGTCAGCGTCACCGTCACCGGCCCGGTCGGGCCGACCCCGACCAGCGGCCCTGCGCCGACCGGCCCGATCTTCTGCGACCCGACCGTGACCGGCGCCGCGGCCAAGCAGGACCCGACGCTGGCCGGCACCCCGGCCGGGTCGGGTTCGGTCGCCCGGACCGAGACGCTGACCACCGGTGACGGCACCGCCGCGTCCCCCCCACCGGGGCAGCTCAGCGTCGGGGTCGCCTCCGACACCGCCGGGTCGGTGACGCTGACCGCGACCGCCGCCGGGCTGACCGCGACCGCCGGGTTGACCGTCGCCCCCGGCGGTGCGCCCGCCGACGTGACCGAGGTGGCGGTGAACCCGCCGACGCAGAACATCTACGCCGGCAGCGCGACCACCACCGGCGGCACCGCGGAACTCGCGGTCAGCCTGCTCGACGCCGCCGGCGACCCGGTCGTCGGGGTCACCCCGACCGCGACCATCACCGGCGGGCCCGACGCCGCCGCGACGGTGAGCTGCAACAACCCCAGCGACCAGACCGGGATCGCGGTGTGCAGCTACACCGCCACCACCGCCACCGCCCCGTCGAACGCGAACATCGGCACCGACCAGGTCACCGTCACCGTCCCAGCCACCGCCGGCGGGCCGGCGGCGCCGACCGGCACCGCCAGCGTCGACGCGGTCACCGCACCGCCGCCGACGGCGTCGAGCACGCTCACCGTCAGCTGCGCCGGCACGTCGGGCACGACGAGTTGCCCGATGACGCTGCCCTCCGCCGGGGAGAACCTCACCGCCACCCTGTCCGGGCCGTCGCCGCTGTCGGGCTACCTGATCCAGTTCAGCGTGTCGGCGGCGACCGGGCAGCCGAAGAGCGGGCTGCCGTTCACGCTGCACCCGGGGAGCTGCCTCACCGGCACCAACGGCAGCTGCACGGTCACCGTCGAAGACCCGCAGCCGGTCGCCGGGGACACGGTCACGGTCACCGCGGTGGCGAACGGCGCGTTCGGGGCGAACCCGAACAGCACCGCCCCGACCGGCTCGGCGGCGGTCAGTTTCACCGCTCCCAGCTCCCCGGCGGGTGCTGTCACGCTGACCCCGGCTGCGGCGACCGAACCGGTCGGCGCGACCAGCGCCACCGTCACCGCCGCGGTCACCGACCCGACCGGCGCGCCGGTCAGCGGCGCCGACGTCCGCTGGGTCGCCGCCGGGCGCAACGACGTGACCAACGCCTCCCCGCTGCCCGCCGGGGCCAGCGACAGCTGTGCGGTGGTCACCGGGTCGACCAGCCAGGCCGGCACCGACGGGGCCGGGCGCTGCCAGTTCGCCTACCCCGACACCGGGTCCGCCCCCGCCGGGGGGGTCGACACGATCACCGCGGTCTACCCGGCCGGCGGGGTCGCGGCGCAGGCCCGGGCGTACTGGGTGCCCCGCCCCGCCGGGGTCACCGGGATCGGGCTGGACCTCAGCAGCTGCGACGGGCATTTCACCCGCGCAGGTTCGAACCCCAGCCCCACCGGGTTCGACACCACCGTCAGCGCCGCGACCAGCCCCGACCCGACCGCGGGCACCCCCGTCGTGCCGGTCACCCGGATCTGCGTCGCGGTCACCGACCCCGCCGGCAGCCCGCTGTTCGGCACCCCGATCACCCTGCGCACCACCTCGGCGACCCCCGGCGTCGGGGAGTTCACCGACCCCGCCGGCACCCCGCTCACCGACCCGGCGACCGGCGCGGCGCTGACCAGCCTCACCATGACGGTCGCCGACCGCGCCGACCCGACCGGTGCCGCGAAACCCGGCTACGCCGTCGCGTTCGTCCGCTCCGCCAACCCCGGCGCGCAAACCATCACCGCCGCCGCCGGCGGGCAAACCGCCAGCGGGCAGATCAGCTGGGCGAGCAGCCCCCCCACGGTGACCGGGCTAACCCCCGCCGCCGGGTCCGCCGCCGGCGGCACCGAAGTCACGATCACCGGCAGCCACCTCGGCGGCGCGACCGCCGTCGACTTCGCCGCCACCCCCGCGCAGGGCTACCAGATCAACCCGGACGGCACCCAGATCACCGCGGTCAGCCCCCCCGCGACCGCCGGTGACGTCGTCGACGTCACCGTCACCACCCCCGCCGGCACCACCCCCACCGGACCGCCCGACCGGTTCAGCTACACCGACGCCCCGCAGCCGCAGTTCACCCCGATCACCCCGACCCGGGTCTACGACAGCCGGCCCAACCCGCTACCCCCCGGATCGACCACCCGCATCGACATCACCCGCGCCGGGGCGCTCCCCGCCCCCCGCGGCGCGACCGCCGTCGCGCTCAACGTCACCGCCGTCCTCCCCGCCGGCGCCGGCGTCGGCTACCTCGAGGTCTACCCCGACGACCCGACGTTCACCACCGGCGCCGCATCCACCCTGAACTTCCAGCCCGGCGCGGCCACCGCCAACTTCACCGTCGTCGCGCTCACCACCGGATCCCCCTACGTGCGGGTCACCCTCCCCGCCGGCGCCACCCCCGCCGACGTCGTGATTGACGTGTTCGGCTACTTCAACGCCACCGCGCTACACGCCCAGCCCCCCCAACGCGTCACCGACACCCGCCCCGGCGCCCCGACCGGCGCGAACACCGCCGACCCCACCGGACCCACCGGCCCGCTAGCCACCAGCACCCCACACCCGTACACCCTCACCGGCCACGGCGGGCTACCCGCGACCGGCGTGAACGCCGTCGCCCTCAACATCACCGCCATCAACCCAGCCGGCGGCGGGAACCTTCAGGCCTACCCAGCCGGCACCACCCCCACCGGGTCGACCCTCAACCTCATCCCACACACCACCAAAGCCGAATTCGTCATCCTCCCGCTCCCCGCCGACGGCACCATCGACATCACCGACAACGGCACCCCCACCAACATCACCATCGACGTCGACGGCTACCTCGACACCACCACCCTCCTGCACACCCAAACCCCCACCCGGCTCCTCGACACCCGCCCCGGCTCCACCCAGCCAGACGGGCTCCCCACCGGGCCCCTCACCCCCAACACCCCCACCCCCATCCCGGTCACCACAGCACCCACCGGCAACGTCCCCACCGCCGCCACCGCCGTCCTCGTCAACCTCGCCGCCGTCGCCCCCAGCCAGCCACCCACCCAGCACATCGGGAACCTCCGCCTCGGCCCCGACGGGGGCGGCACCCCCCAAACCTCCAACATCGACTACATCGGCGCCGACACCATCTCCGGCTTCGCCATCCTCACCCTCCCCCCCGACGGCAAACTCGACCTGTACACCGACACCACCCCCACCAACATCGTCCTCGACATCCTCGGCTGGTACCCCACACCGTGAACACCCCCGACTACGTTCCGGTCGGGCGGTTCGGACCCCTGTGTGTCATGAACTGTGATGAACTGCGATGAACCGATAGTCAACCGCTGGCGGATTCGTCGGTACTGATCCTCCAGGATCGGAAACCAGGAAAGAGGCATGGCTATGAGGGGTTACCGCATCCTGCGCGTTGGGGCCGCAGGGCTGGTCGCCCTAGCCATGTCGGTAGGGGTCGGTGTCCCGGCGCTCGCTGCGACGCCAGTCCCCCCGTGCACGGCCGGCCCGGCACCGACGGTGACCGGCATCTCGCCGGACACTGGCCTGATCACCGCCACCCCGATGGTGACGATCACCGGGACGAACTTCGACTCCACTGCGCTGTCGGTGATGTTCACCGGTGATACGAGCGGCAAATCGTCGCCGGCGACCAACGTCGTGGACGTGTCGCCGACTGAGATCACGGCGAACGCGCCGGCTTCACCCTCGGGGCAGCAGGAGACGGCGGACATCACCGTCAGCGAGTCCGTGCCGGAGATGCCCGCTACGCTGCCGACCTGCACCTCCGATACCGACACCGCAACGCTTTCCGCCGGGTACGCCTACCTCGCGCCGGTCCCCACGGTGTCCGCCGTGTCTCCGACCGCGGGACTGGCCGGATCCACGGTCACCGTTACCGGTACCGGCTTCTCCGCCGTCCCGCCGTCGTCGCTGAAGGTGGCATTCGGCCAGGCGGCGCCGGTAACCCCGGCATCGGTGACCGGCGACACCACGTTGACCGTGGCGGCTCCCGCCCAGACCCCGGCCGCCCAGCAGGTCGACGTTCGGGTGATCACGCCGCCGGTGTCCACGAGCACAACGAGCCCCTTCGACAACGCCGGCGGGGGGGAGAGCCCGGCCGGCCCCGGCGACCGGTTCACCTACCTGACCGGGGCGGCGCCCACGATCAGCGACTTCGCGCCCAAGTACGGCCCGGTCACCGGGGGTGAATCGGTCCGCATCCTCGGCACTGGGCTCACCGGGGTGACCGGCGTGACGATCGGCGGCGTCCCGGCGTCGAGCTTCACGCCGGTGTCGGATTCCGAGGTCGACGCCGTGGTCGCCAGCACGGCCAATCCGGGCGCGGTTGTGGTGACCACCCCGTTCGGTTTGGTCAGCTCGAGCGGCACCTACACACCGACCGGGATGCCGATCGTGGACCAGGTCGCACTGAACAGCGGGCCGCTCGCCGGCGGCAACTCCGTCACTGTCACCGGCGGCAATCTCAGCGGCGCCACCTTCGTCGATTTCGGCGTGCTGCCGGCGACCACGTTCACGGTCAACTCCGACACGTCCGTGACTGCCACCGCACCGGCCGGGACCACCGGACCGGTCACCGTGACGGTCGGCGGCCCGAACGGCAGCAGCCCGTCCCAGCCGACGACGGCGCTGCTGTCCGGGGACTCCTACACCTACCAGCCGGCCGGGTCTCCGGCCGTGACGGCGCTCTCGCCCAGCAGCGGACCCCTCGTCGGCGGTGGCTCGGTCACCGTGACCGGCAGCGGGTTCACCGTGGTGACCTGCCCGGGCGGAGTCAAGTTCGGTGCCACCGCGGCTACCGTCTGCACCGTCGTCTCCGACACCCAGCTCACCGTGACCGCCCCTTCCAGTTCGGCGGCGCAGAGCGTCCCGGTGACCGTGACCAATTCCGCCGGGACCAGTGTCAATAACCCGCCGGGCGATGTCTTCAACTACCTGCCACTGCCGAAGGTCACCACCGTCAGCCCGTCTGCGGGCCCGCCCGCCGGGGGCAACACGGTCGTTGTCAGCGGAAGCGGACTGACCGGGGGCACCGTGAGTTTCGGTTCGGTCGCTGCCACCGGAACCCGCGTCCTGTCCGATCAGGAGATCGCGGTGACCGCCCCCGCGGGCAGCGTCGGTCCCGCGGTCAACGTCACGGTGACCGGCCCGGCCGGCGCCGGGACCAGTGTCACCTCCACCAGCGACCGGTACAGCTACCTGGCCGCCCCCACCGTCACCGGCCTCTCGCCGGACTCGGCCGGCGTCGCCGGCTCCGGGGTTAACATGACACCGACCGTGACGATCTCGGGGACCGGTTTCGACGCCGGCAGCAGTGTGCTGTTCGGCCAGGTCGCGGCCAGCGGCGTGACCGTGGTCGGGCCGACCCAACTCACCGTGACGGCCCCGGAGCAGATGGTGCAGAGCGTCGATGTCACCGTCACCGACGGCGAAGGGTTGACCAGCGCCGTGAACCGTCCGGGCGACGTCTTCACCTACGAGACCGTTCCGACCGTGACCGCGGTCAACCCGACCTACGGCCCAACCGTCGGCGGCACGTCGGTCACCGTGACCGGCACGGGCTTCGCCGGCACGTCGGCGGTCGCGTTCTGCCCAAGTTCCGGTTCCTGCACCCCGGCCGCGTCCTACGTGGTCGACTCGCCGACCCAGCTGAAGGTGACGACGCCGTCCGTGGCCACCGGCGGGTTCTACGACATCGAAGTGACCAACCCGGCCGGCACCAGCAGCCCCACCGGCAGCGACCAGTTCGACTTCGTCGGCCCGCCGACGGTTTCCATGCTGAGCCCCACCACCGGGCCCTCGTCCGGCGGCACTTCGGTCACCATCACCGGCACGGACTTCAGCGGCGCCTCGGCGGTGGACTTCGGTTCCGTCCCGGCCTCGAGCTATACGGTCGATTCGGCCGGGACGTCGATCAAGGCGATCTCCCCGGCGCAGGCGCCGGGAATAGTGGATGTCACGGTGACCACCCCGTCGGGGACGAGCGCGATTACAAACGCGGACAAGTTCACCTACACCGCGGCCACCCCGGTGGTGACCAAAATCGCGCCGGGCAGTGGCCCGACCACCGGGGGGACCAGCGTCACGATCACCGGCAGCGGCTTCGACGGCGCATCCTGCCCGGGCGCGGTCAGCTTCGGCACCATCGCCGCGTCCGCCTGCAAGGTGGTGTCCGACACGCAGCTGACCGCCACCTCACCTGCCGAGCCGGCCGGGACGGTGCATGTCACGGTGACCACTTCTGGTGGGACGAGCGCCACGTCGCCGGCGGATCAGTTCACGTTCACCCCGACCGTGAGCAGCGTCTCCCCGAACAGCGGGCCGACGGCCGGTGGCACGTCGGTGCAGGTGACCGGCTCCGGGTTCACCGGGGCGAGCTGCCCGGGTGCGGTGATGTTCGGCAGCACGGCCGCGTCGGCCTGCGCGCTGGTGTCCGACACGGAGCTGACCGCTACCTCACCCGCGGAGTCGGCCGGGACGGTTGACGTCCGGGTGACCGTGAACGGGGTGGTCAGCCCGGTGAGCTCGGCGGATCAGTTCACTTTCGGTGGGGCGCCGTCGGTGGCGAGTGTGGCTCCGGCGTCGGGGCCGGTGGCGGGTGGGACTTCGGTGACGGTGATGGGGGCGAACCTGTCCGGGGCGACCGGGGTGAAGTTCGGTTCGGTTGCGGCGACGTTCACGGTGGTCTCGTCGACACAGCTGACTGCGACGTCGCCGGCGCAGGCGGCGGGGGGTGTGGATGTGACGGTCACGACCCCGGCGGGCACGAGCGCGGTGAACCCGGGGGACAAGTTCACCTACGCGCCGGTGCCGGCGGTGAGCGGCGTGTCACCCGCCGGCGGGCCGGATGCCGGTGGGACGCCGGTGGTGATCACCGGCAGCGGGTTCACCGGCGCGGTCTGCCCGGCGGGGGTGAAGTTCGGCACGGTCGCCGCGACCGGCTGCACGGTGGTGTCCGACACCCAGATCGATGCCACGACCCCCGCGGCAGCTGACGGTCCCGTCGACGTGACGGTGACGGGGCCGGGTGGGACCAGCCCAAAATCGGCGGCGGACACGTTCACGTTCGCCCCGGCGATGGGTTACACGCCGCTTTCGCCGGTGCGCATCCTTGACACCCGGGGCGGGACGGGTGGGGTGCAGGGCCCGTTGACGGCGAATCAGGCCTACCCGGTGCAGGTGACCGGGCTAGCGGGGGTGCCGGCGACCGCGACGGCGGTGGCGATGAACGTGACGGCGGTCGCGCCTAGCGCGATCGGGAATCTGCGGGTCTACCCCGATGGCGCCCCCACCCCGAACGCCTCCACGGTGAACTACATCCCCGGCCGCAGTGTCGCGAACTTCGTGGTCACCGCGCTCCCGGCGGATGGGAAGGTCGACATCTATTCGGACGGCGCCCGCGTGAACGTGCTGTTCGATGTCGTCGGCTACTACGACACCGCATCGGGATACCAGCCGGAGACGCCGACCCGGATCGTGAACACCGCCATCGCCCAGGGGGGTGTCACCGGTCCGCTCGCGAAGAACACCGTGTACCGGTTCACGGTCGCGGGAACCGGGCCGGTGCCCGCGAACGCGGCGGCGGTCACGATTAACGTCACCGCGGTCGCCCCGAACACGGTCGGGAACCTGCGGGTGTTCCCGGACGGGTCACCCACCCCGACCACGTCGAACATCAACTACATCCCGGGGCAGGCGACCGCGGACTTCGTCACGATGCAGCTCCCGGCCGACGGCAAGATCGACGTGTTCTCCGACAACGCGAGCGTCAACGTGATCTTCGACGTGGTCGGCTACTACGGGTCGACGGCGAAGCTGGTGACCCAGCCACCGGTGCGGATCCTCGACACCCGCCCGCAGTCCGGCACAACCCAGGGCCTACCCAGCCCGCTGCCCGCCGGCACCGTCGAACCCTTCGCGGTCGCCGGGCACGGCGGCGTGCCCGCGGGTGCTGAATCGGTGCTGCTCCAGGTCGTCGCGATCCGCCCGGCGGCGGGTAGCGGGAACCTGCGGGTGTTCCCCGGCGACGAGACCACGGCCCCGGATGTCTCGACGATCAACTACAACGGGTCGACCGTCGACGTGGCTAACTTCGTCACCGTCCGGCTAGCGGCTAATGGGATGGTCAACCTGTTCAGCGACGGCTCCACCGTCGACGTAGCGGTCGACGTCGTCGGCTGGTTCCCAGCCGGCAGCTAGATCGGTCCACCGCCCCCTTGGGCGGCGCCGAGTGGGCGGTTCTGCTCGACCGACACGCTCCGACTGGGCGGTTCGCCTCGGGCGAAACGCCCAGTCTCGCCGGGCGCCTGGCCGAAGCAAGCGTCCGCCCGTCCGTTCGGGGGCGGGCACCGTCCCCCGGTGGCGCGGCGCGTCCCGAGCCGGCCCACTCGGCGGGTGCTGATCGGAATCGCGGTGTTCGCGGACGCCACGGAATTGGACTGGGTTGGGCCCTGGGAGGTCTTCGGGTCCTGGAGTCGGCACCGGCCGGACGACGACGTGGAGGTCATCCCCCGCTGCCGGTCTACCGGCGACCGACGGCCATGCGATCGCCGGCGTTATTGGCCTACCTGTTCCCACTCCCAACACGTTCCAAGGGGAGAACAAGGCCCCGACGTGCGAGCACGGCACGTGGACGTTCGCCGTCGGACGGCGAGGCGCGGGGCGTTAAAGTGGCGCTGCCCAACCGCCGCATGCACTCACTGCCGGTGTGGGTGAAGGGCGACCGGCCGCACCCGCTCATCGCCCGCGACTCCGGGCGGTGGCGCGCTCGGTACCGGCTGCGGCTCGCCGTCGAGCCCGAGTTCGGCGACCTCAGACACCATTGGGCGACGCTGCCGCGTGGGTCCGCAGACTGCCCGCTTCGCCCTCCACGTGGACCCTAACGATCCTCGCCAGGCTCGCCGACGCGGCGACCGGCACGCCGTAAGCTGATCAACTTCCCGCTGCATGACTCGTGTCAGAGAAAAGCCGCTGCATCGGGTCAGGTTCCCACTGGTAAGAAGTCCGAGAACCGAGATTCCTCGGAGCGGCGGAAATAGTGCCCATGTGTCTGCATGATTGTCTCGATACTGTCGGATCCGACGAGCACGATCTCGAACCCTGTATCGTTCCGGTGAGCTAGCTCCGCCTCGGCATACGCGTCCGTTGCCCTACGGGCATCACTGAACTCGAACTGTTCCACCAGCTTGCCCTCGGCGTAGCTGTAGACCAGCAGGAAATGTACGGTCACAGCCATGGGCACATCCCTTCGAGCGCAACTCTCATCCAGAATAGTATCCGGCGGCGACCACGGCTGCGCGGGCGGCAGCATACCGCGCCGACAGGTCGTCGGGAACGGCGAAACCGTACTCCCGAAGATAAATCATGTCGCCGGTCACTTCGAAGAACTCCATCATATCGGCCGGACCTACGCCGTCCTTGAGGTTCAGGTTGAGCCGAGCGTCCGCAGCCTCCACGGCCTCCGCCCACTGTTGCTGTCCTTGTGTCCGGAGTTGAACCTCAACCGCCCTCCCGTCCCGTTGGACCACGATGTGGACCGCTCGGTAACCCATGATCTTCGGGTCGGCGATGTAGTCCCTGGGTTCGCGCGCGAAGGCATTCCCCCAAGTCCGGCCGATTCGCGTACGGACCCTTTCCAACTCGGTACCGTCAGCCACTACCGCCCGGACGCCACCGATGTCCTCAAGCCGGGCGAGACTGGCGTGTTCCATCCGGTGCAACTTGCGGACGATCCGTGGCACCCGCTTGAGCCGCTGGGTCACATAAGCCGTCGTGTGTTCGGAATAGCAGAAACTGCGAACGCCCATGCGGATCTTGAGCATGGGGTAAGCGTGGACCTCGCGGAAGGCCGTTACCACCCGGATCGCTCGGTCGACCTCCTCAGGGTCGCAGCCGGACGCTCCGTCAAGGTTGTGCCAGGCCACCATGAGCAAGTCCCCGCACTTGTTGATCTGAGTTTTGCTCGGTAGCTCAAGGACTGGCTGGGGCATGCTCCAGGGTAGCTCCGACCAGCACCCAGACTGCCGACAATTGCGCGGGCCCCTCTGCAAAGCTGACGTGAGGCTGTGTTGGACCGAATTCGCTGACCGCCGATCCTGGGCGGGTGGTTGACGCCATGGATTGCGGCGTCCGGGGAGTGGCTGGAAGTCGGCGACCGTGGCCGACTCGGGGCCGCGGCCTGCGCTGGACGCGTTGATCGATCGGTCACCCGGGTGAGCCGTGTTCGGCGTTGCGCTGGAGGCACAGTCGACCCGGACGCAGACCGAGTCGCTGACCACGGCCGGGCATCCGGTGTCCGATGTGACTGTGGGCGGGTTGTGGCGGGCGGCCGGCTGGCTACTCGCAGGGGAACGCGAAGACCCGCGAGGGACGTCACCGTCCGGACCGGGACGCCCGGTTCGGCCAGCTCGACGAGCCCACCGCCCCGGACGTCTCGATGATCAACTACAACGAGGCGACGGTCGATTTGGCTGACCACGTCACCGTCCGGCCGGCGTCGAACGGAATGGTCAACCTGTGCAGCGACGGATTCACCGTCGACGCCGGGCGCCGGTTCCCCGCCGGCAGCTGCACCGATCACAAGCGGCACGCTTCCTTTCCATCGCCACACCGCACGCTTACCATCTTCCGGTGGATGCTGCGGTCCCTCCGCCGGCCGTTCCAGAGACCGACGGCCATGCGATCGCCGGTTTCGTGCTGGCCCTGCTGGCCTACGCTTTCTTCCCGATCGGGATCTTGTTGGTCATTCCGGCGCTGGTGTACGCGCGCCGGGCCCGCCGGTCGATTGAGTCGAGCAATGGCTGGCGGACCGGCTCCGGGTTCGTGACCGCCGCCCGGGTACTCGGTCAGGTGTTCCTTGTGCTCTGGGGTTTCGGCGGTGGTCTTTGGTGGCGCGATTGTCGCCACCGCGGTGAGCAGCCACAGCATCGCCACCACTGTGCCGGCCGAACCGATCTTCGGAGGCGCCGGTCCGGCGGCCGCCACCGCGGCCGGCCCGGCGGCGCCCGGCGGCGCCTTCGCCCCGCTGTGGGCTGCGGCCCGCGCCGGGAGCCTCGCCGAGGTGAGTGTCTGCCCCGCCGACGCCACCGTCGGGTACCGCACGGGCAGCGGGTCGACCTCGGTTTTCCAGGTGCCGCCGGAACTGGCGACCGTAGCCCGGGTCCGCGCCGCGCTGCGCGACTTCGGCCTTCATGCGGATCTGGTGGGTGAGCGCTGCCCCGCGTAGCCCACCTCGCCGAGCTGCGGGCTGAGGCTAACGCCCGACGGCGCCGTCGAGCTGCTCCCGCAAGATGTCGGCGTGCCCGGCGTGGCGCCCGGTCTCCTCGATCATGTGGACCAGGACCCAGCGCAGCGGCATTCCCTCGGGTGCCACCGCCACGCGCTGGCAACGTTTCGTGAGGTCATCGCAGCCGGCGAGGATGTCGTTGCTGACGGCGGTGGCCTGTCGGTAGCCGCTGACGACCGCCGCGGGCTCGTCAGCGTCCGTTAGCTCCCCGCTCGGGACGGGAACGTCGATCCCGGCGAACGCGTACTGGAACCAGGCGATCTCCACCCGGGTGAGGTGCTTGACCAGGCCGAGCAGGCTCGTGCCGGACGGGACCATCGGTCGGCGCAGCTGGTCTGCCGTGAGGCCATCCGCCTTGCGGAGGACGGCGTGGCGCAGGTAGTCGAGGAAGTCGATCAGGGTCTGCTTCTCGTCGCCGATGGTCCAGGGTGTGTGATGGTCGCCGCACGCGCTCGAGGCTACCCGGCGGCGTTCGGGCACGATCCTGAGTTGCCAGCCGTGTCGAGCGACCGGCCGGCCGCCCAGGCCGGCGGACACCTGCTCACTGCCGCGGACGGTTCCGGACAGCCGCATGTCACCGTCGATGGCGATCACCTTCGATGACTCGTACGGTGCAGCGCAGCCCGCGCACCCTGCCGAGGCGGGCATCGCCCGTGACCAGCGCGCAGTTGAGGTCTTCCGCTGCGGCGACGTACGCCGCGTCGTAGGCGCTGAGGTTTTCGCGCAGCCGCCACATGCGATCGATCAGGCTCATCGGATCGACCAGCTCGATCGTCAGCTCTCGCAAAGCACGCAGCGCCGCCCCCGCCCGGCGCGCGGTCAGCTTGCCGCCGAGCACCCGGCCGCGTAGCACGGAGACGACCTCCACCGCGAGATGGGCCGGAGCCGTCCAGTGCAGGTCTTCCGACAGGACGATGCGAGCCTCGTCGCCAACCGGGCCATCGTCGATCAGCGCGTCGGCGAGAGCGCTTGCGTCGACGACGATCACCCGGTCGTGCCCCGGGCGGCGTCGCGTTGCCGACGCGCGACCGCAAGCTCAGCCGCGGTTTCCCCCGGGCCAGCCCGCGTACCGTCGGAACGTTGGCCCAGGCGGGCCAGCACTGCCGCATTGCGGGAGCGCCGCGCCTCGGTTTCCACGAGGTCGAGCAGGTAGGCCTGCAACGACTGGCCGCGGCGGCGAGCTTGCTCGGCGAGGGTGTCGCGGACCCCGTCGGGAACGTCGCGAATCTGCATAGCCACCATACATGCAGATTACATGCATCCCTCCGACGGTGCAACATCTGATCGCCCAGGCGATAACTGATCGACCTGTCGCCGAGCCTGAAACTGGAGTCATCGGGGCGACGGCGGCAGGCAAGGCCGATCCCGCGCCGGGTGCCTCGCCGAGGTGGTGTGACCCAACGCAGCGGCAGCGCCTCGGGTGCCACCGCCGGCCGTGTTGAGCCGGGACCCGTCGACGAGGATGAGGTCATGCGCGATCCGGATGACCTGGGGCGGCTGCCGGACGGCCTGCCGGTGCCCGTTGATGACGGGGCCGCTCAGCACCTACCCGGGGCCGCGATGCCACGAGTCGAGCTCCCGGCTAGCACGGGGGCCGCCATGCGGGTGGACCGGCCCCCGGCGGGCTTCGATCGTCTCGTTCTCTATGCCTATCCCCGCACCGGCCGTCCGGGTGATCCACCACTGGACCCGGACTGGGACAGCATCCCGGGGGCACGCGGCTGCACCCCCGAATCCTGCGGCTTTCGCGACCACGCGGGCGAGCTCGCGGTCTGCGGGGCTGCCGTCGCCGGGATCTCCACGCAAGGCACCGACTACCAGCGGGAGGCCGCCGATCGGTTGGGGCTGCCGTTCCCGCTACTCAGTCATCCCGACCCTCGGGGACGCCGCTGTGGCGTGAAAACGGTGGGCAGCTGATCCGCCGTTCGGGTGCGTAGCGCGGGCTGTGGTTG
>Ga0307373_10001570_pt1 | contig 42763 bp, 47 predicted proteins | sample OX2MG_FD_202534 | JGI IMG/M metagenome (GOLD analysis project Ga0307373, IMG submission 202534) | Soil microbial communities from Risofladan, Vaasa, Finland - OX-2 | ecosystem: Environmental > Terrestrial > Soil > Coastal area > Acid sulfate soil | place: Finland: Risofladan, Vaasa | collected...
CGCGCGGCTGATGCAGTCGAGCACCGCATCGACCGCGCCTTCGGCATGCGACTTCTTCAAGTGCGCAGTCGAGGCGACGGCTTCGATCAAGCCCTGCTTATTCATGGCTGAGCCCTCATGCTGGTGATGATCCACTATGCCTTATAGTGAGTCGGCCCCGGCGTAAACGCCGACTCGATGGGCGCGCGGGTCGTCACGCCGGCTCGGCGCGGCCCTCGCTGAGATAGGTCAAGATCTTCGGTCCCGGCATGTAGCCGGTGCTGAGCTCGCGGATGGCAAAGCCGCCGCCTTCGATGAGATTGCGGATCGCCCGGTTGAGGTGACAGCCGCCGGCGATCGGTCGCCACAGCGGCGTCAGCCGGTCCTGCCAGGTCTGCACGCGCGGTTCCGGCGACAGGCCGTGTTCGACGAATAGCAGCTGGCCGCCCGGCTTCAGCACGCGGCGCATTTCGCCGAGCGCACGGTGAACGTCGGGAATGCTGCACAGCGTCCATGTCGTCACCACGGTGTCGAAACTGCGGGCGTCGAGCGGCAGCGCTTCGGCCGAGCCTTCGATCACCTCGAGCGGCACCAGCGCATCGGCCGACCCGCGCCGCGCCATCGCCAGCAGCCGCGGCGACGGATCGAGCGCGACGAGCTCGCGCACGCGGCCGGTATAGAACGGCAGGTTGAGACCCGAGCCCGCGCCGATCTCGAGCACGCGGCCTGTGGCGGCGCCGATCACCCGTTCGCGATAGGGCACGAGCCGGCGATTGCGCATGGCCATATGAACGAGATGCGGCACGATCCGGTCGGTGTAGAAACCCAAGGCATGGCTCCGTGTATGCTGCGCTCAAACTGGGCTGGCGCGCTGGCCGCCGCAAGTCGCCTGTCGCGGCGCACCGCGCCGCCGCCGCTAGCCACAGGCCACAGAAATGTCGCGGGACTCAGTCGAACCGATTCCGTATGCCCGCACGAGCCTTCAGGGGGAGTGATCCTGCCGTTGCGGTTCATCAAATTCAGCCTGCTCGCTGTCGCGTTCGCTGTCGTTGGTTGCGCCCCCGATTACTCGCCCAACATCTATTCCGGCGAGGCCGTGCAGCAGGCGAACAAGGTCGAGCCCGGCGTCGTCATCGGCTTCCGCCAGGTTGAAATTCAATCCGATGGCACGGTCGGCGCCGTTGCCGGCGGTGCCGCCGGCGGCGTCCTCGGGTCGACGGCCGGCGAGGATACCGTGGCGCACGCGCTTGGCGCGGTTGGCGGCGCTCTAGCCGGCGGTCTGATCGGCACGACCGTCGAGCACACGACGGGCGCCACCACCGGCTGGGAATACGTCGTCCGCGAATACAAGGGCGATCTGATTTCGGTGACCCAGCGGCAGGACAAGCCGATCAGCGTCGGACAGAAAGTGCTCGTCATCATGGGCAAGCAGGCGCGCATCGTGCCGGACTATGTGACCGCGTCCGCGCCGCCGCCCACGCAGACGCCGGCGCCGCTCACCAACAAATCCGGCAGCCAAGCGATCGTGCCGGCAACTCCACCGGTCGCCGCAACCGCGCCGACGCCGATCACGCCGCCGTCGGCAACGACGTCGTCGACACCGCCGCCGATTCCGGCTGCTGCCTTTATCTCGGCGGCGCCTTCGTCCGCGCCGCAGCCCGCGTCGTCATCGGCGCCGGCCAACAGCGGTGGGAGCACAGCCGCGTCTCAGTAAAAGTGTGCGCGCCGCGCGCCCAACCGTCGCGGCCGCTGCGATCCTCGCGCTCAATCTCGTCCTGGTGCTCGACAGCGTCGGCGCCGCGTGTCGCCGCGCGATTGTTCGGCGAGGCGGCATGGGGCATGCGGTGACGCGCGATTAATTGTGGCCGCACCGCGAGACATACTCGGCGTCATCCCGCTGCCAATTCAGGCAGTCTCGAGTCAATCAAGGTGATGATCATGCGTTCGTTCGTGGTTTTGCGCGCGCTGGCCGTGGTCGCCGCGCTGTCCGCGCCGCTGGTCGTGGCGGCGTGCGCCAGCCAGAAAATACTGCCAAGCCAGACAACGACCGGCACGCCCGATCCTGCCGATCCGCCTTATGTCGGTCCGTATGGTGGCGGGTCGGGCGCGACTCCCGGCGACTGAAAATCCGGAGCATCGCATCTCGCGCCGCCGCCTAAGCGTTTCACGCACGAAAAATATGGAACCAAGGAGAATACGATGAACCGTAAGCTCAAATACGCAGCAATGCTCGCGACGAGCGCACCGCTGGCATTGCTAGCCCACGCGGCGCGCGCTCAGGCGCCGGCCGTTTGCACAAGTACGACAGTATCTCCTGCACACAATGACTGCATTACCCTGACGGCTCCGGCCGCGGGCGGCGGTTCGTTCCCGGGCTCCTTCCTGGTGCCAGGCACGAACACATCCTTTGCCGTCCACGGCTTCATCCAGTTCGACGCCGCGCACGATTTCGGACCGCATGGCGGTCCCGAAGGCGCCAACGGCCTGACGGATGCGGCTCTCGACGGCCCGGGCGCCAGCGCGGCGCAACTCGCGGCCCATGCCGCCAATGGTGGCACGGATTTCGCCGCCAGCGAGACTCGTGCGGACATCGAGACGCGGACGCCGACGGCTTATGGTGGACTGAAGACCTATATCGAATTCGATTTCAACCAGACCGGCGGCAGCCAGCTCAGCGGCAACAACTCTCTGCTCCGGTTGCGGATGGCATACGGCACGCTGGGCCCTTGGCTCATCGGCCAGACACTGACCCTGTTCGACGATTCGAAGAGCTATCCCGACATCGCCGACCCCAATGCCGACGCCGGCATGATCCAAGGCGGCATCGTCCGCAAGCCGCAGATCCGATACACGTGGCTTGGCGGTAACGGTCTGACCGTCGCCGGTTCGCTCGAGATGCCGTCCTACAACAGCGCGCTCGGCAACTCGTTCGGTGACGCGCTGAACACCGCCGGCTCGACGCTGGCGATCCATTCGACGAACGATACGGCGACTGGCGGCTACCAGAACTGGCCCCGTCTGGTCGTCGCGCCGGAGTGGGACCAACCCTGGGGCCATGTCCGCTTCGCGGCCGTCGTCGGTGACAACCAGTTTCGTTCGACGACGGTCAATCATGAAAGCACGGAGTATGCCTTCGGCCTGACGGGTCACCTCAACACCTGGGGCAAGGACGCGTTGCGCGCCGGCGTCCGGTACAACAACGGCGCGGCGGACTATGCCGACGACATGTTCCAGGGCGGCGAGCTCTACAACGACACGACGGGCGAGAGCGCGGTCGTGAGGTTATTGTCGGCCTACGCCAGCTACGAGCACTTCTTCACCGGCCAGTGGCGCGCCAACGGCACGGTCGGCTACGCCCGGATGACCGGCAATCCCGGCTTTAGCCAGAACACGGTGCTAGCCGGCATCGAGAAGGAGCATCTCACCAGTCACTTGAATGTGATTTATTCGCCGGTGCCGCAGACCGACTTCATCCTCGAGTGGATCCACACCTATCGCCAGGTGCGGTCGAACGCCGATGCGACGACCAACCGCATCGACGCTCAGGCCAAGTTTTACTTTTAGTCGGGACTCGGGGTGGTCCGCCTGAGTCGGGTTCGCGACGATCGGTCCCGCCCCCCGGACCGGTCGGACGAAGCGGCCGGTCCGCGCTCACGGGCCGGCCGCTCTCGATTCGAATTCGCCGTCGCGCGCGAGGTGTGTAAGCGCCCGGCCGGCAACGAACGTGGGCGCCAGCAAGATCAGATCGTCCGAGGAACTCGGCGAGAGCGTCAATTGTCGCGCCGGGCCGCTTGTGCTTGGCCGCGCCGACCGCGTACCGCCGCGCGATTGTTTGGCGGTGCAGCATGGGGCATGCGGCGGCAGGCGATTAAATGCGAGGGCTCCGACGCACATATCACGGTCACGAGGCTGCCAATCCCGGCGGCCGTTTTGCGAACAAACAAAGGTGACGATCATGCGTACGCTCTCGATTTTACGCGCACTCGCCGTGGCCGCCGTCCTGTCGGCGCCGCTGGCGCAGGTCGCGATGGCACAGGCCGTCGACCAGCAGCAGGCGGAGGTCCCGAACGGCAATGGATCCGCCGGCTCTTTCACGGGCGGCGGTCCCTACAGCAACTCCCAGCTGGCGCCCACGGTGGGCGACTAACGGGGATACTCGCATGTTGAGCCGCCGCCCGCGGGCGGCGGCTCAACGCCTCCGCAAGGCAGCGTCGTCATCAGGAGATTCAGTCGTGCCTGTGACCGGACTTCTCTTGCTTGCGATTGTCGTCGGGGTCGTCGGCATCGCATTCGATAGCGTTGCCGACGACGCCAAAGACAACCGCAAGGGACCACGGTGACGAACCGTGATCCTCTCGCCCTGATGCTCGACAGCGTCGGCGTCGCGGCGGTCTAACGGTGGGCGAGCCCGATTGCTGCCGAACCGACAGCTCGCTTCTGGCGCAGCTGCGCGTAGATGATTCCGTGCAGGATCAGATAGAAAGGTACCAGGACGGTCGGAATCAGCGACCAGGGCAGCGTCAACATGGCAAATGGGCCGGCTAGGCCGGCGCCGAAGATTTGCAGCGGGCCGGGCGCCGACATCATGCCCAGCGCGAGTGCGAGGACCAGGTCGAGCGTGCCGAAGGCGTTCCACGCCAGCGGCACCAATCGGCTCGATCCGCGCGACAGGGCGATGATGATCGGCACGGCCAGCACACCGGTAATGATGTCGCCCCATCCCGCCGAGTAGGGGAACGGTCCGGCGACACGGCCTTCCACGCCGAGCATCACCATGAAGACGCCGAGCACGCGGATGGTGTTGAGGCCGATCAGCAGCTCGGTCGGCAGCGCCAGGACCGTCCGCCGGAACGCCGGCGAGAGCGCCGCCGCGAGCGCCGCCACAAGGAGCGGCACGGCTACCACGATTCCGATCGGTGGTATTTGGCCGGCAATCGCGCCGAGCAAGGCGCCGCTCTGCGCCATCACGAACGCAAAGCCGGTCCACAACCCGACGACGGCGAGGAAGGCGAGCCGCGTTGCGCGTGACGCCGGTATCGCCGTGGCTATGGCGCCGAAATTGAAAACGATCGCGGCGATCAGCGTGACGGTTCTGATTTGGTCGAGCATGGCAGTCTCCCTCGGTTTGATCGGCGTGGATCAGGGCGCTGAGTTACTGCTTGGCTGAAGGGCTCCCGACTAGCAGACGTAACGGCATCAGCGGGCCGACCGCGATGTACTCGTGATCCAGCAGGTGCGCTTTAGCGAGCGGCAAAGACTCCATGATGGCACTCGCCTCCGCGACGTCTCGGGTGTTTAGGAGGAAAACGCCACCCCTGCCGTCTTCTCGCGAATACCATTCGCGGATTTTCCCATCGAGATAGAGTTGGACCGTCGCGCGTACCTCGGCGGGCATGATGGCCATGACCTGCTCGCGTGTTACGCCGGGCCTTGCCTTTAGCAGCGCAAGGACACCCGTGGTCGATGAGGCGGGAGCTTGGGTTTGGGTATGAGATTGGTCGGTCATGAATAAAACTCCTGTCAGGTTATCGTGAGGTTGAGGGCGAACGTCTTATGACCTGCGGACGCAGCAGCAAATAGAACGCGGTGACGTGCGTGATCAGCAGCAGCGGCACGTAGATGATGGGGATCGCGTAAGTGGCGCCCAGCTGCCCCGCGATTGCGGGCAGGCCAAGCTGGGTGGCGTGGTAATAGTCGACTATGAGGTCGACTATCCCAACGAGATTGAACGCGACGACGAACACCCAGAAGAACGGACGCATCCGGATCGTCAGAAGCGCCAGCATGGCCAGCAGCCCGGTCGCGAAGTCGCCGTAGGCGGCGAACGTGGCGAAACCCGCCGGCAGATTGCCGACGACACCCGGAAGGATGAAGACGAGTCCAAAGAAGCGGAAGCTGTGCAGCGTCGCGATCGCGCGATGCGCGTCGACGCGGTCCATCACCTTGAGCCTTGGCCAGATGTATGCGCCGAAGCACAGCAACCATGCGGCGTAGCCGAGAACGAGATGTATTCGAAAGAGGGTTTCCGGCGACAAGGCACTCTCCCTTGCGTTGAACGGTGTTAATGGGCGTCTTGCGGCGGCGCCGCCGGCGCGGCGACCTTGCGCATCAGCGGCACGAGCAGCGTGGCGAGGATGAACGCGACCATGATGGCGCGGAAAGCGTCGGCATAGGCCATGGTCGCCGCTTCGCGATAGGCGAGAGCGCGAAGCTGCTCGAGCGCGGCGAGATGGCCGGCGCCGGCCGAGCCGAGCGTTGCGGCAAGGCGCGCGCTCATGCCCGCCATCAGTCGGCCCATCGCGGCGTTAGCCGGCGTCAGGGTCGAGGCGATGTCGACGAAGTGCCGGTTGGTCGCGTCGTTGAGGATCGCGCCGCCCACCGCGATGCCGACCGCGCCGCCCAGGTTGCGCATCATGTTGAACAAGCCGCTGGCGTACTTGAGCCGCGCCGGCGGCAGGCTGCCAAGGCCGAGCGTGACGGCGGGTCCGACCGCGAACACCTGGGGAAAGCCGCGCAGGATCTGCGGCACCAGCAGTTGGTCGCCGCCCCAGTCATGGGTGATGAAGCTGAAGGCCCACATCGATAGGCCGAAGCTCGCCAGGCCGAACATCATCAGCCAGCGCAGATCGACCTTGCGGCCGAGCGCGACATAGATCGGCACGCCGACGAGTGATGCCGCGCCGGTCGAGAAGATGGCGACGCCGGTCTGCCAGGCGGAAAAGCCGCGGACATATCCCAGGAACAGCGGCGTCAAATAGATGGTCGTGAAGATGCCGATGCCGGTGATGAACGACAGGATGCAGCCCAGCAGGAAGTTGCGGTTGCCGAGCGCGCGCAAATCGACCACCGGCTGTGCCGTGGTCAGGCTGCGGATGACGAACAGCAGTCCGGCGACGCCGGCAATGATCGCGCAGTTGCGGATGGTCTGGTCGCTGAACCAGTTCCAGCGCGCGCCTTCTTCCAGCACGTATTCGAGCGTGCCGAGGCCGATCGCCATCAGGACGATGCCGGGATAGTCGGCCTCGCCGAGGAGCGACAGGTCCGGCTTGTCGATGTCGACCAGCGCGGCGACGCCGAGCGCCACCAGCAGGCCGGGCACCAGATTGGCGTAGAACAGCCAGTGCCAGTTCAGCGTGTCGGTGATCCAGCCGCCGATGACCGGGCCGAGCGTCGGCGCGATCGAGGCGATGGTGCCGACCACGGCGGCGGCGTAGATGCGCCGCTGGCCCTCGAAATAGTGGAAAGACGAGGTGAACACGGTGGGGATCATCGACGCGCCGAGCAGGCCCTGCAGCGCGCGGAAGGCGATCATGCTGTCGATATTCCAGGCAATGCCGCACAGCATGCTGGCGAGCGTGAATCCGAGCGCCGAACCGGCGAACAGCCAGCGCGTCGAGAACACGCGCGTCAGCCAGCCCGACATCGGGATGACGACGATCTCGGCGATGAGATACGCGGTCTGGACCCAGCTGATCTCGTCCTGCGCTGCGGACAGACCACCGCCGATATTCTGCAGCGACGACGCGACGATCTGGATGTCGAGCAAGGCGACGAACATGCCGACGCACATCACGGCGAAAGGCAGAATGGCGCGGATGCCGGTCGGCTGGGTCATGGCGCGCGCGGCTCGGTTTTGGTGTCCACGGACACCGTGGTCGACAGGCCCGGCCGCAGCAGGTCGAGCGTCGCGTCGGCGCCATCAAGCGCGATGCGGACGGGAACGCGCTGCACGATCTTGGTGAAATTGCCGGTGGCGTTCTGCGGCGGGATCACGCTGAACACCGCGCCGGTCGCTGGCGCCAGGCTGAGCACGTGACCGCGGAAGACGCGCCCGGGCAGCACGTCGGCGACGACGGTCGCCGCCTGGCCCGGCTTCATATGCGCGAGCTCGTCTTCCTTGAAATTGGCGTCGACCCACAGGCCATGCGCCGGCACGACCGAGAGCAGCTCGGTGCCGGACGTGACGTAGGCGCCGATTTGCGCCGCGCGGTCGCCGATATAGCCGTCGATCGGTGCGTCGATCTCGGTGTAGCCGAGATTGAGCTGCGCGGTTTGCCGGTCGGCCGCGGCCTGGGTCTCCGCCGCCTTGGCGCCGGCGATCTCGGTTTCGAGCACGGCGAGCTGCTGCTTGGCGGCGTCGAGCGCCGCGGCCGATGCCAGCACCGCCGCCTGCGCCGTCTGTGTCGCGGCGAGGGCGCGTTGCGAATCCTGCACCGAGCCGGCGCTGACGCGGGCGAGGGTGCGATAGCGGATCGCGTCCTCGTCGGCGAACACGGCGGCGGCCTTCTTGGCGGCGAGATCGGCTTCGGCCTGGCGGATCGTCGCCTGCTGCAACGTGGTTTTCGCCTCGATGTTGGCGAGATCGGCCTGGCGCTCGCTCACGATCGCGGTGGCGCGATCGAGCGCAGCCTGGAAATCGCGCGCATCAAGGCGAATGAGCGGTTGGCCCTGCCGCACATATTGGTTGTCCGCGACCAGGACTTGCGCAACGAAGCCCGCGACATGCGGCGCGATCGGCGTCACGTCGCCGCCGACATAGGCGTCGTCGGTGGTCTCGATGAAGCGGCCGACGGTCCACCAGTGCTCGCCGTACCACAGCGCGACCAGCGTCAGCAGGCCGAGTGCAATTGCGACAAGTTGCCGACGTGAGAGCCGCACGATCGTCGCCGCCGGCGCGACGGTAACGCGTGTGATGCCCCGAAAGATCGTTCCTTCGCTCATGGCGGTGCCTCTCAGCCGAGGTGCGGCGACGCGTGCCGGTGGCGGATGCGCTCGTCGGCGGCGGGTCCCGGCGCGGTGCGGAAGCGCGGTGCGGCGATCACGGCGCCGCTGGCGCGGTCGACCAGCACGGCGTCGACCGGTTGGCCGGTTTCGGTGTCGACGACCACGACGCTCGCGCCCTCCGGCGCGAAATGCTTGTTGCCCCAGGTGAGCAAGGCCAGCAGCACCGGCCGGAAATCGCGGCCACGCGCGGTCAGCACGTATTCGTCGCGCGGCGGCCGCGCGCTGTAGCGGCGGCGCTCGAGCAGGCCGCTCGCCACCAGCGCGTTGAGCCGCCGCGTCAGCATGTTGGGCGCGATGTCGAGGCTCTTCTGGAACTGATCGAAGCGCGTCAGGCCGTGGAAGGCGTCGCGCAGGATCAGGATGCTCCACCACTCGCCGACGCGCTCGAGGCTGCGGGCGATCGGGCACTGCATGGTGCCGAAGCTTTTGCGCTGCATGGGACGGCCCCGCGACTGAATTGCGTCATGAAAGTAACCAACGGCGCAGTCACTATCAATATGCAAGTATGCGGGGTGCCCATGCGTTGCGGGCGTTTTGCCGACAAAGCCGATGAAACCCGGGCGGGGACGCCCAGACGATCCTTGAAACTTGCCTAGTTGCGAATTATTATCATTCGCATTATGGCTTGGATCGGTTTGAGCGCTTTAGGTTTTGATAGTGGGATGGTCGCGGATTCGCTCGCATGGGGCCGCCTCCGTCCGGCGGTGCGCCGATGACCGCCGCGGTCCGCGCCCTTACGCGCAGCGATGGCCTCGTCGAGGCCGCGCGCGCGGTTCTCGCCGGCGGCGGCTGGCGCTGGCCGTCGGTCCTCAGCTTCGCCGGACCGGCGGTGATCGCCTCGGTCGCCTACATGGATCCGGGCAATTTCGCCACCAACATCCAGGCCGGCGCCGAGCACGGCTATATGCTGCTCTGGGTGGTCGTGCTGGCCAACGTGGTGGCGATGCTGTTCCAGGGCCTGTCGGCCAAGCTCGGCATCGTTACCGGCCGCAACCTGGCCGAGCTCGCGCGCACGCATTTTCCGCGGCCGGTCGTGCTCGGCATGTGGCTGGTCAGCGAGATCGCCGCGATGGCGACCGATCTCGCCGAGTTCCTCGGCGCCGCCATCGGCCTGGCGCTGCTGTTCCGCCTGCCTCTGCTTGCCGGCATGGTCGTCACCGGTGTGATCACCTATGCACTGCTCGGCCTCCAGAAGCACGGCTTCCGTCCGCTCGAGCTGGCGATCGGCGGCCTCGTCGGCGTCATCGGCGCGGCCTATCTGATCGAGTTGCTGATTGCGCCGCCGGATTGGCGCCAGGTCGCCGTTCATAGCATCGTGCCGCAGCTCGGTGGTGGCGATGCGCTGCTGCTCGCCGTCGGCATTGTCGGCGCCACCATCATGCCGCACGCGATCTTCCTCCATTCGGCGCTGACCCAGGACCGCATCGTGCCGCGCAACGAGACCGAGCGGCGCAAGCTGATCCGCTTCTCGCATCGCGAAGTCGCGCTGGCGCTCGGCTTTGCCGGTCTCGTCAATCTGGCGATGGTGGCGATGGCGGCCGCGGTCTTCCACGACGGCACGCACGACGGCATCGCCGAGATCGGCACCGCCTATCACACGCTGGTGCCGCTGCTCGGCGGCGGCGCGGCGGCGGCGTTCCTCGCCGCGCTCATCGCCTCGGGCCTGTCGAGCTCGACCGTCGGCACCCTGGCTGGCCAGGTGGTGATGCAGGGCTTCGTCGGCTTCCGCATTCCGGTCGGCTGGCGCCGGCTGGCGACGATGGTGCCGTCCTTCGCCGTCGTCGCCGTCGGCGTCGATGCGACGCGCGGCCTGGTGCTGAGCCAAGTAGTGCTGAGCTTCGCGTTGCCGGTGCCGATGGTCGCGCTGCTGCTGCTCATGCGGCGCCGCGACGTGATGGGCGCGTACGCCAACACGCGCGCGGTGACGGCGCTGGCTACCACCTGCGCCACGGCGATCCTCGCGCTCAATCTCGTCCTGGTGCTCGACAGCTTCGGCGTCGCCGTGGTGTAGCGATGGGCACGGCCGATTGTGCGGCGATCCGATATGGAGCATGCGGCGGCGCGCCATTAACTGCGGATGCTCGCGTCCACATATGAGGGGAGCAGGTCGCCCATCCGGGCCGGTCTCGTCTTTGGAGGATTTGAACGGTGCTTACGACCGGATTTCTCGTCTTCGCCATCGTCGTGGCGGCCGCTGGCCTCGCGTTGGATGAATTCGATTACGCCTCCGAGGACGTCTGCAAGGAACCGCCGGCCTGCCCGCACTGATCGCGGCGGCGTGTGGATTGGCGCCTGCGGACCGTGGCTCCCGAACCGGCTGAATGCCTGAGTTGCGGCCCCTTCGCTGGCAAAACCGGCGGAAAAGCGTCGTTTCTCGCGAGAAGGCGAGGCCCCGCTTAACGCACGGCCACCCGAGCGAACTGCGCTATCGGGTCCGGCGTTTCTTGCGCGCGCGGGATGGCCGCGTCTCGCCCGCGCTTCGTTCGGCGGCGGTGCGTTGCGGCGCCGGCTCAGTTTCCGCCGCGTCCGGCGCTTCAACGACGGCCGCGTCCTGGAACGTCGCCGGTTCGCGCGGTGTGCGGTCGACCGTGAAATGGAAGATGTCGAAGCGGTTGTAGTAGCCGACGACGTCGTGGAACTGCTTGGGCTCGACGCAGCGCGCGACGTCGATCTCGGCAGTGACGATGCCCTCCTCATCGGCCAGCACGTCGCTGACCGCCGTGCCGGTCGGGTCGAGGATCATCGATACGCCGCGCGGCGAATTCTCCAGCGTCTCGCGCGCATCCTTGTCGAGCCGTTCGACCGCCCGGCGCAGTGTCGCGTCGACGCAGCCTGACGCCACCACGTTGAACGCCTTGGCCTCGAAGGCGTGGGCGCCGGCGCGGATCTCGATCGCCCGGCGCAAATCATAGCCGCCGGCCTCGCTCGCCGGCCGCGTCGGCCACACCGGCGGATAGGACGACATGTGCACCTGCTCGCCCTGCGCCATCAGCGCGAAGCGCGCGAGCGGATTGGTGTTCTCGCCGCAGATCAGCATGCCGAGGCGGCCGATCTCGGTTTCGGCGACGCGCAGGCCGCGACCGTCGCCGTTCGCCCAGATCAGCTTTTCATAGAAGGTCGGCACCAGCTTGCGGTGATGGACCAGGATTTCGCCGTCGCTGCCGATCAGCAGGTTTGAATTCCACAGGCAGCCGACGCTGGCGTCGGTCGCCTCGCTGAAGCCGAGCGACACCACCGCGCCATGACGCCGCGCCGCCGCGCGGATCTTCGCGATCTCGGGTCCATCGCGCGTGATCGACTGCGCTGCCAGCGCGGCGAAGAAATCGTGCGAGCGGATCGGCGCCTGCACCGCCGCCCACACCGGAAAGCCGGGCACGAACGATTCCGGAAACACCACCAGCCGCGCGCCGGCGCGCGTCGCCTCGGCGATCAGGTCGCACGACTTGTCGGTCGTCTTGCGTGCGTCGAGGAACACTGGCGCGGCATGACAGGCGGCGGCCTTGAAGCGCGGATAGGAGCGGGGCATCGGCACCTCCCTGGGTCGGCGCTATCTTCCGCCAGCCGCTGTTGGCACGCGCGAGGCAAATGGACGCGGAAGCGGGCGGCTTCCGTCACAGTCTTGCGCGTCGAGTGCGCTAGCGCGATGCGGGCGTTGACGGCGGCGGCTCGTTCGGCGGCGGCGGCGCGGCGACGTTTTCCGCTGATTGCTGTCCCATCTGTTCGTCGGCGCTGGCTTTCTGATCCTTCGACAGGCTGGCGTAAAGCGGCCGGAAGGCCTCGAGGAACCGCTTGCTTTCGTTTGCGCTGAGCTCGGCGAGCTGCACCTGCGTCTCGATGCGCTGCACCGCGGTTTCGGTCTGGCCCTCGGCGGCTTGCTGCTTGTCGTAGAGCTGCTGGGTCTCGCGGTTGTTCTCGCGCATGACGGCGGCGACCTTGCTCCATTTCGCTTCTTGCGCCGGCGTGATCTCGAGCGCGGCCTTCATGAACGCGATCTGTCCCTCGATGTAGGGATCGGGCCCGGCTTTTTGGCTCTCATGGTTCGCCGCCGGCGCCGCGCTCTGCGCGAGTGCGGCGGGCATCGCGGCAAGGACGATGGCCGACGCCGCGAAAAGGCCCATGGCAATCGCCGGGATGGTTCGCAAGCTTGCACGTGTGAGCTTCATGGCGTTTCCTGAGGCTGTGGCAGTCGTCATTCGGGCCGGACGATGATTCGCAGCAGTGTGCTTCCGATCCGGTCCACAGGGTAGGGGCGTCGTTCTGTGCGCGGCCTTGATCTGCATCAAGGGCTGGCGGCCGCGCGCGCCTATGCTTTTGCTCTCACTCGATGCCAGTGGAGGCGCTCGTGAAAAAGCTTGGCGCAGTTGCCGTCGCCGCTTTCGTCCTGCTGTCGTCGGGCGCTAATCCCGCGGCCGCGTATGGCTGGCACGGCGGCTGGCACGGCGGCGGTTGGCACGGCGGTTGGGGCTGGGGCGGCGGCATCTATATCGGTCCGGGTCCGTGGTGGGGTTATCCCTACGGCTACTATGATCCCTACGCGTACGGGTATCCGTACCCCTACGCGTATCCCTACACCTACGCCTATCCGAATACGGTTGCGCCGGCGCCGGCCGCGCCGCCGTCACCGCCGGCCGTCTGGTATTACTGCCGCTCCAAGAAGGCGTACTACCCGTACGTCTCGTCCTGCCCGCAGGCGTGGGAGCAGGTGCCCGCGCAGCCGCCGCAATAGCTCGCTGGCCGCGGCCGACGCGTTCTTCGAGCATCGAACGCTCGCGTAACGGTACGCTGTGCGCGATGACCGCGCTTCGAAAATTCATCGTCGCGTTGGCTTTGCTCGTCGCTGCCCAAGGCCTCGCCGGTTGCGCGACGTCGCCGGTGGGGGTCGTGAAGCCCTATGCCGGCGCCGCGCCGAAGCTTCAAACCGTTTATGTGATTGCGGGTGGATGGCACACCGAGATCGGCGTTCCGGTCGCCGCGCTGTCCGCGCCGCTCGCGTCCTTGCCGACGGTTTCGCCGGATAGCCGTTATGTCGTCTTCGGCTGGGGCCAGCGGGACTATTACATGGCCCGCAATCCCGGTGTCGGCGATCTGCTCGTGGCGACGGTGTCCGGCCCTTCGGTCGTCGTCGTCATTCCCTTGCGGGAGTCTCCGACGGCGTACTTCGGAGCCGGCGCGACGGTGTTCGCGATCCCGGTGTCGCAGGCCGGGCTCGATCGTCTCTCGCAATTCGTCTGGGCGTCGATCGAGAAAGATCGGCAAGACCTCCCGCGCCGGCTCGGCGACGGCCCTTATCCCGGAAGCGGCTTTTATGCCTCCGGCTTGACCTACAGTCTCACAGACACCTGCAATACGTGGACCGCGGAAGCGCTCCGCGTGAGCGGCTTGCCGGTGAGCGCCTCCGGCGTCGTGTTCGCCCACGAAGTCGTCGATCAGGCGCGCGGACTTGCGGTGCAGGATCGCTGATTAAGGGCTCGCTCCGGCGCGGCGCGGCGGGCGGCGCTTTCCGGGTCGCGGAGTCGATGTGGACGACATTCGGTAAGCCGCAGAGCTAGGCCGAATGCCTGAGTTGCGGCCCTTTCGCTGGCAATCGCGGCCGGAAGTCGCTATTTTCCGCGGAGCAGCAAAGCTCCATAACCCATGGTCACCAAAGCGAAATGGACGCCCGATAGCTGGCGCGGCAAGCCCGTCAAGCAGGCGCCCGACTATCCCGACGCCAAGGCGGTCGAAGCCGTCGAGGCGACGCTGACGCGCTATCCGCCGCTGGTCTTCGCCGGCGAGGCGCGGCGGCTGAAAGCCGCGCTGGCCAATGTCGTCGCCGGCAAGGCTTTTCTGCTGCAAGGGGGCGACTGCGCGGAAAGCTTCGCCGAGTTCCACCCCAATAACATCCGCGACACCTTCCGCGTCCTGCTCCAGATGGCGGTGGTGCTCACCTATGGTGCGGCGTGCCCGGTGGTGAAGGTCTCGCGCATGGCCGGGCAGTTTGCGAAGCCGCGGAGTGCGGACACCGAAACCCAGAACGGCGTCACGCTGCCCGCCTATCGCGGCGACATCATCAACGGCATGGAATTCACCGAGGCTTCGCGCCGGCCCGATCCGCAGCGCATGCTCCAGGCCTACAGCCAGTCGGCGGCGACGCTTAACCTGCTGCGCGCCTTCGCCCAGGGCGGCTACGCCGATCTCCATCGCGTCCATTCTTGGACGCAAGGCTTCGTCGCGCAAAGCCCGGCCGGCGCGCGCTATCAGGAATTGGCCGACCGGCTCAGCGAGACGCTCGACTTCATGGCGGCGTGCGGCCTCACCAGCGAAACCACGCCGCAGATCCGCGAGACCGATCTCTTCACCTCGCACGAAGCGCTCCTGCTGCCCTACGAGCAATCGCTGACGCGTGTCGATAGCACGACGGGCGACTGGTACGACTGCTCGGCGCACATGCTGTGGGTCGGCGATCGCACGCGCCAGCCGGAAGGCGCGCATGTCGAGTTCATGCGCGGCGTCAAGAATCCGATCGGCCTCAAATGCGGTCCGTCGCTGCCGACGGACGATCTCTTGAAGCTCATCGACCTGCTCAATCCCGAGGACGAACCCGGCCGGCTGACGCTGATCGCGCGCATGGGCGCCGACCAGGTCGAAAAGAAATTGCCGCCGCTCATCCGCGCGGTGAAGAAATCCGGCCGCAAGGTCGTGTGGTGCTGCGATCCGATGCATGGCAACACCATCGTCTCGAAGACCGGCTACAAGACCCGCCAGGTCGAGAACGTGCTGCGCGAGGTGCGCGGCTTCTTCGCCGTGCACGAAGGCGAGGGCAGCTATGCCGGCGGCGTGCACTTTGAAATGACGGGTCAAGATGTCACCGAGTGCATCGGCGGCGCCACGGCGCTGTCGCGCGCCGTCGCCGAAGCCGATCTCGCCGACCGCTATCACACCCACTGCGATCCGCGCTTGAACGCCGGTCAGGCGCTCGAGCTCGCCTTCATGATCGCCGAAGAGCTGAAGAAGAAGCGCGCCGGCCAGGCCGCCGCCGCGCGCGCGCGAGCCGCGTCCTGAGCACCGCGCCCAGGCGCGCGACGCAACCGCCGCCGCCGGCCGATCCGGTGACGCGGCTCACCGACGCCTATTTCAACAAGACCAAGGAGATCGTCCGCCGCTACGGCGACAAGCGCGTCACCTACGCCGTGTTCATGCGCCGGCCGGTGATCTCGACGCCGCGCCTCATGGTGGAGTTCCTCGAGCGCACCGCGCGGGCGCGCCACACCCAGTTCGACATCGACCTCAAGTATAAGGAAGGCGAATGGGTCGGCGCGGGCGAGCCCATCGCCTATATCTCCGGCTCGTTCTTCCACCTGGTGGATCTCGAGACGCTCTATCTTCAGAAGCTCGGTCCGTGCTGCGTCGCCGCCTACAACGCCTATGCGATGTGCGCCGACCTGCCCAAAGCAGCATTTCTGGCGATGGACGCGCGGCATTGCGCCGGCGCCGAGATGGCCGAGATGATGGCTTATGCCGCGTCGGTCGGCTCGGCCGCCGCCAAGCGCGAGGCCGGCGCGGTCGGCTTCGTCGGCAACGCCACCGATGCGACCGCGCATTATTTCGGCGAGGCCCTCGGCAAGGGCACCATGCCGCACGCGCTCATCGGCTACGCGGGCACCACATTGCGCGCCGCCGAGATGTTCCGCGAGACTTTCCCGAACGAGCCGTTGACCGTGCTGATCGATTATTTCGGCAAGGAAGTCACCGACACGCTCGCCGTCGCCCGTCGCTTTCCCGAGCTCGCCGCCGAAGGCAAGCTCGCCGTCCGCCTCGACACCCATGGCGGCCGCTACATCGAGGAGCTCGACGTCGCGCGCTCCTACGCCGTGCTCGAGAAGAATGCGCCCAATGCCATCCGCGGCTATCGCACCGAGGTCGAGCTGCGCTATCTCATCGGCACCGGCGTTTCGGCGGCGGCGATCTGGCATCTGCGCACGCGGCTCGATGCCGAAGGCTTTCCCAAGGTGAAGATCGTTGTCTCGTCGGGCTTCACGCCGGCCAAGTGCCGCGCCATGTCGATCGCCGAGGCGCCGATCGACGTCGTGGGGACGGGTTCCTACTTGCCGGATTCATGGACCGAGACCTACGCGACCGCTGACATCGTCGAATACGACGGCGTGCCGCTGGTCAAGATCGGCCGCGAATTCCTGATGCGGAAGAAGAGCGACGGGTAGGGCGCGATGCGCTTGCAACCGGCGCGCTCGTTATTTTCTACGTCATGCCCGGGCTTGACCCGGGCATCCATGTCTTGAAGTAATTCGTGGATGGCCGTGACAAGCACGGCCATGACGCTCGCGAACGACAACCCTCGCCCCCGTCTTCGGGGGAGAGGGCAGTGTGAGGGGGTCTCGATGACACGCGCCAGCGCCAGTCGAAGGACCCCGTGACCTTGGACTCCTTCCTCGCCTTCCTGCGCGCGCCCGCGCTCCATGTTGCGATCGCGCGCGACGCCTTCGTCTTCGACGTGTCGTGGCTCGGCGTCGTGCTGATCGTCGGCGCGGCGCTGCTCTGGCGCCGGCTGCGGCGCCGAGCCGTTAGCGCGCAGCGAAGCGGCTCAGCTCGAGAGCGGCTGGTAGAGCATGCACCAGCCGCGCGGGCTGATGGATCCCTCGACGACTTGGCACGTGCCGGCTTGCGTCATCATGCTTGGCCCGCCGCCGCCGCCCATCATGCCTTCGCCGGCCTTGCCGCCGGGCGCGATATAGAACTTGCACATGGCGCACAGCTGTCCGTTCTTCGGCGTGTCCTGATACTTCGCCGCGGCTTGCGGAATCTTGCCGCTGGTCTGCGCCATGCCGCGTCTTGCGAGCCCGACCAGCGCGGGCAGCATGACAAGCCATCTGATCCATTCCCGGCGCGAAAGCATTGCGATCCCTCCTTCGGGGCGGATGTTTAAGCACGCCGTATCCTCGCCATCGTGCTTCGCTCCGCCTTGATTCAAGTCAAACTGGCTCAGGGCCGGCCGTCAACCGCCGTGGCCAGCGTGGCTCGGCGCCGCCGCCGAGAATTGCGCCACGCGGCGGGCATCGGCGGCGAGCGTGTCGGGCGCGGCGAGATCGCCCACCGTCCAGCGCGCGCGGATATTGCCGTTGCGGTCGAGCGTCAGCTCGGTCTCACCGCTGTCGTCCGCCGTGCGAAATAACTTCAACGCAGTGGCGACGCCCGCCGACACGCCAACGGCATAAGGCGCATTGGCGGCGCTTCGGGTGCCGAGGCCGACCGCGACGATGGACACGCCGGCGGCAATGAGCTTCGGCTGCGTCTTCGCCAGAATCTGCAGCCGCGCCGTCGGCGGATCGGAGCCGAATAGGACCAACAGTGCCGGGCCCTTCGCGAGCACCCGGTTGAGCGTATCCTGCACGCCGCTGCTTTCGAAGGCGAAGTCCGGCATCTGCGACGCGGCGACGGCATTGACCTCCGGTCCGACGTCCGCCGTCAGCACGCCGGCGGCGCGCGCGCGAACGAAGTGGATCACCGTCCAGCGATCCGTTCGGCGAGAGCGTGCCGCGAAACGGCGGCATCACACCGCCGAGGCCGTGGCCGATCCACCAGTAGAGATCGCCGACGTTGTGCGCGAAGAGATGCGCTTCCACCAAGTCGGCCGGCTTGATCGGCAGGCTGGCGGCCGCCGGTCCGTCGCCGCGGCCATCGGCGCCGTGACAGACGGCGCAGTTCTGCGCATAGACCACGGCGCCGTGCACCACCGCCGTCGCGTCGTAGGGCACCGGCGGCGCGAAGAAGGTCGTCGGATAGGCCACCACCAGTGCCGGCGCCGCAGGCGCGCCACCGAAGGCGATGCAGACGATGAGGCCGACGATCGCCGCGCCCAGTAGTCGCTTCCGTCCGGTAGCGAAGGCGACGACGACGGTGACGATGCAGACGCACAGTGCCGTTGCGAAGATCAGCAGCAGAATCGCCGCGCCGGTCGACAGCGCGTTGGTGTCAAGGCGGAAGGGCAGCGGCCAGACCGGCTCCGTGTGCAGGCCCGGTGCCATGGTGCCGATCGCACCGACGATGGCGAGAATGCCGAGGCCGATGGCGGTTTCGAGCAAAGCGTTGCGCTGGAGCTGTGTCGCCGCGCGCGCCGGCTCCGTGCCGCCGAGGCGCGGCGTCAATCGCAGCCGGTTGACTGCCGCGACCGTCAGCATGACGAGGAACAGCCCGATCTTGAGGAGCAGGAGTTGGCCGTAGGTCGTGCCAAGCAGCGCCGGCATGCTGCCGGACAGATACCAGGTGTTGACGACGCCGGAGAGTAGCAACACGCCGACGCTGACGACCGCCACCACGGAAAATCGGTGCGTCGCGCTCCGCATTGCGACAACAGCGTCGGCATCGCGGCTCTGTCGCGCGGCGGCAAGCAGCAGCACGAACGGCACCAAGCCGCCGAGCCACAAGCCCGCGGTCAGCAGGTGCAAAAGATCGGCGGCGAGGTGAATGTCGCCATCGATGCCTTCGTCCGACGCGCCGTGGCCCGCCCAGGCGAGCGTCACCAGCAACAGCACCGCCAGGGTCAGGCCGAGCCAGGCGACACCGCGGGAGGCGTCACCGCGACGGCGGCTCCAGACGAAAGACGCGCCGAGCAGTACGGCGAATCCGAACCGCAGCTGCCAATCTTCGCCGACGCGCGTTTGCGTCAGCACCGTTGCGAGAGTTCCGGCATGCAGCGCTTGGCCGAGCGGTTGGCCGCTCATCGTCACGGCAAGACCGACGAGCCACGCGATGCCGGAAATCAACGCCAGTCCCAGGCTCGTCCAGGCGAGACCGCTCAACCGCCGCCGTAGATCGCCGCCGCAAACCCGCAGCGTCGCGCCGCCGACCAGGCACTCGAAGGCGAATTCGCCGGCCAGCGAGACACACGCCGCGAAATGCAGTGTGCGCGCGACGACGATGAACGTCTCCATGACGGTCACCCGCCGCCGACGTCGAAGTTGAAATTGCCTTCGGTCGGATGGGTGTCGACGGAGACGACATGCCACTGCACCGTGTAGGTACCGTGCGGCAGATTCTTCAATCCTACCTGAAGCTCGGCGGGATTGTCCGGCGGAACATGGGCGTTGCCGAGATCGACCCGCTGGCCTGTCGCATCCGTCACCGTGACCGTGCTGAACGCCGGCTCGATGTGCTCGGTGAACCACAGCGTGATGATCGGCGGCGCGGTCGGCACCGCGCTGCCGACCGCCGGATCGGAATGGTCGAGAAAGGCATGCGCGTGCGCGAGGGGCGCGGCAAGCGCACAGGCGGCGAAGATCGCTGCGGCGATGAGGCGCTTGGTCATTGCCACAGGTTCCGGTTGATCAAAGGCGCGCCGAGCGAGTTCGGGAATATATCGTCGAGGAAGAAATGCAGCTGGACGATGAAGCCGGTGCCCTGGGCTTGCCGGCTGGCATGGGTGGCCGGAATCAGGACCTCGGCGCCGACCTGCCACGTGTCGGCTTCATAGAGCACGCCGGGCGCGATCGTGCCAGTGTTCGCGCCGCGGTCGGGGTTCGACAGCGCGACTTCGACGATCGGAATCAATCGGCCCATGAACACCGGCAGATTCAGCGCCTTCACGTGCTGCTGCAAATAGGGCATCGAATATTGCAGCGATGCTGAATAAGCCCAAACATCAGCGCTGACCGCGGGCGTGTCGGTGAACTGGCGGCTGAGCTCGCCGGTGAGGGCAAGCGGACGGGCGTAGCCGATCGGCAGATCGCCCAAGCCTTTGCCGACATAGAGCGTCGGCGCCGTGAAGCTCACATTGCCGATCTGGCCGGCATTGATGAGCTGCGACGAGCCGGTCCGGGCGAAATTACGGATCACGCCGACCGAGGCCAGCAGCTCGTGCGTGTCGTTGCACGGCAGCTCGTCCTTGAGCGTCACGCTGAGATTGTTCCAGCCGTGCAGGTTCTGGGCGCCGCCGTGCTGGGTGAAATAGTCGTCGTTGATGGCAACCCCCAGATCCTCGGTGATCGTCTTGTCCCATTCGAAGCCGTAATCGACCGAGTGGCCCGCCGGATTGCCGCCGGTCGCCGGTATCGGAAGGTACTGGATCGTCGGCAGCGATAACTCGTTGCCCACGCCGGGATCGTCCATGGTCAGGGTGGCGGGGAAGACGCGGTTGCCGCAGACGGCGTGCGCCAGCGCGGCGGAACTCGTGCCCAGCAGGATGGCGGCCGCAAACGCAGCCGCGTAACAGAATGTGCGTTTCATCTCGATCTCCAAAGCTCGAGTCAGGCCGAAGGCGCACGACCGCGCGGGCGTGGCTGGGCGCAATCAGATTTCGTCGGGCTTAGGCGAGCGGCGGCGCGCGCGAGCGATAGGCTGCGGTCGCTACGGTGGCTAGTTGATCAGCCGTCAGCGTCGGCAGGTCGGCGGTTGCAACGACGACAGGCTGCGCCAACATCGGCGCCGTCGCGGCGACGACGCCGGTCAGGGCGCCGAAGGCGGTGATGACGGGGCAGGTGGAGTCGTGGTGCGTGCCGTGGTCATCGGCGTCGGCATCGTGTGCATCATGGCCGATCAGCGCGGCGATGGCGCGCCATTCGAGGCCGTGGCTGTCGTCGTGGTGCGCGGGCGCCAGCGCTTCGCCCAGGTCGAAGGCGAGGTGGATCGGCACCAATGCGTTGAGCGCCAGCGCGAAGATGCCGACACGCGCCGCCCACCGAACGCCAGGTCGTTTACGCGATCCCACCCGATTGCGCTCCCGATGCCGTGGCTCACGGTAGAGAGCGATGGTATAGCGGGCAATTCAATTGTATGTGCGAAGCGCGGCGGATCGTCTCACGCGCGGCTTGACCCGCATGTCCGCATTATGAGAGGCAATATCCGCGACAGCGGTTCAGGACGTCAGGAAGGCTGAAGCCATGCCCTTCGATCCGGCGGAAGGCGGCGGCGAGCGCGGCAAGCGGGCGCCTTCGCGCAACGTCTTGGGCGGCAAGCTCGAGCCGTGCTCGATCAAGCCGATGACCGGATTCTACCGCAACGGCTGCTGCGATACCGGCGCCGAGGACACCGGCAGCCACACCATCTGCGTCGTCGCCACCGCCGAATTTCTCGCCTTCTCCAAAGCGCGCGGCAACGATCTGTCGACGCCGATGCCGGAATACGGCTTCCCGGGATTGAAGCCGGGCGACCGCTGGTGCCTGTGCGCGCCGCGCTGGCAGGAAGCGCTCGATGCCGGCCAGGCGCCGCGCGTCGTGCTGCGCGCCACGCACGAAGGCGCACTCGACGACTGCGCGCTCGCCGATCTCAAGAAATACGCGATCGACCTGGCGTGAGGCGCGCGCCGCCGTCGCTCACAATCGCGCGCGCCTGATGCGGACGGCGAGCAGATCGACGAACGCCTTGACCTTGGCCGAAGGCAGGCGGGTCTCGGCCCAGAGGGCGTGAACCGGCACCGGCGGCGGCTCGAAGCGCGTCAGGACCAGTTCGACACGGCCGTCGTCGACCAGCGTCCGCACCTGCCACAGTGGCGCGTTGGCGATGCCGAGGCCGAGCGCCGCCGCTTCGTTCGCCGCTGCGGCGCCGCTGGCGCGAAAGCGGCCCGACACACGAACCGTGCGCGTCTTGTCGTCGACGGTGAAGGGCCAGGCGTCGCCGTCGAGCGCCGCGGTTCGCACGATGCATTGATGGCGCGCGAGATCCTCCGGCCGCTTCGGCCGGCCGTGCCGGGCCAGATAGCCGGGCGCGGCAAAGCACACGCGGCGCAAAGCGGCGAGCCGCCGCGCCTTGAGCGATGAATCCGCTAGCGCGCCGATGCGCACCGCCACGTCGATACGCTCGTCGATGAGATCGACATAGCGATCGGAAACCTCGATCTCGACCTCGACCTTGGTATAAGCGGCGAGATACGCAGCGACGGCCGGCACGACATAGAGCGGTGCGAAGGCCGACGACGCGGTTAGCCGCAGCAGTCCGGACGGTTCGGCCCGCCGCTCGGCGGCTTCGAGCTTCGCCGCGGCAATATCGGCGAGTGCCGCCTTGATGCGCGCGTAGAAGGCGAGGCCGGCTTCGGTCGGCGCCGAGCGGCGCGTCGTCCGCCGCACCAGCTCGACGCCGACGTCGCGCTCCAGCGCCGCCAGCGCGCGGCTGACCGACTGCAGCGAGCGGCCAAGCTGGCGCGCCGCCGCGGTCAGGCTGCCCTTGTCGACCACGGCAACGAAGGCACGGAAATCGTCCAGCCGCTCCAGGTTATTCTCCCAATTATCGGAATAATCTATCGCATTCGACGGCTATTCTCAACACGTCGCGCGCATGCCATCTCTTCCGCGGCAGCCAACAGAGAGAAATGAGCGAACCATGACGACGACACCCATCGCCGAGCCGGTCACCGGACGTCAGGCGCTCGGCGACCTTGACGAGCCAATCCAGGCGCTGGCGCAGTTCTATCGCGCGTTCAACAATCGTGATCTTGCGCTCATGGCCGACAACTGGGACAACGCGGACGACGTCGCGATGGACAACCCGCTCGGCGGCATCGTGCGCGGCTGGCCCGAAATCCGCGCGGTTTACGAGCGCATCTTCAGCGGACGCGGACGCGTCCAGGTCGAGTTCCACGACTACACCGTTCACCGCCACGGTGACGTCTTTTACGCCGTCGGTCGCGAACGCGGCACATACGAAGCCGCCGACCTGAAGCTCGAACTCGCGATCCGGACGAGCCGGGTGTTCCGCCGCGTCAATAATCGCTGGCGCCAAGCCCACCATCACGGCTCGATCGACGATCCACGGCTGCTCGACACCTATCGGCGGGCGGTACGATGACCCGCGCTTTGACGATTCTGAAATATTAAACCCACCAGACGGCAGTCGTTTCCCGCGAAGGAGTCTTCCATGCTTGCCCACCGTTTCGTCACCGTCGATGGCGTGAACATCTTCTATCGCGCCGCGGGTTTGCCCAACGCGCCGGCACTCTTGCTATTGCACGGCTTTCCGAACTCGTCCCACATGTTCCGCAATCTCATGCCGGCGCTTGCGGACAATTGGCGCGTCGTGGCACCCGACCTTCCCGGCTTCGGCTTTTCGGACGCGCCGGACCGCTCGAGCTTCGTTTACACGTTCGACCACCTCACGGACATCGTCGACAAGTTCATGGTCGCCGTCGGCATCGACCGCTATGCGCTCTATGTGTTCGATTACGGCGCCCCGGTCGGATTCCGATTGGCCGTCCGTCATCCCGATCGCATCACGGCAATCATCTCGCAGAACGGCAACGCGTACGAGGAAGGCCTAAGCCCGGGATGGGCGTCGAGCCGCACCTATTGGGACGAGCCGACGCACAAGAACCGCGAGGCCCTGCGTGTCCGCCTGACGCACGAGATGAATCGTTGGCGGTACACGGTTGGCGTGCCCGATCCCGCCCGCGTAGCGCCCGAGAGCTATACATTGGATTCGGCGCTGCTCGCCCGGCCGGGCAACGACGAGATCCAACTCGACCTCTTCCTGGATTATCGGACGAACCTCGCGGAGTATCCAAAGATTCAGGCGTATTTCCGCGCACATCAGCCGCCTCTGCTGGCGGTCTGGGGTCGCAACGATCCATTCTTCCTTCCCGCCGGCGCCGAGGCGTTCAAGCGCGATCTTCCCAAGGCGGAGGTCCATTTCTACGACACGGGACACTTCGCCCTGGAAACCCATGGCGCGGAGATTGCGGAGCAGATTCGAAGGTTTCTCAGCCAGCACGACCACCAGGCCGGCGCACCATCGAGCCGGAGGCCGAGTTGACCCGCGCTTTCACCGACCTGACCTTCACGCCCGCCGTCAAGGCGGCGCAGGCGCGCTATGGCGCGCGCGAGCACGGCGAGAATCTCGCGGCCAGGATGCCGGCCAACGACCGGCTCAACGCCGACCTCGTCGCATATCTCGCCGGCACCGACAGCTTCTTCATCGGCACGGCGAGCCGCGACGGCTGGCCGCACGTGCAGCACCGGGGCGGTCCGCCCGGCTTCCTCAAGGTGCTTGACGACCGCACGCTCGCTTTCGCCGATTATGGCGGCAACCGGCAGTACCTCACCGTCGGCAACCTCGCCGAGAACGATCGCGTCCAGCTTTTCGTCATCGATTACGAGCGCGGCCGGCGGCTGAAAATCTGGGGCCGGGCCGAAGTCGTCGACGACGATCCGGCGCTGCTCGAACGCGTGCGCGATCGCGATTATCCGGCAACGCCCGAACGGGTAATCCGCATTCGCGTGGCGGCGTGGGACTTGAATTGCCGACAACACTTCCCAAAGCTCGTGCGTCGGCGCGATTGATCGCGCGCGCCGTCTAGCTCTCGGGCTCGCCGAAGAAGCAGTAGATTCGGTCGTTGAACCAGCAGGCGACGGCAGTCATCGGCCCACCGGGCGGTCGCGGCCGCACCGCGTCGTCGGGCACCGTCACCCAGCCGCTTGGGAACGCCGCCGTGTCGGCCTCGTGGAAGCGCACCTGGTAGCCGCCGGCGACGATGCGTTCGCCGACAAACCGGCAATCCACCACGTCGCAGCAGCTGGCGCCGTTTTTCGATTTGAGTTGCGCGAACCACGCGCTGAAGTGGCTGTCGGCGTCCGGCGGCGGATCGGCGCGCGCGCTGACGCCGACAACCAGCAACGCCGCAGCGGCCGCCACGATGCGCCGTGTCGCCACGCTGCGCGCGCACGAGTTGGCGAGCGCGGACACTCTGGCACGACGTCGGTGTTGCATGGCATTGCCCCGGCCGCCGATTGTCGCCGCCGCGGCCGCATAGAAAATGAATTCGCGGCGTCGGCGGCCCTGTGACAAAGCCGTGACCGGCGAATGCGGTTCGCCCGCAGCGGAACAGGTCGCGCGTCCGTGCGTTCTCGCTTGCGTCAAGCCCAGCCCGGCGCCCCGGGCAGAAGGAGATTGGAATGATGAAGCGTTTGTTGCTTGCCGTATCGGTTCTGGCGCTGACGTCGGGTGGCGCCTTCGCGCAGAGTAGCGATCAATCGCCCGGCCAATCGCCGGCCATGCCGCCGCCGGCTTCGAGCATGCCGGGATCGAGCGGCCAATCGTCAGGCACCGGCACGATGGGCCAGGCGCCGAAAGCCGGCGCGATGGGACATTCCTATCATCATGCCGCTGCGGCCAAGTCGAGCACCCGCGTCCGCCAGGCGCAGCAGGCGCTCAAGCAGGATGGCCTCTATAAAGGCAAGGTCGACGGCAAGATCGGCCCGCGGACCAAGTCGGCGCTGGCGCAATTCCAGAAGCAAAACGGCTTGAAGCAAACCGCGCAACTCGATCGCGCGACGATGAGCAAACTGAACGGCGGCGGTTCGTCCAGTGGCGGTGGCATGCCGGGTGGCGGTGGCAGCATGCCGGGTGGTGGTTCGTCCGTCGGCGGCATGCCGAGTGGCGGCGGCGGCACGATGCCGAGTGGCGGCAGCTCGCAGTAGCGCGGCACTACAATAGATTTTGTCGGCGCGACCGTGCGCGCGGCTCAGGCGCGCGTGCGGCCGAGCGCCTGTGCGGTCGGCTGGTCCATCATCCGCTCGATGAACCAGTTGGGATAGACCGGCGGCGGCGGGGTCGCGGCGTCGAGCGCGGCGATCTCCGCGTCGCCGAGGTTCAGACCGGCCGCGCCGAGGTTGTCGTCGAGCTGCTGCCGCTTGGTCGCGCCGATTAGCACGCTCGTGACGGCGTCCCGCGCCAGCAGCCAGGCGATCGCCACTTGCGCGACGCTCACGCCGTGCACGTCGGCGATCGCGCGCATCTGCTCGACAAGCGCGAAGCCGCGCTCCTTGTCGAACGGCAGGATGTCGAAGCCCGAGTAGCGATTGGCGGGATCGGCGAGACTCTCGCGCGTGTACTTGCCGCTCAGGAATCCGGAGGCGAGCGGGCTCCACACCGTGAGGCCGAGGCCGTAGCGCCGCATCATCGGAATGACGTCGCGCTCGACGTCGCGACCGAGCAGCGAATAGTGCATCTGGCCGTGCGTGAACGGCGCCAGTCCGGATGATTTCTGCAGCTCGCACGCCGCCGCGACCTTCCAAGCCGACCAGTTGGAGAAGCCGAGATAGCGCACCTTGCCGGCGCGGACGACCGCGTCGAGCGCGGCGAGCGTCTCCTCGAGCGGCGTGAACGGATCCTCGCGGTGGACGATATAGACGTCGATCCAGTCTGTGCCGAGACGCTTCAGGCTGCCGTCGACCGACCAGAGGATGTGCCGGCGCGTCAGGCCCGACTGCACGACTGCGGCGCCGGCGCGGAATCCGACCTTGGTCGCGATCACGACTTCGTTGCGTTTCGATTTGAGCGCCGTGCCGAGCAACGTCTCGGACTCGCCGTTGGCGTAGAGGTCGGCGGTGTCGAAGAAATTCACGCCAGCGTCGAGCGCGCGCCCGACCAGCTCGTCGGCGAGCTGCGCGCCGACCTTGTAGATCGAGGCCATGTCCTTGTTGCCGGCGGTGAAGGTCATCGCGCCGAAGGCGAGGCGCGAGACGATCAGACCGCTGTTGCCGAGCTTTGCATATTGCATGCTTTCTCCGTGACGGCAATTAACGGCGATGGAACACCGAAGTTTCGCCGCCGTCGAGGCCGCCGTCGAGGCCGCCGGCGAGCCGCCCGGCGTGCCATAGGACCGCCATATTTCGTCGGATAGAATGCGCTCCTATTTTCCGCCGCGCGGTGCGCGGCCGCGATTTGCAGCAACCATAGGGATCAGGTCATGCGCCACGTCCGCCGACTTCTTCTCCTTCTGGTGTTGATTGCGGCGGCGTTCGCCGTGCCGCGCGCAAGCGTCGCGCAGGTTGCGGTCTCGATCACGGTCGCGCCGCCGCCGCTGCCGGTTTACGTGCAGCCGGTGATCCCTGGTCCGGGCTGGATCTGGGCTCCCGGCTACTGGGCCTGGGGTCCTTATGGCTACTACTGGGTGCCGGGCACCTGGGTCCGGCCGCCGCGCATCGGCTTTCTGTGGACGCCGGGTTGGTGGGGCTGGGGCGACGGCGTTTACCTCTGGCACGCCGGTTATTGGGGGCCGCATGTCGGCTTCTACGGCGGCGTCAATTACGGCTTCGGCTATATCGGCGTCGGCTATGTCGGCGGCTATTGGGACCACGATCGGTTCTTCTACAACCGCGCCTACAACAACGTCCGCAATGTGCACATCACCAACGTCTATAACCGGACGGTGGTCGTCAACAACGTGACGCGCGTCAGCTACAACGGCGGCCAGGGCGGCATTGCCGCGCGGCCGACGGCGCAGGAGACGGCCTTCGCGCGCGAGCGGCACGTCGCACCGACGTCGCTGCAGCGGCGGCACGAGAATACCGCGCGGACCAATCCGGCGCTGCGCTCGTCGTTCAATCACGGCCGTCCGCCGATTGCGGCGACGCCGCGGCCGGCGGCGTTCAGTGCCCGCGGCGTTGTTCACGCGCAGGGCGCCGCGCCCTACCATCCGCAGCGGCGGCCGGCAGTCCATCGTGCCGGCGGTCCGCCGGGACCGCACGGACCGGCGCCCGCCGTACCTCCGGGACCGCATGGACCGACGCCCGCGGCGCATCCGGGACCGCAGGGCGGCGAGCAGCGTCCACAAAAAGGTCGGCCGCAGGAAGGCGGACCGGGCGGTCCGCCGAACCAGGGTGGCCCGCCGAACCAGGGCGGCGGTCCCGGCGGCGGGCCGGACGAGCACCGGCATCCGTAAGTCGGCGCCGGCCGCTCACGATAGGCCGCGCAAATCGGCGCGCAGCCGCGCGGCATTCGGCCAGCCGACCGCGCGATCGAGCACGGCGTGCGTCCGCTTCCAGATCGGCACTGCCTTGGCAAGCACCGCGCTGCCCTCGCGCGTCAAGGCGAGCCGCCGGTTGCGTTTGTCGGCGGTGTCGACGCTGACCGTCACGAGCCCGCGCCGTTCGAGCGGCTTCAGGGCGGCGGTGAGGGTGGTGCGGTCCATCGCCAGCAGGGCGGCGACGTCGCCCATCGTCGGCGGCTGGGGCCGATTGAGCGACATCAGCAGCGAGAACTGGCCGTTGGTGATGCCGACCGGCTGCAGCGCGGTGTCGAAGCGCCGCGCCACCGCGCGCGCCGCGCGCTGGAGATGCAGGCAGAGACAGGTGTCGCGCACGTGCACGGTGGTCGCGAGCGAAACAGCGTTTGACATGGCTTTAATATGTTGATATCAACATAATTGTCAAGGCGCACGAGAGCGGCCATAGGCCGCGCAGCCGGGAAAAACGGCGCCGGGGCGACCAGTGCCGAGGAGGAGGTCGATGAAGCTTTATTACGCCGAGTTTCTCAATCCGCAGAAGGTCTGCGCCGTCGCGCGGCACCTGAATTCACCCGTCGAATTCGTTCGCGTCGATTTCGTCGGCGGACAGGCGCCGCCGGAGCTCGCTGCGATCAATTCGAACCGCAAGGTTCCCGTCCTCGATGCCGACGGAAAAACCCTCTGGGAGTCCAACGCGATCATGTGCTTTCTCGCGCGCGCCGCCGGCTCCGATCTGTGGCCCGACGACGAGCGCCAGATCGAGGTGCTGCGCTGGCTCTTCTGGGATGCGAACCATTTCTCGCGCCACGCCGGCGCGCTCTATTTCCAACACATCATCAAGCGGATGTTCGGACGCGCGCCCGATCCGGCAGCGGTCGAGGAGTCGACGGGATATTTCCGGACCTACGCGAAAATCCTGGACGACCATCTGCGCGATCGCCGGTATCTGGTGGACGATACGCTGACCGTGGCCGATTTCGCCGTCGCGGTGGCGTTGCCCTATGCCGCGCAGGCGCAGATCCCGCTCGCTGAATTTCCCGCAATCGAGCGCTGGCATGGGCGGCTCGGCGAGCTGCCGGCCTGGCGCGAGCCGTTTCCGGTGGCGAAAGCCGCCTGATCCATCAGGAACCGTGACCGGCGCCGTCGCGTTTCTTGGAGCGTTGCAATTCGGCGCCGTGATGAGTCCCAATCGATGAAACCAAACCAACCGGAGAAAGGGAGCCACCCATGACCATCCAGCCTTATCTGTTCTTCGACGGCAAATGCGAGGAAGCGCTCGATTTTTACAAGAAGGCGCTCGGCGCCGAGGTTTCCATGCTGATGCGCTGGAAGGACCATCCCGATCCGACGCCGGGCATGACGCCACCTGGCGCCGAGAACAAAGTGATGCACGCGCAGGTCAAGATCGGCGATACCGTGGTGATGACGTCCGACGGGCAATGCCAGGGCAAGCCGAGTTTCCAGGGTTTCGCGTTGGCCATCCATGCCAAGGACGAGGCCGACGCCAAGCGACTGTTCGGCGCGCTCGCCGACGGCGGTCAGGTCCAGATGCCGCTGGCCAAGACTTTCTTCTCGCCGAGCTTCGGCATGCTCGCCGACCGCTTTGGCGTGTCTTGGATGGTGATCGTGCTGCCGGCGGAGGCCGCGCGCGCGGCAGCCTGACGACGGTCGCGGCGGCGAGCGTCAAATCGATCGACGGCAATTTATGAGAGACGAAGGAGTCCGGACGATGCGTTTTATGATGCTGATGATTCCCAAGGGCTACGCCAGCGCGGGCGCGGATTTCGCGCCGTCGGCCGACGCGGTGGCGGCGATGATGAAGTACAACAAGGCGTTGCAGGACGCCGGCGTGCTGGTGTCGCTCGACGGCCTGCATCCGCCTGCCAAGGGTGCGCGCGTCACCTTTGCCGATGGCAAATCCACGGTGACGCACGGACCGTTCCCGACGCAGGAGGCGCTGGGCGGCTACTGGATGATCCGGACCAAGACTCAGGACGAGGCGATCGACTGGGCGATGCGCTGTCCGGTGTCGCACGACGCGGTGATCGAAATTCGCCAGGTGCAGGAGCTTGAGGACTTTCCCGCCGACGTGCAGAAGGCCGCGGAAGGAGTCCGCGACATGCAGGCACGCCCGAGCGCCTGATCGCGCGCATGCCCACGGTCGCCTTCACGCGTGCGCTTGAGCGCTTTCTTCAGGCGCCACCTGCCGACGTGGACGCGGCGACCGTGGGCGACGCGCTCGCGGCGGTGTTCGCCTCGCGGCCGATGTTGCGTGGCTACGTGCTCGACGATCAGGGCGGCTTGCGTCGCCACGTCGCCTGCTATGTCAACGGCCAGCCGGTCCGCGATCGCGCACGGCTCAGTGACAAGGTGGCCGCGCGCGACCGCATATTCGTGATCCAGGCGCTGACCGGCGGGTGAGGGGATTCACAGGGAGGCATGCGATGGCGCGAATGGTTGTGATCTACAAGACGCCCAAAGACGCGGCGGCATTCGATCGGCATTATTTCGGGACGCACGTTCCGCTCGCCAAGAAGCTGTCCGGCTTGCGGAAATATGAGGTCAGCACCGGACCGATCGTGAGCCCGACCGGACCTTCCGGCTGCCACATGGTGGCGACGCTGCATTTCGACGATCTGGCGGCGATCAAGCGCGCGTTCGCCAGCCCGGAAGGCCAAGCCTGCGCGGCCGATCGCCGCGTCTTCGCGCCCGATGACGCCGAGGTGCTGATGTTGCTGTTCGACAACCGCGACGCATGAGTTCCGGTTGATGACCGAATATTGTCGGTCGCATCATCCCGCCCTGTGCCTCGTCGAAGGGGGCCGACCACGAAGAGCGGTCGGCGGGAGGGGCGCGCTGGCCGGCGGGTGACGGGATCGGAGACGATGCGTAAGTTCAGAATTCTCGTCGCGTTGTATCTCGCTATCGGAATTGCAGATGCAATCTACGGATGGTCTGTCGCAGATCCATTTAAGTCGACTACTGACCTAATGACCATCGCCGCATTGCAGGTATTTTTATGGCCGGTCGAATTGGCGATCATCATCGCGCGTGGTTTTTGTGCGTTTTGGCATCCTCTGTGTCTGTGAGTTGGCTGTCGATTTTCGGTTGATGCAGCGCCAAACGGGAGGAACCATATGACCGAGCGGCTTTATATCGGCACCCGCAAGGGGTTGTTCGAAATTGCGCGCCGGAAGAAGGGTGCGTGGGAAATCGCCGACGTCTATTTCCTGGGCGAGCCGGTGTCGGCCCTGCTGCCGGATGGCGACGCGCTCTATGCCGCGCTCGATCTCGGCCATTTTGGCTCGCATCTCTGGAAGCGCAACGGCAAGGCGTGGCGCGAGCTCGCGGTGCCGGCCTTTCCGCCGAAGCCCGAGGACGCAACCGACGATCCGCATCCGTGGTCGCTGGGCAAGATCTGGACGCTCGAGATAGGCTTTGTGCCGGACCGGCTCTGGGCCGGCACCATGCCGGGCGGATTGTTCCGTTCCGACGACGGCGGCGAAAGCTGGAAGCTCGTCGATGCGCTGTGGCACATGCCCGAGCGGCGGCAATGGATGGGGGTTGCCGGCGGCGAGCAGCCGGGCATCAGCGCCGTGCTGATCGATCCACGCAATCCCGATGAGATTCGCATCGGCGTCTCGACCGCGGGCGTCTGGGCGAGCCACGACGGCGGCAAGTCGTGGCGCCTCATGAACCGCGGCGGCATGTACAACGAATACATGCCGCCGGAGCGGCGCGAAGACCCGATCACCATGGACATCCACCGCCTCGCGCGCTGCGCCGCGCATCCCGAGATCGTCTGGTGCCAGCATCACAACGGCGTGTTTCGCTCGGAGGATTCTGGTATCAGCTGGCGGGAGATCACGGCGATCAAGCCGTCGAAGTTCGGCTTCACCGTGGCGGCGCATCCGCGCGACAAGAACACCGCCTGGTTCGTGCCGGCGATCAAGGACGAGAAGCGCGTGGCGGTCGACGGCAAGGTTGTGGTTGCACGCACCCGCAACGGCGGCAAGAGCTTCGACGTGCTGCACAAGGGCCTGCCGCAGCGCCACGCCTACGACCTGGTGCTGCGCCACGCGCTGGCGATCGACGACAGCGGCGACCGGCTCGCCTTCGGCTCGACCAGCGGCGGCCTGTGGATATCCGAAGACGGCGGCGAGTCCTGGAACGCGCCCGAAGGCCGGCTGCCGCCGGTCAACGCCGTGCGCTTCGCCGCCTGAGGGCAATTCGCGCCCGGCAACCGAGCCTCGGCGACACTGCACGGCTTCGCGATCCGCGAATAACGCTGATTTAATGAAAATGCGCCGCTCGCCGGCGGCCGCGGCATGGGGATAACGCGGGCCGTCCGCGCCTTATAATGGCCACTGGTCTTGAACCGCGGGCTGCCCCGATGCGATCCTCTCTCGCCCTGGCGCGACACGTCACCGATCGCCTCGGTTACGGTCCGCGTCCCGGCGATCTCGACCGCGTCGCGTCGCTCGGCGTCGACCGCTGGATCGAGGAGCAGCTCAATCCCCGCACCATGGCGTTGCCGGCGGCCTTTGCCGAGCAGGTTGCCAACATCACGACGCCGCGCCTTTCGCCGCTCCAGGTCTTCGCCGAATACGGGCCGCCGTCGGTGCGGCCGCTCGCCGCCGGCAAGCCGACGCCGGACGAGATCCGCGCGCGCAATCAGCGCATGCAATTCGTCGCGCAGGAGGCGGTGCAGCTTCGCCTGTTGCGCGGCATCGCCAGCCCCTGCCAGTTCGAGGAATGCCTCACCGATTTCTGGTTCAATCACTTCAACGTCTTCATCGACAAGGCGCTCGATCATCTGTGGCTCGGCTCCTACGTCGAGGACGCGGTCCGGCCGTACGTGCTCGGCCGCTTCCGCGACCTGCTCGGCGCCACGGCGAAGCATCCGGCGATGCTGTTCTACCTCGACAACTGGCTCAACACCGCGCCGGGCAGCCCGGGCGCCAAGGGGCCGTTCAACGGGATCAACGAGAATTACGCGCGGGAGGTGATGGAGCTGCACACGCTCGGCGTCAATGGCGGCTACACGCAGGCCGACGTGATCGCGCTGGCGCACATTCTCACCGGCTGGACCATCGGTCCGCTGCGCCGGCCGCCGGTGCCATTCGCCGGCTTCCGGCCGGCGCGCGCCGCCGTGCCGCGGATGATGCCGCCGGGCCGCGGCACGTTCGTCTTCGACCCGGATCGTCACGACTTCTCGGACAAAGTCTTTCTCCGCCAGACCGTCCACGGCGACGGCATCGCGGAGGGCGAGCGCGCGCTCGACATGCTGGCGAAGAGTCCGGCGACCGCTCGCCATATCAGCTTCCAGCTCGCGCAGTATTTCCTCGCCGACGATCCGGACAAAGACGTCGTCGACGGCATGGCGCGCACCTTCCTGTCGACCGGCGGCGACATCCGGTCGGCGCTGCGGACGCTGTTCCGCAGCGCCGCGTTCCGCTCGCCCCAGTCCTTCGGCGCCAAATACAAGACGCCCTATCGCTTCGTCGTCTCGGCCGTGCGCGCCGGCAATGTGCCGGTGAAGAATTTTCGTCCGCTGCAGGGCTTCATGGCGCGACTGGGCGAACGGCCCTACGGCTGCCTGACGCCCAACGGCTACGGCAACACCCGGGAAGCCTGGCTCAATCCGGAAGGCATGATGGATCGCGTGTCCTTCGCCGTCGCGTTGGCGCTCGGCCGCTTGCCGCTCGAGGCGGCGCCCGATGATGGCGTGCCCGGAATGATGGCGCCGCCGCGTATGGGCGGAATGGCTGCTGCGGCGCCGGCGCAGCCCGCCGCGCACAGCCCGGCGCTCGACGCATCGGCGTTGGCCGCGACGCTCGGCAACCAGTTCTCGCCCGCCACCAGGGCGGCGATCGACGCCGCGCCGCCGCAGCTCAAGGCCGCGGTCGTGCTCGGCTCGCCCGAATTCATGCGGTGCTAGGAGGTTACGCCATGCTGCGTCGCGATTTCCTGAGACTCTCGTCGGCGGCGGCGGGCCTGTCGGTGGTGCCGATCGGCTCTCATGCCTGGGCCGCGGTCAATCCGCAGGGCGCCGAGCGGCGCTTCGTCGTCGTCCTGCTGCGCGGCGCCGTCGACGGCCTCAACGTCGTCGTGCCGCACGCCGAGACCGCCTATTACGACGCGCGACCGACCATCGCCATTCCGCAGCCCGGCCGTCCGGGCGGCGCGCTGAATCTTGACGGGCGGTTCGGCCTCCATCCGGCGCTTGCGTCGTTGCAGCCGTTCTGGCGCGACCGCAGCCTCGTCTTCATCCATGCCTGTGGCTCACCCGATCCGACGCGCTCGCATTTCGACGCGCAGGACTACATGGAGAGCGGCACGCCGGGCGTGAAATCGACGCCCGAGGGCTGGATGAACCGGCTGCTCGCGCAGCTGCCGGGCAAGCGCGAAAGCACGTCGGCTGTCGCTTTCGGCCCCACCGTGCCGCGCATCCTGTCGGGCCGCCTCAACGTCGCCAACGTGCCGAGCGGCCGCGCCGCGGATCAGCCGATGCCGATCGATCGGCCGATCGTCGACGCTGCGTTCAATCAGCTTTATGGCGGCAGCGATCCGCTCAGCCGCGCCTACCAGGAAGGCATGCGGATGCGCGCCAGGGTGCTCGCCGATCTCGAGGCGGACATGGAGCAGGCCGACAATGGCGCGCCGTCGCCGGTCGGCTTCGCGATGGACACCGGCCACCTGGCGTCGCTGGTCCGCAAGGACCCGGCGGTCGAGCTCGCGTTTTTCGACCTCGGCGGCTGGGACACGCATGTCGCCGAGGGCGCGTCCGACGGTCAGCTTGCCAACCATCTGAAGCCGCTGGCTGACGGGCTCGCCGTCCTCGCCAAGGATCTCGGTCCGGCCTACCGCGACACCGTGATCGTCGTCATGTCCGAATTCGGGCGCACGGTGCACGAGAACGGCAACCGCGGCACTGATCACGGCCATGGCAACGTGCTCTGGGTGATGGGCGGTCCGGTAAACGGCGGCCGGGTCTATGGTGCGTGGCCCGGCCTCGACGTCGGCCGACTCTACCAGAATCGCGATCTCGCCATCACCACCGATTTCCGCAGCGCGCTGAGCCTGATCCTTGCTCGCCACATGCGCCTGTCGCCGCACGCGCTGGCGCAGGTATTTCCCGGCGCGCCGCCGGCGCCCGCTGCCGTCGCCGGCATTGTCTGGAGCTGAGCCGCGCCGCCATGCGCTTGAAGCGCGGCGTGTGGCGCCCTGTTCGAATGCCATCCCGGCCCGGAGTGCTGGTGCGCCCGGTTGCCGCAGCTGCCGATGCCGGACCAGGGCCCAGGCTGCTTCTGTCCGGCATGCCTCAACGCGCAGCTGGCGGAACGCGACCGGCAGGAAGCGGGGCCGCATCGGCACTGGCCGCATCGGCGCGTCGTCTTGGCGCTGACATTGAAACGCGCTATCTAGAGCAAATGCATTTCGGCAAGCACGCGCGTGTTCGCGCTGTCGTGGTCTGTGTCCTCGTGTTTGTCGCCGCTGTGCCGGCGCACAGCGAGAGCGGTGGTACCGATAGCGCTGCCGGCAACGCCGTCCCGCCGCTCGTCCAGCGCATGGTTGGCACCTGGAGCGTGCAGGAGCAAATGTGGCCGGGTCCGGGCGCCGCGGCGATCGCGCTGCCGCCGGCCGTCGCCCGTCGCCGCCTTATCGGCGATGCGTTTCTGCAAGAGGCCATGGAAGCGGCGCCGAATCCGAAAGCGGACCGGTTCACGCGCGTCGCGTACCTCGACTACAACGCCGTCGATCAGCAATACGAGTATTTCTCGTTGGACACGCGCGCACCGCAGATGATGGTCGAAAAGACTTACGCCCTCGACGCGCGCGGTGCCGGAGCCGTTGATGGCCCGGTGACGCTCTACGGTGGCAGCTTCGTGGCGCCGCGGTGGGGCGCCTTCGTCAACGCCGCATTCCGCTACAGACTCGTGGTTGGCAAGGTCGAAAAAGGCCGGCAGGTCGTGGAGCTTTATCTGACGCCGCTCGCCGGAACGCCAGCCAGGGAGTTTCTGGCGTTCCAATACGTCTACACGCGCCAGCGCTGAGGCCGCCCGCCGTGCCTACGGCTTGATCAGCGCCAACATTCCTGTGACGTCGGCTGGCGTCATCGGCTTCGGCGTGTATTCGCGGTCGCAAAGTTGATTCGGGGCGAGCGCCAACCTATTTCTTCATAAGGCATTACGGGAATAGAGCGGCGTCTCCGTCCGTTCCGTAAAGGTAGAGCGATGCAGAGTACAGTAATGATGCGACCGAGGGTGTCATTCGAAAGCCCAAATATTTGGCAGCGGCTCGAGACGTGCGAGATGATCGCGCGGGCCCAGGGCTGGCACCCCAACGACATCATCAACTTCACCGAGGAAGTCCGCGAAGCCTTCTCGTACGAGGAGGCAATGGCGATCATCGCTCGCGAATTCGACATCCTCTGAGGCGTCGCCACCACCGTCTTTCGGTTCGCCACGGCGCCTGACGCCGTATCGGCGGCTGGCTTCCGCCGCCGGTCATGCATGCACGACCCTGGATTGACACCCCTCGGCACGGCTCCTAGCTTGCCCGGGCCATGGTCGATTCGCTCGTCATCTCGGTTGCCCAGCTCGATCCCACCGTGGGCGACATCGCGGGCAATCTCGCGAAGCTGCACCGCGCGCTCGCCGAGGCGCGCGGCCAGGGTGCGGATCTCGTGGTGGCGAGCGAGCTCTATGTCGCGGGCTATCCGCCCGAGGATCTGATCCTGAAGCCGGCCTTCGTCGCCGCCTGCCAGACCGCGGTCGCGAATTTCGCGCGCGAGACGGCGAGCGCGCCGGCGGTGCTGGTCGGCACGCCGTGGCGCCAGGACGGCAAGCTCTACAACGCCGCCGCGCTCTTGGCCGACGGCAAGATCGCCGCGCTCCGCTTCAAGCACGATCTGCCGAATTACGGTGTCTTCGACGAGAAGCGCGTCTTCGCGTCCGGTCCGCCGCCCGGTCCGATCCCGTTCAAGGGCGTGCGCCTCGGCGTCATGGTGTGCGAGGACATGTGGTATCCCGACGTCGCCGAGACGTTGCAGGAGTCCGGCGCGGAAATCCTCATCGTCATCAACGGCTCGCCATTTGAAACCGACAAGCTCGGCGAGCGCGTTTCGCTCGCCGTCACGCGCATCAAGGAAACCGGCCTGCCGCTGCTCTACGTCAATCAGGTCTGCGGCCAGGACGAGTTGGTATTCGACGGCGCGTCGTTCGCGCTCGATGCCGCGTTCAATCTGCGCCTCCAGGCGCCGAGCTGGCGCGAGGCGCAGCCGCTGACGACGTGGCGTCGCGCTGGCAAGGGCTGGACGATCGAGCCGGCCGCGATCGAGAAGCCGGAGGAGGGCGAGGCGGCGGTCTACCACGCGCTGGTGCTGGGCCTGCGCGACTACGTCCGCAAGAACCGCTTCCCCGGCGTCGTCGTGGGATTGTCGGGCGGTGTCGATTCCGCGCTCACCGCCGCCATCGCAGTCGATGCGCTCGGTCCCGACAAGGTTCATTGCGCGATGATGCCGTCGCCGTTCACTTCGGCCGAAAGCCTTGAGGACGCGACCGAGGTCGCGACGCTGCTCGGTTGCGAGCTGCGCTCGATCGAGATCACGCCGGTGATGAAGGCTTACGACAAGACGCTCGCGGACTCGTTCGCGGGCCGCGCGCCCGACACCGCCGAGGAGAACATCCAGGCGCGGGCCCGCGGCATCACGCTGATGGCGCTCAGCAACAAGTTCGGCTGGATGGTGCTGTCGACCGGCAACAAATCGGAGATGTCGGTTGGCTATGCCACGCTCTATGGCGACATGTGCGGCGGATTCTCGGTGTTGAAGGACGTCTACAAGATGACGGTCTATGCGCTGTGCCGCTGGCGCAACGCCAACCGGCCGGACGATTTCCTCGGCCCCGCCGGCCGTGTCATGCCCGAGCGCGTGCTGACCAAGGCGCCGACCGCCGAGCTCAAGGCCAACCAGACCGATCAGGACACGCTGCCGCCCTATGCGACCCTCGACGGCATTCTCGAATGCCTGATCGAGCGCGAGATGACCGTCGCCGACATCGTCAAGCGGGGCTACGCCGAAGACACCGTGCGCAAGGTCTGGGCAATGGTCGACCGCGCCGAGTACAAGCGCCGCCAGGCGCCGCCCGGCGTCAAGATCACGCGCCGCGCCTTCGGCCGTGACCGCCGCTATCCCATCACCAACGCCTTCACCGCCAGCGCCGCCGCCGTCGAATTCGATCCCGGCGAGACCCCGCGCGCGCCCACCCCCGCGCCGTCGAGCTGAATTTAGTTGTGCCCGTCTGCGCATTGCTTTTTGTATCGTCACCCCCGCGAAAGCGGGTCCAGTGCGGACGGCACGTCGCTTGCCCTGGATTCCCGCTTGCGCGGAAATGACGGCTGAAATCGGAGACTCATGACCCCACCTGATACCGCCGCCGCGCCCGGACGCGATTTCATCCGCGACATCGTCGAGGCCGATCTCAAGTCTGGCCGCGTGAAAACCGTGGTGACGCGCTTTCCGCCCGAGCCCAACGGCTATCTCCATATCGGCCACGCCAAGTCGATCTGCCTGAATTTCGGCATTGCCAACGAATACGGCGGCCGCTGCCACCTGCGCTTCGACGATACGAATCCCGCGAAGGAAGAGCAGGAGTTCATCGACGCGATCGAGCGCGATGTACGCTGGTTGGGATTCGATTGGCGTGAGCACCTCTATCACGCCTCGGATTACTTCGAACGGCTCTACGAATGGGCCGAGCACCTGATCCGTGCCGGCAAGGCCTATGTCGACGACACCGCGGCCGACGAGATGGCCAAGATGCGCGGCACGCTGACCGAGGCGGGCAGGGAGAGCCCGTTCCGCAACCGCGCCGTCGACGAGAATCTCGATCTCTTCCGCCGCATGCGCGCCGGCGAGTTTCCCGACGGCGCGCGCGTGCTGCGCGCGAAGATCGACATGGCCAGCGGCAACATCAACCTGCGCGATCCCGTGCTCTACCGCATCCTGCATGCGGAGCATCCACGCACCGGCACCAAATGGTGCATCTATCCGACCTACGACTTCGCCCACGGCCAGTCCGATGCGATCGAGGGCATCACCCATTCGATCTGCACCCTTGAGTTCGAGGATCACCGGCCGCTCTACGACTGGCTGATCGAGAACCTGCCGGTTCCGTCGAAGCCGCATCAGTACGAATTCGCGCGGCTCAATCTCGGCTACACCGTGTTATCGAAGCGGTTCCTGACTCAGCTCGTGCAGGAGAAACGCGTCTCCGGCTGGGACGATCCGCGCATGCCGACGCTCGCTGGCCTCAGGCGGCGCGGCGTGCCGCCGGCGGCGCTGCGCGATTTCGTCGGCCGCATCGGCATCGCCAAGGCCAACTCGACGGTCGATCTCGGTCTGTTCGATTTCGCCGTGCGCGAGGCGCTCAACAAATCGGCGCTGCGCCGCATGGGCGTGCTGCGGCCGCTCAAGGTCGTCATCGAGAACTATCCCGAAGGCAAGAGCGAGCTTCTCGACGCCGTCAACCTTCCCGACGATCCGGCGCGCGGCACGCGCCAGGTGCCCTTCGGCCGCGAGCTCTATGTCGAACGCGACGACTTCATGGAGAATCCTCCGAAGAAGTTCTATCGCCTGTCACCCGGCAAGGAAGTTCGCCTGCGCTACGCCTATTTCATCACCTGTAAGGACGTGGCGAAGGATGCGAGCGGTAACGTGACTGAGTTGCGCTGCACCTACGATCCGGCGACCAAGGGCGGCAATGCGCCCGACGGCCGCAAGGTGCAGGCGACGCTGCACTGGGTCGCGGCGAAGCAATCGGTGGCGGCGGAGGTGCGGCTCTACAATCCGCTGTTCACCCGGCCCGATCCCGATCCCGCCAACCTGCTCGCTGAGATGAATCCCAACTCAGTCGAGATCATCACGGGCGCGCGGCTCGAGCCGGCGCTCGCCGATCCGGGCGATGCGCCGGTGCAGTTCGAGCGCCAGGGCTATTTCGTGCGCGATGCCGACAGCGTGCCCGGCAAGCCTGTCTTCAACCGCACGGTCGGTTTGCGCGACAGCTACGCCAAGGCGTGAGGGCAGAAACGCTGTGCCGCGCCGCCGTCACGGATTCGGCTTGACGAAGCGCAGCTCCATGTTGTCGGCCTCGCCGATCGCCTCGTAGCGCGCGCGGTCGGTCGTGCCTTGGCCGAGCGTCGGCGGTAGGAACCAGACCGGCATGGTTCCGGAATCCTTCGGATTGGCGTTGATCTCGGACGTGCCCGCCAGTTGGAAGCCGGCGCGCTCCGCCTCGGCCACGGCAAAGGCCTGCGGCAGCCGGCCGAGCTTGAACGACTCCCGCGGCGACATATCATGCGGCGCGCGATGCGCCTCGACGCCGAGCACACCGCCGGGTTTCAGCGTCTTGAACGCGCTGCGGAAAAAGCGCATCAGGATCGCGTCGGTCTCCTGGCCATGGACGTTCTCGTACATGAAGTCGTGCAGGTTGCGGAAGGTGAGGATCATGTCGGCAGAGTTCGGCGGACCGAGCGCCATGGATTCGGGCGGAGCGAATGGCGTTTTGTACACGCGGCCATAGATGGCGGGATTGGCGTCGAGCTTCGTCCGGAACCGCGCCGCCATCGGTCCGCTCGGCGGCGTCGCCTCGATGAGCGTGCCGTGATCGTGCAGGAACGGCGCGAGGATTTCGGTGTACCAGCCGCCGCCGGGCAGAACCTCGATCACGGTCATGTCCGGCCGGACGCCGAAGAATCCCAGAGTTTGTAGCGGATGGCGATTACGGTCGCGCGCGACATTGGCGGGCGACCGCTGCGGCCCGGTTATCGTGCGCTCGAGTTCATGCTGGACGCCCGAGGGCGTGGCCGCGAACGTTGCGCCGGGCGCTAGCAGTGCGGCGCAAAGCGGCAGGACGAGGGCGAAGCGACGCAGTTTCACGGAGACCTCCCAGGGTTGAACACAGTCGCATTCGAAACGATCCGGAATTCCACGACGATAACGCCATCCACCGGCCATCGAACCCATATAATACCGCCGGTGAACCAACCACGTTGAGCTGCACGTCCGAATGCTTGAACGCATCGTCAGTCCTGCCGACGCCGCACGGTCCGAGCGCACCGGCTGGCTGCGCCGGCTGTCGCCGACCGCGCGGCTGCTGGTCGGTTGCCGCGCGGTACGCAGCCTGGGGCAGGGCGCATTGGTGGTCGACTTCGCGCTCTATTTGCATGCGCTCGATTGGAGCGCCGTGCAGATCGGTGCGGTCTACATGGGCGGCCTGGTGCTCGGCGCTGGGCTGACGCTGCTCGCCGGCCCATTGAGCGACCGCATCGGCCGTAAGCCGTTCCTGCTCGGCTACGAAAGCGCGCTGGCGGTGGCGGCGCTGATCGCGCTATCGACCGCGAATCCGGCGTGGCTTGCCGTCGCGGCGATGGTCGGCGCCTTCGGCCGTGGCGCCAACGGTGCGGCCGGCCCGTTCGGCCCGGTGGAGCAGGCGTGGCTCGCCGACGGTCTTGCCGACGCCGATTTCGGCGCGGTCTACAGCCTGAACACGGCCTCCGGCTTTGGCGGTATGGCGGCGGGCGCGGTGCTGGCGTCGTTGCCGGCGCTGTGGGCCGACTGGCTGCCGGGCCCGTTGCGCTATCGGCCGCTCTTCCTGCTGGTCTTGCTCGGCTCGCTGGTGACGCTGGCGCTCGTCGGACGCATGACGGAGACGCGCGGCGCGCGCGCGAGCGAGCCGCCGCCGGACGCGACCACGCCGGCCGAGCGGCGGCGCGAGCACGGCATGTTGCTGCGGTTGATGGGCATCAACACGCTCAACGGCCTCGCCATCGGCGTGATCGGTCCGTTCATGGCGCTGTGGTTCCATCTCCGCTTCGGCGCCGGTCCGGCGACGATCGGCCCGGTCATCGCGCTCGCCTTCGTGCTGTCGAGCGTCGCGTCGCTGTGGACCGGCTGGCTCACGCGGCGGCTGGGCACGGCACTGTCGGTCGTGGTGATGCGCTTCGTTGGCCTGGTGCTGCTCGGCCTGCTGCCGTTCGCGCCGAGCTACGGCCTCGCCGCCGCGTGCTACGTGCTGCGCGCCGCCTGCAACCGCAGCACCGCCGGCGCGCGCCAGGTCGTTGGATTGAAGCTGGTCGGTCCGGCGCGCCGCGGCCTGGCGGCGAGCCTGAACTCGATCTCGATGCAGATCCCGCGCGCGCTCGGTCCCGTGATCGGCGGCGCGCTGCTCGACACCGGTCTGCTGACGGCGCCGATGCTGATCGCCGCGGCGCTGCAGGGCGTCTATCTCGCGCTCT
>Ga0307373_10001571_pt1 | contig 42758 bp, 41 predicted proteins | sample OX2MG_FD_202534 | JGI IMG/M metagenome (GOLD analysis project Ga0307373, IMG submission 202534) | Soil microbial communities from Risofladan, Vaasa, Finland - OX-2 | ecosystem: Environmental > Terrestrial > Soil > Coastal area > Acid sulfate soil | place: Finland: Risofladan, Vaasa | collected...
GCCGCTGGACTTCAGTACACCCTGATCCACGTCGGTGCCGCGGACGGGGAACCCCAGGGGAGTTTTGAGCGCGCCCACCACCGGATCGGCCCCGAGGCCCTCGGGGCCCTGGCCGGCTCGCTCTCCGGCCGGCGCTCCGGCGAGCTCGAATTACTCGCCTTCGCCTACCGGGCCGGTCTGCCCGCCGCCGCCAACTGGGTCCTGGACGTGCGCTTCCTGGACAATCCCTACTGGGTCAGCGAACTTCGCGATCTGGATGGCTTCGACCCCCGGGTCAGCGCCTATGTACTCGAGCAGCCGGCCGCCCAGACTCTGCTCCAAGGGCTCGAGGCGCTCCTGCGGGCGGTGCTCCCGCTCTACGCCAGAGGGCCGCTCTGCGTCGCCTTCGGATGCACCGGCGGTCGCCACCGTTCCGTCGCCCTGGCCGAGGAGATGGCCCGCCGCCTGGCCGACCTGGAGGGTCTGGAGGTCACGGTCCGGGCGCGCGATCTGGCTCCGCCCTGAGAGCTCTGGTTCAGGCCGGAGCTGTGACCGCGGAGAGGGGCTGGGCCACGTCTTCGAGCGAGCGGCGTTCGGCGTTGACACCCAGGAAGAGGGCGATCAGGCCCCCCGCGATCATGATCACCGCCCCCAGGTAGTAGCCCAGGCTGAGCGGTCCCCGGTTGGCACCGGTGCCGATCAGGGCGCCGAACAGCAGAGGAGCGGCGACGCCGCCGGCGAGCTGGGAGATGGCGAAGAAGAATGAGATCGCCTGGCCCCTGAGCTCCAGGGGGAAGATCTCACTCACGGTCAGGTAGGCCGAGGAGGCCCCGGCCGAGGCGAGGAAGAAGATCGCGCACCAGAGCCCGGTCTGGGTGAGCGCGGAGAGCACTCCCTGGCTGAAGAGCCAGCCCGAGACGGCGAGCAGGAGGCCCGAGCTGAGGTAGGTGGCGAAGATCATGCGCCGCCGGCCCACGGTGTCGAAGAGGGGGCCGATGACGAGGGGCCCGAGCAGGTTGCCGACCGCGAAGGGGAAGAAGTAGAACCCGATGCGGGCGGGGGGGATCTTATAGAAGCGAGCCAGAACCAGGGCGTAGGTGAAGAAGATGGCGTTGTAAAGGAATGCCTGGGTGACCATCATGGAGAATCCAAGCACCGAGCGCGAGGGATAGCGCTTCAACATGGTCCGGGCAATCTCCATGTAGGAGACTGCCCCCCGGGGGCGGATCTCGAGCGCGCGCTCGGGCGGGACCGGTTCCAGCTTCTTACCGCTCCGCTCCACCCGCTCTTCGATCTCGCCGACGATGCGCTCCGCCTCCGCCTCGCGCCCGTGGGTCATGAGCCAGCGGGGACTCTCCGGAATGGTTCGGCGGAGATAGATGATGATGAGGCCCGCCACCGGCCCGATGAAGAATCCGAGGCGCCAGCCCAAATTGACGGGCAGGAGGTGGGGGTCCAAGAGCAGGATCGAGGCCAATGCGCCCACCATTGCGCCCGCCCAGTAGGTCCCGTTGACGGCGATGTCGACCCGGCCCCGGTAGTGGGAGGGGATGAGTTCGTCGATGGCCGAATTGATGGCGGTGTACTCCCCCCCGATGCCGCTACCGGCGAGAAAGCGAAACACGAGCAGGAAGGCCAGTGAGTTGGCCAGCCCGCCAATGCCGCTCGAGACCAGGTAGAGCCCGAGGCAGACGATGAACATCTTCCTCCGCCCGACCATGTCGGTGATGCGGCCGAAGACCAGCGCTCCCACCACCTCGCCCAGGAGATAGACCGAGCCCAACAGGCCGACGTTGGCGCTGGTCAGGTGCAGCGTGGCCCGGTCCTGCAGCACGGTGCCGACGGCGGCCACGATCTGAATCTCGAGCCCGTCCAGAATCCAGGAGACGCCGAGTCCGGTCACCACGAGCCAGTGAAAACGGCTCCAGGGCAGGCGGTCGAGGCGCGCCGGAACCAGGCTGGAGATCGGGGCTGGTTGTCCTGGGACCGCGACTTGGCTCATGCGCACCTCCACTCGGCGCCGTGGCCCCGGTGGGGGACCGCCACGGGCGCTGGCTTATAGCCTCTTCACGGTAAACGTACTGCCATCAGCATCACGTTTGGTGCTAAGCGGTTAGCGAACCACCAGCACCGAGCACTGCGCCTGGTGCACGATGCGATGAGCCACCCCTCCAAGCAGGAGGTCGGTGAGGTGGGAGCCCCGGTCCCCGACCAGGATCAATCCGGCCTTGAACTCGAGCGCTGAATCGAGCAATTCGTGCGCGGTCGAACCGAGTCCCTGGCCCACCCTGCCCTCCGCCCGCAGCCCGGCGGCGCGCAGGCGTTGCAGCGCCTGCTCGACGATCCGCGCGGCCTCCTCCTCGCTCTCGGGAGTGAGCGCGGGGGGGATCGCGCCCGGACGGGCCAGGGCCGCCCCCGGGCGTTCCACCTCGCGCACGTGGATCACCAGTACCTGCGAGCCATGCCGGCTGGCCAGCTCCACGGCGGCGTCGATGACGTGCTGGGCGCGAGTGGAATCCGCGTCGATCGCGGCCACGATGCGATCGAACATCCCATCACCTCCAATGGCGTTTCCGGGGCGTCGCCGTTGGCCCCGCTCAAATCCAACATATCGCGGCCGGGGCCCGCGCGCGCAGCATTTGATCCGGTCGGGCGCGTCGGCGATCAGTAGGCGACGAGGGTGCGCAGGGCGGCCGCAATGCGCTCCGGGGAGGGCAGAAAGGCGGCCTCCTGAGCCGGATTGAACGGCATCGCGGGTAGGTCGGGGGCGGCCACTCGCGTCACCGGAGCGTCGAGATCGGCGAACGCCTTCTCGGCGATCAGGGCGGCGATCTCGGCCCCAAACCCACCGGTGAGGTTGTCTTCGTACACGATCAGGGCCCGGGAGGTGGACGCCACCGCCTCCAGGATCTGGGCCTCGGGCAGGGGACGCAGGCTGCGCAGGTCGAGGACCTGGATCTCCAGCCCCTCCGCCGCCAGCGACTCCGCGGCTTCCAGGCAGTGGTGCACCATGAGGCCCCAGGCGATGCAGGTCGCGTGCCGCCCGCTGCGGCGCTCGGCCGCCTGGCCGAACTCGACCAGATGCTCGCCGGGCGGGATCTCACCCTTGATCAATCGGTAGGTCTTCTTGTGCTCCAGGAACATCACCGGGTCGGGGTCACGGATGGCCGAGGTGAGCAGGCCCTTGGCGTCGGCCGGGGTGCTCGGGGCGACGACCTTAAGACCCGGCACGTGGGCGTAGAAGGCCTCGATCGACTGCGAGTGATAGAGCCCGCCGTGCACCCCACCGCCGTAGGGGACGCGAATGGTGATGGGACACGAGTAGGCGCCGTATGAGCGATAGCGCATCCGTGTCGCCTCGCTCACGATCTGATCAAACGCGGGATGGATGAAGTCGGCGAACTGGATCTCGGCCACCGGGATCAGACCGTTGAGCGAAGCCCCGATCGCGATCCCCACGATTCCGGCCTCGGCCAACGGGGTGTCGAGCACCCGGTCGGGGCCGAAGCGCTCCTGCAGGCCCTCGGTGGCCAGGAAGACGCCGCCCTTGCGGCCCACGTCCTCGCCGAGCACGAACACCCTCGGATCGCGCTCCATCTCCTCGGCCATCGCCTCGCGGATGCCATCGATCAGGGTGCGCTGGGCCACGCTCATCCCTCCTGGAAGAGGTGGCGGTGGATGTCGGACGGTTCCGGGGAGGGAGCCACCTCGGCGCGTCGCGTCGCCTCCTCAACCTCCTCGTGACAGTCGTCCTTGAGGGTTGAGTCCTGCTCCGGCGTCAGTAGCCCCTGTCGGGTCAGGTATTCCCCGAAGCGCTCGAGGGGGTCCAGAGCGAGCATCGCCTCCAGCTCCTCGGCCGGCCGATATCGGCGCTGGTCGTCGTCGGAGGAGTGGGAGGTGAAGCGGGCAACGCGGGCGGCGATGAGGGTCGGGCCCTGGCCCGAGCGCGCCCTCTCCATGGCCCGGCGCATGGCTGTATAGACCTCCAGCACGTCGCCGCCGTCCACGCTCACCCCGGGCATTCCGTAACCCTTCGCCCGATGCGCCACGTCAGCCACCGCCATCTGCAGGCGACGCGGAACGCTGATCGCGTAGTCGTTGTCCTGAACCAGGCAGATGAATGGGAGACGGTGGATGGAGGCGAAGTTCATCGCCTCATGCCAGTCCCCCTCCGAGGTCCCACCCTCGCCGATGCAGCTGACCGCGACCTCGTCCAGTCCGCGCAGCTGGGCCGCGTAGGCGATTCCACAGGCGTGAAGCTGCTTGGGCCCGACCACGCTCGAGGTGCTGACGATCCGGGCCTCGACGTTGCTGAAGTGGGAGGGCATCTGGCGCCCGCCCGACGACGGGTCGGAGGCGCGAGCGAAGACGGAGAGCATGAAATCAGCCGCGGTGACCCCCAGGGCGAGACAGAAGGCGAGATCTCGGTAGTAGGGGACGAGCCAGTCCACCCCCGGTCTCATCGCCGCCGCGGCTCCCACCTGGGCAGCTTCATGGCCCCGCCCGGAAACCACGAAGGGAGCCTTGCCCTGGCGGTTCAGCAGCCACATCCGGCGATCGACGCTGCGCGCCAGTAGCATCTGGCGGTACATCCAGAGCAGGCGCTCAGAACTCAGCCCAAGCTTGGAGTGGCGGTCGAGCGACCCCGCTGGGCCGGTGCCCTTGGGCTCTTTGGGGGGAGCGCTCATGGGCCAGATTATGGCGCACCTATCGCACCCCGACCGGGCCCTTGCGGCCCCGATACACTGGAGGTGGCGGGTGACGGCGGCGGGTGACGTTGGAGGTCGAGCGATCTCATTTTCGAGCGAGGTCAAGGCCGAACTGGCTCAGTTCACCCCGGCCCGCAGCCACTGCCAGGAGCACGAGCTGGCCGGACTTTTCCACGCCTGCCGCGGGCACCTGGAACAGACCTCCCAGGGACTGTCGGCGCGGCTCGAGCGGTTGCCCAACGGGATTGCCCGCAAGCTGGTGCGACTGGCGCATGCGCGGGGGGGAGTGGAGGTTAGCTTCCTGCGCTCAGCCGGTGCTCACCAGGACTCGTTCCGAGTCGATCTGGTCCTGGACGCGCCCCTGGCAGAGCTGTTCGGTCCGGGCCGGGAGGAGCAGATGCCCGAGCGCGGGTGCGATCAGAAGGCGGTATTGCGCGCCTTCTTCCTGGGCTGCGGCTCGGTCAGTTCCCCCACCGCGGCCTACCACCTGGAACTGAGTCCGCCCAGCCCGGCCTGGAGCCGCGGTCTGAGCCGACTGCTGAAGGAACGGGGGGTGCCGGTCCGCGCCGGCGTGCGCGCGGGCCAGCCCCTGCTCTACTTGAAGGACGGTGACGGCATCGTGCACCTGCTCTCCGTGATCGGCGCCAGCCGGGCCGTGATCGAGTTCGAGAAGACGCGGGTGCTGCGGGAGCTCTCGGGCGCGGTCAACCGCCAGCTCAACTTCGAGACCGCGAACATCGCCAAGACCGTGGCCTCATCGAGTCGGCAGCTGGCCGCCATCGATCAGCTCGAGGCGGCGGGGCGGATGGAGCGGCTCAGCCCGGCGCTGCGCGCTGCCGCCCGGGCTCGAAGGAGCCATCCCGACGCCACTCTGGCCGAGCTCGCGCGGCGTCTGGGGCTGAGCCGGTCGGCCGCCAACCACCGGCTTCGGCGCCTGCTCGAGCTGGCCGCAGAGCCCGGACGACGGAGCCGAACAGCCGCGGTGCCCGGGCCCCTAACATATGGTCCCGATCAATCCGGCCGGAGGCCGGATCGGGCCGTCACAGTGCAGGGAGGCAGGGATGTCGATTAGGGTCGGAATCAACGGTTTCGGCCGGATCGGACGCAATATCTTCCGAGCCGCCAGTGATCGCAATCCGGAGATCGAGGTAGTGGCGGTGAACGATCTTGGTGAGGCGTCCGTCTTCGCCCACCTGCTCAAGCACGACACCGCTCTGGGCACCTTCGGACCCGAGGTGGGCAGCGATGGGGACGTGATCAAGGTCGGCCAGCGAGCGGTTCGATTCCTCTCCGAGCGGGATCCCGCCCGGCTGCCCTGGCGAGATCTGGGCGTGGACATCGTGATCGAGTCCACCGGCCTGTTCACCGATGCCAACAAGGCGCGAGTCCACATTGATGCCGGGGGGGCGCGCAAGGTCATCATCTCGGCTCCCGCCACGAACCAGGACTACACCGTCGTCTTCGGCGTCAACCACCTCGGTTACGATCCCGAGCGTCACAGCGTGGTGTCCAACGGCAGCTGCACCACCAACTGCCTGGTGCCCCTGGTCAAGGTCTTAAACGATTCCTTCGGCGTGGCCCGGGGAATGATGACGACCATCCACGCCTACACCGCCGACCAGCGGCTTCAGGACCTACCCCACCACGACCTGCGCCGTGCTCGGGCCGCGGCGGACAACATCATCCCCACCTCCACCGGCGCCAACCGGGCGGTGGCCGAGGTCCTACCGGACCTGGCCGGACGCTTCGTCGGGATGGCCTTCCGGGTACCACTGCTCGACGTCTCCGTCCTCGATCTGACCGTGGAGCTCGAGCGCGCGGCCAATCCTGACGCCATCAACCAGGCGTTTGAGGCGGCCCAGAGCGGATACCTTAAAGGGGTGCTGAAGGTGTCCAATGAGGCCCTCGTCTCCTCCGATTTCAAGGGCGATTCCCACTCCTCAATCGTTGACAGCGCTCTCACCTTGAGCCTGGGAGAGCGCTCGGCCAAGGTGGTCTCCTGGTACGACAACGAGTGGGGCTTCAGCTGCCGCATGGTGGATCTCGTCGGCCACATGGCGTCGCAGCTGTAGCCCCGGCGCGACGGTTATGAAGGCGTCCATCCGCACTGTGGCGGTGACGGGCAAGCGGGTGCTGGTGCGCGAGGACCTGAACGTGCCCCTGACCCAGGGCCGGCTGGAGGACGACAGCCGGCTGGTGGCCTGCCTGCCCACACTGCGTGACCTCTCGGAGCGGGGAGCGCGCGTCGTCATCGCCTCCCATCTGGGCCGGCCCGCGGGTAAACCCGAGGCTGGGCTCTCCCTGCGTCCTGTAGCCGAACGGCTGAGTCAGCTGTTAGGGCTACCCGTCGGACTGGCTCAGGACTGCGTGGGGCCGGCGGCCGAGGCCGCGGTCGCCGGGCTCGAGCCGGGCCAGCTGGTGCTACTGGAGAATGTGCGCTTCCACCCCGGGGAGGAGGCTGACGAGCCCGAGTTCGCCCGCGCGTTGGCCGATCTGGCTGACGTCTTCGTCAACGATGCCTTCGGTACCTCGCATCGCGCTCACGCCTCCGTCGTGGGCGTGGCGCGCCACCTTCCCGCCTACGCCGGGGATCTGATGCTGGCGGAACTGGAGGCGTTGCATCGGGCCCTGGACCAGCCCCAGCGGCCGTTGGTCGCGATCGTGGGCGGGGCCAAGATCTCGTCCAAGCTCGGCGTGCTGAGCCATCTGCTGCCGTGCGTGGATCGCCTGCTCGTGGTGGGCGCGATGTCCAACACCTTCTTTCTGGCCCGTGGCCTCCAGGTGGGCTCGAGCCTGGTGGAATCAGATCTCGCCCAGGAGGCTCGCGAGGTGAGCGACCAGGCCGGAGACAAGCTGGTGCTGCCGGTGGACGCGATCTGCGCCGAGCACGCCGAGCCGGGGGCGGCGACGCGTGTCCTGGCCGTAGACGCGATTCCGGCCGGATGGAGCATCCTCGATTCGGGTCCCGCCAGCGCCGAGGTCTTCCGCCGCTCTCTGCAGGGCGCCGCCACGGTGGTCTGGAACGGTCCTCCCGGCATGTTCGAGATCGCCGAGTTCCGCTCCGGCACCAGGTTGCTGGCCGAGGCCGTGATCGCCTCTGGGGCCTACTCGCTGGTCGGGGGCGGCGACACCGATGCCGCCGTCAAGCTGCTCGGACTCAGCCCACGCTTCTCCCACGTCAGCACCGGAGGGGGGGCGACGCTTGAATACATGGAGGGGCGCGAGCTGCCTGGAGTAGCCATTCTGCGCGAAGCCGACGCGACCGCGGAGGTGGTGTGAGCCGGGCCCTGCTGGCGGCCAACTGGAAGCTCAATCCGACCAGTGCGGGCGCCGCTCTCGATCTGGTGCGGGGGGTGGAGGCGGCGGCGCGCGAGCGCCAGGACCAGGTCCAGGTGGCGGTCTTCCCGCCCTTCCCCTGGCTACTGGGCGTGTCTGAGCTGCTGGCCGACGGTCCGATCGAGCTTGGTGCGCAGGACTGCTATTGGGAGGCCTCCGGCGCCTTCACCGGCGAGGTATCGGCCGCCATGCTGAAGGATTGGTGCCCCTGGGTCATCGTCGGCCACAGTGAGCGGCGCCGGCTCTTCTTGGAGACCGACGAGATGGTGGCGCGGAAGACCGGCGCCGCCCTGGCCTGCCAGCTCACCACCATCGTTTGCGTGGGCGAATCCGAGTCGGAACTCGCCGCCGGGGAGGCCGAGGCGGTGGTCTCGCGTCAGGTCCGCGCCGCGCTGGCCGAGGTGGCCGCGGACGACTCCCCGCGCCTGCTCTTCGCCTATGAGCCGCTCTGGGCGATCGGGACCGGGCGCAACGCTGAGCCCGAGCACGCGTATCGCATGATGCGACTGGTGCGGAATCACGCGAGCGAGCTGCTCGGGGCCGGGGCCGCGGCGCGCCTGCGCGTCCTCTACGGCGGCAGTGTTAGTCGCGCCACCGTCGGCTCCTACGTGGAGCTTCCCTGGTGCGACGGCTGCCTGGTGGGCAGCGCTAGCCTCAACGCCGGCGAGTTCTCGGCCATGATCGAGATCGTGGCCGAGGTCTACGGAGCCGGTCGAGGCACCTAAGCTGGAGTCAGTTCGTTCGGGCCGGTGCGGTGTCTCCCGGCCGTCCGCTAGAAAACAAGGAGGAATCACGATGCCCTTTGAACTTCCCGCCCTGGCTTACGACTTCTCAGCCCTGGAGCCGCACATCGACGCTCGGACCATGCAGGTGCACCACGATGGACACCACGCCACCTACGTCGCCAATCTGAACGCGGCCATCGACAAGCATCCTGAGCTTGCCTCGCGCAGCGTCGAGCAGTTGCTGGCCGACCTGGCCTCGGTGCCCGACGACATCCGGACCGCGGTGCGCAACAACGGCGGGGGCCATTTCAATCACTCCATCTTCTGGACCGTGATCGGACCCCAGGGTGGGGGGGAGCCGTCGGGCGCCGCCGCCACCGCCATCACCGACGCCTTCTCCGACTACGCCACCTTCAAGGCCCAGCTCAAGGCGGCTGCGCTGGCTCAGTTCGGCAGCGGCTGGGCCTGGGCCTATCTGGCCCAGGGCAAGCTCACCATCAAGGGCTTCGCCAACCAGGACAACCCGATCTCGGAGGGCGGGGTGCCGGTTCTGGGCGTGGACGTTTGGGAGCACGCGTACTACCTCAAGTACCAGAACAAGCGCGCCGACTACCTCGACGCCTGGTTCAACACCATCAACTGGAACGGCGTCAACCAGCGCCTGGCGGGATAGCCCAGGATGTGGCGGGAGGGGGCCCCGGGGGTCGCCTCCCGCTAGACTCGTGAAACCATGAACGCGACGATCAATCACGTCCTGGTGATACTCGAGGTGGCGACGGCGATCCTGCTCACGGTGTCAGTCCTGATCCAGACCCCCAAGGCGACCGGCCTGGGGGGGACCATCGGCGGCGGCGATGGTGGTCTGGGCGGGGGATACAGGACGCGGCGCGGATTGGAGCGCCAGGTCTACTACACGACCTGGGTTCTGACCGGGGCGTTCTTTTTGATCTCGGTCGCCAACATCTGGGCCAACTATCACCTCAAGTAGTCTGCGGGCGATCGGACGCTCCCGCCTCGCTCTAATTCCGCTCCTGGCGCTGCTGCTGCTCAGCGCCTGCGGCCTGCGGCCCCCCGTCATGCCGGGGGTGCCGGGGGCGAAGCCCACGCCCAGTCGGGGGGGCAGCATGATCGAGGCCATGGTGGGCTCGGTGGGCCACCTGAACCCCCTTTTTGAGACCGACGACAACGATCGCGACATCGACAGCCTGGTCTATCAGGGCCTGGTTGGCGTCGACGCCCGGCAGCGCCCGATTCCGGTTCTGGCCAGCTCCTGGGTGGAGTCCGCCGATCAGCTGAGCTACACCTTCACCATCCGATCCGGTGTGCGCTGGGCCGACGGAGTCGCGTTCAGCGCCGATGACGTCATGTTCACCTTCGGGGTGCTGCAGAACCCGGCCTACACCGATCCCTCGGCCCAGTATTGGAAGAACGTCACCGTCACCCGGGTGGCACCCGATCAGGTGCGCTTCACGCTCAAGGCTCCTCTGGCCTCCTTTCCACTCACCCTGCGCCAGGGCATAATCCCTGAGCATCTCTTCTCCTCCGTCCCCGTGACGGCCATGGCGTCGGATCTGCACAGCAACGCGGCCGCCATCGGAACCGGTCCCTTCCGGGTCGCGTCGATCTCCCCCGACCGGCGCACGGTGCGCCTGGTTCGCAATCCCCGGGCACGGCCGGCGCCCTATCTTGACTCCTTCGTCATGAACGGTTACCCGAGCCTGGCCGACGCCGTCAGCGCCGTCTCCCGGGGGGCGGCAGACGCAGTGGGCGCGCTCCAGCCTCCTCAGCTGGCCAGCCTGGCCAAGCGCCCCGATCTCCAGATCTTTGAGCGCCAGAGCTTCAGCTTTGCGGCCATCCTGCTCAATCTGACCCCCGCCAATCAGAACTATTTCACCCCCACGTCGGTCCGCCTGGCGCTGGCCGAGTCGATCGACCGCGGCGCCATCGTCAACAGCGTGCTGGGTGGCCACGCCGACCCTGCCCCGGGGCCCATCCCGCCCAGCAGTTGGGCGTACAACTCCAAGGTGTCGGGAGCCAACCCATTTGATCTGACCCGGGCCCGAGCCGACTTCGCCGCCGCCGGTTGGAGCGTCAACCCGAGCACCGGGCTGCTCCAGAAGGCGGGTCAGGTCTTATCGCTCAGTCTGGTCACGGCCGACGGATATCCATACCTGCAGGTCGCCGACGCCGTGGCCCAGCAGTTGAAGCGGGTCGGCGTGGAGGTCAAGGTCGAGCCGGTGGCGGCCTCAGATCTGGTCAGCGTCTATCTGCAGCCCAAGGACTACCAGCTGGCCCTGGCCGCCTTCGACAACGGTCCCGACCCCGATCAGTACAGCCTGTGGCACTCGGGGGCCCCGGCGGGCAGCGTCAACTTCGCCAGCGCCCTCAATCCTGACCAGGACCTGATCGACAAGGACCTCGAGGACGGGCGGGCATCGCCGTGGAACGACCGTCCCAACCGCGAGGCCGCGTACGTCGACTTTCAGAGCCTGATGAGCGCGTCCGCGCCGGCCGTGTTCCTGTTCGAGCCCCACTACATCTACGTCGTCTCGCGCCGCATCCGGGGGGTGACGATCGACCCCGTGGTGGATCCCTCCGACCGCTTTGCTCACGTCACCTCCTGGTACGTCAGCAGCGCCGGGTGAAATCCTCGGCCGGCCCGGACGGATACGCTATCGGAATGGCATCGGTTGCGCGCGGGACAGAGGGGGTCGGTGGACCTCGGGCTTAGCTCCACTCGGGCCCTCGTCACCGCCTCCAGCACCGGTCTGGGGCGGGCTTGCGCGGCGGCGCTGGCGGCCGAGGGTGCCCGCGTGGTCCTCTGTGCGCGCGATGCGGAGCGCTTGGAGCGAACCGGGCGGGAGCTGGGCGCCGAGGGGGTGATCGCGTCTGATCTGGCCCAGCCGGGGGAGCCTGAACGCGTCGTGGCCTTCTCCGCTGAGCGGCTGGGGGGGCTCGACATCCTGGTCTGCAACGCGGGCGGGCCGCCGCCGGGCACCTTCGAGTCGACCCCGCCCGAGGCCTGGGAGATGGCGCATCAGCTCACGCTGGTCAGCGCCGTGCGCATGATCCGCGCCGCCCTGGGCCTGCTCAAGTCGAGCGGGCGGGGGCGCATCATAAACATCACCTCGATCTCCGTGCGGCAGCCGATCGGGAACCTGATCCTTTCCAACGCCTACCGATCCGCCGTCACCGCCATGGCCAAGAGCCTGAGCTTTGAGGTTGCCGCATCCGGCGTGACGGTCAACAACCTGGCGCCGCAGGGCATTCTCACCCAGCGCCTGCGCCAGCTTCACGGCGAGTCGTTGGAAGGGGTGGGGGAGAACCTGCCCATGCGGCGCTTCGGCACCGTGGAAGAGTTCGGCGCCGCGTGCGCTTTTCTGGCGTCGGTCCAGGCCGCGTACATCACCGGCCAGACCCTGGGCGTTGACGGCGGCGCTCTGCTCGGCATCCACTGAGGTGCCGATCCGACTCGCCCGGCGCATGGACCGGCTCGGAACCGAGGGCGCTTTCGAGGTCTTGGCCCGGGCTCGGGCGCTCGAGGCCGAGGGCCACAGGATCATCCATCTGGAGATCGGAGAGCCCGACTTCCAGACTCCGGACAACATCACCGAGGTCGGGGTAGAGGCCATCCGCTCGGGCTACACCCACTACACCCCCGCCGCCGGACTGCCTGAGGCGCGCGCGGCCGTGGCGCTGGCCGTGGGTGCGCGCGCGGGAATCGAGATCGATCCCGAACACGTCGTGTTGACCCCGGGTTCCAAATTCGTCGCGCTGTTCGCCCTCATGGCTCTGATCGAGCCCGGCGACGAGGTCATAGTCCCCGACCCCGGATACCCCGCCTATGCCAGCCAGGTCAGCTTCCTGGGCGGCCGGCCGGTGGCACTTCATCTGCGCGAGGAGCGGGGCTTCGGCATCGACCTCGAGGAGTTGAGGGCGCTGGTCGGGCCCCGCACCCGCGCCATCGTGATCAACAGCCCGCACAACCCCACCGGGGGCGTGCTCTCGGCCTCCGATCTCGAGGCGATCGCCGATTTGGCCCGGGAGCGGGACCTGATCGTGATCTCGGATGAGATCTACTCCCACCTGATCTACGACCAGGAGCACCGCTCCATCCTCTCCCTGCCCGGCATGGCGGAGCGGACCGTGCTCATGGACGGCCTGTCCAAGACCTACGCCATGTGCGGCTGGCGGCTGGGCTACGCCGTCGCGCCCCCGCTCCTGGCCCAGCAGATCGCCAAGCTCATGATCAACACCGCCTCGTGTGCCGCCACATTCACCCAGATCGCGGCCATCGAGGCTCTGCGCAGTCCCAGCTCAGAGCTGGCCGTGGAGCGCATGGTGGCCGCCTTCAGGCAACGTCGCGACCTCCTGCTCGCGGGCTTGAACCAGATTCCCGGCGTCCGTTGCGGCCGGCCCGCCGGCGCCTTCTATCTGTTTCCCAACATCGAGGGTACGGGCCGCGATGAGCGCCTCCTGGCCGAGGAATTGCTCCTAGCCGGGGTGGCGGTTCTGCCCGGCACCGCCTTCGGTGAGGGCGGTGCCGGATACCTGCGCCTGGCCTACACGCAAGGGGAGGCCGATCTCAGGGAGGCGCTGGAGCGGATCAGCCATCATCTTTCGAGGGGCTGACCAGGGCCCCTCATAAAGAGGCGGCTTGGCGCTGACCGAAGTCCAATCGCAGGGCGTCGTCGAAGCCGCCCTGGCTCCGGCAACCGGTGGTGGGGGGTGCGGTTGGGGCCGAGGCGTGCTGGTCCAGGGTTGCCGCCCGGCCGTGAACCCGGAGGCCGTTCGTCCCCCCTGCTCTGAGGGTGGCGCCGGTGCCTACGAAGCCAAGCTCGGCAGGCTTGGTCTGCCGGCCGAGATGCCGTAGAGGCATGAATCGCGGAGGGTGTCCTCACCAGGCCGCCCATTGCGGTCGCACGCTTTAGGACTGGGGGTGGGACTTACGATCCGGGAGTGGAACAGCGCATCAGCGCGGTGACGTTGGGCGTGGAGGACTTGTCCCGAGCGCGGGCGTTCTACGAGGCGATGGGATGGGCCCAAGGCCAGCAGCCCGACGACGAGGTCGTCTTCTTTCAGGCCGGCGGCATGGTCTTCGCCCTCTGGATAAAACTGGGTGGCCACGGCGCGCCGGGCCTGGAGCTGGCCCATAACGTGCGCTCACCGCACGAGGTGGACCGGCTGCTCAGGGAGGCCGAGCGGGCGGGGGGCAAGATTGTTCGGCCCGGGCACCGGGCCGAGTGGGGCGGCTTCACCGGCGCCTTCGCCGATCCCGACGGATACGTCTGGGAGGTCGCCTACAACCCTGACTGGGCGCTGGAGGAGGACGGGTCGGTGCGTCTTCCATGAGCTCTGCCGACGGGCCGATCAGGCAGCCGGGCCGAACCGACCGGGAGTAGTGAGCGTCGTCTTCAGGGCCGCCGGACGGCGGTGGGGGAGTACTGCCCGCGGCATCCGCCGGTCGGGGACTGTCTAAACCCCTGCCAGGAGGCCGGGCGCGAATCGACTCCGCGTGTTCGGGGCCGCCCGCGCGATGCTCCCGGCCGGCGTTGGTACACTTTGACCCTCCCTCCTTAAGCGGGTGGGTGAGCAGCAGAGACGAGACCAGGAGAGATGAGCGAGAGTCACCCTTCCGCCGCGCAGGTGCGCGCTCTGGCGGAACGATACGACCTGATTCCGGTGTATCGTGACCTGCCCGGCGATCTTTTGACCCCGGTCCGAGCGCACGCGCTGCTCTGCCCGCCCGGAGATCCCGGCTTTCTGCTCGAGAGCGTGATCGGGGGAGAGCGCCTGGGTCGCTATTCGTTTTTAAGCCACCAGGCCCAGAGCCTGGATCTGGGCCCGGGCGATCCGCTCGCCGCACTGCGCGAGCTGGCGGCCGAGGAACTCGCGCCCACCCCCGGCCTACCCCGCTTTCTGGGGGGGGCGGTGGGCTATCTGGGGTATGAGAGCTCGGGTCACTTTGAGCGCCTGCCGCGACCGCTGGGGGCCGGTCCCGGGATGCCGGAGTCGGCATTTCTGCGCGCCGAGAGCCTGGCCGTCTTCGATCACGTGACCCAGCGCCTGCGCCTGATCACCGTCCACCGCCCGCGGAGGGAGGCTCTGTCCGTCGCGGTCGACCGTCTGGACCAGATGCAGGCCCGGCTCGACGCCGAGCTGGTATTACCGCCTCCTCGTCCCGGGGTGGCGCACCAGGGCTGGACCAGCAACGTCACGCAGGAGGGCTTTGTGGCCATGGTGGGGGCGGCCAAGGAGCACATCCTGGCCGGGGACGCGTTTCAGATCGTGCTCTCGCAGCGCTTTTCCAAGCCCCTTGAGGCGCGGCCGCTCGACGTCTATCGAGCGTTGCGCGGGATCAATCCCTCGCCCTACATGTACCACCTGAGCCTGGGCGGGGAGCGCCACCTGGTGGGGACCTCGCCTGAGCTCCTGGTCCAGGTCGAGGACGGGCGGGTGCAGGTGCGACCCCTCGCCGGCACCCGCCGCCGCGGGGCTGACGACGAGGAGGACCAGCGCCTCGAGCGCGAGCTCCTAGAGGACCAGAAGGAGCGCGCCGAGCACGTCATGCTGGTCGATCTGGGACGCAACGACGTGGGCCGGGTGTGCCGCCCGGGATCGGTGCAGGTCGACCGCCTGATGGAGGTTGAGCGCTACTCCCACGTGATGCACATCTCGTCTTCGGTCAGCGGCCGCCTCGCCCCCGGCCGCGACAGCCTGGACGCGCTTCGGGCCGCCTTCCCCGCGGGCACGGTGTCGGGCGCGCCCAAGATCCGCGCCATGGAGATCATCGCCGAGCTCGAGCCAGAGCTCCGGGGCGCCTACGCCGGCGCCCTGGGCTACGTCGGGTTCGGCGGCAACATCGACATGGCCATCACGCTGCGCACCATCGTCATCGCCGACGGGCGGGTCTACGTCCAGTCCGGAGCGGGGGTGGTGGCCGACTCTGAGCCCGAACGTGAGTACCAGGAGACGCTGGAGAAGGCGGGAGCGATGTTTGCCGCCATGGAACGCGCCGAGGCGATGCCGTGAGGCGGCGGGTGGCGGTGATCGACAACTACGACTCCTTCACCTACAACCTGGTCCAGTACCTGGCCGAGCTCGGCGCGGAGCCGACCGTCTACCGCAACGATGAGGCAGGGATCGAGGAGCTGGGCGGTTTTGAGGCGCTGGTGGTGTCGCCCGGACCCGGTGGACCCGACGACGCCGGCATCTGTCTGCGCGCGGTCGAGGAGCTGACCGGCCGGATCCCGGTGCTCGGCGTCTGCCTGGGCCATCAGGTGCTAGGCCAAGCCTTCGGCGGCCGGGTGCTGCGCCATCAGCCGGTGCACGGCAAAACCGACCTCATCGAACACGACGGCGGGCCACCCTTTCAGGGTCTGCCCAACCCTTTCAGCGCCACCCGCTACCATTCCCTGGTGGTGGAGAGGGTCTCGGTACCGGCCCTCCTCGAGGTATCGGCGTGGACCGCCGACGGCATCGTGATGGGTCTGAGGCACCGCCAGCACCCGACCTACGGGGTGCAGTTCCACCCCGAGTCGATCCTCACCCCGGAGGGCCGCCGCCTGCTGGCCAACTTCCTGGAGAGCGAGGCTTGATCGAGTACCTGCAGAAGCTCAGCCGAGGCCACGACCTGAGCGAGGCGGAGGCGGCGGAGGCCATGGGCGTGATCATGCGCGACGAGGCCACGCCGGTCCAGATCGCGGGCTTCATCATGGCCCTGCGGGTCAAGGGGGAGACGGCGTCCGAGTTGGCGGGCATGGCGCGAACTGCGCGCGAGCTGGCCACCCCGATCAGCATCGCCGCACCCGAGAGCGCCATCGACACCTGCGGTACGGGCGGGGATGGCGCCCGAACCTTCAACATCTCAACCCTGGCTGCCATCGTCGCCGCCTCGTGCGGCGCGGTGGTGGCCAAGCACGGCAATCGCGCGGCCTCCTCGGCTTCGGGCAGCGCCGACGTCCTGGAGGCGCTCGGGCTGCCCATCGACCTCGCGCCTCAGCGCACCGCGCAGATCATCGACGAGGTTGGAATCGGGTTCCTGTTCGCTCCCCTCTACCACCCTTCCTTTCGCTTCGCCGGAGTACCCCGGCGCGAGCTCGGAGTGCGTACGGTGTTCAACCTTTTGGGGCCGCTCTGCAACCCGGCCCGGGTGGGCCGCCAGACTCTGGGCGTGGCGGATCCGGAGCTGGTGCCGCTGATGGCGGACGCGCTTGAGCGCCTGGGGCTGAGTCGGGCCCTGGTCTTCTCCTCCCCCGGCCTGGACGAGCTCAGCCTGAGCGGGGAGTCGCGGGTGGTGGAGCTCGGTGGGGGAACGCGGCGTGAATACGGCCTCCGCGCCACCGACCTCGGCCTCGAGCCGGTGGGGGCCGAGGCGCTGAGCGGTGGGACGCCGGTCGACAACGCTCGCATCGCCGAGCGGGTGCTGGCGGGCGAGATGGGTCCGCGCCGGGACGTGGTCTGCCTCAACGCCGCCGCCGCCCTCATCGCGGCCGGAGTGGCGAGCGACTTCAGCGTCGGTCTGGGTCTGGCGCGCGAGGCTCTAGATCGCGGTGCCGCCGCCGAACGCCTCGCGGCCTGGCGCCTGGCGGCGGCATCCCAGGGGGCCTCGTGAGGACTGCGCCCGGGCTCCTGCGCCGTCTTTACGCTGAGTCTTTGGCCGAGCTTCAGGCGCGGCGCGCGCGGGTGCCCGCCAGCGTGCTCGAGGCCCGGGTCCGGGAGCGCCCGTCGACGCTGGATCTGGCTCCGGCCCTGCGCGGAGTGGAGCTCAAGGTGGTGGCGGAGATGAAGCGCCGCACGCCCAGCATGGGCCTTTTGGCGGCCGACTACCGGCCAGCCGAACTCGCCGCCGCCTACGCCGAGGCCGGGGCGGCTGCGATCTCGGTCCTGTGCCAGGAACAGAGCTTTGGGGGCAGCCCGGACGATCTGGTTCTGGCCCGATCGGCCGCCCCCGGGGTGCCCATACTGCGCAAGGATTTCGTGCTCGACGAATACCAGATCCTGGAGGCTCGCGGACTCGGCGCCGACGCGGTGCTGCTCATCTGCGCCGGCCTTGAGCCCTCCCGCCTGGGCGAGCTCTTGAGGTATGCCTGGGGCCTGGATCTGGAGGCGCTGGTTGAGGTTCACGACGCCGCCGAGGCCACGCTCGCGCTCGAGCTGGGAGCCCGCGTGGTGGGTGTCAACCACCGCGATCTGGATACCTTTGAGGTCGACGTCAGCCTGAGCGAGGAGCTCCGTCCGCTCTTTCCGCCCGAGGTCGTCTTCGTGGCCGAGAGCGGCATCCAGGGCCGCGCCGTCGCCGAGCGCATGCGGCGCGCGGGGGCCGATGCGGTGCTGGTCGGAGAGGCTCTGATGCGCTCCGCCGACCCCGGGTCGGTGATCCGGGAGTTGAGCTGTTGACGCGGATCAAGATCTGTGGCGTGACCAGGCCCCAAGACGCCAGCGCGGCCGCGGCGGCGGGCGCCGACCTGATCGGAATCCACCTCTGCCCGAGCCGGCGCCAGGTGGGATTGGAGCAGGCGCTCGAGATCGTCGCGGCCCTGGACCCCGGGGATCGCCCCGAACTGGTCGGGGTCTTCATCGACCCCAGCCCGAGGGAGGTGGAGGATGCCTGCGCGGCCCTGCCCCTGGACTGGATCCAGCTCCACGGGAACGAGACCGCGGGCCAGCCCTATCCGCGGCCGGTGATCAAGGCGATCAAGGTTCGGGACGGCGTGGTGGGTGACGAGCGGGGCTGGCCCGACCCTCTGCTGCTCGACGCCTGGACCCAGGACTCTCGCGGCGGGAGCGGGCAGACTTGGGACTGGGATCTGGCCCGCCCCCTCCTGGGCCGGCGCCAGGTGTACCTGGCTGGGGGCCTTAAGCCCGCGACCGTGGCCGCGCTGGTCACCAGGCTCCGCCCCTACGGGGTGGACGTCTCGAGCGGGGTGGAAAGGGATCCGGGACGCAAGGACCCGGACCTCATCGCCGCCTTCGTGCAGGCGGTGAGAGGGGTCGAGAGTGATTCCTGAAGATCGCTCCCGATACGGCGTCTACGGCGGCCGCTACGTGCCCGAGACCCTGATGGCGGCGCTTCTCGAGCTCGAGCTGGCCTGGGCCGAGGCCCGCTCGGACCCCGGCTTTGCCGCCGAGTTGGCGAGGGAGCAGCGCGACTTCGTGGGCCGGCCCACGCCCCTCTACCTGGCCACCAACCTCAGCCGCGAATTCGGTGGGGCCCAGATCCGGCTCAAGCGCGAGGATCTCTGTCACACCGGCGCGCACAAGCTCAACAACGCCCTCGGTCAGGGCCTGCTCGCCCGGCGCATGGGCAAGCGGCGCATCATCGCCGAGACCGGGGCCGGCCAGCACGGTGTGGCGGCGGCCACGGTGGCGGCGCGCTTCGGCCTGGATTGCCTGGTCTACATGGGCGAGGAGGACATGCGGCGGCAGTCGCTCAATGTGCGCCGGATGCGCCTGCTGGGGGCCGAGGTGCGAGCGGTCAGCAGCGGCAGCGCGACGCTCAAGGACGCCACCTCGGAGGCGATCAGGGACTGGGTGACCAACGTCCAAGCCACCCACTACATAATCGGGTCGGCGGTTGGCCCACATCCCTATCCAGCGCTGGTGCGTGACCTCCAGAGCGTGATCGGGACCGAGGCTCGAGCCCAGTACCTGGACGCGGTGGGCAGGCTCCCGGACGTGGTCGTGGCCTGCGTGGGCGGAGGCTCGAACGCGATCGGGATCTTCAGCGCCTTCATCGCCGATCCCGGCGTGCGACTGGTCGGGGTCGAGGCGGCCGGACGGGGACTGGGTACCGGCGCCCACGCCGCCTCACTGGTGGCCGGGCGCCCGGGTGTTCTGCACGGGTCCTACTCCTACCTGCTCCAGGACGCCGCCGGTCAGGTGGTGCCGACCCACTCGGTCTCGGCCGGACTGGACTATCCGGGGGTCGGCCCTGAACATTCGTTTCTGCGCGATTCGGAGCGAGCCGAGTACGTCAGCTGCGGCGACGCCGACGCCGTGGCGGCGTTCAAGCTCTGCACCCGTTCCGAGGGCATCATGCCCGCGCTCGAGTCCTCGCACGCCCTGCATCAGGCCGGGATCGAGGCTCGGGCGCTGGGCCCCGGGGCTGAGGTTCTGGTCTGCCTGTCGGGGCGTGGGGACAAGGACATGGACTCAGTGGACGAGTTCGATGCCGGTTAGTTCGGTCCTGGAGGCGGCCCTGCGCGGAGGCCAGGACCTCAAGGTCATCGCCTACGTGATGGCCGGCCATCCGAGCCGGCAGGAATCGATCGAGCTCGGCCGCGCTCTGGTTCGGGCCGGAGCGGCCGCGATCGAAGTCGGCGTCCCCTTCTCGGATCCCCTGGCCGACGGCCCGGTGATCCAGCGCGCCGGCCAGCAGGCGCTGGCGGGCGGGACCACGCTGATCGACGCCATCGCCGTGGCCGAGGAGATCGCGCTCGAGGGCGCGCCGGTCGTGATCATGACCTACGTGAACCCGGTCCTGACCCTGGGGCCCCGGGTGTTCGTCGATCGCCTGGTGGCGGCCGGCGTGGCCGGAGTCATCGTCCCCGACCTACCGCTGGAGGAGGCGGACCTGCTCGCGCCCGCTCTGGCCGACGCCGGCGTGGACCTGGTCCAGCTCGTGGCCCCGACCAGTCCGGCCGAGCGCGTGGCCAGAATCGTGGCCGCCACGCGCGGGTTCGTCTATTGCGTCACCCTTACGGGCGTGACCGGAGGAAGAAGCCAACTGGCCGAGGGGCTGGACGAGCTGTTGGATCGGGTTCGAGCGCAGAGCCCGCGTCCGGTCGCGGCCGGCTTTGGCATCTCCCGGCCCGAGCACGTCCGGCATCTGCGCGGGCGCGTCGACGCGGTCGTTGTCGCCTCGGCCGTGATCGATCTGGTCGGTCGAGGCGATCCGCCCGGACTGATTCGGGACATGGTTGCCGCCGGCCGCAGCTGATGCGACTTTTGAACAGGAGCTACAAACCGAGTTGATCATCGTCATGTCACACAACGCCAGCGACTCCCAGCTCAGCGCCGTGGTGCACCGCATCGAGGAGATCGGGCTCAAGGCGGAGATAACCCGAGGCGAGGACCGTGCCGTGGTGGCGGTGATCGGCGGCAACGCCTACGCCTATCGCGAGGCCTTCTCCCACCTGGCCGCCATCCACGAGATCGTGCCCATCTCCAAGCCCTACAAGCTCGCCTCGCGGGAGTTCAAGGCCCAGGACACGGTGATCGACGTCAACGGGGTCATGCTTGGGTCATCCGCGGTCGTGGTCATGGCCGGACCCTGCTCGGTGGAGAGCGAGCAGATGCTGGTCGACATCGCGCGCCACGTGAAGTCCAGGGGCGCCCAGATGCTGCGCGGGGGCGCGTTCAAGCCCCGGACCTCGCCCTACAGCTTTCAGGGCCTGGGCGAGGATGGCCTGCGCATGCTGGCCAGCGCGCGCCAGGATACCGGTTTGGCGGTGGTGACCGAGGTGGTCACGCCCGGCGACGTCGAGCTGGTGGCGCGTTACGCCGACATGCTCCAGCTCGGGACCCGGAACATGCAGAACTACGCCCTGCTGCTCGAGGCTGGGCGCTCGGGCAAGCCCATCCTGCTCAAGCGCGGCATGTCGAGCACGGTTGAGGAGTGGCTGCTCGCGGCCGAGTACGTGATGAGCACGGGCAATCGCAACGTGGCCCTGTGCGAGCGCGGCATCCGCACCTTCGAGGCCTCCACCCGATTCACCCTGGACCTGAACTCGGTTGCGCTGGCGCGCGAGCTCTCCCACCTTCCTGTGGTGGTCGATCCCTCGCAGGGCACCGGGCGCTGGTCACTGGTCCGGCCGATGGCGCTGGCCTCGGTCGCGGCCGGCGCTCAGGGCCTGATCGTCGAGGTCCATCCCAGCCCCGCCGAGGCGCTCTCGGACGGCGCCCAGTCGCTTGATTTCAGCAGCTTTGATCGCATGATGGACGACCTCGGACGGCTCACCCAGGCCGGGCTCACCGCCGTCTCCTGATCGAGGAGCGCGGCCCCAGGGCTTGGGCGGCCGCCGGGCCGCTCAGGCCAGGCCGATGCGGGCGTGGATCCGGCGCAGCCAGGGCGGGGACCACCACGCCCAGTCTCCGAGCAGGCGCATCACGCTCGGGACCACGATCAGGCGAACCACGGTGGCGTCTATGGCGACGGCGGCTGCCAGGCCCAGCCCGATCGACTTGATCACCACCACCTGGGCCAGGCCGAAGGCGAAGAAGACGGTGATCATGATCGCCGCCGCGCCTGAGATGAGCCGACCCGATCGCTCCAGCCCGACGGCGATCGATCCGGCGGCGTCGTGGCTCCTCCCATATTCCTCCTGGATCCTGCTCACGAGGAGGACCTCGTAATCCATCGACATCCCGAACACGATGCTGAACAGGAGAACCGGCACCGTGGGGTCGATGGACTGGGGCGTGAAGTTGAGGAGCGAGGCCAGATGTCCGTCCTGGAAGACAAAGACCAGGGCCCCGAATGAGGCCGAGATCGAGATCAGATTCAGCACCACCGCCTTGAGCGGCAGCACGACCGATCCGGTCAGCAGGAACAGGACCAGATAGGTGACTAAGACCACGAAGAGCACGGCGGACGGGGTGCGGGAGAGGATGAAGTCGATCACGTCGACGTCGCTGGCCGTGCTACCGGTGACCAGGACCTGACCCCCGTGCAGGCCGGGAGCGCTGCGAATCCGGTCCAGGAGGGCGCGCGCAGCGTCCGACGTGGGGGGATAAGAGCTCAGGAGCTGGATCTCCATCAGGTGGGTCCCGGTGCTGCTCAGGAGCACCGACTGGACCTGGGCGGGGCGCGCCGCGGGCGGGGAGGAGTAGAGCTGCTGGTAGTCGGCCAGGCTCAGGTTGGGAGCGATCGAAAGTGGGCCGCTCACCCCCTCCACCCCGGGGAGCCGCGATAGATCCCGGGTCAGTCGATATTCGTCGGCCAGATGGGCGGAGCTCAGCGGGTCGCCCTGTGGGTAGTAGAAGACGACCTGGAAACTGGTCTGATTCTGGCCTGGAAACCGGGTCAGCTGGTCATAGGCGCGCCGGGCGGGAACCTGCTGCGGGAGCTGATCGGCATTGCCCCCGGCCATGCGCAGGTGGAGGAATGGCGCCCCGGTGAGCAGGAGCAGGGCCAGGGCGGGGGCGGCCACCAGCGCCGGCCGCCGCATCACCCATCGCGCCCAGGAGTTCCAGAGCCCGCCACCCTCGGCTCGGGGCCGCCCGATGGGAAGCTGCAGCCAGCCCACCCGCGGCCCCAGAACGCAGAGCAGGGCGGGCAGGAAGGTGAGTCCGTAGAAGACGGCGATGCCCACCACCAGGGCTCCCGCCACTCCCATCGAGGCCAGGAAGGTGCCCTGGTAGAAGAGCATGGCGGACAGGCCGATGGCGACGGTCACCCCGCTGAAGGCGATGGCGCGCCCGGCCGTGGACAGGGTGGTGGCGATTGCGTCCTCCACGCTCTCCCCGCGTCCGATCTCGTCTCGGAACCGGCTGACCACGAAGAGCGAATAGTCGATGGCGACGGCCAATCCGATCAGGGTCACGATGTTGAGCGCGTACTGAGAGACGTCGGTGTAGCGGGCGAGCACCAGCGCGGCCGCAGAGCCCCCGGCGATGGCGAGAACTCCAACCGCCAGGGGGAGGGAGGCCGCGATCACGGTGGCGAAGATCAAGAGCAGCATGAGCAGGGTCAGGGGGAGGCTGATGAATTCAGCTCGATGGAGGTCGGACTCGAGCGTCGAGTTGAACGCGAGCTCGATCGGGACCTGGCCCGTGGCCTGGATCGATAGCACCGGTGAATGGACCAGCCCGCGGATCTGCGGGTAGTAGCGTTGGGAGACGGTGCTGGAATCGCGGAGCTGGACCAGGACCAGGGCCGATCTGCCGTCCCCGGAGACCAGCGTTGAGCGCTGGGCGGGGGGTGCTGAGTAGGGGGTCACGACGCCGCTCACGTGGGGGTCCCGGGCCAGGGGTGCGACAGCGCTGTCCAGGGCCTGCTCAAAACGCGGGTCGCTCACCTTGAGTCCGTCCCCGCCCAGGATGAGAATGAAGCTGCTCCCCCGGCTGGCCGCCGACGACTTCAACTCCTGTTTCAAAAGGAGCGAGGCGCGTCCGGACTCAAGGCCAGAGGTTATCGGGCCGCCGCTGGTCAACTGACCGCCGTGGCGGGCGCCGGCAGCGGAGAGCACGAGCAGGATCAGGGAGAGCGCGAGCAGAAGCCACCGCCGCCGGTAGACCACGCGGCCCCAGGCGGCAAGAGGGCCCTCGCGCGTCGTCGCCGGCCCGGGGCGCCGCGCGGGGTCAGGCAGGGACTGTTCTCCCGCCGCCCAAGGCGGACCGCCGGCCTGGTTTCATCGAGGTTGAACTCTAGCCGCTGGCGCCTTTGAACATTGCCCCCGGACCCGGCGGTGAGCCGGTCGGGGAGGGGAGAGGGCCGGCGGTGCCGGAGGCCCAGATCGGCGAACATAGGGACCTGTGATCGTGGGTGTCGCCGGGCTGGGTCTGATGGGAGGGTCGTTCGCCCTCGCCCTGCGCGCTGCGCGCCCGGATCTGGAGCTGATCGGAGAGGACCCTGATCCAGCGGCGATGACCCAGGCGGTGGCGGCGGGAGCGGTCAAGCCGGGTGACATCCTAAAGACCGACGTCCTCTTCCTGGCCGTGCCCATACCTGCGCTGCCCGCGCTCTTTCATCGCCTGCGCGGGTATGAGGGGGTGGTCACCGACATGGCCTCGACCAAGGTCAACGTCATGTCCTGGGCGGCGCAGGGCGGGGTGAGGTTGATCGGGGGTCATCCCATGTGCGGCCGGGAGCGATCTGGCTTCGCCGCCGCCGACGGATCCATTTTCCAGGGCGCGCCCTGGGTCCTGACCCAGGAGCAGGCGTTGGTGCTGGAGCTGGTGCGGGCGGTGGGGGCGCGTCCTTTGATCATGGACGCCGAGCGCCATGATCGCCTCGCGGCCGGGGCCAGCCATCTCGCCTACCTGGTCTCGGTGGCGTACGTGCTCTCGCTGGCCGAGGGGTCCGACTGGCCCGGCATCGCCGAGCTGGCGGGGAGCGGGTTCCGCGACGTGAGCCGGCTCGCAGCCGGAGATCCAGAGCTCTATGCGGCCATCGTGACCAGCAACCGGCAGCCCGTGCTGGAGGCTTTGAGTGGGCTCGAATCGGCCCTCCAGCGTCTCCGCGGGCGGCTTGTCGACAATGGCGACGGCCTGGTTCAGGACCTGCGGGCGGCCAAGCGCGCCCGCGACGGTTGGGCGGATGCTGGCCCGGGTTAGGCCGCCCCGCCGACTCCGCGGATCGCCGCGCCTGCCGGGGGACAAATCGATCTCGCATCGTGCGCTGATCCTGGGCGCCGTGGCCGACGGCGAGAGCGTGATCGAGGGCTTGGCTTCGGGCCAGGACGTGCTCAGCACCGCCCGCTGCCTTCAGGCCCTCGGGGTTCAGATCAAGGACGGCCGGGTCGCTGGGGTGGGACTGGGAGGACTGCATCCAGCATCTGGCGCGCTCGATTGCGGTAACTCGGGCACCAGCATGAGGCTGCTCGCCGGTCTGCTCGCCGGTCAGAGCTTTGTCAGCGAGCTGGTCGGCGACGCCTCACTTTCGCGCCGACCCATGGCCCGCGTCGTCGACCCCCTGCTCGAGATGGGCGCCGTGGCCTCCCACCCACCCCTGCGGGTCGGAGGGGGAGGGGGCTTGAGGGGGGGCGAGCACCGGCTGGCGGTGGCCTCGGCTCAGGTCAAGTCGGCCCTTCTTCTGGCCGGGCTCTATGCTCACGGCGACACCGTGGTGATCGAACCGGCGCCGACTCGCGATCACACCGAGCTCATGCTGAGGGCGATGGGGGTCGAACTCGAGATCGGGCCAGGACGGGTGCGCATGACCCCTCCCTCAAGCCTCCACCCGCTCCGGATCCAGATTCCAGGAGATCTGTCGGCGGCTGCCTTCTGGCTTGTCGCGGCCGGCATCCATCCTCAAAGCGAGATCGATCTCCTCGGCGTCGGGGTCAACCCCACCCGCTCCCGGCTGCTCGATGTCCTGGCCGCCCTGGGGGCGGATCTGGGGCGCGAAAATATGCGCCAGGTGGGGTCGGAGGCGGTGGCCGATCTCCGTCCGCGCGGCCGGCTGGCGGCTCCGGGCCTGCAGTTGGGGGCGGACGAGGTGGCGGCGCTGATCGACGAGATGCCCATTCTCGCGGTGGCGGCAACCTGCCTTCCAGGGGGCTCCAGAATCAGTGGCGCGGGCGAGCTGCGGAACAAGGAGTCGGACCGTCTCCGGGCCATGAGCCTGGGGCTGGGGGCGATGGGCGCAGCCATCGAGGAGACCCCGGATGGGTGGGTGATCGAGGGGGGCAGTGGGCTCCACGGGGCCCGGGTGGACGCCATGGGGGATCACCGGGTGGCGATGGCGTTGGCCATCGCCGCTCTGGTCGCCGAGGGTGAGACGGAGATCGATGGAGCCGAGTGCGTCGACATCTCCTACCCCGGCTTCTGGGAGGAGCTGGACCGGCTGTGCTCGTAGTTCGGTTCCAGGTCGAGCCGGCGCCGACGGTGCTGGAGCTGCACGAGCTCGAGGTCACCCTGCCGCGCTCGGACTTCGACGCCGAGGTGGCTGCGGCCGAGCTCTGGGGCCGGAATCGGGCGCGGGCGGCTGGGCTTGCGCCCCCGCGCGTGCGTCGTGTCAACTCCGTCCTCGACGTCGCCGCTGCCGTCAGCCTGGCCAGCGGGATCCCGATCGGGGTCCTCGATCTGGACAAGGTCGTGGGTGCGATCGAGGTCCGTCTGGGCCGCAAGGGCGAGAGCTACGCCGCCGGGGCGGGCCGGAAGCTGGCGGTGGCGGGAGAGGTGGTGGTCGCCGACGGGGTGGCGGTTTGCTCGAGCGCCAAGGGGGATGGGTTGCGCACCGCCGTGCACCTTGATACCACCCGGGCGGCCTGGGTCTTCTATCACGAGCCCGCGCCCAGCCTGCTCAGCCGTACGGCCGAACTCCTGGCGCTGCACGGACGCGGTCTGATGCGCCTGGCGGAGGTGGCCACCTGAGCCGCGCCGGAGCCGAACGAGTACTCTGCGTGCCCACCCGGATCGTCTTTCCCACCGGGTCCTGGCACGGGTTCATCTCCAGCGGGCTGGGGGGCTACGAGGAGATGATCCGAGGCCACGCCGAGTTCATGCCCCGCGCCCAGGTCGAGGATGACTTGGCCTATCAGCAGATCATCCCCTTCCTGGTCTTTCGCCACCGGGATCGCTACTTCCTCACCCGCCGCCTGCGGGCTTCCAGCGAGCGTCGGCTGCGTCAGCAGTACTCGCTCGGCCTGGGCGGCCACGTCAACTCCGACGACGCCCTGGGGGGGGACGCGCTGGAGCGTGGTATTGAGCGCGAGTGGTCAGAGGAGGTGATCTATAAGGGCGGTTTGAGCCGGCGTCTGATCGGACTCATCAACGACGATTCATCCCCCGTCTCTCGCGTCCACCTGGGCCTGGTCTACCTGGTCGAGGCCGACAGCGATGAGATTCAGATCCGGGAGACGCAAAAGCTCTCGGGGGAGCTCTTGAGCCTGAGCGAGATGCGCATCTTCTACCTGGCCATGGAGTCCTGGTCGCAGATCGTGTACGACCAGCTCCTGAGCCGGGCGTGGTGAGGGGGGGCCGGCTCAGGCGGGCGGCGGGAACCCCATCTTCTGGTACATCTGCGACAGGGTGGGTGCCGACGCCTCCCGGGCCTTGAGCGCACCCTGGGCGAGCATCCGATCGAGCTCGGCGGGATCTTCGCGGATTCTCCGGAAACGCTCCTGGATGGGGCCCAAAAGGGCGATTACGGACTCTGCCACCGCGTCCTTGAAGCTGCCGTAGCCAGACCCTCGATAGCGTTCCTCGATGGCGTCGGGGGATTCGCCGCTCGCCACCGACATGATCTCGATCAGGTTCTCGATCCCGGCTTTGCCCGCGCCCCGCGCGACCTCGCGTCCGGTGTCGGTAACGGCCGCGCGGATCTTGCGCCGGACGACGTCGGGGGGATCGACTAGGAGCAGGCGCCCCATCTCCGAGGAGGTCGAGGTGGACATCTTGTGGACCGGGTCCTGAAGATCCATGATGCGCGACCCCGAGGTGGGGAAGACCGGCTTGGGGATGGTGAAGGTGGCCCCAAAGCGCTGGTTGAAGCGAATCGCGATGTCGCGCGTGAGCTCGACGTGCTGGCGCTGGTCGTCGCCCACCGGCACCTGTTCGGTCTGATACAGCAGGATGTCGGCGGCCATCAGCACGGGATAGGTGAACAGTCCGGCGGAGACGAAGTCGTGCTGGGCCGACTTGTCCTTGAACTGGGTCATGCGCCGCATCTCACCAAAGCTCGCCACCGCCGCCAGCAGCCAAGCGGCCTCGGCGTGGGCCGGATTGTGACTCTGCACAAAGATGGTCGAACGCTCGGGATCGAGCCCGGTGGCGAAGAGCAACGCGGCCAGGTCCAAGGTCGAGTTGCGCAGCTCGGCCGGATCGTACGGAACCGTGATGGAGTGCATGTCGACGACGCAGAAGAAGGCCTGGCCCAGCTCCTGGGTGGTCGCGTACTGGCGGAATCCGCCGGCGTAGTTACCGAACGTCTTCTGGCCCGTGGGCTGGATGCCGCTGAACACACGCATCGCCCTGGGATTATCGCCCGCCCCGGGATCCCCCCGCGGGCGAAGGGCGCTCAGGCCGGGTTCAGGGGCGCGCCCTGGGCGGTGGTGGTGATCTGCCCCAGCTGGACGGAGACCGGACTCCCATCGCCGGGGTAGACGTCGACCGGAGTGCCGATCTGGGCCCAGCGGTAGATCCAGCTGGCCACGCTTAGGGGCACATGGACGCAACCGTGACTCTCAGTTGAGGCGTTGTACTGGGAGCCCGGACCAAGCAAGGAGTCGGGCTCCCAGTAGGCGTCGTGGAAGGATTCACCGCTATCGGTGAAGAAGGTCGAGTAGTTGACCTTGGTGTTGGGGTACCAGTACGGCGAGCCCTTGGGCCAGGGGGATACAAAGGTCCACGGGCTGTCTTTGGACATCACCTTCATGGGCCCGAAATCGGTGCCCACGTCGGTCACCCCGCGCACCCCGGTGGTGACCGGGGAGTTCATCACCACGGTGCCGTTCTGATAGGCCCACACGTGCTGCGCAGTGAACGAGACGATCAGGTGCTGGGGGCCCAGCCCGGCGAGCAGGAGCTGATGGATCTGGGCGCTGTAGTAGGCCATCGCGGCCGCCCCGAGGGCCGCGGTGTGAACGTCGCTTGAGCTCAGGTCGGTGTCATAGCTCTCCATCTGGTAGTAGACGTCCATGAGCGGACCGATCTGGGCGAAACGGCCGGGTTCGGCCTCATACGAGGCCACCGTGGCGTCGTTGCGCCCATTGGCGCGAGATTGCTGGCCCGCGCTCGCGATCGCGGCCGGGTTGCTCTGGCTCTGGCCCAGAAGCTGGGACGCGGCCTGCTGGATGGCGCTGTTGGCGGCGGTCTGCTGGGCGACCAGGGCGGCGAAGGTGGGCTTGAGCTTGGCCGCCTGGCTGACGACGGTGGCGAGTTCGGCGGGCGTGGTCGCCTTGGCCCTCTGCGCCTGGAGCAGCGCGAGCTGGGCGGCCAGCGGGGCGACGTACTGCGTCACCGCTCCGAGCTGCTGCGCCGTGGTGATCTCGGCCGCGTCGCTCCCCACCGCGCTGTCGGCGGCACTGGTGTCGCTGGCGAGCTCGGCCGCCTCCGCCGACCTGAGCTGGCTCTGGAGCGCAGATACCTGGTCGGCGAGGGTGTTGTCGGGACGCAGCTGGACCCAGATCGGGGTCTGCCCGAGTTGGTTCAGGTGGGCCTGAATGGAGTCCAGTTCGGCGGGTGCATAACCGGCCGCGCGGTAGGCGGAGATCTGCTGGGTGAGCTCCTGGGCCCGGGTGCTGTAGAGCTTGGTCTGGGTCCGCCAGAGCGAGTAGCCGTAGGCCCCGGCTGCGCCTAGGGCGAGGATCAAGACGATAGCGATTAGGGAGAAGACCCTAGTCTTCACTGCATCCAGCGTACCCCGCCCGCCATGGGAGCCTCGTCTTAGCTGCGGCGCCAGACGCCCCGGGGGCGGCTAAAGATTGGGTACCAGGTCGGTGAATGGGGTCGCCAAGGCGGCCTGACCGAGCGCCGGCACACCCAGATAGGAGCTCACGGTGGCGAGCAGCGAATAGTGGTTGTAGGGCCGCGAGCTGCTCTGGGCCAGGAGGTGGGGAGCCACCACCAGGCACGGCACCCGATTGGTCGTATCCCCCTCCGCCTCGTCCCAGGTGATGAGCAGGAGCCCGCCCTGGCGCCAGGCCGACGAAGCCAGGATGGTGGGTATGAGCTGGGACAGGAAAGCGTCCGCGACGGCGGTCGAGCAGTCGTGCCCGTCGTGGCAGAGATTGGGCGTGATCCAGACCAGGCGGGGAGCGGTGCCCGATCGGAGTTGGCCCGCCAGCGCAGACAGTGAGGTGACGTTGGCCGGGCAGCCACCCCGGTAGTAGGCGAACGGGTTGTGCTTCAGTGCGTACGGCGCTGGGCTGTCGTAGCAGCCCTCGGTCATGGATTCCATGTAGGCGCCCCAGCTGACCTGATGGGCGCTCAGCTCGCCCCCCAATCCGGCGCTGGATAGGGCATGGAAGCCGTCGTCGGTGATGCCCTGAGTCGACCCTGAGGTCAGGGCCAGATAGTTGGGCAGGCTGGGGTGGGCAACGGCGTGGTATTCGGTGGCGACCGCGAAGCGACTGGCCAGCCCCGCGGTGTAGGTACCGCTCATGGCCTGGGCATAGGAGCGGTTCTCCATGATGAGCACGAAGACCGAACCGGGGCTGGAGGTCCTAGGGCCGGCCGACGGTGGCGGGGAGGAGGGAGGCGAGCTGGTCTGGGGGCGCCCGGGGGCGGGGCCTTCTCGACCCGGCGCCCCCGCGCACGCGGCGAGAAGTCCGGCGGCCAGGGCCAGGCAGATGAGGCGGCGGAGCGGGCGCGGGGTCATGTCAAGTTCCTGCGGGTAAACTTCTTCCATCATGCCCCGCCCCCTGGGCCTGCGTTGCAGGGAATGCGGCGCCGAGTACGAGCTCCAGGCCACCCACGTCTGTGAAGCGTGCTTCGGGCCCCTCGACGTGGTCTACGACTACGACGCCATCCGGCGCGTGATCTCTCGTGCCCGGGTGGAGTCCGGTCCCCCTTCCATGTGGCGCTGGCGCGACCTGCTTCCCCTGGAGGACGACGCCGCCGTGGTGAGCCTGGGGGAGGGCTTCACTCCCCTGGTGCGGGCCGAGCGCTTGGGGGCTGCCCTGGGGCTGAGCAATCTGTGGCTCAAGAACGACACCATGAATCCCACCAACTCATTCAAGGATCGGGTGGTGTCGGTGGCGGTGAGCTGGGCGCGGGCGCACGGATTTGAGACCATGGGATGCGCCTCTACCGGCAACCTGGCCAACTCTCTGGCCGCCTACTCCGCTCGCGCCGGACTCGACAGCTACGTCTTCATGCCCGACGACATCGAGTCCAGCAAGGTGGTGGCGACCAGCGTCTTCGAGCCCAACGTGGTCGCCGTGCACGGTAATTACGACGAGGTCAACCGGCTCTGCAGCCAGCTCGTGGACGAGCATCCGTGGGCTTTCTGCAACATCAATGTCCGCCCCTTCTACGCCGAGGGTTCCAAGACCCTGACCTTTGAAACCGTCGAGCAGCTGGGCTGGCGGATGCCGGACGAGATCGTGATCCCGATCGGTTCGGGCTGCCAGTTTGTTCGCCACCGGCGGGCGGCAACCGAGCTCCTCGAGCTGGGCCTGGTGGATGGCGATATGCCCCGGCTGACCGGGGCGCAGGCGTTGGGTTGCGCCCCGGTCTACCGGGCCTGGCAGGCGGGTAGCGCTCAGGTGGCCCCGGTCCGGCCGGACACCATCGCGCGCTCGATCGCGATCGGCAATCCCTCCGACGGCGTCTACGTGATGCGTATCGCCGAGGAGACGGGGGGGACCATCGAGGCCGTCAGTGAGGAGGAGATCGTGGAAGCGATTCGCCTTCTGGCGCGCACCGAGGGCATATTCGCCGAGACCGCCGCCGGGGTCACGATCGGGGTTTTGGCCAAGCTCGCCCGGGCCGGGCGCTGGCGCGGTGACGAGCTGATCGTGGCCTACGTCACCGGCCACGGCCTCAAGACCGCCAACGTCGTCGACCAACCCAGCGGGCGGCGGGTGGAAATAGATCCCACCCTGCGCTCGTTTCGGGAGAGAGTGCTCGCGTGAACCCGGCCATCGGCCCCAACTGAGGAGATCTGAACTGTGCCCGTATTCCGCATTCCTGGACCCCTGCGCAGCCTGAGCGAAGGCGCCCCCACCGTGGACGTGACGGCGGGCGATCTGCGAGCGGCGATCGAAGAGCTGGACGTCAAGCACCCCGGCTTCCGCACCCGGTTGCTGGACGACAGCGGACAGCCGCGCCAGTTTGTAAACCTGTTTTTGAACGACGAGGACGTGCGTCTGGGTCAGGGCCTTGACTCCAAGCTGGCCGACCGAGACGAGATCGCCATCGTGCCCGCGGTTGCGGGGGGCCGCTAACCCTCCCGGTGTCGAGGCTCCGCCTGCGCCTGGTCTTCGGGGCCGACCTGGTCCGGGAGCCGATCATCTGGCGGCTGGGTCGCGATTTTGAGCTCGTGACCAACATCCGCCGGGCTGAGGTCACCCGTGAGGAGGGTTGGGTCATGCTCGAGTTGCAGGGCGAGGACCAAGAGCTGGAGCGGGGCGTGGCCTACCTCGGCCATCAGGGAGTGTTGGTCGAGACCCTGGAGGGGGACATCGTCGACAAGTGAGGCGGGGGCGCTCGAAGGTACGCCGGCGATGAAGGTGGCGGTCGCGCTCTCCGGTGGAGTCGACTCGAGTCTGGCCGCGGCCCGACTCTGTGCTGAGGGCCACGACGTGGTGGGGGTGACGCTGCAGCAGTGGCCACGCCAGGTGGGTGGGGAGGCCCCCGCCCATGGCGGCTGCTGCTCGGTCAGCGCGGTCGAGGACGCGCGCCGCGTGGCCTCCATGCTCGGCATTCCCTACTACGTATGGAATCTGGAGAGCGAGTTCGGAGAACGCGTGATCGAGCCCTTTCACCGTGAGTATCGAGAGGGCCGCACCCCCAACCCGTGCCTGCTCTGCAACGCCTTCGTGCGCTTTGATCTGATGCTGCGGCGCGTCCTCGATCTCGGCTTTGACGCCCTGGCCACCGGGCATTACGCCCGCGTGATCGCCGGCCCAGATGGACCCGAGCTGCACTGCGGGGTGGACCCGGCTAAGGACCAGTCGTACATGCTCTACCACCTCGACCGCGAGCGCCTGGCGCGGATTCAATTCCCGCTCGGAGGGTTGACCAAAGTTCAGGTCAGGGCCGAGGCCGGCGAGCGCGGCCTGCCGGTGGCGACCAAGGCTGAGAGCATGGAGATCTGCTTTGTTCCCCTCGGCCAGACCGCCGCCTATCTGGCCCGCCGCCTCGGAGCCGAGCCGGGTGAGGTCGTCGACCGGACCGGGCGGCGGCTCGGGTTCCACCGCGGCACCTGCCTCTACACGGTCGGGCAGCGCACCGGTCTGGGCCATCTGGACCAGCCTGGTCCCTGGTACGTGCTGAGTTTGGACGCGCCCCGCAACCGGGTGGTGGTCGGACGCCAGGAAGACTTGGCCTGCGAGGTGGTCCGGCTCAAAGACGTGTCCTGGATCGACGGCCGCCCGCCCGCGGACAGGGTCGCCCTCGAGGTGCGTCTGCGCTACCACGCGCCGGCCATCGCGGCCACGTACGCCGGCTCCGAGCTGACCCTGAGCCGAGCCTTTTTGGGGGCCGCTCCGGGCCAGGCGGCGGTGTTTTATTCGGGCACGCGCGTGCTTGGCGGCGGCATCATCTGCGGCGCGAGCCGCTCGACTGCAACCTCGGTCGCCCTGCCCGCGGGGTAATCCGCCGCTTCACGGCCAGCCTGTATCCTTCTTTTCGCCCAGCCCCGGCCCGGCCCCGTCAAGAGGGCCGGATCACACCGACGGAGCCAGATTGGATTTTTACCCGCCGTTTGCATGCCCCCTCGGCACCCTGGAGCGGCAGCCCTGAGCCAGCTTCTGCTCACGGCGTCGGCGGCCTCGGTGGCATCGGTCGCCTCGTCCGCCCGCTCCGCCGGCTTCAATCCTGCCCGGGCCCTGCCCTGGGCCGTGCCCGCCATCCTGCTGCTACCCCTGTTCGCGCTCGTCCTCCTGCTCATCGGAGTACGCAGCCGGAGGTCGGCCTCGAATCTGACCCTGGTCTCGGTTCTGGCCACCCTGATCGTGGCGGCGTTCGTCTTCTGGATCCGCGCTGGCACCGCCCAGACCTATCAATCCGGGTATGCGTGGATCGTGAGCCCGGTCGCGGTGACCGGTGCCAGTCAGTTCCAGAACTTCACCGTTGAGATGGCGATCCAGGCCGACCATTTCGCGCTGACCCTGGCCCTGGCCGTGCTCGCCCTCGCCTTCCTGGCCCTGCTTTGGCACCGCGTGGGCGGTCGATCCGAGCCCGGCCCGATCCGATTTCAGGCTTCCGCGCTGCTCTTGGTGCTCAGCGCTCTGGGTGTCCTGCTCGCCTCCGACCTGGTCGAGATCTACGCCTTCTGGAGCCTGGCCGGGGTGGCCAGCTACCTCTTGCTGTCGCATCGCTGGGGCACCGAGGCGGCCGCCCGCGCCTCCCGCCTGGCACTGTCCCTGCCCCTGCTCGGGGACTTCTGTCTGCTCCTGGCGGTGGCGGTGCTCTATTCGCGTTACGGCGTGCTCGAGCTGCACGCGCTGATTCCGGTGCTCCACACGACGCCCGGGGCGGGACTTAAGTCTCTGACCGCGGCCGCCGGTCTGATCCTGGTCGCGGTCGCGGTTCGCGCCGCCGCCTGGCCGTTTCACGCCTGGCAGACCGGCACCGTCGGGGCGGCACCTGCGGCGCTGGCGCTGAGCGTGGGCGTCTGGCCCCTGCTCGCCGGCTCCCTGCTCTACCGATGCCTGCCCCTGATCGCGGCCGCCGGACCCCAGGCGCGTGAGCTGGGCTGGGTCCTGTTCGCTCTGGGCGCGCTGCTCGGCCCGCTTCTGGCCCTGGTCTCCAGCGCCGCACCCGCGTATGCCGTGCTGATCGGGTCGGGCGCCGTGGCTCTGACCCTTCTGGCCGTGCTGGGGTCGATTCCGGCCGCCCTGGTGGCTGGCTGTCTGGCCGCACTTGCTCTCGCCCGGGGATCGGCTCAGCTCGCCCTGAGTAGTGTCGCGTCCGCCTTCCGCAGCGGCGAAGTGCAGGATCTGAGCGGGGCTCGCCGGCGCCTGCCACGCACCAGCGCGAGCTTGGTCCTGGCCCTGCTGGCGCTGAGCGTGGCGCCGCTGGCGGCTCTGGTCTCGGTCTCGGCCCCACCCGTGCGCCCGATTCTCCTCGCGGGCCTGATCCTGCTCGGCTTGAGCGCGCTGCTCCTGGGAGCCTGGGTCACCACCGGGGTGCCGCGCCGGCGCCGAACCTTCGACCCGGGCCGCATCCGGGAGGTGCCCGCCTCCATGGCCGCAGCCACGCTGGCGCTGGCCCTGCTGGCGGCGGTCGCCGCGGTTCTCGGCTTCGTGCCCGCATGGAGGCAGCTTCTGGTTCCTCGGCTGGGGGCACCCGGGATGTCGGACCTGCCCTGGATCGCGCTCCTGGCGGTGGTCTTGGTCGGCAGCTGGCTGCTGGCCCGCGCCCGGGGCAGCGTCGTCATCGCCGGTCTGGGCCGCGGCGCCACCCAGCGCGCGCTCGCCGTCGCCCGGGCGGGGGCGCTGTGGCGACGATTCGGCGCCCAGCCGGCCGGGCAAGCGACGGCGGGTGTCGAGGGGGCGCTGGGGCGTCTTGAGTCGGCGCTCGGCGGTGCGGTGGGGACTGTGTCAGCGCTGGGCGCGGGCCCAGCGGAGGCTCCGGTTCGGCGCCGGGGCGGCGGATCCAGGTGAGTCATTTGGGTCTCTGGCTTGCCGCCGGTGCGACCCCTGCACCTTCGGCCTCGCCCAGCGCCGCGGCGGCCAACTTCGGCGCCGGGATCTTCAATCACTCCTTCCTGCTCAGCCTGATCGTCTGGACGCCTCTGGCGGCGGGCCTGATCATGGCCATGATCCCCAACCCCAGGGGGCGTTGGAACCGCCACTTCACCATCGCCGCCTTCTGGACCAACGTGGCCGTGCTCACCTTGAGTCTGGTCGCCTATTCCCAGTTCCAGCAGTTCGCCAGCGGTCTATCGTTCGAGGAGCGGCTGCCCTGGCTCCCGGCCCTGGGCGTGACCTACCACCTGGGCCTGGATGGGATCAGCGCCTCGGTCCTGATGCTCAACGCCATCGTCGGCCTGGTTGCGGTCGTCGCCTCCTCGGGAGTTGCGGTCAGGGTCCGCTCCTACTGGTTTTTGATCCTGGTCACCGAGTCGGCCTTGAACGGCGCCGTAGTGGCACGAGACCTCTTCGTCTTCATCCTCTTTTGGAGCGCGATGATCGCGCCCCTGGCCCTGCTCCTGCGCGGCTGGGGGGGACCGGGGGGCCGGCTCGCCGCTGGCCGGCTCGCCGCCTACTGGGGCGCGGGGGCCGCTCTCCTGCTGGCAGCCGGGCTGGCGCTGTGGGCGTCGACGGGAGCCACCAGCTTTGACTTCAACCGGATTTTGCAGTTCGCGCCCGGTTCCAGAGCCCAGCTCGTCGTCGGCGCCCTCTTCCTGCTCGCGGCCGCAAGCAGACTGCCCTTGATTCCTTTCCATCGCTGGGCGCTGCTGGCGCTGGCCGAGGCGCCGCCCGGTGTCGCCATCCTGATCGCCGGGTCGGGGATGCGCCTGGGGGGATACGTCCTGTTGCGCTTTCTGGCCCAGACCGACCACGCCGGGGCCCTGCTCCTGGCCCCCATCCTGGCCGCGCTGGCTGGTGCCACGGTGATCTGGGCCGCGCTCCTGGCCTTCGGCACCAGCGACGTCCGCCGCCTGGGAGCCGCGCTGGTCCTGATCCCCGGCGCCATCACCGCGCTCGGAGTCGCTGGACTCTCGCCCCTGTCCCTGGAGGGGGCGGGATTTTCGCTCTTCGCGGGCGGGATGGCGGCGGCGCTCATGGTGGCGGCGGCGGGCACGCTGGCCGAGAGGGCCCAGGCCCGAGACCTGAGGCTGGTGGCCGGGCTCGCCGGTCGCATGCCTCGGATCTCCTGGCTTCTGCTGGTGGCGTCCCTGGCGCTGCTCGGGCTGCCCTTATCCGCCACCTTCCCGGCCGATGTGATGATCCTGCTCGGCGCCTTTCGCAACCAGCCCGCGGGTGTCTTTGCGGCCGTGTTCGGGCTTCTGCTGGCGGCGGCCGCCATCGCCTGGTTGATCCATCGCGTGCTCTTCGGCGCCCCCAATCCCGAGGCGCCGTCGCCGCAGGACTCGACCCTGGCCGAATCCTGGTCGTTAGGCATCTTGGTCGGAGCCCTGCTCTGGGTGGGTCTATTCCCCCTGGGGCCCCAGCTGGCCGGAATCCCGCTCTTCGATCCGGGCCTGCTCAACGTGGTCAATGCCTCCAACACCGCCGTGGCCGGCTCGTTCACCGTGCCCGCGCCCCCGCCGCACCCGAGCCCGTCACCCTCGCCGAGCCCTTCGCCATCGGCGCCGGCCGCGCCCGCGCCCAGCCCGGTGCCGAGTCCGTGAGCGCGGCCGTCCTTCTGCCCGAGGGCCTGCTCGTGGCGTGCCTGCTGGCTAGCCTGGTCGCCTACGGTCGCCGCCGGGGCCAGCGGCCTGCCGCTCTGGCCGGGGTGGCGCTCCTGGCCCTGCTGGCGCTGGCGGCCGAGCTCTGGTTCGGGGCCTACGTGGGTCGCCTGGCGCCGGGCGGCTTTGTCCAGGACCGCTTCGCCCTCTTCGCCAAGGCCGCCGTGCTGCTCGCGCTCTTCATCGCCGCCCTGATCGGCCACGGCCGTTGGAGCCGGGAGCCGGCTCTTGCCGTCGCCGCCTGCCTGGGCGCGCTGGGTGCCGTTCTTGTCGCCTCCTCGAGTTCAGCCCCGGGGATCTGGATCGGCGTGGCGCTGGCGGGGTGCGCTCTGTTGCTCGCGCCCGGGCGGGGCAGAGTTCGCCCGGTCGGCCTGGGCCTGGGAGCTGGGCTGGCCCTCCTGGCCCTGGGGCTGGGGCTGCTGGCGCTGGCGGCGCACAGCCCCCAGCTGGGCGAGTACACGCCCCGAATCGGAGCCGGCGTCAATTCCTGGCTGCCCGGAGCCGGCGTTCTCATAGCTCTGAGCGGATTGATGATTCTGGGGGCCACCAGCTGGCGTGAGCAACCCCTGCTGCTGCCCTCGCTGGCGGGCGCCTTGCTGCTCGCTGCTCTGCGTGTCAGCGCCGCGGCGGCGGCCTCCAACGGCGTTTGGGCTCCAGCGCTGGCTGTTCTGGCCGGACTGGCCCTGGTGGTTTGCGCGCTCCGCGCCCTGGGGGCCAGGAGCGCCGTGGGGGTGGTGGGATGGCTGGCCGCCGGTCAGTGTGCCTGGTATCTGGTCGCGCTTGCCGGCCACTACGAGTTGGCGGGGGCGGCCGCACTTTTCGTGCTCGCCTCGCTCCTTGCCGCCTGGACGGCGTCGGCCCTGGTCTTGGATCCGGGCGAGCCCGATCTCGCGCGTGCGGCGCGTGCTGCCCCGGCCAGGACGGCTCTGCTCGCCCTGGCGGCGGCCTCGCTGGCGGGACTTCCTCCTCTGGGCGGCTTTTTTGCCGACTTCAACGTCCTGGCCGCCCTTTTCAGCTCGGGCATGGTCCCGATCGCCGCGCTGGCGCTGCTGGGCTGGGTGCTGGCGCTGCTCGCGCTTCTCCGCCTGGAGGCTTCCCTATTCCTGGTCGGTGACTCCCTGGAGTCGCGAGCGGACGCGCGGTGGCGTCCGGCGCCGCTGCTGGCTGTCCTGCTCATAGTTTGCGTGGCCGTCCTGGCCAATCCAATTCAGAGCCTGGCCCAACTTGGAGCCTCGGCACTGGGTCTGCGCTGATCGCTGGGCGCGGCGCCAAACAGCGCTCTCCCCGTCCCGCCCCGCCTGCCGCTACCATCGATCCCGTGCTCGGCCGCGCGATCCCGACTCCGGCCTACCTGAAGTCGGTTCGCGGCTGATGCGTCCTCCCCGGTCGGCCCTGACTGGGAGCCTGGTCTACACGGTGGCCGGGCTGCTCTGGATCTGGGTTGCCCGCCCAGCCTACGGTCCCGCCCTGGCCACCTGGATTGTCGGCCTGGCTGTCGCGGGTCTGTTTCTGTCGGGCTGGGCCAACCAGCTCAGCCTGGCGCGTGCCTATCTGGCCGCACCCGCCTTTGCCTATTCCACCCAGGGCGGCGATAGGGGCCTGGGACTGCTGGCGATCACGGTCTCGGTGGCCGGGCTGAGCGACGTCGTGGACGGAATGGTGGCGCGGCGCTTTGACCGTCCATCGCGGGTCGGCGGAGGTCTGGATCCGATCGTCGACGGCCTGTTCTTCGGGGCGGTGGCGATCGGTCTGGCGGTGGCAGGAGCCTATCCGCCCTGGCTCGCCGGCCTGGTGGTGGTGCGCTATCTGCTGCCGGCCGCGATCGCGGCCGCACTACTTTTAGGAGGCCACGAGCCCAAGCTCCAGCACACGCCGCTGGGCCAGCTGGCGACCACCATGATCGCGCTCATGCTGGGAGGCGTCGCGCTCCTGCGTGGTCTGGGTCTGGATGCCGCCGGCTGGATCACCGCCGGTGAATTCATCATCCCGATCGCCACCGTCGGGGCGTTCGCCAACCTCTACCGGGCCAATCGCACGGTCCTGCTGCACTCACAGGGTGGTGAGGGTGGGTAGACTCTTAAGTGGCCGCGCTAGATGGGGAGCTGGCGGTTCCCTGCACCGGCAATCCGCCACAGCCGGGTCGAACTCCCCTTCCGAGGTCTGGTCAGTCGGGACTGACCGCGATGCAAGGCGTTGAAGGCCGGGACCTGCGCAGCTCGGGTCTCCGAACCCCGTCAGGTCCGGAAGGAAGCAGCGGTAAGGAGGGTTCCCGAGGGTGCCGCAGCCATCCGGGCCCGAGCTGGAACTCGCGGTTCCGCCGGGTGATCGTGATCGAAGAGGGGGTGCGCGGTCATCCCCTGCGTTGGGGACATCGCATCCATTGACTTACCAGACCCTCTACCGCAAGTACCGCTCCCAGACCTTCGCCGATCTGATCGGCCAGGACGCGACCTCGCGCGCGCTCCAGGGCGCGGTCGCCTCCGACCGCATCGCCCATGCCTACCTCTTCTCTGGGACCCGCGGCACGGGTAAGACCAGCAGTGCACGTCTGCTGGCCAAGGCCATCAACTGCCAGAGGCGCGCCCCCGGCCAGTCCGAGCCCTGCAACCAGTGCGAGTGGTGCCAGCAGCTCGCCGCGGGATCGGCCCTCGACCTGATCGAGATCGATGCCGCCTCCAACCGCGGCATCGACGAGATCCGAGACCTGCGCGAAAAGGTGAACCTGGCTCCCGCTCTGGGGCGCTGGAAGATCTACATCATCGATGAGGCGCACATGCTCACCGCGGACGCGTTCAACGCGTTGCTGAAGACCCTTGAGGAGCCCCCCGAGCACGTCGTCTTCGTGCTCTGCACGACCGAGGCTGTAAAGATCCCGGCCACCGTGCTCGGACGCTGCCAGCAGTTCGTCTTCCGCCGCCTGAGCGAGGAGCAGATGAGCCGTCGCCTGGCCGATATCGCGCAGCAGGAGGGGTTTGAGGTCGACCCCGCCGCGCTCGCGGTGATTACGCGCAGTGCTCAGGGGTCGATGCGGGACGCGATCGGCCTCATGGACCAGCTGGTGCCGCTCTCGGACGGTCGGATCAGTCTCGATCTGGCCCGCGAGCTGCTCGGTCTGGCCGACCCGGCTCAGCTCGCCGGCCTACTCCAACGGGTGCTGCAAGGTGACGCCTCCGGCGCTCTGGCCGAGCTGGGCCGGATCTACGAAGCCGGGGCTGAGCTGCGCCAGGTGGTGCGCGGCCTTATGGAACAGAGCCGAGATCGGCTGGTCGAAGCCATGGATCGGGGCGACGTGGGTGCTCGGGCTGAGCTTTCCGCTCTGCTCGAGTCGCTGCTGACTCTGGACGGTGAGATCAGGCGTCACGCCGAACCGCGACTCCTGTTTGAGGCCACGCTGGTCCGGGCGGCGGTGGCCAGCGCTGCCGCCCTGCCCGCTGCCGCCGTCAACTCGCCGCCGGCCGCGGTCCCGGCGCCGCCGACGTCCTCGCCCGCGCCCCTGGCTGCCGCGGGCCCAGCTCCGACGCCCGCAGGTCCCGCGGCGCCGGCGCCCCGGGCCGTGCCCGCCGTGCCCGCGGCAGCGGCTCCCACCCCTGCTCCCACCCCTGCTCCCGCTCTCGCCCCCCCGCCCGCCCCCTCGCCCGCCCCCGTGCCGCCGCAGGCCGGCTCCGGCGATCCCGGGCCGGACCCTCTGGCCGCCGGTTGGCGCGCCGTCCTGGATCAGCTGGGACCCAAGGTCCGCGCGTTTTTCGTCGATGCGCGCCCCGTCCTCGAGGACGGCGTGCTGGTGCTTTATTTCCGCTTTGCCTTCCACCACAAGATGGCGAGCGAGAATCGGGTTCAGATCGAGCCCCTGGTCGCCGCCTGGCTGGGTCCCGGGACGTCCATTGAGGTCCGTCTCCAGGAGGCCGCGGTCGGGGTTCGCGGTCCGCAGGAGGAGCGACCTCCGGCTCCGGAGGAGGATCCGCTGGTGATCGAGGCGGTGCGCAAGTTTGAAGGCAGAGTCACCCGGGTGAGGGAGAAGAACACATGAAGCAGAATCCGTTGCAGATGTTGAAGCAGGTGCAGCAGATGCAGAGCCGCATGGCGCAGGTGCAGTCAGAGCTCGAGGCGGAGACGGTGGAGGCCACCTCTGGAGGAGGCGCGGTGCGGGCGGTGGTGAGCGGCCAGCAGAAGCTGGTTGCGCTGACCATCGAGGCCGAGCTGGCGAGCGACGTCGAGATGCTGCAGGATCTGGTCCTGGTGGCGGTCAACGACGCCCTGGATCGCTCTCGCGCCCTGGCCGCCGAGCGCATGCAGGCGCTCACGGCCGGCCTCGGATTGCCCCCGGGTCTGATCTAGGCCGGCGTGCTCCAGCTTCCGCGGCCGCTCGAGGATCTGATCGACGAGCTCTCGCGGCTGCCCAGCGTGGGGCCCAAGACGGCCCAGCGACTGGCGTTCCACATCCTGCGGGCTGACAACACCCGGGCGGAGTCACTGGCGCGCTCGATCCTGGCCGTGAAGAGCCGGATCGGGCTCTGCCAGCGCTGCTTCAACTACGCCGAGAACGAGCTCTGCCCGGTATGCGCCTCGGGCCGTCGCGCGCCGGACCTGATCTGCGTGGTGGAGTCGGCGCTGGATCTGCTCGCGATCGAGCGCACGGGGGAATTCAGCGGTCTCTACCACGTCCTCCACGGGGTCATCTCGCCCATCGATGGGATTGGTCCGGACGAGATCCACGTCGGCGAGCTCCTGCAGAGGGTCCGCGCCGGCGGTGTGGGCGAGGTGATCATCGCGACCGACTCCGACCTCGAGGGCGAGGCGACCGCGATCTACCTGGCCCGCGCGCTCGAACCGCTGGGGGTGCGAGTCACGCGCCCGGCTCACGGACTGCCCGTGGGCGGAGATCTTGAGTACGCGGACGAGCTCACCCTGGCTCGGGCGCTGAGCGCCAGGCAGAGCTTCTAGGCCGCCCGCCGCGATCGGGTACACTAGGCCTCCCGCCGCCGAGCGCGTCTTGCGAATCGGAAGGTGGGGAATGTACAATCGCGGACGCGCCTCCGACAGGAAGGCTTCGTGCGCCCTCGCGCAAGGACTGGGACCCAGGTCTCCGGTCTGGTGAGCAGGGGATGCCGGGGCGCCAGCACCTTGACAACTGAAGAGTGGGAAAGGCTCTATAGAGTCTTAGATGACTCAGGGCGCAGGCCTTGGGTCCTCGTCTTTTGGACGGAGAGTTTGATCCTGGCTCAGGGTTAACGCTGGCGGCGTGCGTAATACATGCAAGTCGAGCGAGGGCTCTTCTCCCGTAAGGGAGGGGTGTTCCTAGCGGCGAACGGGTGAGTAACA
>Ga0307373_10001572_pt1 | contig 42739 bp, 40 predicted proteins | sample OX2MG_FD_202534 | JGI IMG/M metagenome (GOLD analysis project Ga0307373, IMG submission 202534) | Soil microbial communities from Risofladan, Vaasa, Finland - OX-2 | ecosystem: Environmental > Terrestrial > Soil > Coastal area > Acid sulfate soil | place: Finland: Risofladan, Vaasa | collected...
CGCCAGTCGATGCGGCGGCGCACCTCGTCGACCGGGGGGTCCCACGGGTGGTGGGGGTCGGGGAAGCTCATCCAGCAGAACCAGTCCTCGTCCGCCGGCAGCGAGTCGAGCCAGGCGATGGCCCGGTCGGCGACCCAGTCGGTGTGGTACATGCCGCGCGGCATCGGGTTGTGCTTCACCTCCGGCGCGTCGGTGTCGCCGCCGCCCTCGTCGTTGAGGCCCATGCTGGCGAAGTTGATGAGGGGGTAGTAGGCGTCGAGCCACTCGGCGCCGTTCGCCTCGAGCCATTTGTCGTAGTGCCAGCGCCGCAGGTAGCCGTGCATGGCCAGCTCGACGTGGTCGAAGCCGCGGTAGGGCCCGGTCGAGCGGTCGCCGGCCAGGCAGTTCTCCGTCCACTTGCCGTCGGGGTCGAACGCCGGCTGGAAGTGGGCCTTGCCGATCAGGGCCGTGCGGTAGCCCACGGTGTCGTGCAGGTGCGCCGCCACCGAGGGCGCGTCGGTGGGAAGGGGGATCCCGTTGGAGACCACGCCGTGGGTGCGCACGTACTGGCCGGTGATCATGGTCGAGCGCGCCGGCGTGCACACCGTGTTCTGGTTGTGGGCGCGGTGGTAGACGACGCCGGCCGCTGCCAACGCGTCGACGACCGGGGTGCGGGCGATGGTGTTGCCCGTGCACCCGAGCGCGTCGTAGCGCTGCTGGTCGGTGGTGACGAAGAGGATCTTGCGGCCCATGGTGCTCCGTTCGGTCGGACGGTGAGGCGGTCGGACGGTGCGGCGGTCGGACGGTGCGGCGGTCGGACGGTGCGGCGGTCGGACGGTGCGGGTCAGGCCGTGGTCGCCGCGACGAAGGCGACGACGGTGCGGGCGAGGTCCTCCCCCTTGTCCTCCTGGAGGAAGTGGCCCCCGCCGGCGATGGTGGTGTGGTCCCTCCCGGCGGCCCCGGGGACCTGGTCGAGGAACAGCCGATCGGCGCCGTGGGTGATGGGGTCGCGATCGCTGAACGCGCACAGGAAGGGCTTGTCGAACCGGCGCAGCACCTCCCAGGCGCGGCGGTTGGCCTCGGCGGCGGGGTCGTCGGGACGGGTGGGCACGAGCACGGGGAACTGGCGGGCCCCCTCCTTGAACGACTCGTCGGGGAACGGGGCGTCGTAGGCGGCGACCACCGCGGGCGCCACGTCGGTGACGCACCCGCCGCGCACGATGCGGCCCACGGGGAGCTCCGGCACCTCCTGGGAGAACTTCTGCCAGGCCATGAAGGCCTCGCCCATGTCCGTGTCGCCCGTGGGCAGGCCGGTGTTGGCCGCCACCACCCGGCGGAAGCGGTCGGGATGCTCGGCGACGAGCCGCAGGCCGATGAGGCCGCCCCAGTCCTGGCCCACGAGCGTCAACCCCGTCAGCCCCACCTCGTCGAACAGCGCGGCGCGCATCCACTCGACATGCCGCGCGTAGGTGTAGTCGGTGCGGCTGGCCGGCTTGTCGGAGCGGCCGAAGCCCACCAGGTCCGGCGCGATCACGCGGAAGCCGGCACCCGTGAGCGGCGCCACCATCCTGCGGTAGAGGTAGCTCCACGACGGCTCGCCGTGGAGCAGGAGGATCGTCTCCGCGCCGGCGGAGGGGCCCTCGTCGACGTAGTGCACGCGCAGCCGGCCCTGTCCGTCGCCCGACGCCACCTCGACGTAGTGCGGGGCGAATCCGTAGCCCGGCAGGCCCTCGAACCGTTCGTCGGGTGTGCGCAGTACCTTCATGTCCTACCTCCGGTACCGGTCGGTCCGCCGACGGCGGCCGTGGCGAGCAGTTCCATCGTCCGCCGGCAGGCGGCCGCCCCCCGACCCATGCGCTGGAGCTGCTCCCATGTCTCCCACGAGGTCGCAACCTCCAGCACGTCGAGGCGCGACGCGGCCGACGGCGTCGTGCCGCGATCGAGCTCGGGCGCGAACGTGGCGCGGAGCTGGGCGCGCAGCCGGGAGCGGGCGCGGGCCAGCTCCCCGGCGATGGTGGGGGAGCTGTCCGCCATGGCTTCGGCCGCCCGGCGTACCGGCGCCACGGCTTGGAACACGCCGGTGCGCTGACGGACGACGCCGGCGACCCGCTCGGCCAGGGGGAGGGCGGGCTCGACGGGCCGGATGTGGCGCCAGTGGCGCTGTTCCTGGATCGCCACCGCGGCGCGCAGGATGGACTCCACGTCCTCGAAGTGGTGGTAGACGAGGCGCAGCGACACCCCGGCGCGCGCGGCGATGCGCCGAGCCGTGGGCCGGGCGTCGCCCTCTTCGAGCAGACCGATCAGGGCCTCGGCCAGGGCGCGCCGGGTGCGCTCGCCCCGGGCCAGTCGGCCGTCCGCCGCCTCTGCCGCCCCGTCCGAACCGCTCGCCGGCTTCGCCGCCGTCGCCACCGTGGGCCCGCTCTCCGACGCCATGGGTGGATGCTAGGAAGGTTGCACTGTAAATGCAAGGAGTCTCCGCCGGGCGGAGGGCCCCTGACGGTGGTGCGCACGGTGTCGTGGTGCGCACGGTGTCGTGGGGCGCACGGTGTCGTGGGGCGCACGGTGTCGTGGGGCGCACGGTGTCGTGGCGCGCACCGGTGTTCTAGTGTCCGGTCGTGCGCGTCGTGGTGTGCAGGGAACTGGGCTCCCTCGACAACGTCGTCGTCGAGGAGCGCGACGAGGTGGCCCCCGGGCCGGGCCAGGTCGTCGTGGACGTGCGGGCCGCCGGGGTGAACTACGTCGACGGTTTGATCTGCCAGGGGCGGTACCAGTTGAAGCCGGCCGTGCCGTTCGTCCCCGGCGGGGAGGTCGCGGGTATCGTGCGCGCCGTCGGCGAGGGCGTGACACGCGTGTCGGTGGGGGAGCGCGTCATGGCCATGATCGGCTTCGGCGCCTTCGCGGAGCAGGTGGTGGTGCCCGCCCGGTCCCTCGACTCGATGCCCCAGGCGCTCAGCTTCGGCCAGGCGGCGGCGTTCATCCAGAGCTACAGCACGGCATGGTTCACGCTGACGCGACGGGTGACCGTCAGCGAAGGTGAGTGGGTGCTCGTCTTGGGCGCAGGCGGCGGCATCGGTCTGGCCACCGTCGACGTCGCCGTGAGCCTCGGCGCCCACGTCGTGGCGGCGGCGTCGACCGAGGACAAGCTCGACGCTGCCCGGCAGATGGGCGCCGAGGCGACCGTGGCGTACGAGCACGAGGACCTGAAGTCGCGCGTCCGCGAACTCACCGGCGGCGGTGCCGACGTGGTCGTGGACCCGGTCGGGGGGCACCACAGCGAGCCCGCCCTGCGCGCCACCCGGACGTTCGGGCGGTTCTGCGTCATCGGGTTCGCCTCCGGCCCGATCGCCTCGGTCCCGCTCAACCACGTCCTGCTGAACAACCGCACCGTGGTCGGCGTCGACTGGGGCTCGTGGGCCATGAGCCACCCCGACGACAACCGGGCGATGCTCGACGAGCTCATCGAGATGGTCGACGACGGCCGTCTGCACCCGGTCGAGGCGGTCGAACGGCCGCTCGGCGAAGCGGCCGCGGTGATGGCCTCGCTGCTCGATCGGACCGTTACGGGGAAGGTCGTCCTCGTCCCCTGAGGGGCGCCGCCGACACGGCCCGGCCCGGTGTGGCGGGCACGGGTACCCCTCGTTCCACTCGACCCGCGCCGACCTGCTCCGGCGGCCCGGGCGCCCCGACGCCACCGGTGCCGGTCGGTGTGGTGCGGGGGCGAAGCCGACCGGGCTGTGCCGTCTCGATGACGACCCCTTCCCAGCCCAGCAGTCGGAGCTTGCCCCGGACCGGCCGCCCGTCGCGGTCTCGGTCCGTGCCGATGCGCACGCGGCCGTGGACCGCGTCGACGGTGGCGTCGTCGTCGGAGAGGTTGAGCACCACGACGACGCCGTCGCCCCGGCGCCACGCCCACACGCCGTCGGGCGCCTCGATCGTTTCGTAGCGACCCGTCTGCAGGGCACCGGACTGCCGGCGCAGGGCGATCAGGTCCCGGGCCAGCGTGAGCACGGACCCGGGGTCTGCTCGCTGGTCCTCCACGTTGCACCCGGCGACGTCCCCCAGCGGCAGCCACGGGCGTGTGCCCGGCTCGGTGAAGCCACCGCCGGGCATGTTGCGCCACGGCATGGGCGTCCGCATGGCGTCGCGCCCGGCGTAGGCCGGCCAGTACCGGACGCCCAGAGGGTCGCGCAGGTCGTCCCGGGCCACCGGGACGTCGCCCAGGCCGATCTCGTCGCCCTGGTACAGGACAGGCGTGCCGCGCAGGCACAGCAACACGACGAGGGCCACCCTGACCTTGCGGGGATCGCCGTCCGCCCAGCGCGACGCCAACCGCGACATATCGTGGTTCGACCCCGTCCACGCCGGCCACGCACCCGGTGGCAGGCGCTCCTCCGTGCGCTCGACGATCTGTCGCATGGCGTCGGCCTGGAGCGGTGCGGTGATGAACGGGAAGTTGAACGCCAGGTGCAGTTCGTCGTGGCCGTCGCCGTAGTAGTCGGCCATCACCTCGACCTCCACCGGCGTCTCCCCGACGAGGACCCGCGGGGGGTCGTACGACTCGGCCAGCCGGCGCCACCGCCGCAGGACGTCGTGGACCTCCGGGCGGTTCGCACTGTAGACGGGTCGCTGTCCGAAGAGCTGAGCCTCGAAGTCGTCGTCCTCGGTGGCGGGTGGGTTGTCCCGGAGCAGGGCGTCCTTGACGATGATGTTGCAAACGTCGATGCGGAACCCGGCGACCCCCCGGTCCAACCAGAACCGCAGGACGTCGTCGAAAGCAGAACGGACGTCGTCGTTCCACCAGTTGAGGTCCGGCTGCTCGGACAGGTGGTTGTGCAGGTAGTACTGACCGGTGACGGCGTCGAGCGTCCAGGCCGGGCCCCCGAAGCTGCTCACCCAGTTGTTCGGCGGCGTCCCGTCGGGCTTGGGGTCCGCCCAGACATACCACCCGCGTCGCGGCGACGTCCTCGAGGAGCGGGAGTCGACGAACCACGGGTGGTCATCGCTCGTGTGGTTGGGCACCAGGTCCATCAGGACGCGCACACCTCGACGGGCCGCTTCGGTGACGAGGAGGTCGAACGTGTCCAGTGTCCCGAGCTCGGGCAGCACGGCGCAGTAGTCGGCGACGTCGTAACCCCAGTCGGCGTTGGGCGAGACCGTGATCGGGCTCAGCCAGATCCCGCCCACCCCCAACCACACGAGGTGGTCGAGCCGGTCGATGATGCCGCGCAGGTCGCCCGTGCCGTCCGCGTCCGAGTCGGCGAACGAGCGGGGATAGACCTGGTACAGGACGTCGGTCTGCCACCAGGGCGCCGCGGGCGTGTCCCTGTGGCCCGGCATCGCGGGCATGGGCCGAGGCCCCGTCGCGATCGGGGCCGACCCCGTGTCGTCGGGCGTCACGACCCGGGGAGTGGTTGCCAGTCGTTCACGACGACCCAGCACACCGTCTGGGGAGTGTGGTCGAGCGGCATCTTGCACTGGCTCGACACCGGTGCATTGGTGTGGAGCCTGACCACCCGGTACTCGGTGGGGCCCGAGAACTTGTCCGGGCCGTAGGTCAGAGTCGGGGAAAAGCCTCCCGGGAAGTCGGAGATCGTGGCCATGGCGGCGTCGAACGTCCGCCGATCGAGGTGCGGGCCGGCCGCGGTCGCCGCCGCTGCGAACAGGCGGATCTCCTGGCACCAGGCCTGCACCGGCCCCTGTTCCTCGATGTAGAAGTTCTGGTTTCCCTCCGGGACCTGCGGATAGGCCTTGTGCCACGTCGCGAAGCAACTCCGCACGCCGGTGTCGTAGCCACCGTCCGCCTCCGGGCGGGTGTCGTCGATCCCCCCGAGCGTCTCCGTCGTGACGCCCTCCTGCCCGTCGAGCGCCTTTTCGTAGGGGAGGGGGATGAGCCCCAGCGCCGCTTGGATGGAGTTCTCGTAGTCCGACAACAGGAGCCTCGGGAAGTACTGCTGCGTCGTCTCGGCCGCGAGGACAGGGAAGAAGACGTTGAACGGTATGAGCGGGATCACCGAGGTGACGCCGTCCGATTTCAACTGCTGCACGACGAAGGGCGCCTGGGCATCGGTGCCGGCGATGTCTGACGGGTTGGCGGGGATCGTCTTGACGATCGGCGTCACGCCCACCTGTTGCAGGTCGGGCAGCAGGTACTGGTTCAGCGCCAGTTGGTCGCTCGCCCGGTCACCGACGACCACGGCGACCTTGGTGGCGTTCCCGAGCAGCCCGGCGGCCACACCCCACTGCACCGTGGCCTTCAGGATGGCGGCATCGTCGGGGCCCGTCCACCACAGGTAGGGCGCGCCCTGGCGCGTCCAATCCGTCACCGTCGTCCACTGGCTGAGCAAGGGCGTATGGCCCTCCTGGGTGATGCACAGCTGGTTGTCGCCCGACCAGGTGCCCACCCCGTCGAGCACGGCGAAGGCCGGGGAGCCCCCTTCGGTCCAGTCCTTGCACATGGCCCGCATGACCACCTCGTTCGTCGGGTCGAAGTGGACGATCACCGGGTCGATCTTCCGGCCGTGTATTCCCCCGGCGTCGTTGATCTGCTTGACGAAGAGGTCGATCGCCTTGGCCTGCTCGCCGTACTCGATATCGCCGGCGAAGCCGAGGTTGGAGGCCAGCGCCTGCAGGTTGGAGACGGGGAAGACCACCTTGATGGCGTGGGCGCTGACGCCGGCGCCGTCGGCGGCGCCTCTGCCGGGCGCCCCTGCCGGGGTCGGTGCGGTGGTGGAGCCCGGAGAGCCGCCGGACGAGCCCGAACCGACGAAGAAGGAGGCGGCCGCCACGACCGCCACGGCGACGACCACCGAGCCGACCTGCACGCGCCGGGGCCTTCGACGGAACCGCCGCCACGATCGTTCCCAGCGCCCACGGCCCGACCCGGCCATCTCCACCTCCTGCCCCGCCACCCCGGAGGTCCCCCTCGGGCGATCGGCCCTTCCGGCGGCCCAAGATAGGCGGCTCGCGGGGAGGGCCGCGTTCCCGGCAGTGTCTGGTGCCGCCCGCCCGAGGCGGTGCCGGCGAGCGGTGCCGGCGAGAGATACCGTTCGGTCGTGGACGGTCCCGACCCGGCGGCGCCGGCGATCAGCTTCCCCCGAGGTTTCCTGTGGGGAGCGGCGACGGCTGCCCATCAGATCGAGGGGGGCAACGTCAACAACGACTGGTGGGCGTGGGAGCACGAACCTGGCTCGGGATGTGCGGAATCGAGTGGGGACGCCTGCGACTCGCTGCACCGTTGGTCCGAGGATGTCGAGCTCGTCCGGACCATGGGCCTGGGCGCCTATCGGTTCTCACTCGAGTGGAGCCGGATCGAGCCGGCCGAAGGTGAGTTCTCGGTCGCCGCCCTGGACCGGTACCGCCGGATCTGCGCGGCGTGTCGCGACGGGGGCGTCGTCCCGGTGGTGACGTTCCACCATTTCACGAACCCGAGATGGCTCAGCGCGCGCGGCGGCTGGGAAGCGGCTGACGCACCCGACGCGTTCGCCCGTTTCGTGGCGCGGGCCGTCGTCGCCCTGGGCGACCTCGTCGGGTGGGCGTGCACGATCAACGAGCCCAACGTCGTGGGCGTCGCGGGGTACACCACGGGGACCTCCCCGCCGGGGGTGACGGGGGATCTCGCCCGTCACCTGGCGGTGAACGAGGCGATGGTCCGGGCCCATCGCCTCGCCGTCGACGAGCTGCGGTCGGGCCCCGGTGACTTTCCCGTCGGTCTCACGCTGTCCATGGACGAGTTGGTGGCCGAGCCCGGTGGCGAGGGTGTACGTGACGCGGCGCGCGAGATCCTCGAGGACTCCTTCCTGCGCGCCACCGGGGGAGACGATTTCGTCGGCGTGCAGTGCTACACGCGTCTGCACTTCGGGCCACAAGGCCAGGCCCCCGACGACCCCACGGTGCCCACGACCCAGATGGGGTGCGAGTACTGGCCACAGGTGGTGGAGCACTGTGTCCGGCGGGCGGCGGCGGTGACCGGCCTGCCGGTCGTCGTCACGGAGAACGGGATCGCCACCGACGACGACGCCGCACGCATCGCCTATCTGGACGAGGCGCTGCGCGGCGTCCGGCGCTGTCTCGACGACGGCGTGGACGTGCGTGGGTACTTCGTATGGAGTCTCCTCGACAACTTCGAGTGGAGCCACGGGTACCGGCCCACGTTCGGCCTGCACGCCGTCGACCGCGAGACGTTCGCCCGTCGCGCCAAGCCGAGCGCGTCGTGGTTCGGCGCGGTGGCCCGGTCGAATGCGTTGGTGGCGCCGCCGGGCTGAGCCGACGGAGGGCGTCGACCGGCCGAACAGACGCGGCTGCCGGGCCGAACAGACGGCGATGACGCGGTCACATGGTCCGCAGCGCCTCGGACGGCGACAGGCGCGTGGCCCTGCGGGCGGGTAGACCCCGGCGGTGGCCAACGGCGCCCCTTCGTCCCCGAGGACTCCATCCCCGCCCTGTACGAGCCGTTCGGGCGGTCAGAGGTCAGGGTGAGCCCAGAGCGGGGGGCCTGTCTCGGACTGCCCTGGGCGCAGGATCGCGCTCGTCGCGGCGGCTACCCGTGGGCGAAGTCCGTCGTGGTCCCGCCGGCCCGGATCGAGCGCACGGCCCCGGTCGAGTAGTGGCGGTGCTCCTCGAAGATCCGGTCGTAGCCGGTGTGGGCGATCCTCCATGCCGCGCCGTCCTTGGCGTACCGGTCCTCGTACAGCGCGGTGCCGTGAAGCTCGAAGTCGTGCGCGGGGACGATCACGCGGTCCTCCAGGTACCACCGGCCCGTGGCGGTCGTGGCGCTCGTGAGCGAGATCTCGGGATGGTGGCCGTTGTGCATCGTCACGATGCCCGGATCGCCGAGGGACTCCTGGAGGAAGGCCACGATGGCGGCCCGCCCGGTGTGCTGAAGGGTGCCGGACTGGTACCCCGTGGTGGCGTCCTCGGTGAGGAGCTCGCCGAGCTCGGAGAATCGCTTCAGGTCGAGGAGGCGGAAGTACGCGTACTTGAGCTGTCGGATGGCTTCGATCTCGGCGAGGTCCACGGGTCTCCTCGAAGGGGTGCCGGTTCTCGGCACGATCGCGTCGGGCGGGCTCGCCGGACGCCCGCAGTGTACCGGCGGGTCCGACATCCGCTCCGATTCCGCCCGAATGCGACCGCCGGCATGCCGGTGCCGCCTACGCTTTGCACATGTCGCGACGCACCGTCACCGCCGGCGCTGCCGCAGCCGCCATGACGGCGCTGGGCGTGACGCTGGGCGTCGCCGTCTCCGGGGGCACGCCGGCCACATCGCCCGGGCACCATCGCACGACGACGTCGCCGGCCGGGGACCCGGGCCCGAAACCGGCGACGGCGCCGGCCGGCTCGGGCACGGCCCTGGCGACGACGACTCCTCCGCCGACGACTCCTCTGCCGACGACCGCCGTCCCGCATGCGGCCCCCCGTTCGACGACGACGTTCATTCCCCGCTCCTCGAGCACCACCACCACGGCACCGGCACCGGCGGTCGGCGGCCCTGCCGGCTCGTCGCTCGGCGACTCCACCACGACCACCGGTGCGCCGACGCCGACAACCACGACCGGCGCGACCACCACCACCGCGTCGACCACGACGACCGACCCCACCGCGACGACGTCCGCGAGAGCCGTGCCCGGGTCGTCGACTGCCGGCATCGCAAGGTTGCCGCTTCGGTGACCGGCCGCGCCGGGACCCGCTCCACTACGTTGTGCCGCCGACAGCCGAAGTAGGAGATCCAGAGCATGGACGTCCGGTCGATTGAGGACATGGCCCCCACGATCGAGCACAACGGCACCACCCCGGTCTGGTGGCTGGTCCCACCCCAGGAGATGCGTGCTGCCACCGAGGGGGGATTCCTCGAGCTCGTGAGCGAGTGGGAGATCGCGGGTGGTGGGGCGGTCGACGCGCACTCCCACCCGACGCACGAGTTCTACTACATCATCTCTGGCCGCGGGATCATGAAGATCGCCGACGAGGAGCGCGCCGTGCAGGCCGGCGATCTCGTGTACACGCCGCCCGACACGACCCACAGCATCTGGCCCGTCAGCGAGCACGCGCCCCTGCGCGGACTGGCCTTCGCCATCGGCACGCCCGGCGCGGGGAAGGTCGACTACAGCTGACGGGTGGTCACGGCTGAACCGCCGAAGGCGCCGGAGGACGGTTCGCCTTCCGGGCCCGGACGCGTGGCATATCGCGCGGCGCGTGCAGTGAGCAGAAGTAGCCGTCGTTGTAGACGGACAACTCGGTGCCACAGTCACGTTCTCCGCAGACCCGGCCCGACGCGAACCTCCGCGGGGCGCGCTCGTCGGCACTGAGCCCGCCACCGGTGGCGCTGACGTACTTGGCACGTGATTGCACCTGCTCCACCTCCATGCCTCCGCCTGCGCAGTCCCGGGAGCCTCCAAGACACTCGGGCGGTGCAGAGCGAGGGATCGGCACAAGCCGGGAGAGGTTGGCGGTCCAACCAGATCACTGCCTGCAACAGAACCTCGGGTGAGGAACTTGTCATGCCCTGCCCCCAAAGGAGCGTTGGCCCCCGTGCGCCCGTCGGGGGGCAGGACACTCCGACAATGACAGCTAACGATCGCGACGAATAGAGCAGAACGGCACAACACCAAAGATCGTCCAGGGAGCGCGACCTACGGCTGCATCGCGTCGTCGAGCCCGGAGGACGTCTCGAAAACGCTCAGGCATGAACCAGGCGCAGATCGATGATGGCGAAGGCCCGCCATGAGAGCAATGGCTGCAGATAGAGAGAGACGACGCGCTACCATTGACCGCGAAGGTCCCGGAGCCCCGCTTCCTTCTCCCCGGCTGATGGCCTGGGTATTGAGATGGAGGCACAGAAATGGGTTTGACCGGAATGGTCTTCAGCATCATTGCGATGGCGGCCGGTGCGGTCATGTACTGGGCCGTGACGGCGCAAGGGCACGGGTTCAGGCTTTCCACGGTGGGTGTCATCCTCATGGTCCTCGGGGCCGTCGGCCTCGTCGCCTCGGCGATCGTCTACGGCACGTCACGCCGTCCGGCCGGAAGCCGCGATCGCACGTACGACCGCCAGGCGACCGACTCCCAGGGGGTCGCGACGACGGTGCACGAGGAAGTGCACTGACCCACGGTAGGGCGGCGTGCCGACACCGCCGCCGTCACGAGCGTGACAGCGTGGTGCCCGCCTCGGTGAGGACGGCGCGAAGCGTCGCCTCGATCTCGTCGAGCTCGCTGTCGCCGCACACCAGGACCGGCGCGAGCTGGACGACGGGGTCGACACGGTCGTCGGCACGGCACACCAGCCCTTCGGCGAACAGCCGGGGGGCGACATATCCCCGCACGAGGGTGGTCCGTTCCTCGGGAGTGAAACGTACGCTGGGGTCGTCGGGGTCCTTCACCAGCTCGACGGCCCAGAAGAAGCCGTCGCCGCGCACGTCCCCCACGATCGGCAGGTCGCGCAGGCCTTGCAGCCTTGCTCCCAGGGCGGGGCCGGTGGTGGCGACGTGCTCGATGATCCCCTCGTCCTGGAGCACGTCGATGTTGGCGAGCGCCACGGCGCACGAGACCGGGTGCCCGCCGAACGTGATCCCGTGGGCGAAGCTGGCGTCTCCTTCGAGGAACGGCGCGGCCAGGAAGTCGCGGCAGAGCACTCCGGCGAGGGGCGCATACCCCGACGTCACGCCCTTGGCGAAGGTGACCATGTCGGGCTGGTAGCCGTAGCGCTCGGCGCCGAACCACGTGCCCAGGCGGCCGAAGCCGCAGATGACCTCGTCGCTGACCAGCAGGACGCCGTGGCGGTCGCAGATGTCGCGTACCAGGGTGAAGTAGCCGGGCGGGGGGACGAAGCATCCCCCTGTGTTCTGCAATGGCTCCAGGAAGACCGCTGCCACGGTGTCGGGGCCCTCGGCGAGGATGGCGTCCTCGATGGCGCCTGCGCAGGCCGCCGCGAAGCGTTCGTCGTCGACGGTGACGTCGGGGCCGAATGCCGAGCGGAAGCGGTTGGTGTTGGTGACGTGCACCACGCCCGGGACGAGGGGCTCGAACGGGGTGCGCAGTGCCTGCAGGCCGGTGATGGCGAGCGCGCCCATGGTCGTGCCGTGGTACGCCTGGTCACGGGCGATCACCTTGGTACGCGCCGGCTGCCCGATCGCTTTGAAGTACGCCCGCGCCAGCTTCCACGCCGACTCGACGGCCTCGGAGCCGCCCGTCGTGAAGAAGACGCGGTTGAGGTCGCCGGGAGCAAGTGCCGCCAGGCGTGTCGCCAGCTCGACGGCCGAGGGGTGGGCCGCCGACCAGATGGGGTAGTAGGCGAGCTCCTGGGCCTGGCGCCGACCCGCCTCGGCCAGCTCGGCGCGGCCGTGCCCGGCCTGGACCACGAAGAGGCTGGACAGGCCGTCGAGAAAGGAGCGGCCGGTGCTGTCGGTGAGCCGTGCACCCGAGCCCCGCACGAAGACGGGTAGCTCGCCGTCCTCGAAGGACCCGAGCCGCGTGAAATGCATCCAGAGGTGACGCCGGGCCTCGTCCTGGAGCCGGACGTCCTGGAGCCGGACGTCCTGGAGCCGGGCGCCCTGGTGCCGGTCGACGTGCGGGCGGTCGGGCGACGTGCTCACGGCGCGCCCCAGGCGTACGTCTGCTTGTGGATGCGCAGGTACATGAAGGTCTCGGTGTCCCGCACGCCGTCGATGGCGCGGATCTTGTCGTTGAGCAGTTCGAGAAGGTGCTCGTCATCCTCCACCACGACCTCCACGAGCACGTCGAGTGATCCGGCCGTCAGCACCACGTAGACGACCTCGTCCATCGCCGCCACGGTGTCGGCGACCTTCCGGGTGTCGCCTTCCACCGTGAGCCCGATCATCGCCTGACGCCCGAACCCGATCATGCGGGGGTCGGTCACGCCGACGATCTGGACGACACCCGCGTCGATCAGGCGCTGGACCCGTTGGCGCACCGCCGCCTCGGACAGGCCGACGGCCGGCGCCATCTGCGTGTAGGGCCTGCGCCCGTCCTGTTGGAGCTGCTCGATGATGCGCTTGTCGACGTCGTCGAGGACCACCTTCCCTTCGGGCCTCACCGTGGCGCTCCGGGGTTGTCGACGCCGCCGGGCGGTGCGAACCTTGCCCGATGGCCCCGGTCGCGCCCTGCACGCCGGGCTACCGGTCGGCTCCCTACTGGTGGGACGAGGTCGAGCTCCCGCGCCCGACGTCGGTGCCGCTGCCCGCCGAGGCGGACGTCGTCATCGTGGGCGGGGGCACCACGGGGCTGACCGCGGCCCTGGAGCTCGCTCGTCGAGGACGCCACGCCGTCGTCCTCGACGGTGACGGCATCGCCGCCGGGGCGAGCAGCCGCAACGGCGGCATGGTCCACCCCGGGGGCAAGCTGGCCCTGCCCGAGTTGCTCGCCCTGCCGGACGGCCGCCGCCTGTGGGACGACACCGTGGCGGCCTTCGAGGGCGTCGAGTCGCTGTGCCGGGACCTCGGTATCGACTGCGACTGGCGCCGGACGGGCCATCTCGAGTTGGCCCACCATCCCCGCACCGCCGAGCACCTGCGCACCGTGGCGGACGCCCACGCGTCGATCGGCGAGGACGCCCGCTACGTCACCAGGGCGCAGCTGGGGGCCGAGATCGGGTCCGACGGGTTCGCCGGGGCCCTGCTCGTGAACCGCAGTGCCGGGCTCCACCCGGCCAAGTTCGCTGCCGGCATCGCCCGGGCTGCCGCCGCTGCGGGCGCCGACCTCCACGGCGCCACCGCCGTCGCCCGCATCGAACCGAGCGGTGCGGGTTACGTCGTGCACACCTCCGGTGATGTGCTGCGCGCCGGCGAGGTGGTGGTGGCCACCAACGGCGCCACCGACCGGCGGCTGGTGCCGTGGCTCGGCCGGCGGGTGCTCGGCATCGGCAGCTTCATCATCGCCACCGAGCCGGTGGCGCCCGACCTGGCGGCGTCGGTCGACCCGCACGGCCGGATGTTCTTCGACACCAGGAATCTCCTGCACTACTGGCGCTTGTCGCCCGACGGCCGCCGGGTCCTGTTCGGCGGGCGGACGTCGTTCTCCCCGACGACGGTGGAACAGTCCCGCGACCGTCTGTACGCGGCCATGGTGCGCATCCACCCCCAGCTGGGCGGCGTCCGCGTCGACCGCGCCTGGGGAGGCCAGGTGGCGCTCACCGCCGATCGGGTCCCGCATGTGGGCCGTCACCCCGTCACGGGTGTCGTGTACGCCATGGGGTACTGCGGCAGCGGCGTGGCGCTGTCGACCCACTTCGGTGGCGCCGTGGGCCGGTGGCTCGCCGGCGACGGGGACCTGCCGCCCTTCGCCGGCCGGGCGTGGCCGCCGGTGCCGTGGCCGGCGCACGTGCCGTGGCTGCTCGCCGCGGCGGGGTGGTGGTACCGGGCGCGCGACGCCCTCGGACGCTGAGCCCGTTGCCCGCCGGCCGTGCCGCACGTCGTCATCCGGCGACAGCGGCGCAGAATTCGTGGAAGGCGTCCACGAAACGGTCGATGTGACGATCGTCGTGCTGTACCGACAGCGTCCACTGCTCCTCGTTGCCTGGCGTCATGAAGATCCCGCGGTTGACGAGCCACGCCCAGGACGCGTCGAAGAGGTCGGCGTCGGTCTCGAGGAAGCTGCGGTAGTCGACGAGCGGCTCGCGCCGATAGGAGACGCACCCCTTGCAGCCGAGGTCGATCACGTGTGCCGGGATGTCGTGGGCGGCGACGGCCTTGGCGCACCCCTCGGCCAGGCGAGTCCCGATGCGCCCGAAATGCTCGTAGGCGTCGGGGGTGAGTACCTCGGTCAGCGCCGCCAGCCCCGCCGCAGCCACCAGGGGGTTTCCGTTGAACGTCCCCTGTTGGGCGATGCCGGTGCCGATCTCGTCCATGATGTCGGCCCGTCCCCCGAAGGCCCCGGCCGGCACCCCGCCGGTGATCGACTTGGCGAAGCAGGCCAGGTCGGGCTGGACGCCGAAGCGCTCGATGGCGCCACCGGCGGCGATGGTGGCGCCGCACTTGACCTCGTCGAAGACGAGCACGACCCCGTGGCGCGTGCACAGCTCCCGGACGCCCTCCAGGTAGCCGGGTGCCGGCAGGACGATGCCGATGTTCATCATCACCGGCTCGAGGATGAAGCACGCGATCTCGTCCCCGCGCTCCGCGAAGAGCCGCTCGAGCGCGCCGAGGTCGTTGTAGGGGACGACGAGAGTCCACTTGGCCATCTCGAGCGGGATCCCCTTGGATGCCGGCGGTTGCGCCCCGGTCTGTTCGGTCGCCTCGATCAGATGGAGGCTCGGCGCCACGGAGAACATCACGGCATCGTGATGTCCGTGGTACGAGCCCTCGATCTTGCAGATGACGTCGCGGCCGGTGACGCCCCGCGCCACGCGCACGGCGTCCATCGTGGCCTCGGTCCCTGAATTGGTGAAGCGCACGCGCTCGAGCCGGAAGCGCCGGCACAACTCCTCGGCCAACACCACGGTCGCTTCGGTGGTGACGGCGAAATGCGTTCCCGAGTTGGCGGCGCGCTCGATGGCCGCCGCCACCGCCGGGTGGGCATGGCCCACGGCAGTCGACCCGAAGCCGTTGTGGAAGTCGACATAGGCCCGGCCGTCCACGTCCCACACCTCGGCGCCCTTGCCCCGCGACAGGTAGATGGGATACGGATCGCCCGCCTGGAACGACGACGCCACACCGAGCGGCATGCTCCGGCGGGCGCGGTCGAACAACTGGTGCGAGCTCGGTGTGGCGGCGAGCAGGGTGGCGAGCTCGGATGCGAACAGCTCGCGCGCCCGGGCGCTCAGCCGCTCCCTGTCGGGGTTGGTGTGATCGCTCACGGTCTCCGGTCCTTCCTCCACCGTCCGCGCCGCACCGGGACGATCCCCGTGCTCCGCCGTCGCCATCCGGCCCTCGTCCCCGACGGGCCCGGACTGGCGCTGATGTGGACGGGCAATGGAAACTGCCATTGGCCCCCCAGTATGCAACGAAATCGCTTGTCACGGTCGGCGTGCTCTGCGAATATGCTCCGAACGGCACGGGAGAGGGGTGGTAGTTGACGACCACGACCGCGGACTCCGGAGAGCTCGGCGCAACACCCTTGGGGGAGCCGCCCGGCGGCAAGGGCCTCAAGACCGGGGCCCTCGGGATGGTCTCGAGCCTCGTCATCGGGGTGGCGTCGACAGCCCCCGCCTACAGCCTGGCAGCCACCCTCGGCTTCGTGACCTTCTACGTGGGTGTGCGGTCCCCGGCGGTCATGCTCCTGGCCTTCGTGCCCATGCTGTTCATCGCCGCGGCGTACTACTACCTGAACCGCGCCGACCCGGACTGCGGGACCACCTTCACCTGGGTGACGCGGGCCATCGGCCCCAAGACGGGGTGGATGGCGGGGTGGGGCATCCTGGTCACCGACCTCGTGGTGATGCCCAACCTGGCATCGGTGGCGGGCGTGTACACGTTCTCGCTCTTCGGCGCCCACGGGATCGCCGCCGACTCCTCGGGGTTCTGGGTCACCTTCGTCGGCGTGGCGTGGCTCGTCATCATGACCGCCATCTGCTACATCGGCATCGAGCTGTCGGCCCGCACCCAGGTGGCCCTCCTCGGCGCCGAGATCGTCATCCTCGTGGTGTTCGCCGTCGCCGCGCTGGCCAAGGTGTACGGCGGCGGGATCGCCCACAGCATCCACCCCGCGTGGGCGTGGTTCGACCCGTTCAAGATCCCCTCCCTGGGCGCGCTGTCGGCCGGGATGCTCCTGGCCGTCTTCATCTACTGGGGATGGGACACCGCCGTCACCGTGAACGAGGAGGCCAGGGACACCCGGCGCACACCGGGCCGCGCCGCCCTGCTGGCCACGATCGTCCTGCTGCTCATCTACGTCATCGTGTCGACCGCCGCCCAGGCGTTCCACGGACCCGGGTTCCTCACCAACCACAGCGACGACGTGCTCGGCCACCTTGCGAAGGACGTGCTCGGGTCGCCGTGGGACAAGCTGCTCATCATCGCCGTGCTCACCTCGGCCTCGGCGTCGACGCAGACCACCGTCCTCCCTGCGGCACGCTCGTCGCTGTCGATGGCGGTGCACAAGGCCTTCCCCAAGCGCTTCGCCGACATCCACCCGCGGTTCCTGTCCCCGGGCTTCTCGACCTTGGTCTTCGGGGCGGTGGCGATCGTCTGGTACGTGGGCCTGACCCTCATCAGCCCCAACGACGTCCTCGCCAACTCCATCCTGGCGCTGGGCTTCGGCATCGCCTTCTACTACGGCCTCACGGGCTTCGCCTGCGTCTTCTACTACCGCCGCCACATCTTCAGGAGCATGAAGAACTTCATCTTCATCGGGCTCGCCCCGCTGCTCGGGGCCGTCATGCTGACGATCCTGTTCTTCGTGGCCATCTTCTATTACTCCGACCCCGCCAACTCCAACACCGGCAACCAGGCCTGGTTCCCGGCCCTGCATTTCAGCTTCCACATCTTCCACTGGCACCTGTACGTCAAGAAGGGCCTCGGCCCTCCGCTCGTCCTCGGCGTCGGCCTGTTGCTGATCGGAGTGCCGCTCATGGTGATCTGGCGTCTGCGCCATCCGGAGTTCTTCCGGCGTGACCGCGAGGTCGCCGAGTCCGTCGACGCGCCGGCTCCGCCGCTCACGCCGGGCGTCACCCCGGTGGTCGACTGATGGCCGGCGACATCGTCCTCGGCTACGACGGCACCGACGGGTCGAAGGCGGCCCTGCGCGTGGCGGTCAGCGTGGCCAGGGCCTTCGACGCGCCGTTGACCATCGTGTTCGGCTACGAGCCCAACCCCATGGGCGGGGAGACCGCCGACTACAAGGACCAGCTCGAGAAGATCGGCAGCGACATGCTGCGCACCGCGGTGGCCGAGGCCAACGCGCTCGACCCCTCGGTGCAGGTGGAGCCCATCGTGGCCGCCCTGCGGCCCGCAGAGTCGCTCCTCGAGGCCGCCCTGGAGCGCCAGGCCCGGGTCATCGTGGTCGGGGGGACCGGCGAACGGCCCATCCTGGGTGCGATCCTGGGGTCGGTGCCGCACAAGCTGCTCCACCGCTCGACGGTGCCCGTCCTGGTGGTGCCCGCCGACGGGGAGTGACCACCGGCACACGCGGGGGTACGCTTGACGTCGATGGGGGGGAAGTAGCGAGTGGGAGCGGCCCTGGTGGTCGCGCTCGTGGCCGAGGTGCTCCTGGTGGGGTGCGCCGTGGCCGCCTTCGTGCTGCACCGCGCCCGGCGGCGGCGCCTGGAGGAGCTGTTCACCCGGGCCCACGCCGCGGCACGGCGCCTGGCGCTCGACGCCCGGATCGTGGACGCCAGCGTCGCCGAGCTGTCGGAGCTCGTGATCGACGACGCCCTGCGCGAGCTCGGCCTCGGCTCCTCGACCGACCCGCGCTAGCGGGCCGCCGGCACCGGCGGCCGTGGGACGGTCACCCCTTCAGGACTCCGACCGGCCGCAGCCGGGCGACGCGCCGGGCGAGGCCGGCCCGCTCGCAGATGGCGACCACGTCGTCGACGTCCTTGTATGCGAACGGTGCCTCCTCGGCGAGCCCACGTGCCGATGCCGCCCGTACCGAGATCCCCTGTTCCTCGAGTTGCTGGCGCAACACCGCGCCCCGGATGCTCCGGGTGGCTGCATGCCGGCTCATCGTGCGGCCCGCGCCGTGGCAGGTCGAGGAGAACGCCCCGCCCGGGGCGCGGCCGACCAGGACGTAGGACGCCGTGCCCATCGATCCGGGGACCAGCACCGGCTGGCCCACCGGTCGCAGGTCGTCGGGCAGGTCCGGGTGCCCGGGGGGAAGGGCCCTCGTCGCCCCCTTCCGGTGCACGCACAGGAGCCGCCGTCCCCCGTCGACGTCGTGCCATTCGAGCTTGGCCAGGTTGTGCGACACGTCGTAGAGAAGGTCCAGCCGATCGGTCCCTACGGCCGTGGCGAACGCGCTGCGCACCGCCGCGGTCAGGGCCTGACGGTTCGCCCGGCCGAAGTTTGCCGCCGCTGCCATCGCTCCCAGGTAGGCCCGGCCCTCCCGCGACTCGACCGGGACGCAGGCGAGCTGGGGGTCGGGCACGACGATCCCGTACCGCGCCATCGACGATTGCATCTCCTTGACGGTGTCCGAGCAGACCTGGTGCCCGAGGCCGCGCGACCCGCAATGGATCATCACGCACACCTGCCCCGGCCGGATGCCGAAGGACCCGGCTGCCTCGGCGTCGACGATCTCGTCGACGACCTGGACCTCGAGGAAATGGTTCCCCGAGCCGAGGCTGCCGAGCTGGCCCGCGCCGCGCCGACGGGCCCGGTCGCCCACCGCGCCCGGGTCCGCACCGGCCATCACCCCTCCGTCCTCGCAGCGGGCCACGTCGGCGTCGAGGCCGAGACCCCGGGCCACGGCGTGGCGGGCCCCGTCGCGTAGCACGGCGGTCAGCTCGGCGTCGTCGGCCAGCTCCCACACGGCCCCCGCCCCGAGCCCCTTCGGCACCCGGGCCTCGAGCTCGTCCATGAGGGTCTCCACGTGGGGGGCCAGCTCGTCGAGGCCGACAGGAGAGAGCAGCAGGCGCACCCCACAGGAGATGTCGAAGCCGACGCCGCCGGGGGACACGACCCCGCCCTCGACCACGTCGGTGGCGGCGACGCCGCCGATCGGGAACCCGTAGCCCCAGTGGATGTCGGGCATCGCGTAGGAGGCCTCCACGATCCCCGGCAGGGTCGCCACGTTCGCCACCTGCTCGAGCGACTCGTCGCCGGTGATCTGGGAGAGCAGCGCGGCCGAGGAGAAGACGATCCCCGGGACGCGCATCGTGCCGGTCGGTTCCATCCGCCAACGGTCCGGCCCGGCCGGGTGGAGGCGTCGGGTGCCGCTCACACGTCCACGACCGCTCGACACGTCCACCGCCCCTCGTGCTCGCCGACCTCGAGGTCGTGGTACGACACACCCTTCGGCACGGGCCCGACGAGCTCGACCTGGCGCCCGGTCACGACCACCATGTCACCCGCGATCCCACCATCCTCGGCTTCGACGACGTGGAAGCGGACGGGCACGGCGCCGAAGACGTCGGCGACGTAGATCACCTCCTCGAGCAGGGCCACGAGGACGTCGGCGTCGGGACCCGGCTCCGCTGCCAGGGGCAGCGTCCGAGTGGCCGCATCGTCGCCGTGTACCTCGGCGAACACCTCCACCAGGGCTGTCATGGCCTCGGCGAGGCACGAGGTGCGATCCTCGCCCCACGCCTCGAGGATGCAGTCGGCGGTGTGAGGAGCGAGCCGGTGTCCGCGACCCCGCGACGCTTCCCGCTCGGGTTCCGGAGGCGCCATTCAGGGTGCTGCTTCGGAGGCGGCCATCACCGCACCGTTGCGCGGATGCCCGGAGCGGGCAAGGGTCGAAGGTCCCACGGGTGCGGGCGGGCTGGCCGCAGGACCTTCGCCCCTGGTCGCCTGCGACGTTGGCGGCGCAGCATGGGAGGAGAGATCGCCGCCGGGTTGGCGACCGGTGCCGGACAGGAGGTCCTGACGTGCACGAGCCATCGGCAAGCGGGCGCACGGGCACTGAGCAGCCCTGCGACCCTGACGGGAACCGGATCGTCGTGGGCGTGGACGCCTCCGAGGAATCGAGAGGGGCGCTCCGGTGGGCGCTTCGGTATGCCGAGCTGGTCGGGGCGCGCCTCGAGGTGGTGCACGCGTGGCACCTCGCCGACGAGCACGCCTGGTTGCAGAGCCTGCCCCCGCCCGCCAACCCCACGGACGTCGCGCGCAAGGCGCTCGCCGTCATGGTCGACGAGGTGATGGGGCCGAATCGCGCCGTGCACGTCCACACCGACGTGCGGGAAGGTCACGCCGCGCACGTGCTCACGGAAGCGGCCAGGGGTGCTTCGGTGCTGGTGGTCGGCAGCCGCGGCTTCGGAGGGTTCGACGGCCTCCTGCTCGGGTCCGTGAGCGCACACTGCGCCGCGCACGCACCGTGCTCGGTCATGATCGTCCGCTCCGACGAGGCGCCTTGAAGGATGCACACCCTGGCCACGTGAACCTCGAGCCGAGGTCGATCGAGCTCCCCGGCGGCCGCACGCTCGTCGTGCGCCCGGAGACCGAGGACGATGCCGACGCCCTGGCGGCCTTCTACGCGACCCTCACCGACGACGACCTGTACCGCCGCTTCTTCCAGGCACGCGTGCCGAACCGGCGGTCGCTCGACGCGATGGTGCGCGTCGGCAGCCGGGGCGGTACCGGTATCGTCGCGGAGGTCGTCCGCACGGGCCGGCCGGACGCCATCGTGGCGGAGTGCAGCTACGAGTTGCTCCCCGACGGCGACGGGGAGCTCGGGATCGCCGTGGGCCCCGGGTGGCGGGGTTGGCTGGGCCCGTACCTCCTCGACGTCCTCCTGGAGGCCGCCGCCGCTCGCGGCGTGACGAACGTGCACGCCGACGTCCTGGTCGAGAACCGGCCGATGCTCGCCCTCGCCCGCGCCCGCGGCTACGTGACCGCCGACCACTACGAGCGCCCGGCGATCGTCCGCGTGGTCATGGGAGCGGTCCACAGGCTCCCCGCCTGGCCGGACGGCCACGACCGCACCCGCGTGCTCGTGGAGTCCACCGGGGGGCGGTGGTACGCCGAAGGTCAGGCCCGGGCGGCGGGCCTCCATGTGCTCGTGTGCCCCGGACCGCTCCGGGACTCGTCGCGCTGTCCCGCCCTGGTGGGCGAGCCCTGCCCCCTGGCGGCTGGCGCCGACGTCATCGTCGACGCCATACCGCTCGGAGAGGCCCGGGGGCGGGCCCTGCTCGACGCGCACGGCCGGATGCACCCCGGTGTGCCGGTGTGCGTCGAGCTCTCTGCGGGGGCGTCCGCCCGTCACGGGTCGTCACCGGCGGAAGCAGACGACGCCGTGCTGGTCGTCGACCTCTTGCAGCGGACGGCCGGCGGACGCACCTCGTCCGTGGGGTCGGGACCGCCCCGCCAACCGCGTGGCCGGGGAGGGAGATGACGCCCCCCCCACGCCGAAGGCGGTGAAGAAGGACACCGGGCTCAGCGCACGGCGCGCTCCTCGCATCCCCAGGGCGAGCCGTGGTCGACGAGGAGGTCGAGGAACGGTCCCGCCGGGAAGGCCTCCGGGCCGAGGACGCCCGCACCCGTCCACACGCCCGACGCCACGAGCTCCAGGGCGACGACAGGGTTGATGGCGGTCTGCCAGACGACGGCCTGCGAGTCGTACTCGGCCATGGACCAGGCGTTGTCCACCACGTGGTGCAGGTAGACCTCGCGCCGGTTGCCGTCCTTGCCGGTGCCCTTCACCCACGTCCCCGCGCAGGTCACGCCCTGCATCACGTGCCCGAGCTCGGCCGGGTCGGGCAGGCAGGCGGCCACCACGTCCCGGGGCGACACCTCGCGGCCATCGACGCGGACCGGGCTGGTGGAGTCGAGCCCGAGCTTGTGCAGCGTCTTCAGCACGCCGATGAACTCGTCACCGAGGCCGTACTTGAAGGTGACCCGGTCGGCCTGCACCCAGCGCGGGACGAGCAGCACCTCCTCGTGCTCGACGTTCACGCACTCCACCGGGCCGATGCCGGCCGGGAAGTCGAAGACCTCGAGCTCGCTGAAGGGCTCCGTGGTGTACCACCCCTTGTCCTTCTCGAAGACGACGGGCGGGTTGAGGCACTCCTCGATGGTGGTCCAGATCGAGAAGGTGGGGGCGAAGTCGTAACCCTCCACCACCAGGTTGGCCCCGTCGCGCACGCCCACCTCCTCGATCGAGGAGAAGAGCGTGTCGGCGGCGTGGCGGGCGAAGACGTCGGAGAGCCCGGGCTCGACACCCATGCCCACGATCGCCAGCTTGCCCCGCTCCTCCCACTGCCCGGCCATGGCGAACTGCTCGTCGCCGAGCTTCACCCCCGTCTTGGCGTAGGGCTCCTCGGGGTGGGGGTGCGACAGGGACATGGCCATGTCGAGGTAGTGCGTCCCCGCGGCGAGCGCGCCGCGGAACAGCGGCATGACGAACCGGGGGTCGACGGCGTTCACCAGAACGTCGCACCGCTCGGCCCGGAGCAACTCGGCAACGGCCGTCTCGTCCGACGCATCGAGCTTCACGGCGGTGAAGCGGTCGCTCGCCGCCTGGGCGGCACGCTGGGCGCGGTCGAGCGCATGGTCCGCCACCACGATGTGCTCGAAGACGTCGCGCCGGGCGGCCGTCCGGGCGAACGCCGTCCCCACTCCACCCGCTCCCACGAGCAGGACGCGCATGACGATCTCCTCCCGCCGCCCGCCCGGCCCGTCGTCCGGGTCGACCCGACGCCCGGGCACGGTGCCCGGCGCCGTTCGTGTCCACCACATGTTCCCCCGGCGCAGCCCGGAGCGGCTAGGGCCGGAGGTCCCGGCGGGAGAGCGGGGATGCCCAGGACAGCGGGGGTGGGGCCCCTTGTCCGGCGACGCCGCGAGTGCGATTGTGGGCACCGGCGGACCGACAGGGAGAGGGACCATCCATGGCTGGGGACCGACGTGTGCTGCGCAACTTCGTGGGTGGCGCCCACCTCGACACCAGGGACGGCGACACCGAGGACGTCGTCAACCCGTCCACCGGCGAGGCCTACGCCACCATGCCCGTGTCGGGCCCCGCTGACATCGACCACGCCATGCGTGTCGCCCAGGACGCCTTCGAGAAGTGGCGCGAGGCCACCCCCTCGGAGCGGAGCCTGGCGCTGTTCCGCATCGCCGACGCCATCGAGGCCAAGGCCGAGGAGCTCGTCGACGCCGAGTGCGAGGACACCGGCAAGCCCCGGGCGCTCACGCTCTCCGAGGAGATCCCGCCGATGGTCGACCAGATCCGGTTCTTCGCCGGGGCCTGCCGCCTCCTCGAGGGCCGATCGGCAGGGGAGTACATGTCGGGGTTCACGTCGTACGTCCGCCGCGAGCCGGTCGGGGTGTGTGCCCAGGTCACACCCTGGAACTACCCCATGATGATGGCCGTCTGGAAGTTCGCGCCGGCCATTGCCGCGGGCAACGCCGTCGTCCTCAAGCCGGCGCACACCACGCCGGTCACGACGGTGATGCTGGCCGAGATCGCCGCCGAGTTCCTGCCGCCGGGTGTGCTCAACGTCGTCTGCGGCAACCGCGAGACGGGCCGTGCGCTCGTGTCGCACCCCGTGCCCCGGATGGTCTCCATCACCGGGAGCGTCAGGGCCGGGCGCGAGGTCGCCATGGCCGCCTCGGAGGACGTCAAGCGCGTGCACCTCGAGCTCGGTGGCAAGGCCCCGGTGATCGTCTTCGACGACGCCGACATCGACAAGGCGGCCGAGGCCATCGCCGTGGCCGGCTACTTCAACGCCGGGCAGGACTGCACCGCGGCCACGCGGGTGCTGGCCGGGCCCCGGGTGCACGACGACTTCGCGGCCGCGCTGGTCGAGAGGGCCCGGGCCCAGACGGTGGCGGGCCCCGAGGTGGAGGGGGCCGATTTCGGGCCCCTGAACAGCGCCGACCAGCTGGGGCGCGTCACGACCTTCGTCGACAACCTGCCGTCGCACGCCGACGTCCGCACCGGCGGCCACCGGATCGAGGGACGGGGCTATTTCTACGAGGCCACGGTCGTGAGCGACGTGCACCAGGACGACGACATCGTGCAGCAGGAGGTGTTCGGGCCGGTCATCACCGTCCAGCAGTTCTCCGACGAGAGCGAAGCGCTGCGGTGGGCGAACGACGTGGAGTACGCCTTGGCCTCGTCGGTGTTCACCCGCGACCACGGCCGGGCCATGCGCATGGCCAAGGGGCTCGACTTCGGGTGCGTATGGATCAACACCCACATCCCCCTGGTGGCCGAGATGCCCCACGGTGGCTTCAAGCACTCGGGGTACGGCAAGGACCTGTCGGTGTACGGGTTCGAGGACTACACGCGCATCAAGCACGTCATGAGCGCGCTCGACTCGTGAGTCAGGCGGCTGCCACCGCCTCCTCCAGGATCGTGAGCCCCTCGTCGAGCAGGTGGTCGGGGATGACGAGGGGGGGCAGGAGCCGGATGACGTTGCCGTAGGTCCCGGCCGTGAGGACGAGCAGTCCCCGGGCGTGGCACGCGGCCGCGATGCGGCCGGTGGCGGCCGTGTCGGGCGTGATGCCGTCGGGACCCACGAGCTCGATGGCCACCATCGCCCCCCGCCCGCGGGCGTCCCCCACGACGCCGTGGGCGCCCGCCATGGCCCGGAGGCGGGGCAGCGCGGCGTCCCCGATCCGCCGTGCCCGTTCCAGCAGCCCGTCCTCCTCGATGGTGGCGATGGAGGCCAGCGCGGCGGCGCACGCCAGCGGGTTGCCGCCGAACGTGCCGCCGAGCCCGCCGGCATGCACGGCGTCCATGAGCCCGGCGCGGCCCGTGACGGCCGCGACGGGCAGACCGCCCCCCAGGCTCTTGGCCGTGGTCACCAGGTCGGGGACGACGCCCTCGTGCTCACACGCGTACCAGGCGCCGGTGCGGCCGAACCCGGACTGGATCTCGTCGGCGACGAGCACGACACCCGTGGCCGCGCACCACTCGGCCAGCCCGGCCAGCCACCCGGGCTCGGGCACGACGAAGCCGCCCTCACCGGCGATGGGCTCCACCACGATGCAGGCGATCGAGCCCGAGCCCACGGTGGTCTCGAGCAGGTCCACGACCTCCGACAGCTTCCCCGTCTGCCGGAAGGGGTCGGAGTACGGCGCCCGGTAGACCTCGGGGGCGAAGGGGCCGAACCCGCGCTTGTAGGGCATGGCCTTCCCGGTGAGGCTCATGCCCAGGAGCGTCCGGCCGTGGAACCCGTGGTCGAAGGCCACGACCGCCGGGCGGCCGGTGGCGTAGCGCGCCACCTTCACGGCGTTCTCGACGGCCTCGGCCCCCGAGTTCACGAGGAACGACCGCTTGTCGTGGGCCCCCGGGGTGAGCTCGTTGAGCCGCTCGCACACCTCCACGTACCCCGTATACGGCGTGACCTGGAAGCAGGTGTGGGTGAACCGGTCGAGCTGCTCGCGCACCGCCGTGATCACCCGGGGCGCGCTGCTGCCGACGTTGGTGACCGAGATGCCCGATGCGAAGTCGATGAGGCGGTTGCCGTCGACGTCCTCGACGATCCCGCCACCGGCGCGCGCCACGAACACCCCCAGGGTGGTCCCCACCCCTGCGGGGACGGCGGCGGACCGGCGGGCCATGAGCCGGCGCGAGCGCGGCCCGGGGATGTCGGTCAGCAGCAGGCGCTCCTGTGGGACTCGGTCGGTGGTCGTGTCCATGGGGCCCCTCGTGCTCGGGTGTTCGCCGCTTCGAGCATACGGGCGCGGCGTCGCCGCGTCACGGCCCGAAACCGCCGGTGACCAGCGCCGATGGACAACAGGACCTTCGACCCTGGAGCACCGGTATGCCTGATCGTACGGTCGCAGGGAGGCTGAGGAGGCACGACGCGGCCACAGGGACACCGGGAGGGAGGACAGGGCGTGGACGGCTACGTGGAAGGCGTGCTGGAGCGCGTCCGCGCCAAGAACCCGGGCCAGCCCGAATTCCTGCAGGCCGTCGAGCTGGCCGCCGTCTGCCTGGTGCCGGTCCTCGACCGTCGGCGCGACTTCCGGGAGGCGAAGATCCTGGAGCGCCTGGCCGAGCCCGAGCGCGTGATCATCTTCCGGGTCAACTGGGTCGACGACGCCGACGAGGTCCAGATCAACCGCGGGTTCCGCGTGCAGATGAACAGCGCCATCGGTCCCTACAAGGGAGGCCTGCGATTCCACCCCACCGTCGACCTGAGCGTGCTCAAGTTCCTCGCCTTCGAGCAGGTGCTCAAAAACGCGCTCACCACCCTTCCCCTCGGCGGCGCCAAGGGGGGATCGGACTTCGACCCGAAGGGCAAGAGCGATGCCGAGGTGCGCCGCTTCTGCCAGTCGTTCATGACCGAGCTGGCCCGGCACATCGGGCAGTTCACCGACATCCCCGCCGGCGACATCGGGGTCGGTGGGCGCGAGATCGGTTTCCTGTTCGGGCAGCACAAGCGCATCACCAACCAGTTCACGGGCGTCATGACGGGGAAGGAGCCCGACTGGGGCGGGTCCTTCATCCGCACCGAGGCAACCGGCTACGGCACCGTGTACTTCGCGGCCGAGATGCTCGCCACCAAGGGTGAGGACCTCACCGGGAAGTCCTGTCTCGTGTCGGGCAGCGGCAACGTCGCCCAGTACACCGCGCAGAAGCTGCTCGACATGGGGGCGCGGCTCCTGACCATGTCCGACTCCGGCGGCTTCGTCCTCGACCCCGACGGCATCGACCGGGACAAGCTCGACTGGCTCATGGATATGAAGAACGTCCGGCGCGGTCGGATCCGCGAGTATGCCGAGCGCTTCCCCCGGTCCACCTACGTCCCGGCGCAGCCCAACGGCGAGAACCCGTTGTGGGACGTGCCCGCCGACTGCGCGTTCCCCTGCGCGACGCAGAACGAGATCAGCGCCAAGGACGCCGCCAACCTCCTGCGCAACGGCGTGGTCCTGGTGGCGGAGGGTGCCAACATGCCGACGACGTCACGGGGCGTGGAGCTGTTCGTCGATGCGGGGATCCTCTACGGGCCGGCCAAGGCGGCGAACGCCGGCGGTGTCGCCGTGTCGGGCCTCGAGATGGCACAGGACAGCGCCCATCTGCCCTGGCCGACGGCGCAGGTCGACGCGAAGCTGCGCGCCATCATGCGCGACATCCACGGGCAGGTCCGACGAGCCGCCGAGGAGTACGGGGCGCCGGGCAACTACGTCGCCGGGGCGAACATCGCCGGTTTCGTCAAGGTCGCCGGCGCCATGCTCGACGAAGGCACCATCTGAAGGAGGGCGCCATGTCCACGACGACACCCGCACCGAGCGCAGGACCGCCGCCTCCCGCCACGGCGCTCTCGCATACCGAGGACCCGGCCGAGAAGGGCCTCAAGACAGGGGCGCTGAGCCTGGCCTCGAACATCGTGATCGGCGTGGCCTCCACGGCACCCGCCTACAGCCTGGCCGCCACCCTGGGGCTCATCGTCGTCGGCGTCGGGTTGAAGGCCCCCCTGGTGACGGTGATCGCCTTCGTGCCGATGCTCCTGGTGTCCATCGGCTACAGCGAGCTCAACAAGGCGGACCCCGACTGCGGCACCACCTTCACCTGGGGGACCAGGACGTTCGGACCCAAGGTCGGGTGGCTGGGGGGCTGGGGCATCATCGCCTCGGACGTGCTCGTCATGGCCAGCCTCGCCCAGGTGACCGGGCAGTACAGCTTCCACCTGTTCAACGCCCACGGCATCGGCAGCAACCCCACGAGCGAATGGGTCCTGCTCGTGGGGCTCCTGTTCCTGGTCGCCATGACGTACGTCTGCTACCGCGGCATCGAGATCTCGGCCCGGGTCCAGCGGCTGCTCCTGTCGGTGGAAGTGGTGATGCTCGTGGTGTTCGCCGTGGTGGCGCTCATCCGTGTCGCCATCGGCAGCGCTCCCGCCACCCACCTCACGCCGAGCTGGTCGTGGTTCACCTTCAGCGGGACGTCGTTCTCGGCGATCGTCGGCGGCGTGCTGCTCATGCTGTTCATCTACTGGGGGTGGGACACGTCGGTGTCGATCAACGAGGAGACCGCCGACCAGCGTCGCAACCCGGGCCTGGCGGCGATCATCTCCACCGTGCTCCTGCTGTCCATCTACTTCCTCGTCACCATGGCGGCCCAGGCGTACGCCGGCATCGGCGCCACGGGCATCGGCCTGGCCAACCCCGCCCACAGCAGCGACGTCATCTCGGTGCTCGGCACGGCCGTGTTCGGCGCCGGCTGGTTCGGGTCGGTGCTCTCCCACCTGCTCATCCTCATGGTGCTCACCTCGGCGGCGGCGTCGACACAGACCACGATCCTGCCGACCGCCCGCACCGTGTTGTCCATGGCGGTCTACAAGGGCCTGCCCGACGTCTTCGGCAGGATGCACAAGCGGTACCTGACGCCGACGGTCGCCACGGTGTCGATGGGGGCCGTCTCCGCCGTGCTGTATGTGGCGATGAACCACCTGGCCGGCGGCTTCCTGATCCCCGACGCCGTCACAGCCATCGGGATCTGGATCGCCTTCTACTACGGCCTCACCGGCTTCACCTGCGCGTGGTACTACCGCAAGGTCCTGACCCGCAGCGCCCGCGACCTGTGGATGAAAGGCATCCTGCCCGTGCTCGGCGGGCTGATGCTCTACTTCGCCATGATCTGGTGCGTCTGGAGGGACTGGAACTTCAACAACACCACCGCCGCCAGCTGGACCTCGTGGCACCTGCCCTTCCCGCCGCACTCCGACGTCGGGGGCGTCTTCCTGATCGCCCTGGTGTCGGCGGTGATCGGCGTCGTCTGCCTGGTGGCGTGGCGGCTCGCCGGCCCGGCGTTCTTCGGGGGGGAGACGCTCAACCGGTCGACCCCGACGCTCGTCCCCGAGGACGTCGGCATGCCCGTCACCCCCGCCTCGGCGGGCACCGACGAGGGCCCCCGCCCGGGCACCGACGAGGGCCCCGGCCCGGGCACCGAGCCGGGGGGCCCCACATCCGGCACCCGATCGGGGACCGCCCCGGCTGCCTGAGCACCCCCGACGGACGGCCACTGGTGGGGCCGCCGCCGGGTCCGTAGGGTCTCGACCGTGGAGACCGTCTCCGAGCGCGAGCTCGTCAACCGCCTCGGTGCCATGCCGTGGGCCGAGCCCCGTGCCGTCGCCAGCGGGAACTTCGCCATGCCGATGCGGCTGGTCGAGCTGTTCGACAGCGCCGTCGAGAACTACCGGCTCTTCGTCCTCAACGCCCAGAAAGGCACACCGTCCCGTTCCGGCGTCGTGCCGGAGACGCCCTTCGTGGGCCCCGGCATGCGGGGCCTGGCCTCACTCGACTACCTGCCCATGCGCCTTTCGCTGGTGCCGATGCTCTTCGATGTGGCGCGCCCTCCCGACGTCGTCCTCGTGCACACGTCGGTCCCCCGTGCGGGACGGGTCTCGCTCGGGATCGAGGTGAACATCCTGCCCGCCGCCATCGAGCGCGCGCGGTCCCGTGGCGGGCTGGTGATCGCGCAGGTCAACCCGAAGATGCCCTACACCCTCGGCGACGCCGAGATCGACTGCGAGCTCGTCGACCTCGCCGTCGAGGTCGAGGAGGCGCTGCCCTCACCGGCACCGCCACCGCCCCGAGCGGCCACCGTCGCGATCGCCGAGAACGTGGCGTCACTCGTGGCCGACGGGTCGACCCTCCAGATCGGCATCGGGGAGGTGCCCGACTCGGTGCTCGGGTTCCTGCGCACGAAGCACTCGCTCGGCGTGTGGTCGGAGGTCATCAGCGACGGAGTGCTCGAGCTCGAGCGGGCCAACGCCTTGGACGAGGCGCGGCCGGTCACGGCGTCGTTCCTCTTCGGGTCGCCTGATCTCTACGCCTGGGTCGACGGCAATCCCCGGGTCCGGATGATGCGGACCGAGACCGTCAACGACCCCGGCAACATCGCCGCGCACCACTCCATGTGCTCGGTGAACAGCGCACTCCAGGTCGACCTGTATGCGCAGGCCAACGCCAGTTACGTGAACGGGCGGATCTACTCGGGCTTCGGTGGGCAGCCGGACTTCGTCGTCGGGGCGCTGCACTCGGCCGGCGGCCACGCCATCATCGCCCTGCCCTCGTGGCACGCCAAGAGCGACACGTCCACCATCGTCGGCCGGCTCGATGCACCCGTGACGTCGTTCCAGCATTCCGTCGTGGTGACCGAGCAGGGTTGCGCGTTCGTGTTCGGTCGTAGCCAGCGCGCCCAGGCCCGGCTGCTGATCCAGGAGGCCGCCCACCCCGACGCCCGCGACGGGCTCTGGGAAGCGGCCGCGCGTATCCGGGGAGACAGCCCCTAGCCTCGGCCCCTGGCCCTGGCGGCCCAGCCCCGCCGGCCCGTCAGCTGCGGATCGGGCTGTGTGTCGGTCGGACGATGACGACGGGGCAGTGTGCGTGGGTGAGGCAGTGCAGGCTGACCGAGCCGAGGAGGAGCCCGGCGAACCCGCCGTGCCCCCGGTTGCCCAGGACCAGGAGGTCCGCCCCGGAAGCCTCGGTGATGAGGACCTTCGCCGCCGGGCCTTCCATGGCGCGGGTCGTGACCGCGATCGACGGATGCTCGCCGAGGACGCGTTCGACGATCCCCTCCACCGCCCGTCGGGTCACCGCCAGCGGATCGGTCCCCGGTGGCTCGTGCGGGATCCAGGCATCGGGGTTCAGGCGCTCCCACGCCATGACCACGTCGAGCGCGGCGCCCGTCGTCTCGGCCTGCCGAGCCGCCCACCGCAGGGCGTCCTTGGAGCGGTTCGAGCCGTCCACTCCCACGACGATCCTCGTCATGGGCCCCACGCTCGCGCCCCGCCCACGCAGGCCGATAGGGAAGAAAGTCCCACGGCGACCTGGTGCGCGGCATGAGGCAGGGGAACCTCGACCTCGGCCCAGGTGACGTTGGACCCTGGGAGCGACGCCGGTCGGGGCGTACCGTCGAACGCGCGGGTGGCATCGGGACGGGTTCGGGCGCCCGGCAGGAAAGGGGTGGCCCGTGCAGTGGCAGGCGATCCGCAAGGCGGAGGGCGGCGGTGGTTCGCCGGCGCCCAACATGGCGGACTACGAGGCCGAACGGGCCGGGTTCACGTGGGCGGCCGCCCGACAGGCGCTCGACGGGCTGCCCGGTGGTCGGGGGCTGAACATGGCCCACGAGGCCGTCGACCGTCACGCCGCGGGGCCCCGGCGCGATCACGTGGCGCTGCGGTGCATCGACCGCTCCGGCGCCCGTCTCGACGTGTCGTACGGTCAGCTCGCCGAGCGGTCCAGCCGCTTCGCCAACGTCCTCGACAGCCTGGGCGTCGAGCCCGGCGAGCGCGTCTTCGTCCTCGCCCCCCGCGTTCCCGACCTCTACGTGGCGGTCCTCGGGACCCTGAAGCACCGCAGCGTGCTGTGCCCCTTGTTCGCGGCGTTCGGACCCGAGCCCATCCGCCAACGTCTGGCGCTGGGATCGGGCCGCGTCCTCGTCACAACCGCCGGCCTCTACCGGCGCAAGGTCGCCGGGATCCGCCACCAGCTGCCGGATCTTCACCACGTCCTGCTGATCGGCGGGTCGTCGGCGGATGCGGGCCCCGACGACACCCTCGACCTCGAGACGCTGCTGGCACAGGCCGCCCCCTCCTACGAGATCGCGCCGACCGACCCCGAGGACATGGCGCTGCTGCACTTCACGAGTGGGACGACCGGGACCCCGAAGGGCGCGGTCCACGTGCACGAGGCGGTGGTGTCGCACCACGCCACGGGGAGGATCGCCCTCGACCTGCACCCTGACGACGTCTTCTGGTGCACGGCCGACCCCGGGTGGGTCACGGGCACCTCCTACGGCATCCTCGCCCCGCTGGTCCACGGTGTGACCAGCGTCGTCGACGAAGGCGATTTCGACGCGCAGCGGTGGTACTCGACGCTCGAGGACGAGGCCGTCACCGTCTGGTACACGGCACCGACGGCATTGCGCATGCTCATGCAGGCGGGTGCGGCGGCGGCCCAGGAGCACGACCTCAGCCACCTCCGCTTCGTGGCCAGCGTCGGCGAGCCCCTCAACCCCGAGGTCGTGCTGTGGGGCCAGGAGGCGCTCGGCCTGCCTGTCCACGACAACTGGTGGCAGACCGAGACGGGCGGGATCATGATCGCCAACTACGCATGCATGGACATCAGGCCCGGCTCGATGGGCAGGCCGCTGCCGGGCGTGGAGGCCGCCGTCCTCGTGCGCGACGAACACGGGAACGTCGTGGTCGGCGAGGACGGGACAGCGACCCTGGCCGCTGCGGGCCAGGAGGGCGAGCTCGCCCTCCGCCCCGGCTGGCCGTCGATGTTCCGCGGGTACCTGGGCGATGACGACCGCTACCGGTCGTGCTTCGCCGGCGGCTGGTACCTGAGCGGGGACCTGGCCCGGCGTGACGCCGACGGCTACTTCTGGTTCGTGGGCCGTGCCGATGACGTCATCAAGTCGGCCGGCCACCTCATCGGGCCGTTCGAGGTCGAGTCGACCCTGATGGAGCACCCCGCCGTCGCCGAGGCCGGGGTCATCGGGAAGCCCGACCCGGTGGCCGGGGAGCTCGTCAAGGCGTTCGTGGCGCTGCGCCCGGGCTTCGAGGCCACCGACGAACTGCGCCTCGAGCTCGTCGGGTTCTCGCGCAAGCGGCTCGGGGCCGCGGTGGCACCACGCGAGATCGAGTTCGACCAGCACCTCCCGCACACGCGCAGCGGGAAGATCATGCGGCGGCTGCTCAAGGCGCGCGAGCTCGGCCTGCCCGAAGGAGACATCTCGACGTTGGAGGGGGCATCATGACCGAGACCGCGGACGCCCCCGGCGCCGCGGGGGCCACCGGCTCCCGGGACCGCGCCGTGACCGTCGAGGCCGATCATCGAATCCATCTGCTGCGCCAGATGGTGCGCATCCGACGGTTCGAGGAGCGCTGCGTGGAGCTCTACAGCGCCGAGCGGATCCGCGGGTTCCTGCACCTGGCGATCGGCGAGGAGGCGTGCTCCGTCGGCGTCATGGAGCGCCTCCTCCCCGACGATGCCGTCGTCACCACCTACCGAGAGCACGGCCACGCACTGGCGCGGGGCATCACCATGCGCTCGGTGATGGCCGAGCTCGAAGGCAAGCGTGAGGGGTGCAGCCGGGGCCGCGGTGGGTCGATGCACCTGTTCGACGCGGCGACGAGGTTCTACGGGGGCAATGCCATCGTCGGTGGTGGTCTGCCCCTGGCGGTCGGCCTCGCCCTGGCCGACCACATGCAGGCGCTGCCGCGCGTGACAGCGTGCTTCTTCGGCGACGGTGCGGTCGCCGAGGGCGAATTCCACGAATCCATGAACCTGGCCGCGCTGTGGCACCTGCCCGTGCTGTTCTGCTGCGAGAACAACCTCTACGGCATGGGGACAGCACTCGATCGCGCCGAATCGGAGACCGACCTGGCGCTCAAGGCGGCCTCGTACCGGGTGCCGTCGTGGGAGGTCGACGGCATGGACGTGCTCGGTGTCGAAGAGGCAGCGCTCCACGCCGTCGAAGCGGTGCGGGCCGGCGGCGGGCCGCACTTCCTGGAGCTGCGCACCTACCGGTTCCGCGCACACTCCATGTACGACCCCGACCGCTATCGCGACAAGGCGGAGATCGAGCAGTGGAAGCACCGCGACCCCATCCCGATGCTCGCCGATCAGCTTCGCAGCGACCAGGTGCTCACGCAGGACGATCTCGACAGCATGGAGGCGGAGGTCGCCGCCGAGGTCGAGGACGCCGTGGCCTATGCCGAGGCCGGCGAGCTCGAGCCGGTCGAGGACCTCGAGCGTTTCGTGACCTCGGAGCCCAAGGGAGCGGCATCGTGAGCACCGTGACCTACCGCGAAGCGATGCGCGAGGCGATTCGTGATGCCATGCAGCGAGACGAGCGCGTCTTCCTCATGGGGGAGGACGTGGGGCGCTACGGCGGCTGCTACGCCGTGAGTCTCGGACTGCTCGAGGAGTTCGGCCCCGATCGCGTGCGCGACACGCCGCTGTCGGAGTCGGCGTTCGTGGGGGCCGGCATCGGGTCGGCTCTCGGCGGCATGCGGCCGATCGTCGAGATCATGACCGTGAACTTCAGCCTGCTCGCGCTCGACCAGATCGTGAACACGGCGGCAGCGCTGCTGCACATGTCGGGCGGCCAATTCAACGTCCCCCTCGTGATCCGGATGACCACCGGTGCCGGTCGGCAATTGGCCGCGCAGCACTCCCACAGCCTGGAGGGCTGGTATGCGCATGTCCCGGGCCTCCGGGTGGTTGCACCGGCCACGCTCCAGGACGCACGGGGCATGCTGTGGCCCGCACTGTGCGATCCGGACCCGGTGCTCGTCTTCGAGCACGGCGGCCTCTACAACGTGGAGGGCGAACTGGCCGATGACGCGGGTGACGTCGCGCTCACCGGTGCGGCCGTGGTTCGCCCGGGGACCGACGTGACGCTCATCGCGTACGGCGGGACGCTGCGGACCGCCGTGGCGGCGGCTGATGCGCTGGCCCCCGAGGGCATCGACGCCGAGGTCGTGGACCTCCGCAGCCTGCGGCCACTCGACACCGAGACGTTCGTGTCGTCGGTCATCAGGACGCACCGGGCCGTCGTCGTCGACGAGGGGTGGCGATCGGGGAGCCTCTCCGCCGAGGTCAGCGCACGGATCGTCGAGCACGCGTTCTACGACCTCGACGCCCCCGTGGCGCGGGTGTGCTCGGTGGAGGTGCCCATGCCGTACGCCAAGCACCTCGAGGATCACGCCCTCCCGCAACGTGACGACGTGGTCGCCGCCGTGCACGGACTGGGGGCGTAGGTGGGGGAGTTCCGCATGCCGTCGCTCGGCGCCGACATGGACAGCGGCATCGTCTCCCGGTGGATGGTGAAGCCCGGCGACGAGGTCCACCGTGGGGACATCGTGGCGGTGGTCGAGACCGAGAAGTCGACCATCGAGGTCGAGATCTTCGAGAACGGGATCGTGGAGGAGATCGTCGTCCCCGAGGGCGCCGAGGTGCCCGTCGGAAGCGTCCTCGCCCGGGTCGGTCCCGGCGAGGCGGCCACGGTCGGCGCCCGGGCTCCGGCTCGAGCTGAGGCGGCCCCGGTGGAGGCGGCACGGGCACCGGCGAAGGCGGCACGGGCACCGGCGATTCCGGCACAGGCACCGGTGGAGGCGGCATCGGGAGCGCTACCGGCGACGGCGGCGCCGCCGCAGCGACCGCCGACGCTTCCCCCCAAAGGCGTGATCACGTCCCCGGTGATCCGCCACGTGGCCCGCACGCTCGGCGTGGACCTGTCGACGATCGTGGGGAGTGGAGCCGGGGGGGCGGTCACGCGGGCGGACGTGGAGGGCGCGGCCCGGGTGGCGCCCGCACGGGCCTCCGTGCGCTCCTCGCCCTTGGCGCGGCGGTTGGCCGCCGAGACCGGAGTCGACCTGGCGTCGGTGAAAGGGACCGGGCCCGGCGGGGCGGTGGTCGAGCGCGACGTGCGCCTCGGCGTGCCGTCACCGCAGGAGGGGGACCGCGTGGCGGCCGCCGCCACCGCGATGCCGATGGGGACGCCGATGGGGACGCCGACGGCGATGGCGCCAGGCGACGTGGGTGGTGGCGGGAACGAGCCGGCCTCGACGGCGGAGGCGGGTGTCGATCGCCAGGCGGCCCTGCGGCACGCCATCGGCGCGCTCATGGCACGCTCCAAGCGGGAGATCCCCCACTACTACCTGAGCACGACCATCGACATGAGCCGTGCGTCGGCGTGGCTCGAGCGTGCCAACCTCGACCGGCCGGTGACGAAGCGCCTCGTGATGCCGGTGCTGCTGCTCAAGGCGACCGCCCTGGCCGTCGCACAGGTCCCCGAGATGAACGGCTTCATGGTCGCCGACCGCTTCGAGCCGAGCCGAGCCGTCCACGTCGGGGTGGCGGTGTCCCTGCGATCGGGCGGCGTGATCGCCCCCGCCGTCCACGACACCGATCGATCGAGCCTCGACGACCTGATGGCGAGCCTGCGCGACCTGGTCGGCCGGGCGCGCACGGGCGTGCTGCGCAGCTCGGAGATGAGCGATCCCACCATCACCGTCACCAACCTGGGCGACCTGGGCGTCGAAGCGGTGTTCGGCGTGATCTACCCGCCACAGGTCGCATTGGTCGGGTTCGGCCGGGTCGCCGAGCGACCGTGGGCCTCCGAGGGAATGCTCGGGGTCCGCCCGTGTGTCGTCGCCACGCTGTCCGCCGATCACCGGGCGAGCGACGGCCACCGCGGCGGGATCTTCCTCTCCGCCATCGACCGCCTATTGCAGGAGCCGGGGGAGCTATGACAGACGACGAGGCACTCGACGTGATCCGCACCGTGCTGCACGAAGTGGCCCCCGAGGCCGACCTGGCCCAGGTCGGTCCCGGGGAGACGCTGCAGGAAGCGCTCGACCTGGACTCGATCGACTTCCTCAACTTCGTGGTGGGGCTCCACGAGCGGACCGGCGTCGAGATCCCCGAGCACGACTACCCCCGCCTGTCGACTGTCCAGGAGTGCGTGGCCTACCTGGCCGCGGCGGGCTGAGGGCCTGGGCCCAGCCGGGGCGCCCGCTCCCGCCACGGAAGGCAAAAGTCCTGGTAGGAGGGACCTTTGCCTCTGCCATGGTCGGCCGTGCGGCCGTAGGCTCGGGACAGGGTCGCGGCGCGACGGGCGTAAGGAGGTGGCCGTGCCGGCACTCGAGGCGTTCTTGCGTCGTCTGCGTTTCCCGGGCGTGCCCGGTGCGCCGGGAGCGGCCGGCGTCCCGGTGGACCGCGCCGTCGAGGTGGCGTCGGAGCTGGCGCCGGTCTTCGCGCTCCTGGCGGAGGCCGAGCGCCGTGCCGCCGATCTCGTGCGTGGCGCCGAGCAGCACGCTGCCCGTCGGCGCGCCGACGCGGACGAGGAGGCCGAGCGGTTGGTGGCCGAGGCGCGCGCCGGCGCCGGCGCCGAGCTGGCGCGGACGGCCCGAGCCGATCTCGACCGGTCCGCCGATGAGTGCCGGGCGCAGCTCGCCGTCGCCCGGGCCGAGGTCGAGCGGGTGGAGCGGGTGTCCCGGGAGCGGATGCCCGCGGTCGTCGACTCGGTGGTCCGGGCAGTCACCGCCGCCGGGAGGCCGGTCGCGTGAGTGCGGGGTGGGTGGCCGCCGAGGTTCGGGGACGAGGCCTGTGCCGCCGTCGGATCGGGGCCGGAGGGGCCCGGGAGCTGGCGGCCTCACCGTCGCTGGCCCGTGCGGTCGAGGCCCTGGCGCGCACACCGTACGGGCACGACGTGCGGCCCGGGATGGACCGGGGCAGCGCGCAGCATGCGGTGACCGCGACCCTCGTCTGGCACCTCCGCGTGCTCGCGGGCTGGGGGCCGGCGGTGGCGGGGGGCGGGCTGCGGGTGCTGGCCACGGGCATCGAGATCGACAACGTCGCCGGGCACCTGGCCGGCCTCGCCGGGTACGGGGCGGAGCCGCCGTTCCGCCTCGGCGCCTTGTCGACGGCCTGGCCGCGCGTGTCCGGCGCCCGCACCCCCGAGGAGGTTCGCCGGGCACTGGCCACATCGGCATGGGGTGATCCCGGCACCGGCGACCCGTCGGCCGTCCGGCTCGCGCTCGAGATCACCTGGGCGCGTCGCGTGGCCGACGGAGCCCCGGCGGCGTCGCGCTGGGCGGCGTCCTACGCGGCCATGGTGATCGGACGGGCTCTCGTGACGGGGGCGCTGGCGTCGCTGGGCGCACCGCAACGGCGAGACGCCCGACGCGTGCTCGGCGACCGCTGGGCCGGCGCGACCACGCTGCCCGAGCTGGCCCGGAGCGTTCCGCGCTCGGCGGCATGGGTGCTCCACGGCATCGAGGGCCCCGAGGACCTGTGGAGGGCCGAGGCCCGGTGGTGGGCCACGGTCGAGAAGGAAGGGTCCGACCTCGTCGGCAGGTCGCGCGCCGGCGAGGCGTCCACCGTCGGGGCGTTCGGGCTCCTCGCCGCGGACGCATGGCGAGCACGGGGCGCACTCGAGATCGCCGCACGCGGCGGCGCCGAGGAGGAGGTCCTCGATGCGGTGGGGTGACGTCCTCGAGCCTGCCCGCATGGAACGGGTCGCAGTGGTCGCCCCGCGGGACCGGCTGCGCACCGTCCTCGTCGCGGTGGCCGACGCCGGTGTGGTCGAGCCCGAGATCCTCGGCGAGGCGGCACGCGGCCCCGCCACCGAGGTGTGGGAAGAACCGCGACGCGAGGGGCCCGACGGGAGCCCGGTCCGTCCCGTGTTGGCGCCTGAGGAGCTCGACCCGGCGCAGCTGGAGCGGGACGGGCGCCTCGGCGAGCTGGCCGGTGAGGTGGACCTCCGGCGGGTGGCGGCCTCCGCCGTGCACGAGGGGGTCGCCGCCGCCGTCGCCGGTTGGAGCCCCGCCGGCGCCGTCGACGCACTGGCGGACCGGCTGCGGGCGCTCGGCGGCGCTGTCGTCCGGCTCCCGGTGCCCCGGGGCGCGGAGCCGCCCACGCTCCTGCGCGGCGGCGGAGCCACCGGCGCGTTCCAACCGCTCGTGGACACCTTCGCCACCGTTCCGTATGCCGACGTCAATCCCTCGGTGTTCGCCGGTCTGGCCTACGTCGTCATGTTCGGGATGATGTTCGGCGACGCGGGCCACGGGCTGCTGCTGGTGGTGGCCGGGCTCTTGCTTCGGACGGGCCGCCCGGCGCGCCTCAGGCGCCTGCGCCGGGTGGCCCCGTTCGTGATCGGCGCAGGCCTGGCCAGCGCGGCGTTCGGCTTCGCCTACGGCGAGGCGTTCGGGCCGACCGGCCTGGTCCCGACCCTGTGGCTGGCACCCCTCGACCACGCCACGTCCCTGCTGGCCGTGTCCGTCGCCGCCGGCGGTGTGCTGCTGGCCGTCTCCTACGGGCTCGGCACGGTGAACCGTTGGCGCGAAGGCGGCGCCGGGCACGCGTTGACGGCCGTGTCGGGGCTCGCCGGCGTGGGGCTGTACCTCGGCCTGGCGCTGGCCGGCCTCGGCTGGTACCGGCACCTCGGCGCGCTTGTCGTCGTCGGGGTCTCGTGCGCGATCGCAGGGCTCGTGCTCGGGTTCGCAGGCCTCTACGCGGAGTCCGGGGGCCGCGCCGCCGGTGCCGTCCAGGCCGGCGTCGAGATGTTCGACGCCGTCGTGCGCCTCGGCACGAACACCGTGTCGTTCGCCCGGCTCGCCGCGTTCGGGCTGACGCACGCCGCCCTGGGCGGCCTGGTCTGGTCGGGGACGACGGGACTGTGGCACAAGGGGCCGGCGATGTGGTTGGCCGCCGCCGCCGTGTTCGTCGTCGGGAACGCGGTGGCGTTCGCCCTGGAGGGCCTGGTGGCCGGCATCCAGGCGCTGCGACTCGAGTACTACGAGATGTTCTCCCGGATCTTCGTCACCGAGGGCCGGACGTTCCGCCCCTGGCACATCGCGATGCTCACCCCGAAGGAGGGATCATGTTCGCCTGGTTGATCGGTCTGCCCGCGCTCGCCGCGGTGGCGGTGGCGATCGGCGCCCTGCTGCGGCGCCGGCCCCGTGGAGCACTGCGCGTGATGACGGTCCTGAACGTGGTGCTCCTCCTCGGCGCCGGCGTCCTCGTCTTCCTGTCGCTGGCCGCCAACCCGAGCGCGGCGGCCACCACGGCCGCCGCGGGCGCCAAGTCGTACGGCGGCCAGGCGCTCATCGGTGCCGCCATCGCCGTGGCGGGATCGTCGATCGGTGCTGCCATCGGCGTGGCCTACACGGGATCGGCGGCGCTCGCCGCCATGAGCGAGCGGCCGGAGATGTTCGGCCGGGCCATGGTCATCGTCGGCCTGGCCGAGGGCATCGCCATCTACGGACTGGTCGTCGCCATCGTCCTCATCGGCAAGGCGTGACCCCATGGGCACGGTCGTCGTCATCGGTGAGGCTGTCCGTACCGACGGGTTCGCGCTCGCCGGCGCCGTCGTGGTGCATGCGGAGGACCGCCGATCGGTGGCGACGGCGTTGACGACGTTGTCCGCGGAGGTCGCCGTCGTGGTCCTCACGCCGGCAGCCGCCGCCCTCGGATCCGGTGTGCCCACAGCCGCCGGGGTGCTCACGGTGGTGATGCCGCCGTGACCGGCGCGGGGGCGTCGGTGGAGGTGCGCGGCCTGACAGCCGGCACCGGGGGACGACGCGCCCGCGCCCCGGGCCCGCCGCCGATCGGGCCGGACGCCATGCGGGCGTCGCTCGAGCCGGTGGTCCGGGCGATCGAGGACGACGCGCGGCGCGCCGCTGGCGCCGTCGCCGACGCCGCCGAGGAGCACGCCCTGGACGTGCTGGCCGACGCCGCGGCCGAGGCCGCCGCCGTGCTCGACGAGGCCCGGGCCCAAGGCGCGCTCGCCGCGGCGCGCGCCGCCGCCACCGAGTCGGCGGCCACGCGCGCCGAGGCTCGGTCTCTGGTGCTCGGCGCCCACCGCCGGGCGTTCGAGTCGTTACGGGCACAGGCACTCCAGGAATTGGAGCGGCGCCGGGGCTCGGTCGAGGTGCGCGCCCTGGCGGCGCGTGCCGCGACCACGGCGCGGCGCCGGGTCGGCGGTCGTGCCGTGGTGCACACCGGGGGCCCGGCCGGCCTCGACGTGGTGGCGCAGGACGGTCAGCGCCGTGCCGTGGTGAGCGCCGCGGACCTGGTCGACCGCCAGATCGCCGCCATGGCGGGGGAGGTGCAGGGGCTGTGGTCGTGACGCCGCCCGCGGGACGCGTGGTGCGGGTGAACGGCCCGCTCGTCGAGCTCGAGGGCTTGACGGGGACGGCCGTGCTCGACGTGGTGGAGCTCGGGAGCGCGCGCCTGGCGGCCGAGGTCGTGTCGATCCGACGCGGCCTCGTGACCGCGCAGGCCTACGAGTACACGGGTGGCCTGCGCGTCGGGGACCGGGTGGTCGGGCTGGGCCGGCCGCTGTCGGCGATGCTCGGGCCGGGCCTGCTCGGCGGCATCTTCGACGGCCTGTTGCGGCCCCTCGTGCACCGCCCCGCCTGGTTGACGCCGGGCTCGCTCACCGGTGAGGCCGGCCCGGGCCCGACCTGGCGGTTCGTCCCCGGCGTGCGCAGTGGTGCCGAGGTCGCGCCGGGGACGGTCCTCGGGACCGTCGCCACGCCCGGGCGGATCGACCACCGGGTCCTCGTGCCGCCGGGGGTCGCCGGGACGGTGACGTGGGTCTCGGGCGGGGGTGAGGTGACCGATGAGGAGCCGGTCGTGCTCGTGGGGGACCGCCCGGTCACCGTCTGCGAGTGGTGGCCCGTGCGCGTCGCCCGTCCCGTGCAGGCCCGGCTCGGGCCCGGCGCGCCGTTGGCCACGGGCCAGCGCGTCGTCGACCTGCTCTTCCCGGTGCCGAAGGGGGGCACGGCCGCGGTGCCGGGTGGGTTCGGGACCGGCAAGACGGTGTTGCTCCAGCAGGTCGTCAAGTGGGCGGACGCCGACGTGATCGTGTTCGTCGGGTGCGGCGAGCGTGGCAACGAGCTGGCCGACGCGTTGGCCGACCTCGCCGCGTTGGACGACCCGGTGACGGGCGGGGCCCTGCTCGAGCGGACGGTCGTCATCGCCAACACCTCGAACATGCCGGTGATGGCACGCGAGGCCAGTGTCTACACCGGCATGACCGTGGCGGAGTTCTACCGCGACATGGGCTACGACACGGTTCTGCTCGCCGACTCCACGTCCCGGTGGGCCGAGGCCTTGCGCGAGTTCTCGTCCCGCAGCGGCGAGCTGCCCGCCGAGGAGGGCTATCCGGCGGGCCTGGCGTCGGCGCTGGCGGCCTTCTACGAGCGTGCCGGCAGGGTCCGCACCCTCGGCGGCGGCGAGGGATCGGTCACCGTCGTGGGCGCCGTGTCGCCCCCAGGGGGCGACACCACCGAGCCCGTGACGGCGCACACCGAGCGATTCGTCCGCTCGCTGTGGTCCCTCGACCGGGACCTGGCGTACGCGCGCCACTACCCGGCCGTCACCTGGAGTCGTTCGTTCTCCCGCGACGCCGCGGCCATCGGCTCTTGGCACGCCGCCGCGGGCCGGCCGGCCTGGGCCCGCAACCGGGCTCGGGCGGTCGCCCTCCTCGCCGAAGCCGACCGATTGGCGTCGGTGGTCGAATTGGTCGGGCTGTCCGCGCTGCCCGGGCGCGAGCGGATGGTCCTGTTGGCGGGGAGGCTGCTGCGCGAGGCGGTGCTGCAGCAGAGCGCGTTGAGCGACAACGACGCCGCCTGCCGGCCGGACAAGCAGGCGGCCCTGCTCGAGATGGTCCTGGCCGTCCACGACCGGTGCCTCGCCCTCGTCGAGGGCGGGGTGCCCTCGTCGGTGGTGGAGGAGGTCGACCT
>Ga0307373_10001573_pt1 | contig 42732 bp, 41 predicted proteins | sample OX2MG_FD_202534 | JGI IMG/M metagenome (GOLD analysis project Ga0307373, IMG submission 202534) | Soil microbial communities from Risofladan, Vaasa, Finland - OX-2 | ecosystem: Environmental > Terrestrial > Soil > Coastal area > Acid sulfate soil | place: Finland: Risofladan, Vaasa | collected...
TCTTCGACACTGGGGTCGATATTCGAGAAGGTCCCCACCGCGCCGGACAGCTTGCCCACCGCCACCCGGTCACGGGCTGTCTCGAGGCGTTGACGGTCCCGGTCGGCCTGGAGCGCCCACAGCGAGAACTTGGCGCCGTAGGTGGTGGGCTCGGCCTGCATTCCATGGGTGCGGCCGGTGATGGGCAGGTCGATCAGCTCGATGGCCCGGGCCTTCAGCGCCCGCACCAGGTCACCGCTGGCGGCGATCAGCAGATCCGCCGCCTGGGTGAGGGTGGCGCAGAGGGCGGTGTCGACCACGTCGGAGGACGTGAGCCCGTAGTGGATCCAGGAGCCGTCGGGCAGGCCGATGGCTTGCTGCACCACGTCGACGAAGGCGGCGACATCGTGGTCGGTGACCCGCTCGCGTTCAGCCACGGCTTCGACGAACAAGGCGTCGACCTCGGGGGCCCGTTCCCGGCACACCTCCGCGGCCGCGGCGGGAACGTCGCCGACCTCCACCCAGCCCTCGGTGGCCAGGAGTTCCACCCGGAGCCACATGCGGAAGCGGGCTTCGTCCGAGAACAGCTCGGTCATCTCTTCGGGCGCGTAGCGCTGGATCACCGGGCCATCTCCTGGGTCTCGTGCTCCTTCGACGGTTTTGGCGCGATGCGCCCGGACAGCCACCGGGGGGCGGCGATGTCGGAGCGGTGGTGCATGCCCGGCCACTTGATGCGTGACACCCGCTGGTAGGCGCGGGTCCTGGCCTCCTCGATGGTGGTCCCGAGGGCGACCACCCCGAGCACCCGCCCGCCGGAGGTGACCACAGCACCCGGCTCCCCCACGACGGAACCGGTTCCGGCATGGAGCACCATGGCATCGCCATCGCCCTGGTGGCCGACGATCGCATCCCCGGTGCGGGGCGCCTCGGGATAGCCCTCCGTCGCCAGCACCACGCAGACGGCGGCGTCATCGGTGAACCGGGGCACCGTGCGCAGTTCACCGGCGGCCGCCTCGGCGAGCAGGGCGGTGAGGTCGCCGTCGAGACGGGGCAACACCACCTGGGTCTCCGGGTCGCCGAACCGGACGTTGTATTCGAGCACCTTCGGGCCGTCGGCGGTGAGCATCAGACCGGCATAGAGGACCCCGCGGTAGTCGATCCCCCGGGCCCGGAGGGCGGCCACCAGCGGGGCCACCGCCGTCTCGACCAGATCCGATACCAGCTCGTCGTTGACGAACGGGACCGGCGAGTACGCCCCCATGCCCCCGGTGTTGGGCCCGGCGTCGCCGTCGCCCAATCGCTTGAAGTCCTGAGCCGGCGCCAACGCCGCCAACCGCTCACCGTCGCAGAGCACCATCAGCGAGCACTCGACCCCGACCAACCCCTCCTCGATCACGATCTGCCGGCCGGCCTCCCCGAAGGCCTCCCCCGACAGCTTGGCGTCGACGTCGGCGTCCGCCTCCTCCAGCGAATCGGTGACCGACACGCCCTTCCCGGCGGCCAGGCCATCGGTCTTGATCACCCAGGGACCGGGGAGCTGGCGTAGGAATTCCTTGGCCGTTTCCGGGTCGGCAAACACCCCGAACCGCGCGGTGGGCACCCCGGCCTCGTCCAGCATCTCCTTCATGAACGCCTTGGACCCCTCCAGCTGGGCCCCGTCCGCCCCGGGCCCGAACACCAGGTGGCCGGTGGCCCGCAGCCGATCGGCCAGGCCGTCGACCAGCGGGACCTCGGGGCCGATGACGAACAGGTCGGCGTCGATCTCTTCGGGCGGGGTGGGCACGCTGGTCAGGGTGTGACCCTCCGGGGTGGTGCCGGTGATCCCCGGGTTACCCGGGGTGACGATGACGTCGGCGGTCCGCCCGAGGACCAGGGCCAGCGCGTGCTCGCGGCCTCCCGAGCCGACCACGCAGACGGTGTTGATGACTCCGCTCACCGGCCACCTCTCATGCGGCGAAGCGGACGAACTGCTCCCGGCCCGGGCCAACTCCGACCAGCCGCACCGGGGTGCCGATCTGCTCGGCCAGGAAGTGCACGTAGTCGCGGGCCGCCTGCGGGAGGTCACCGATCTCGGTGGCTCCGGAGAGATCCGTCTTCCAGCCCGGGAGCTCCTCGTAGATGGGCTTCACCTGATGGAACACCGACTGGTGATAGGGCGGGTGGGTGAAGCGCTCACCGTTGGCCTCGTAGGCCACGCACACCTTCACCGTGTCAAAGGTGTCGAGCACGTCGAGCTTGGTCAGGGCCACCTCGGACAGCGAGTTGAGCCGCACCGCCTGCCGCATCATCACCGCATCGAACCATCCGGGACGACGACGGCGCTTGGTGTTGACCCCGTATTCGTGGCCGATGTCGACCAGGGTGTCGCCGATCTCATCGGTGAGCTCGGTCGGGAACGGGCCGCTGCCCACCCGGGTGACGTAGGCCTTGGCGATGCCGATCACGTGGTCGATGTAGCGGGGTCCGACCCCGGCCCCGGTGCAGGCCCCGCCGGCCACCGGATTCGACGAGGTGACGAAGGGATAGGTGCCGTGATCGAGATCGAGGAAGGTGGCCTGGGCCCCCTCGAGGAGGACGTGGGCGCCCCGCTCGAGGGCGTCGTGGGTCACCCCGACGGTGTCGGCCACCATCGGAGCCACCCGGGGGGCCAGCTCGTCGAGGTAGAGGGCGCAAATCTCGTCGGCGTTGGCCGGCAGCCGGTTGTAGACCTTGGCCAGGATGGCGTTCTTTTCCTTCAGGACCACCTCGAGCTTTTGGCGGAAGATCTTCGGGTCGAGGAGGTCCTGTACCCGCAGGCCCACCCGGGCCGACTTGTCGGCGTAGGCCGGGCCGATCCCGCGCCGGGTGGTGCCGAGCTTGTTCTTGCCCAGATACCGTTCGGCCAGCTGATCCAGCTCGTGGTGATAGGGCATGATCAGATGGGCGTTGCCGCTGACCAGCAGTTTCGAGGTGTCGATCCCCTTGGCCATGAGAGTGTCGACCTCGGCCAGGAGCACGGTGGGGTCGACCACCACGCCGTTGCCGATGATCGGGGTGATGTGGTCGTAGAGGATCCCGCTCGGGACCAGCTGGAGGGCGAAGGTCTCGCCATCGACCACGATGGTGTGGCCGGCGTTGTGGCCGCCCTGGTAGCGGACAACCAGCTCCATCTCCTTGGCCAGCAAGTCGGTCAACTTGCCTTTGCCTTCATCACCCCACTGGGTTCCGACGACCACGGTTGCCGGCACGCGCTACTCCTCCGTTGCGAAAAGCGGATTACGCAGCATTGTAGCCCGCATCCGGCCGGTTGGCGGGTTGGCGACGGTCTGAATCGGGTCCGGAGCCCGTAGAATGGCGGGGTCATGGCTTTGGTGCTTCCTTTCATACGAACCTCACCGTGGTACCTGGTCTTCGGGATCCTCATCGGCTTCCTGAACTACCGCAGCACCGAGCGATTCCGCCGGGTGACCGGAAAGAGCCCGTGGGGCATCCCGCCGATCGTCTGGGCACTGGCCAGCGTGTTCATCTCCCTGTTCGTGACCGTCCTGGCCTTCATCGCCATGGCCACCAGCCAACGACGGCACATGCGGCAAGGCGGCGGCAGCTTCCCCGGCGGGTACCCGGGAGCCGGCGGGGGCATGGGCACTCCTGGCCCCTACGGGGGCCGCACCAGCCGGCACCTCGGCTACCCCGAGCCGACGGGTTCGCCATCCATCCCGACCACCGCCACCGTGGTCGCACCTCCGCCGGTTGCCGCGCCTCCCAGTTGGCAGCCCGACCCCTCGGGGAGGTTCGACTTCCGCTACTGGAACGGCGAGGAATGGACCGAGTTCGTGTCCAAGGACGGGGTCTCCGACACCGACCCGTTCTGAGCCGATCGAGTTCGAATCGGGACCGGCGCGGATCTAAACTCGGATCATGAAACGGTTCCGTGTGCAGCACTTGGATCTGGCCGCGGGAGCCAACGGAGCCAAGCGGGTGAAGGAGTACGACTCGCTGCCCGAAGCCCGGGCGGAGTGCGACGCGCTGTGGGCGCTGTACGAGATCCCGACCCGGCAGGAGATCCGAGACTCGAAGACCGGTGAGCGGTGGGTCCGGGCCGCAGGTTCCCACGAATGGCAGCTGGTCCGCCCGTTCGCGGACGACGAGACCGGCTGACCAGAGAGCGGGACCGGCGACTGGCGCGGGCCGAGCGTCAGCGGCTTGATGGCGACTGGCGACCAGCCCCGCCCCGGATGCGGGATCCAGGTTGGTAATTGGGGCCGGCGGTCAGATCGACCCGGGCCAGCAGCGATTCACACGGGGGCTCGAACTCGGCCGCAAACCTGTCGGCGGTATCACGGCCGAGGAGTTTCCAGGGCAGGGCGGTCAGCCGATCGGTCTCCTCCTCGAGGTGTTGGCGGAGGGCGATACCGTCGGCGGTCACCTCCTGGTCGTGGGCCAGGCCCTTCTCGCGGAGGCCTCGCCATCCCTCGGCCAATTCGTCGGCCTCGGTGCCTCTCGAGGTCGGGATCCAATCCGTTTCGTAACCGAGCCAGGCGTTGTGGAGGATCGACGCCTCCACCCCGGTGAGCCCGGCGGCGATCGTCAGCCCCCAGTGGGTGTCACCCCGCCACTCGCGCAGGCAGTTGACCGCGTGCCAAGCCGAGAGCACCGGTTCATCGGGCCTCGGCATGCGCAGATGGGAGGCGAAGAACACTCGACCGACGGTAGGGAGCTGCTCCAGGACGGGCCACAGGCGAGGACCCAGTGCCGACAGGGGCTCGAGGATTCCCGGGGCATGGGCTTCCAGCCCCTCGGCGACCGCCTCATCGCGGGCCGCCCAGACCGCCTCGAAGGTCGTCGACGCCGCGACCAGATCGAACGCCAGCCGGATCCCCGACGGGGAAATGGAGCCGAAGGCGGCGATCACGCTGTCAGGGCCGGCCGGCGCCAGCGGGGCGCAACGGGCGGCGATGTAGCCCAGCGCCCCGGGCACGCCGAGCTGGTCGTAACGGGTCAGGGCCCCGGGATCCCAGAAGATCCAACCGATAGTGGTCTGCACCGACCGGGCATTCCGTCGGCACGTCTCGAGCCAATCGTCGGTAGCCCCCATGAGCTCCACCCTAGGTTGGGAGGTACGCATCGGCATGAGAACTCGTGGGGCCGGCGGAGTACCCTGAACTCCGTGATCGAGCCGGAACCAGGGGGCGTCGGGGCCGGCCGGGACTGGGCTCGGGTCACCAAGGTCGTCGAAGCCATCGCCGAGGTCGAGGAACCGGCCGACTTTGGCATGGTGGCGCTCCGAGCGCTGGCCTCCGTCGTCGCGTTCGACCTCGGCTCCTTCAACGAGATCGATCCGGAGGTTCCACTGGCGGTGTTCTGTGCCTACCCCGACGACGGCGTGCCGATGCCGCCGGAAGTCCTCGAGGCGTTTTCGGATCTGGTGCAGCAGAACCCGGTCCTCCAGCACCAGCGGGTCACCGGCGACGGCAGCGCCCGCCGGTTGTCCGACTTCCTGAGCCAGGATGAGCTCCACCAGCTCGAGTTGTACCAACGGGTGTACCGGCCCTTGGGGGTCGAGTACCAGGTGGCCGTGGGGCTGACGGCCAAGGCGCCGCTGATCATCGCCTTCGCCCTCAGTCGGAAGCACGCCGACTTCATCGATGACGAGCTGGCCCTGTTGGACAGCCTCCGTCCGCACCTCATCCAGGGGTACCGCAACGTCCGGGCGATGGCCGCGCTGCGAAGCATCGACGGAGCCCTGGCCGAAGTGGGTAAGGCGGTGATCGTGCTGGGGGATCACGGAGTCGCCGGTGACGCGCCGCTCTGGGCCCTTCAGGTCATCGAAGAGCATTTCGGCCCCCGGGGGGCCACCGACCTACCCCAGTCGGTGTGGGCCTGGGTCGAGGAGGAACGGCAGGAGGGTTTCGGCGATGGTCGGCCTCGAATCCACCGACCACTCTCGAACGTCGCTCGCGACCGTCAGTTGGTGGTCCGGTTCGTCCCCGGAGTCCCGGGTCGCGCCGATGCGCTGGTGCTCGACGAGCGTGAGCCTCAGCGGGGCGCCGCCGATCTACGCCGTCTGGGTCTCACCGCCAAGGAGGCGGATCTCCTCTGGCTGCTCACCCGGGGTGAAGCGACGGTCGAGATGGCCGATCAGTTGGGGGTGACGTCCGGCACCGTCAACAAGCACCTCCAGAACATCTACCGGAAGCTCGGGGTTGCCAACCGCACGGCCGCCGTGGCCACCGCGTCCGACGCGCTGTTCAGCTTCCGATAGGGAGGCCGCTCGCGGCGGTGGCGACCTCTCCGGTGGGCGCACTGGGACCTCCGGCATGTCCATCACGTCAAGTGGCTCCGGCCCGGTGGGCCCGTTGGGCGACACCGGCGTCGCCGGGGGTGCGGGGACCGCGTCAGCCGGCGGCCAGCCGTAGCCTCCTCCGTCGATCACCGCCCGTCGGGGGTCGGCGTCGGGCAGAGTAGGAGCATGGCCGACAATCAGGTGGTGGTGGACCGGCTCCGGGAGGTGGTCGGTGCCCAGGTGATCGACGACCCTGAGGTGGTCGCCTCCTACACCACCGACTGGACCGGCCGGTTCGCCGGCCGCTCGCCGGCGGTGGTGAGGCCCGGTTCCACCGACGAGGTGGCGGGGGTGGTCGCCGCCTGCCGGGAGCTCGGGGTGGCCCTGGTCCCCCAGGGGGGAAACACCGGTCTGGTCGGCGGAGGGGTGCCGTTGCACGACGAAGTGGTGCTCAGCCTCCAGCGCCTGCGGACCCTGGAGCCGGTCGACCCCCTGGCCGGCCAGGTCACCGCCGGCGCCGGGGTGGCCCTCTCCTCAGTGCAAGAGACCGCCGCCGCCGCCGGTTGGGCCTACGGGGTCGACCTCGGGGCTCGGGACTCGGCGACAGTGGGGGGAATGATCGCCACCAACGCCGGTGGGACCCACGTGCTCCGCTACGGGGGCACCCGCGAACAGGTGATCGGGGTCGAGGCGGTGCTCGGGACCGGCTCGGTCATCTCCCACCTCGGGGGGTTGGTCAAGGACAACACCGGCTATGACCTGCCCGCGCTGCTGTGCGGGAGCGAGGGAACCTTGGCGGTGGTGACCGCGGCCCGACTGCGTCTGGTGCCGTCGATGCCGTTCCGGATCGTCGCGGTGCTGGCGTTCGCCACCGTGTCCGGGGCGATCGACGCCTCGGTGGTGTTCCGACGGGCGCTTCCCGGCCTCGAGGCCTGCGAGCTGTTCCTGTTGTCCGGGCTCGAGCTGGTGTGCTCGGTCACCGGTAGCCCGACCCCGTTCTCCGGCTCGCACCCGGTCTACCTGTTGGTCGAGGTGGCCGACCGGGCCGACCCCACTGAGGCGTTTGCCGAGGCGACCAGCTCGGTCGACCAGGTGATCGAGGTCATCGTGGCGACGGAACCTTCCCGTCGGGCCGGGCTGTGGCGCTACCGGGAGGCGCACACCGAGGCCATCAACACCCTCGGCCCGCCCCACAAACTCGACGTCACCCTGCCGCTCGGATCACTGGCGGAATTCATCGACCAGGTGCCCGAGAGGGTCCAGGCCATCGCCCCGACCGCCCGCACCTGGATGTTCGGTCATGCCGGCGACGGCAACGTCCATGTGAACGTGACCGGCCTGCGCCGTGACGACGACCGGGTGGACGAGGCGGTGCTTCGTATGGTCGGTGAGGTCGGCGGGAGCATCAGCGCCGAGCACGGTATCGGTACGGCCAAGCGCAAATGGCTGTCGCTCTCGCGGAGCCCCGCGGAGATCTCGGCATTCCGGTCGATCAAGCGGGCGCTCGACCCCGACGGCGTCCTGAACCCACATGTGCTGTTGCCGGCTCATGTGAGGGACAGTGCGGCGGCGGTATCCACCACCGAGGCGTAGTCCCAGGGTTGCATGGTCATCCCGGCCGGTCTGGGAGGTGGCGTCGAGAATGGCTCTGGGGAGGCTCCCATGTTGAGGAGTCTGCCCCGTTCGACTGATTGCCACTTCCGGCCCGGCCACGGATGCCCCGGATGAGGGAAGTGGGCGCCTCGGTGGGGGCTACCATCGAGGCCGTCGCCGAGGAGGTGGTCACCCCGCCTCCGGCGAGGTCGGCGAGGTCACCGAGCCGTTTCAATGTCCGCTACCAGGGGAGCTCTGCCATGCCCGACAAGGGGAACCCGGCCCGGTCGGAGCTGTCGCGCCGGATCCCCCGACCCCCCGACCCCCCGTCGAGCATCGGGTAGCGGGATGCCTGCCGCCACCCGCGCACGGGGACACGAGGGCTGGCTCGACGAGCTGAATCGCAAGCTCACCTCGGTATCGTCCAAGACCCACTCGGTGCGCCTCTACGAAGCCATGGGCCGCCGCAGCGGTGTCGATCTACGCCCGTACCTGTTCGGGGTCCTGTCCCGGGTGCAGGACCTGCAACCGGTCCGGGTATCGGACGTGGCCCAGGAACTCGACTACGAGCGCTCCACGGTCAGCCGGCACGTGGCCGAGCTCTCGTCGTTGGGCTGCCTGGAGCGGCTCGCCGACCCCAGAGACGGCCGGGTGGTGATGCTGCGTCTCACCAAAAAGGGCGAACGGGTGATCAACCAGGTCTGGCAATCATGGTTGGAGCTCCTCGAAGAGATCACCGATGGCTGGTCCCAGCGCGACCGCGAGACGTTCCTCAAGTTGATGGCCCGGTTCGACGACTCCTTCACCAGGTTGGTCGCCGCGCTCTGACCGGCGCGGGCCCCACCTGTGGAAGTGCCCGGCTTACGGCCCGATGGCCGCCGGTGGCCGCTGGACGGCCACGCTCTGCATCTCGCTCTCGCAGAAGCTGGTCAGGGCCACCGCGTGCAGGCTCCCCAACCCGCCGCACACCACCGGGACCAGCTGGTCGGGCCGGCTCACCAGCCGTACCTTGCCGTCGGGATCCACCCGGCCTTTGGATCGGAGGATCTCCCGGTTGGCCTCCGGCCACAGTTCGATCGGCTGCCAGGCGTGGTCGAAGAGGTGCAGTTGCAGCGACTCGATCTCGGGAAACCGCCGGCCGAACCGCTCGGCCCACATCGGGTTGATGGCCAGGACCAGCTGGCCGCTCTCGCCGGTCGGCTCCAGGTACCAGTTGTTGAGCGGGAAGGCGATGCACTTGGCCAGCATCCGGACCAGCTCGCCGGCATCATCGATGTTCACGTCGGCCATCGGGAAGGTGCCCTTCCCCCCGTGCACCGTCACCACGTCCGCGCCGGGGTCGAAGCCCCGCCGCTGGGCCAGGGACGGCCACGGGGATCGCTCCTCCCATTCGCCGAAGCACAGGCCGAACCGGGCCGGTTGTCCGAACACCGTGCGCGAGGTGTCGCCGGCGCGCTGGCCCCCGATGTTGCGGAGACAGAGCGACACCGCTCGCCCGACCGTCATCGAGCCGCGCCCGGCGGCGCCCCCCAGGCACCCGGCCCGGTAGTCGATCTGCAACTCGTCCCGTCCCGGACCGTTGACGATCAGCATCGGGAACACGCTGGACGTGGTGGTGGTGAGGGCGAAGGCGTTGAACTCGGGGACCACCATCGCCTCGATCGCCGCCACCACCAGCGGGAAGGCCTCGGGCACACAGCCGGCCAGGGCGGCGTTGATGGCGGCCAACTCCACCGTCGCCACCCCGTTGCGGGGCGGCAGGACCCCGATGACCACCGACGGATCGAGCGGGGTCGCCGCCAGCAGCGCCTCCACCCGGTCGTCGGTGGGGGGCAGGACCGGGACCCCGTCGCCCCACCCGCCTTCGAGCGACAGCTCGTAGAGGGCGGTCGGATCGTCGGGCACCTCGAGTACCTCGGCGGTCAGCCGGCCGGTCAGCCGGGCGGTCACCGGCGGGCCCCGATCAGGTCGAGGAAGCGCGGGTAGAACTCCACGGCGATGGCGCGGAGTTCCTCCTCCGGGCGGGCCTCCAGCGGGTAGGGGAGGACCAGCACCTTCAGGTCCCCGTGGCCGAGGTAGGCGGCCATGTTCCGGGCGTGGGTCTCGAACTCGGCGGTCACCGCCACCACCGCCGGCTTGCCCCCGTCCTCCACCGAGACCGCGTCGGCCACGCTCCACGAGGTGCAGGACCCACAGGTGCCGAGACCCGACACCCCGCAGTCGATCCGGCCGACCCACTGGTCGACCGCCCGGCGGGTGGCCTCGCCTTCGGCCCCGACCCGCTCCCCGGTCTGCAGCATCACCGGGGTGGCCGCGTCGGCCTCGAGCAGCTGCTGCCAGACCGCGGTGATCAGCATCCACGAACGCCAGGACCCTTCGTGGCGGAGCCCGACCCGCAGCCCGGCCAGCGGGCCGCCGACCACGAAACTGGGGGCGGCCACCTCCGGGGCCGGGGGGGCGGTCGGCAGGCGGATCCGCAGGGTGGCGGTCATGAGACTCTCCTCTGGCCGGGCGGCGACGGTCCCGGGCCGGGTCCCAGGATATCAGTTGTGTGAATCCCACACAGAGTTGTGTGCAGGGCGCACAGGATTTAGAGTCTGGCTGTTCGTTCGGCGCGCACCCAGCCCGCCCCGGCGCAGAGGACCGATATGTCCACCGGCATCCGCCGTCCATGGGAAGCAGTCGACTATGACGAGGTCGCCGCCCTCTACCCGCCGCCGCCCGAGTACTTCGAGCACGGTTGGACCGCGGCGCCCGAGGAGATCGACCGGGTCAAGCTCTCCCGGTTGCGGGACCGGGCCCAGCGGGCTGCCAAGGTCCCGTTCTTCGCCCGGCGGTGGGAGGAGGCCGGGTTCGATCCGGCCGACCTCCGGACCTTCGAGGACCTGGCCTCGGTCCCCACCTACACCGTCGACGACATCCGCCAGAGCATCGAGGACCACCCGCCCTACGGCGACTACCAGGGGGTGGAGGTCGTCGACGCCTGCCGGGAGCCGATGCGGATCGCCATGTCCGGGGGGACCACCGGCGACCCGCGGCCGACCCTCTACACCGAGTGGGACCGGGCCGCCACCGGGGTGCGGGCCGCCCGGGGGATGTACCTCCAGGGGCTGCGCCCCGGCGACGTGGTCTTCAACAGCTGGTCGTACGGGCTCCACAACGGGGCGTTCGCCTTCGACGATGCCCTCTACCGGTGGCTCAACTGCGTGGTCCTGACCACCAGCACCGGCAACGTCACCAGCACCGCCCGCCAGCTGGAGCTGGCCCGCCAGTACCGGCCGGCGGCCATCCTTGGCACCGGCGACTACCTGCTGCGGCTGGCCGAGGCGGCCCGGGCCGCCGGCCTCGACCCCCGGACCGACCTCGGGATCCGGTCGCTGGCCACCAACATCGGGAACGAGGATCTGCTGGAGGAGACCTTCGGGGTGCCGGCCTATGCCACCTACGGGTTCCACGAGGTGGGGTACGTGGCCGCGGAGTGCCCGGCCAAGGACGGGCTGCACATCTTCGAGGACGCCTTCCACGTCGAGGTGGTCGACCCCGAGACCGGGGCGCCGCTCCCCGACGGCGAGACCGGGGCGCTGGTCGTCACCGAGCTGTACAAGACCGGGAGCCCCCAGTTCCGGTACAACATCATGGACCTCTCCTTCCTCCATCCCCGCACCCGGTGCGCCTGTGGCAGCTGGCTGCGCCGGATGGGGCGGTTCGCCGGTCGGGGGGACAACATGATCAAGCTGCGCGGGGTCAACATCTGGCCCGAGGGCCTCGGCCGGATCGCCACCGCGGTCCCGTCGGTCTCCACCGACTACTTCGTGCGGGCCGAGCGCCGGGACGGGCGCGACCGGGTGGTGGTGATGGTGGCGAGCGACACCGAGCCGGAGCGGTGGCCGGAGCTGGCCGGGGAGGTCGAGGCCGCCCTCCATCAGAAGTTCGGGATCAGGATCGACGCCGAGGTGGTGGCGCCGGGAAGCCTCGACCCCCTCACCGAGGTGGCCAGCCAGGCCAAGGCCAAGCGGTTCCGGGACGACCGCTGACGTGGCCGGCGCGGTGGTGGAGATGCCGACCGCCCGGATCCGGGTGGGCGCCTGGTACGACGACCGGGAGGTCGAGCTCTCCTTCCCGTCCGGTTGGGAGGTCGAGACCTGCGCACCGGCCGGCGCCCGGGACATCGGGGCGGCCGGGGTCGCCGAGGCCTTCGCCCACCCGGTGGGCACCGCCCCCCTCCGCCATCTGGCCCGGGGGCGCCACGCCCCCTGCGTGGTGGTGGACGACCTCACCCGCCCCACTCAGGGCCGGCGACTGGTGCCGGCGGTGCTGGACGAGCTGGAGGCGGCCGGGATCGCCGCCGCCGACGTCCATGTGTTGGTCGGGGTGGCCAACCACCGGCCGTTGACCCGGGAGGACCTGGTCAAGAAACTCGGGCCCGAGGTGCTCGCCCGGTGCCGGGTGTCGAGCCACTTCTCCTGGGCCGGGTGCCAGCCGATCGGGGAGACCGGTCGGGGCACCCCGGTGGAGCTCAACGCCGAGTTCCTCCGCGCCGATCTCCGCATCCTGGTGGGGTCGATCATCCCCCATGCCGCCACCGGGTTCTCCGGCGGGGCCAAGCTGCTGATGCCCGGCATCGCCAGCATCACTTCCGCCGAGGCGTTCCACCGGGGCAGTGCGCTGGAGGGCGACTTCGGCCACGAGGAGAGCCCGGCCCGGCTCGAGGCCGAGGAGGCGGCCCGGCTGGCCCGGGTGGACTTCATCGTCAACTCGGTCCCCACCCCGGAGATGGGGGTGGCCGGGGTGGTGGTCGGCGACGTGGTCGGCGCCCACCGGGCCGGGGTGGACATCGCCCGGAAGGTGTTCGCCACCTCGGCGGAACCGGGGGCCGACGCCTGTGTGCTCTCCCTCTACCCGAAGGACTCCGAGTTCCTCCAGCACGTCACCGCCTTCGCTCCCTACCGGACCTCGCCCGAGCCGCTGGTGCGCCGCGGCGGGTCGGTGGTGGTGGCGCTGGCCGGATCCGAGGGGTTGGGGTTCCACTCGCTGTTCGGCCCGGGCATGGCTCTGGCCGCGCCGGCCGCCACCCGGCTGTCCGGGCGGGGGCTGGCCTTCTTCTGCCCGAACCTCGATCGTGGGGAGCTGGCCCCCGAAGTCGCCGGCGACACCACCCTGTTCAACCGGTGGGTCGACACGGTGGCCTGGTTGGAGGCCAGGCACGCTGGCACCGCCCGGGTCAGCGTCTTCCCCTGCGCCACCATCCAATTGGTGGCCGGCCGGCCCGGCGGCCGCTGAGCCGGTCAGGTGGGGGGCGCCGACCGCGGGTCGGCCACTTTGACCTCGAACTCGGAGTGGAGCCGCCGCTGGATGGCCGACTCCAGCGCATCGTGGAGCATGGCCGGCGGCAGGATGCAGTCGAGACAGCTGACCTGGCTGAGGTCGAGGCTGACCTCGATCCTGGCCGTCTTGGGGTCGGCCGCCACCAAGGTGAGGGCGGCCCCGTCGGCCCGCATCACCTGGTCGACCTCGTCGACCGCCTCGGCCACCGCTTGCTGGTCCATGGCTGCCTCCCTGTTCAGGCTACCGGCCGCGGGTGGTCGAACAGCTCGCAGGCGTTGGCGAAGGCCACCGCCTCCAGCTGCTCACCGGAGAGGCCGACGCCGCAGTGGCGGAGGACCTGCTGGGTGGCCGGCCAGCTCGAATCGGCGTGCGGGTAGTCGACCTCCAGGCTCACGTGATCGACCCCGATGGTGGCCGCCACCGCCTGGAGCCCGAGCGGCTCGTCGATGGTGCAGAACCAGAAGTTCCGTCGCAGCACCTCGCTGGGCAGCAGGTCGATCCCCTTCCAGCATCCGGTCCAGGGCATGTGGGTCCTCGCCGTGTGGTCCATCCAGTCCATGGCCAGCGGGAGCCAGCCGATGCCCCCCTCGGACAGGGCGATGCGGAGGTCGGGGAACCGCACCGGGATCTGCGACCAGACCCAGTCGGCGGCGGTGACGAACGCCGCCGCCGGGAACAGGGTCTGGGCCACCTCCAGCGGGGCGTCGACCGAGGTGTCCAAGGTGTGGCCCGAGGAGCCGGCGTGGAGGCAGACCACCGTGCCGGTCTCCGCGCAGGCGGCCAGGAACGGATCCCAGTGCCCGCTGTGGATGGAGGGCAGACCCTGCCCGGTGGGGTTCTCGCTGAAGGACACCGCCTTGAAGCCGGCCTCGGCGTTCTTCCGGATCTCGGCGGCGGCGAGCGCCGGGTCCCACAGGCAGGGCAGCTGCAGGGCCACGAACCGGTCGGGGTGGGCGCCGACCCAGGCCTCCAGGTGCCAGGCGTTCCAGGCTCTGATCAGGGCCAGGGCCAGGTCCTTGTCGTCGAGGGCGGAGAAGGTGGAGCCACAGAACCCGACCCACATGGCCGGGAAGTTGACCGAGGCGTAGACCCCGGCCCGGTCCATGTCGGCCACCCGGGCCTCGACGTCCCAACTTCCCGGCGTCATCTCGTCGAACCGCAGCGGGCGCATCCCCCACTCCCCGGCCGGCCGTCCCATGCACGAGTCCATCCCGTAGAGCGGGTGGAGTTGGCCGTCGACCAGCCAGGCCTGCCGGGGGGCGAGGTCGGCGCCGGGCAGCCTCCGGCCCACCACCGGGTTGAGCTCCGGGTCCCACTTCTCGAATGCGTCGCCGAGGGCGCTGGTCAACTCCGACTCCTCCACCTCGATCACCCGGGGCGCCCGCTCCACCAGGGCGGCCGGCACCCGGCCGAGATAGGCATCCGGGGGCTCGATGACGTGGTCGTCGACCGACAGGACCGGGATGGTCGCCGCCGGGGTCATCGGTCCAGGGTGGCGGCCAGGGCCGGGGCGAAGCGGGCCCCGGTGGCGGCACCGGGCGGGGTCAGCCGGTCGAGGACGGCGAGGTCCTCGGGGTCGAGGTGGATCGAGACGGCCCCGGCGTTCTCCTCCAGGAAGGGGCGGGCGGCACTGCCGGGGATGGCCACCACGTCGTCCCCCCGGCTCTGCAGCCAGGCCAGGGCCAGCTGGGCCGGGGACATCCCCCGCTGCCGGGCCAGGGTGGCCACCTCGGCGGCCCGCGACAGGTTGCGTCCGAGGTTCTCCCCCTCGAAGCGCGGACTGGCGTGGCGGCTGTCGCCCGGCCCGAACCGGTCGGCGGGGGAGAGGGTGCCGGTCAGCAGGCCCCGCCCGAGCGGGCAGTAGGCGACGAACCCGATGCCCAGATCCCGGAGGGCCGGCAGCACCTCGGCCTCGGGCTCCCGGGAGAACAGCGAGTACTCCGACTGGACGGCGGTGACCGGGTGGACGGCGTGGGCCCGGGCGATGGTGGCCGGCGACGCCTCGCATAGCCCGAGATAGCCGACCAGGCCCCGGTCGACCAGCTCGGCCAGCGCACCCCAGGTCTCCTCGATCGGAACCTCGGGGTCGACCCGGTGCTGGTAGTAGAGATCGATGTGGTCCATCCCCAACCGGTCGAGCGAGGCACGGACGGCCTGGCCCACGTAGTCGGGGTGGCTGTCGAGCCCCAGCCAGGTCCCGTCGGGACGGCACCGGCTGCCGAACTTGGTGGCGACCACCACCTGGTCACGCCGGCCGGCTACCGCCTTCCCGACCAGTTCCTCGACCACGAAGGGTCCGTAGACGTCGGCCATGTCCAGCAAGGTCACCCCGAGGTCGATGGCCCGGTGGATGGTGGCGGCGGCCTCGTCCGGGTCGACCGGCCCGTAGGCGCCGCCCATCCCCAGGCACCCGAGACCCTGCACCGAGGTGGCCAGACCCTGGCTCCCCAGCGGGCGGGTGCCGACATCGGTCACGTCTCGCGCTGCCAGCGGGTGAAGTACCGGCCCACCGCCTGGATCACCAGGGTCCAGACGGTCCCGAGCACCGACACCACGATGATGCCCACGTACATCTGCTTGGACTCGGCCAGCTGCCACGAGTTGAAGATGTAGAAGCCGAGCCCCGGCTTGCCGTCGATGTACTCGGCGGCCACCATCACCAGCACCGAGGCCCCGGCGGCCAGCCGGAGGGCGACCACGATGAGCGGCATGGCTCCGGGGATGAGGACGTAGCGGAGCATCTGGCGGCGGGTGGCGTTGAACGAGGTGGCCACCTCCCGGTACGACTCGCTGACGGTGGACACCGCGGCGATGGTGGGGATCAGCACCAAAAAGAAGCACTCGATGGCGATGAGCAGGATGATGGGGAACTCGCTGAGCCCGAAGAACAGCAGCAACAGCGGCAGGATGGCCAGCTTGGGGATGGCCCAGAGGGCGTAGATCACCGGCTGGAGGGCGGCCCGGGCGATGTGCGAGGCGCCGATGGCCACCCCGAGGACGAGGGCGGCGGCCACCCCCATGAAGAAGCCCTCCAACACCCGTCGGAAGCTGGTGACGATCAGATGGCCCATGATCCCGCTGTGGAACGACGTCACCGCCGTCGACCAGAGGTCGGTGGGGGCCGGGAAGAAGTGGGGATCGAGCGCCCCGGTCTTCGACGCCCACTGCCAGCTGACGAACAACAGGACCGGGACGGCGATCCCGAGCCCCACCTCGATCCGGCGGCGGCGGTTGCGGTACCGGCGGGGGTCGGATTCTTGCTGGCCGGGCCGGCGGGTGACGATGCGGGATCCCCCGTGGTCCCCGGGGCCGAGCGGTGCCCCGGCGGTGGGTGGCGAAGCGGCGATGCCGGACGACGCTGCGTGGGCGCCGGTGCCCGCGGCCGCGACGGCCGGCTGGTCCACGGCCCTGGTCTCCTCCGCCATCAGTGACCGCCGGCCTGGGCCCGGCTCTCCTCCAGCTCGGTGATGACCTCCTGGCGCAGCAGGCCCCAGATGTTCTGCACCACCTCGCCGAACTCGGGGCTGCCCCGCAGGCTCAGGTCCCGCGGGCGGTCGAACGGTACGTCGAAGGAGGCCTTGATGGTGCCGGGTCGCGCCCCCATCACCACCACCCGGTCCCCGAGCACCACCGCCTCGTCGATGCTGTGGGTGATGAACACCACCGTGCGCCGGTCCTCCTCCCACAGCCGCAACAGCTCATCTTGGAGCAGCGTCCGGAGCTGGGCGTCGAGGGAGGCGAACGGCTCGTCCATCAGCAGGATCTCGGGGTCGACGGCCAATGCCCGGGCGATCGACACCCGCTGGCGCATGCCGCCCGACAGGGTGGCGGGATAGGCGCCGGCGACATCGGTGAGCCCGAGCCGGTCGAGCCAGTGCGCCACCCGGGATTCCTTCTCCGCCTTGGGCAGATCGGTGGCGATGTCCAGTCCCATCCGGACGTTCTGGGTCACCGTCCGCCACGGGAACACGCTGTGGTCCTGGAACACCATGGCCACCAGGTGGCGGTTGGGGTCCCGCTGGACGATGTCGATGCGACCGGCACTGGGCGGGAGCAGGCCGCCGACCAACCGGAGCAGGGTGGACTTGCCGCACCCCGAGGGGCCGACCACGCACAGGAACTCGCCGTCACCGATGGCGAGGTCGAGAGGGCCGAGGGCCTTCACCTCCCGCTGCCGGTCGACGAAGATCCGCTCGACAGCCTCGAAGTTGATCCGCGACCGGCCGGTCACATCGGTCATGTGTCCATTCAACATCAGCGTGTCCATGGGTGACTCTCCCGGGCGGGCATGACGTGGCCGGCTACCCCCGTGACGGCGGGCGCTACGACGTGGCTGCCAGTACCGCGTTGACCACCGAGGGATTGACCGCCTGCTCGACCGTCAGGGGCTTGGTATAGGCCAGCACCCCGCCGAGGCTGATCCACATCTGCTGGACCCCGGTCAACAGCGGGCCGAGGGCGGCGGTGCCCATGTCGGTGCTGAACACCACCGGCGGGTTGTTGTCCACGCTGGACACCGGGACGCCCAGCCAGGTGGAGATGATCCCCATCACCGCGGTGTTGTTGCGGTAGCCGGGGGCGAGCTCGGTGCGGTCGGTGCGGATCAGCGCTCGCATGATGGCCTGGGCCACCAGCGGCTGGGAGCTGATGAACTGGTTGCTCATCTCGAAGACGCCGGTGGCCAGCGGGGTGGGGGTCACCAGCACGAACCGGTTGTCGGTGAGCAGCGGCTGGTAGTAGGGGGACAGTGCGTAGGCCCCCTGGACGGCGCCGTTCTGGAGGGCGGTCACCAGGGCCGCCCCCGAGAGGTTGGTGATCGACAGCTGGGAGAGGCTCACCCCTGACTTCTGCAGCCATTGCTGGACCGGCAGGGCCGACGCCGACGCCACCCCGGCGGTGCCGAGGGTGATCTTGAAGGTCGACAGCATGGACTTGTTGAAGGTGCCGTTCTTGTTGAGGAAGGTCTTGTCGACCCAGAAGCCTTCCTTGTCCCCGGCCTGGTAGGTGTAGGGGTACCCGACGTAGCGCAACCCGACCCCCTGGGAGATGGCGTTGAGGGTCCCGGCGTTGAGGCCGGTCTCGGTCACCTGGGCGGTCCCCTGGGCCAGCTCCTGCGGCTCGGAGGCGGCTCCGCCCGGATCGAGCTCGATGGTGACGTTGAGGTTCTCCTTGGTGAACTCGCCGTCCATCTGGGCCACGATCGGCGCCGCGAAGCTCTCCACCTTGGCCGGCACCGTCAGGGTCACGTTGGTCATGGTGGCCAGCGGCTTGGGCGCAGGGGTATTGGGACCGGTGTTGGTCGACGAGTGAATGTTGCCGCCGGCACCGGTGGTGGTGGTCGACGAGCTGTTGTTGCTACTGCAGGCGGCCAGCAGGGTCGCGCCTACCAATAGAGCTGCGGCTGAGCCGCCGATCGCCCGCAACGTCCTGTGCATCGGCACTTCCCTCCCTGTCTGCGCACTACCAGCCCCGGCCTCGCTCAAACCACTCACGAGTTGCGCCGGCGCATCGGCGCTGGGTCCCCCCCGGGAACTTCCTGGCAGCACCGTAACATGTCAGTCTAACGTTTGCAAGAGTTTCAATCGAGCCGGATCTGGGGGAAAATCCCTGGTCAAAGGGGGTGGATCTCGGGAATGAGCTCGATGGCGCACCGCTCGATCATCGCCAGTTGGGCCACGCGGCTGTCCCCGGGAAGCATCACCGCAGCCCAGTTCACCCCCACCCCGGCCAGCGCCCGGCACGAGGCCACCGCCACCCCCGGGTCATAGCTGGCCCGGATCATGTCCAGGCCTTCGGGGATGAAGATCACATCCAGCGGGTCGGTCCGCCCGACTTCGGCGGCGTAGTCGCGGGCGTAGCCGAGGCGGTCGGCCAGCTCGGCCGGGCCCGAGAGTGCGGCGGTGTGGGTGCGATCGGCGGCTTTGGCGGTGGTGGGGAACGGCGACCACCCATCGGCCAGGTCCACCGCCCGGCGGATGGCCCGCCGGCTGTTGCCCCCGATCCAGATCGGGGGGTGCGGGCGTTGGGTCGGGCGGGGCAGGGCGGTGTTGCCGGTGGCGGCATAGCCGGGGCCGTCCATGGCGACCGACTCTCCCGTCCAGGCCGCCTTCATGGCCCCGATGGCGTCGTCGGTACGGTCATTGCGCTCCGCGAAGGGGACGCCCAGGGCCTCGAACTCGGATTCGAGATAGCCGGCCCCCACCCCGAGAATGACCCGGCCGCCGCTCAGGACGTCGAGGGTGGCGACCGACTTGGCGGCTAGGAACGGGTTGCGGTAGGCGGGGACGAACAGGTTGGTGTGCAGCCGGACCGAGTCGGTGGCGGCGGCGGCGAAACTGAGGGCGACCATCGGGTCGAGGGCGTGGTGCCCGCCGTGGGCCAGCCAGTCGTCGCCGGGGAACGGGTGCTCGGTGGTGTAGACGGCGTCGAAGCCGGCGACCTCGGCGGCCCGGGCCAGCTCCCCGATGGCGTCGCCGGTGAGGAATTCCTCCGGTCGGTCGACCCGGTGGGTGGGGAGTCCGTAGGAGACCTGCACCGGCTCAGCGGGTCCGGGTGTCCTCGAGCCAGGCGGGCATGTCCACCGGCGGGTTGGGGAGCTGGCGGGCGTCATGGTGGGCGAGCAGTCGCTGCCAGCCGTCGGGGTCGGCCGGGAACGATCGGGGGTCGCCCATCATCACCTCGAAGAGCACCACCCCTTCCGGCCCGGCCACGAACGGGCCGAAAGTATCGCCCTGGTCGAGGGCGATGTGGGTGCCCTTCGGACAGAACCGGTCCCCACAGGTCATGTCCCCCTCGATCACGAAGATCACGTGATCGGAATTGTGGCCGTGGGCGTGGACCATCATCCCCGGATCCCATTCGGCGTAGAGGGCGAGGAACTTCGGCGAGAAGTCGAGCCATCGCTCGCGCACCGAGGCGGTCCGGCCGTCGCCGAAGGCGATGGCCCGCACCTGCTGCCACGGCCCGGCGTCGAGGTGGGTGATGCGTGCTCCCATGGTCGGCTCCTTCTCCGGTCGTACGTCGGGTTGGGTGATCGTCACCTTGCGGTCCACGATCATGGCGGACCGGACCGCGCCGGACCGAAGGGGCGGTCGCCGGCGACGGTGACCCGTTGCATCACCCGACGCTCGTTGTAGTCGGCCACCGCGTAGTGCTGCACGGCCCGGTTGTCCCAGATGGCCACCGATTCCTCCTCCCAGTGGAACCGGACCTGGAACTCGGGCGCCTGCAGATGCTGGTAGAGGAAGCGCAGGAGGGCATCCCCTTCCGCCCGGCTCAACTCCACGACGTGGGAGGTCCAGTTGGCGTTCACGTTGAGCATCCGCCTCCCGGTCTCGGGGTGGATTCGCACCACCGGATGCACCACCGGCGGCCACTTGGCCACCTCGTCGCGCAGCGATGCGTTGGCCACGTGCCGGGTGCGCTCGGCCATGATCTCGAGGGAGTGGACCGCCGTGAGGCCATCCAGGAATTGCCGCATCGGCGAAGACAGCGCGTCGTAGGCCGCCTCCATGCTGGCGAAGCAGGTGTCGCCCCCGACCCCCGGGAGGCGCAGGGCCTGGAGGATCGACGCCATCGGGGGCGTTTCCATGTAGGTGTTGTCGGCGTGCCAGCTGTCCGCTCCCTCGCCGCGGGGCGCCACCTGGTCGAGGACCAGCACCTCGGGCCGTCCGGAGGAGGCGGTGCGGAACAGGGGCAGATCGATCTCTCCGAAGCAGCCGGCCAGGCGCACCTGTTCGTCCTCGGTCATCGGTTGAGAACGGAAGAACAGGACCTTGTGGGCCAGGAGGCCCTCACGCAGCGCCCCTACCGTCTCGTCGTCGTCGTCGAACGGCCGGGCCAACTCGACGCCCTCCACCAGTCCGCCGATGGCCGGGGTGAGCGGGGTGATCGACATCGTGGCAACTCCCACCGGGCCCTCCTTCTGCCTTCCGCAGCAGGCTACCGGCCGTGCCCTCCATTCGCAATCAAACGATTGACAGAGTAAACCGGGTCACCAGTAGGATGCAGAATTGCAACCTCGGTGGGCGACGCCCCCGGACAAAGGAGGGGCGCCGATGACCGGCAACACCAACCACTACGACCTGGCCGTTCGGGGCGGTTTCGTGGTCGACGGGTCCGGGCTGCCCCGCCGGCGGGTGGATGTCGGGGTGCGGGACGGCAAGGTGGCGGCCATGGGCCATCTGGACGGGGACACCGCCGACGAGGACATCGATGCCACCGGCATGGTGGTCGCCCCCGGGATCGTCGACATCCACACCCACTACGACCCGCAGATCACCTTCGACCCCTATGCCACCATGTCGTGCTACCACGGGGTCACCACGGTGGTCGCCGGCAACTGTGGCTTCTCGGCGGCTCCGGTGCGGGCGGGGGACCGTGACTTCCTCGGCGGCATCTTCGCCCAGGTGGAGAACATGGACCCGGTGGCCCTGAGCGGGGTGCGCTGGGACGAGTGCGGCACCTTCCCGGAGTTCCTCGGCAGCCGGAAGGGCAAGCTCGGGGTCAACTTCGGCTGCTACGTCGGCCACTCCAATCTGCGCCGATGGGTGATGGGGGAGGACGCCAGCCGCCGACCGGCCACCGACGCCGAGGTGGCCGGCATGGTGGCCCTGGTGACCGAGGCCATGGAGGCGGGGGCGGCCGGGATCTCGTCGTCGGCGGCGCCCACCCATCTGGACAACGACGACCGGCCGGTCCCCTCCCGGCTGAGTGAACCGGCCGAGCTGCTGGCCCTGGCCGCCGCGGTCGGGCGGGCGGGCACCGGGTCGATCGCCTTCCTCCCCGCCAGCTCGATCGGCGGTCTCGACGACGCCGACAAGCAGCTGCTGGTGGACCTCGGGGCGGCCAGCGGGCTCCCGGTGATCATCCAGGGCCTCGGAGGGCGCAACAAGGTCGACGCCCCCACCGCCACCTGGGAGGCGTCGGTCGAATTCCTCGACCGGGCCACGGTGGCCGGGACCCCGGTGTACTCACTGCTCATCACCCGCCCGTTCGACCGGAGCCTGACGGTGGGCCCGGACAACCTGCACTACCTGGCCGTGCCGTCCTGGCTGGAGATGCTCCGGCTGCCACCCGACGAGCGCGCCGCCCGGCTCCGGGACCCGGCAGCCCGCGACGAGCTCCGTGACGCCGTCGAGAATTACAACCGCGACCCGGCGAAGGGCACCACCGTCCCGCCGCCCCTGTGGAGCGCCGTCTATGTCGACCGGGTGGTGCTGCCCGAGCACGACAAGCTCCAGGGTCGTTCGATCCGCGACATCGCCGACGAGCAGGGGGTCGCCCCCGCCGACGCGCTGCTCGATCTCGCCCTGAGCGAGGACTTCGCCACCGGGTTCCGGTGGCGGACCGAGAGCCCCGAATGGTCGGAGGCGGTGAGTGTGGCCCAGCGCGATCCACGGATGATCATCGGGGTCTCCGACGGGGGCGCGCACCTGGCCCGGGACGACGGGGCCGACTGGAGCTCCTACTTCCTCCGCACCTGGGTGGGCGACCGGAAGGTGTGGACGCTGGAAGAGGGGATCCGCCAGATCACCCAGATCCCCGCCGCGCTGTTGGGGCTGGCCGACCGGGGCGTGCTCAAGCCCGGGGGGTGGGCCGACATGATGATCTTCGATCCCGACACCATCGGACCCTGGAAGAAGGAGTTCGTCCACGATCTCCCCGGCGGGGTCGGACGCTTCAAAGCCTGGGGACACGGTGTGCACGCCACCGTGGTCAACGGGGTCCCCATCGTCCTGCGCGGGGAGCTCACCGGACGGCTCCCGGGCCAGGTGGTGCGACCGGGCTGCTGAGCCGTCCGGCCACCGCCAGGCAACCATCCCCGGCCGTCGCCGGCGCGGCAGAACAGTTACCCTGCAGTGTGTTGTTCGTCGCGGTGTTGTTGGCGATCGCCGCCGAGATCACGGCCTTCTGGGTCGTAGCCGGACAGATCGGCTTTCTCGGGGCGCTGGCGCTCCTCATCGTGGTCAGCGCCTTCGGCCCCTTCATCGTCCGGCGGGTGGGGTTCGGGATCGTGGTCCGCACCCGGGAGAGGCTGCAGCGGGGAGAGCCGCCGACCCGGGAGCTGTTCGACGGGCTGGTCGTCCTCATCGGCGGCATGCTCATCGTCATACCGGGGTTCGTGGGCGATGCACTGGGTCTGCTCCTCATGATCGGCCCGGTCCGCCACCTGGTGATCCGGCTGTTCAGCCACCGGCTGGCCCGCCGACTCCAGCGGACGGGCACGGGCCGCTGGCAGGTGATCAATGTCCGGGCCCGGCCGAAGCCCGACGGCCCCCCACCGCTCTCGGGGCCGGCCGGCCGGCCATCCGACCGGCCGCCCGGACCGGACGACTCCACCGGCGGCTGAATCGTCGGTTCAGGCCTCCATCCGGGTGAGCAGCTCATCGACGAAAGCCACCGCCCGGCGGCAGGCGGATTCGTACCCCTCGGCCTCGATGCGCGGCCCGAGCATCTCGAGCTCGAACACTCCTGGGTAGCCGTTGTCGAGAGCCATGCGGACGATGCGGTCGAGGGGGACGACCCCGTCACCGGGCACCGCCCGGTCGGGGATGGCCGCACTCGGGACAACCAGGTCGCTCAGCTGGACCACCGACAGCGCACCCGCCGCCGACTGCACCGATCGCTCGAGGTCGCGCTCGGCGAAGCAGTACCCCGCCTCCAGCACCACCCCGACACCTTCCCCCAGACGGTCGGCCAGGGCCACGCTGTCGGCAAAGGAATGGACGAACCCGACCTCCACCCGGACCGGCAGGGTCTGTTCGATGGCCACGGTGATCGACCGTCGACGCGCCTCGCCCATCACCGGGTCGACTGCCAGGGCCAGCGCCTCGGCGGCCTCGTCCCAACCCAGGTGCCCCGCCGATCCGGTGGTGACGGTCAGCACCGGGGCGCCCACCGCTTCGGCCAACTCCAGGGCGCCCCGGAGACGCCGGCGATCCGCGTCCCAGGAACCCGGGTCGGCGGGCACCACTCCCCGGGCGAACAGGTGGTCGACCCGCAGGCCGGCGTCGTTCACCAGATCGACGGCCCGGTCCTCGCCGCAGGCCACCAACTTGTCGAGGTACAGCCCCACCCGGCGCACCCCGAGATCGGCGTAGAGCTCGAGGTCCCGCTCCAACGGCCAGCCGGCCGTGCTCAGGCTGTTGAGCCCGAGCCGGGAATGCACCTCGCTCAACCTCCCAACCATCCGGCCAGCACCTCGGCCTCGCCTTCGCCCAGTCCCGGCGCCGCCGCGTGCAGCCGCCCGGGGGTGGCGGCCAGACGGGGCGCCGGTCCGGGGAGGAGCACCGGTCCCTCCGGACCGTCCTCCACCTCGGTGATCGACCCGCGGGCCCGGACGTGGGGGTCGGAGATCAACCCGGCCAGGTCGTTCACCGGCGCCGCCGGGATCCGCGCCTCGAGCAGGGCAGACAGGACCTGCGTGCCGTCCATCGACGCGATCCACGCGGCCACCAGGGCGTCGAGCTCGTCGGCGGCCAGCAACCGGTCCGCCGAACGGCCGAACCGGGCCAGGTCCTCGGGCCGGTCCCGGCCGAGCAGCGGCAGGAGCCGGCCGACCTGATCGTCAGTGGTGCCCGACACCGCCAGCCAGCTGCCGTCGGCGGCCCGGTAGACGTTCCGGGGCACGCCGCCGGTGATCCGGCTCCCGGACCGAACGGGCGGGACAGCCGGTTGGTCCCATCCGGCCAGCACCGGGCCCAACAGGGTGAGGACGGGCTCGAACATGGAGACGTCGACGTGCTGTCCGCGCCCGCCCCGGGCGTCGCGGTGGTAGCAGGCGAGGAGGGTCCCGATGACCCCGGACAGCGCCACCAGGGTGTCGCCGATCGGCACCCCGGTGAGCATCGGCGGCCCGTCGGGTACCCCGGTGAGCCCGGTGAGCCCGGCGAAGGCCTCGGCCAGGGAGCCGGCCCCGGGACGGCCGGCATAGGGGCCCTCGGTGCCGTAGCAGCTGACCGTCACCACCACCGCTCCGGGGTTGCGGGCCAAGATGGCCGGCGGCGTGCAGCCCCAGCGGTCGAGCAATGCTTCGGGCTGGTTGACGACCACGACGTCGGCGACGGAGGTGAGCCTCTGGAGGCGGGTGATCCCCTCGGCTGTGGTGGTGTCGACCACCACGCTGCGCTTGTTGCGAGCCACCAGCGCCCACATCCGCGACACCCCGCCCGAGCCGACCCCGAGCCGGCGCATGGGGTCGCCGCCGGGGGGCTCCACCTTCGCCACCTCGGCCCCGAAGTCGCCGAGGATGGCCGAGATCTGGGGGGCGGCCAGGAAGGTCGACAGGTCCAGCACCCGGAGCCCGTCCAGCGCGTCGTTCACCGGTCGGTCCGGTTCCGGTCGCCCGGTCAGGGCCCGGTGGCCGGGGCGGCCAGCGCCCGGGCGGCGGCCACCGTCACCGTCTCGGTATCCCGGCCGGAGCGCAACACGGTGCCGGGTAGCCGTCCGGTGTGCTCGCCGTGTTCGAGGATGGCCTCGCCGTTCACCAGCACCGCGGCGACCCCGTTGGCGCCGGCGAAGATCCGCCGGGCCCCGCCGGGCAGGTCGGCGCGGATCTCCTCGGGCATCGGGCCGACCGTCTCGGGGTCGAAGACCACCAGATCGGCCGCCCACCCCTCCCCGATCCGCCCCCGGCCGGTCACCCCGAACATGCGGGCCGGCACATCGGTCAACTCCCGCACCGCCTGTTCGAGGCTGAGCAGTCCCCGCCGGCGCACCGAACCGGCCAGCAGCGAGGTCGTGTAGTTGAACGACGATGCCACATCGAGGTGGGCTCCGGCGTCGGCGGCCCCGATCACCGTGCGCGGGTCGGTCATCACCTGGGCCCGGAGCTCCCAGCTCCGATCATCGTCTCCCACCGGATCGGGCATGAACACCGCCCGCAGGTCATCGGCCACCGCGATGTCGACCAGGCAGTCGAAGGCCGACACCGAGCGCTCCCGGGCGATCGCCTCGATCCGGCGCCCGGCCAGATGCTTGGTGTCGGGGTCGGCTGTCTGGACGACGGTCATCCGGGAGGGGTCGGTGTGGTTGCGGAGCATGGCCGGTACCGCGTCGGACTCGATGCCGGCCCGCAACCCGGCCCGTCGCCCCGGGTCGCTCAACGCGGCCCGCCGTTCGGGGAGGGGGAGGCTGAACAGTTCCGCCCATCCGGGCAGCGCGTCGAGCAGGAAGCCGCCGAGGAAGCTCACGTAGAACCGGCGGGGGTCCGGCACCACCTCGGCGATCACGTGCCCCCCGCGGGTGGCGGCATGGTCCGACGCCGCCAGCTCCTGGCGGGCCTCATCCCACCGCTGCTGGTAGATCAGCAGCGCGTTCCAGTTGAGCACCCGGTCGGCTTCCCGCGACATGTCGGCCATCGTGTCCATCATGGAAGCGGCGAAGGGGCCCGCCCCGGGGTTGAAGCCGAGGGAGGTGCCCGGGTGCCGGCGGAGGGCGGTGGCCAGGGTGACCATTTCGGCGGCCTCGGCGGACCGCGACGGGACCGGCCGGCCGTCCCCGTCGCTGTGGCCGGAGGCCAGCGACGAGGTGAACCCGATGGCGCCGTCGTCGAGCGCCTGATGCAGCCGCCGGACCATGTCGGCGACCTGGGCCTCCGACGGGGTGCCACCGACCGCGCCGGCGCCCATGCCGAGGTAGCGGAGGGTGGAGTGACCCACCGCAAAGCCGGCGTTCACCGCCACCCGGCCGTCGAGCCGGTCGAGCCACTGGCCGAACGACGTCCACTCCCACGCCGGTCCCGCCTCCAGCGTCTCGAGCGGGATGCCTTCCACCCGGGCCAGCATCCGTCGGACGTAGTCGGCTCCCTCGGGCTGCATCGGAGCGATGGAGAAACCGCAATTGCCGCCGAGCACGGTGGTGACGCCGTGAAGGGTGGAGGGAGTGGCTAGCGGGTCCCACGACAGTTGGGCGTCGAGATGGGTGTGGGTGTCGACGAACCCCGGGGCCACCACCATGCCCTCGGCCGCCAGGGTTCGACGGGCGGGGCCACCGTCGTCGCCGACCGACACGATCTGCCCTCCGTCGACTCCGACATCGGCCCGGCGGCGGGGCGAGCCGGTGCCATCGACCACGGTGCCACCGACGATGCGGAGGTCGATCATGGCTCCGACCCCGGCCGGCTCAGCGCGCCCATGCCCGCACCAGGCACCGCAGGTGGTGATCGTCGTCCTGATAGGCCGTGCGGTTGTGGAGGATGACCGAATTGTCCGCCACCAGCGCGTCGCCGGGTTCGAGGAGCAGCTCGAGGTCCAGGGGGCGGGTGTCGAACAGGTCGTCGACCGTGTCGAGGGCGGCGGACACCCGGGAGTCGAGCTCCACCCCGACGCGCCGGGCCCCGGTCTCGATGAAGTAGCGGTTGAATCGGATCCGGGCTCTCCCGCCCCGGCCGATGACCACCGCGGCCGCCTCCACCGGGTCCGAAGACGACACCCCGTCATCGTCGCGGGCGAACGGCAACGGCGCACACAGCGACGCGGCCAGCGCGGCGTCTCTGGTTCGCAACTCGTTGAGGAGTGTGTGTCCGCTCACCAGCCGGGTGTGGCCGCCGCTGGCCGCCCGCTGGAGGGCAAGCAACCCGAGGACACCCGGGAGCTGGTCGACGGGGGCGGCGGCCTGGTCGGTGTGGAAGAGGAGCTCGCCCGAGCCTTTCGACCCGTACTGGCGATGGTCCCCGAGGCCGGTGGTACGGACCAGGTGGAGGAGGTCGCCGTGCACGTCCTGGGCGAGGAGCTTCCCGAACCCGCTCATCAGCGAGGCGAACACCTGCGTCGACCAGCGGGCGGCGCCGTCCACCGGGAACCCCTTCACCAGCGCGAAGCCCGGACCGTCGGTCAGTCGGCGTCCCACCTCGGTGAGCAGCTGATCGAACCCGGCCGGCAGGCCCGGCGCGCCGACCTCGCCCCGGAGGATCGGTTGATCGGGTGCCGGCACCGACGCCACCGGTCCTCCGGCCATGTCCAGGAATTGATCGAGTGCGACGGTGTAGGCGGCGGCGTCCAGGGTGGCGGGATACCAGGCCGTGACCCCGTCCTGTTCCGGAGGGACCGGCGGATATCGAGTGGTGGTGGTCACCTGGCCAACTCCTTCCTCTCGCTGCGGCGCCAGGCTAGATCGGGATCCGGCGAGAGTCAATCAAACGTATGAAAGAGATTCAAGGGGCCTCGAAGGCCCCGGTCAGGAACTCGATGAGGTCCTGGCGGATGCTGTCCACCGCCGGCGGATAGTGGCGCTCGATCCAGGTCCGTAGGCCCCGGGCCGGCTCGGACACCGTATTGAGCACCAGGTGGAGGGAGAAGCACACCCGGTTGACGAGGGCGGCCTCGTCGAGCTCGGGACGGGCGCGGCGGAGGGCGTCGAAATAGGCGTCGTACTGGTTGGCGAAATACCGTTCGAGGGCCGGCACCATGGTCGGGTCGTCGAGCAGGGCGGCCAGGAACCCGACGTAGGCGGTGTCGCTCTCCTCTTCCTGGCCGGCCACGAACTCGAAGGTCGGGTTCACGATGGCCTCGGCCACCGCCCGGGCCGAGGGAGCCTCGGGTCCGAGGGCTTGGAGGTACGAACTGCGTCGTTGGCCCAGCCGTTCGGCCCGGTCCTCCATGATGGCGTTGATGAGGCCCTCTTTGGACTGGAAGTGGTAGTGGATCGATGCCGAGTTGGTGTCGGCCGCCGCGGTGATGTCCCGGACCGACACCGCGTCCACCCCCCGTTCGGCGATCAGCCTCTCGGCCGCCTCCATCAGCCGGGTCCGGGTGGCGTCGCCGACGGCCGTGGTTCGGCCCCGGGGGTCGGTGGCATCGGAGCGGCTGGTTGCGGACATCGGCACTCCTCGCATCGCGGTGTCCCCGGTGCGGCGGACGGATGCACCGCGAAGACTACTGCTCGGCGGGGCGGATCCCGCAGACCGCGGCTGGCGGTCATCCGCGGCTCGGGTCCCGTTCACGTGCCGGCCCCGGCGCGGGTCAGGACCACGTTGCCCCAGGGGTCGATCGCCGCGCGATGGGAGGGGGGAGCCACCACCGTGGTGTCGGGGCCCTCGATGATGGCCGGCCCGGCCAGAGTGGTCCCGGGTGCGAGATCGGACCAGAGGTGGACCGGGCAGGCATCCACCACCGATCTGGCGAAGGTGACCGTCCGGCGGGCGGCCGGCTCCGGGGCGGCCGCCGGTCGACCGGCCGGGTGGGGCACCGGGGCGAACTTCTCCACGGTGCGGAGGACACGGGCCCGAAAGCTCACCAGCTCCTGGGGGCCTTCCATTTCGATCCCGTAGGTCTCGTGATATTGCCGGCCGAACCGGGTGGTGACCTCCTCGATGGTCCGGCGGGACACCGGTCCGGTCGGTGCGGTCACGGTGAGCTGGTGGGCCTGACCGCGGAAGCGGACGTCGACCGCCCGGCTCACCACCAGGTCCCCGTCTCCGCCCGGTAGCTCGGCCACCGCCTGGTCCTCGAGCATGGCGAAGATGGCTGCCACCTCGGCGGGATCGGCGGTGTCGGCGGGCATCAACCGGGTGAGGATCCGGTCGGCGGCCAGGTCGGCGGTCACCAGCCCGACCGCGGAGGCGACCCCGGCGGCCCGGGGGACGACAACGGTGGTGATGCCGAACGTCTCCGCCAGCTCGGCCGCGTGCATCGGGCCCGCCCCGCCGAACCCGACCAGGGTGAAGTTCCGCGGGTCGATCCCCCGCTGGACGGTCACCACCCGGATGGCGGCGGCCATGCTGGCGTTGGCGACATCGTGGATGGCCCGGGCCGCCCCGATGACGTCGAGTCCGAGCGGGCCGGCCACCGCCTGGAGGATGGCCTTCTCGCTGAGCTCGGGGTCGAGCGACACCCCGCCGGACAGGTTGCCGGGCCGGAGGTACCCGAGGACGAGGTTGGCGTCGGTCACCGTGGCCTCGGTGCCACCCAGTCCGTAACAGGCGGGACCGGGAACCGATCCCGATGACCGCGGACCGACCCGCAGCGCGCCTCCGGGGTCCACCGCGGCGATGCTGCCCCCTCCGGCCCCCACCTCGGCCAGGTCGACCACCGGGATCTTCACCGGGTAGCCCGACCCCGGCCGGGACCCGCCGGCGCTGCCGATGCCCCCGACATGGAAGTCGTGGGTGATGTCGGGCCGGCCGTGGCGCACCACCCCGGTCTTGGCGGTGGTCCCGCCCATGTCGAAGGAGATCACCTCGTCGACGTCGAGGAGCTGTCCGACGAAACCGGCGGCGATCACCCCGGCCGCCCCGCCCGACTCGACGGTGGCGATGGGGCGGCGGGCGGCCAGGGCGGCCGACATCACCCCGCCGCTCGACTCCATCACCTCGATGGGGCAGCGGATGCCCAGGGCCTCGAGCCGGGTTCCCAGGCCGGCCAGGTAGCCGGACATCACCGGGCCGACGTAGGCGCACATCACGGTGGTCATGGCCCGTTCGTACTCGCGCATCTCCGGCCACACCTCCGAGGAGGTGACCACATACGCGCTCGACGGCATCGCCGCCCGGCATGCCTCGGCCACGGCTTCCTCGTGGGCCGGGTGGGCGTAGGCGTGCAGCAGGCAGATGGCCACCGCCGCGGCGCCGGACCCGGCGACCTCGGTTGCCACCGCCTCCACCTGGGCGGTGTCGAGCGGAACCCGCACCCGGCCGGCGGCGTCGATCCGCTCGTCCACCTCGAAGGTGCGAGACCGGGGGACCGGCGGGGCCGGGGGACGGAAGAAGAGGTCGAACCGCTCGTCCTCCTGTCGGAACTCGCGCCCGAGGCGGAGCATGTCACCGAAACCACGGGAGGTGACGAAGGCGATGTCGGTGCCCCGTTGCTCGAGGATCACGTTGGTGGCCAGGGTGGTTCCGTGAACCAGGCGGGCCACCGAGGCCGGGTCGACCCGGTGGGCCCCGAGGAGGGCGGCGATCCCCTCGGCCACCCCTTCGCGCTGATCGTCGGGGGTGGTCCTCACCTTGATGATGTCGACACCCCCCCGGGAGTCGGCCAGGACGACGTCGGTGAAGGTGCCGCCGACGTCCACCCCGAGGAACCATCGGGTCGGGTCGGCGCTCATGACCTGGCCCCCCCGGCCGCGTAGGGAGCCGCGTTGGCGGTGGAGACCCTGCCCTCGGCGAGGTCCTCGGCCAGCGCCTCGGGGCGGCGCTCGCCGGGTGGGCCGAGCCCACCGCCGCCCGAGGTGCGCATCACGAAGACGTCCCCGGCCTCGAGTGGGACATCCTGCTGCTTGGGGTTGAGCCACTCGGTGGCTCCCCCGACCCGCTCGATGGCGAAGTGGCCGGCGCCCCCCGGCCAACCACCGAGGGCGCCGGGCGGCGGCATTCCCATCCGGTCGCCGCGCACGGTGAGCTGGGCCGAGGACTCCAGCCGGATCCTCATCTCCACCCCGAGACCGCCCCGCCACTGGCCGGGCCCGCCGGAGTCGGCCACCAGGGCGCAACGCTCGACGACCAGCGGGAGCTGGACCTCCAGCGGTTCGATCTGGGGGATCACCGAACGGCCGCCGAGGAAGTAGGCACCGGTGGCATCGGGCCCGTCGGCGCCGTGGCGGGCCCCGATCCCGCCGAACTCGTAGCCGAGCGAGAGCCACCGCTCGCCGTCGGGGCGCAGCCCGGTGAGGGTGTACACGTGGATGAGGGCACTGGCGGCCACCGCCCGGTCGGGGACCGCCTGCGACAGCGCCTGGAGGATGGCCTCGACGGCGGCGATCACCGTCACCACCCGGCCGCCGCAGGCCGCCGGCGGGTTGGGGTTCACCAGCGAACCGGGCGGGAGGACGGTGTGGATGGCACCGAAGCACCCCTCGTTCATCGGGATCGAGGGGTCGACGAAACACCGGATGGCGTAGAGGACCCCCGACAACGTCTGGGACACCGACGAGTTGATGGACCCGGGGGATTGTCCGGCGGTGCCACCGAAGTCGACGGTGATGTCCTCGTCGCCCACGGTGACGGTGGTGACGACGTCGAAGGTCCGACCCGGAGAGACGCCGTCGCTGTCGACGGTGAAGCTGCCCCGGTAGGAACCGGCGGGAATGCGCCGGATCTCGTCGCGGATCCGGCGGGCGGCGTAGTCGATGAACTGGTCAACCTGGCGTTCGAGCTCGACGATGCCGTAGCGCTGGGTGAGCTCGTCGATCCGTCGGGCGATCACGTTCACCCCGGCCACCAACGCCTGGATGTCACCCACCACCTTGCTCGGGGCCCGGCTGTTGCGCTCGATGATGCCGAGGACGTCGCGGTTGGGCTTGCCCTCCCGGTAGAGCCACACCGGAGGCAGCAGGACCCCTTCGGCATAGGTGTCCCCGGCCAGCGACCCGAGGCCGCCCACCGCCGAACCGCCCATGTCGGCCACGTGGATGAGGGTCCCGCCGAACCAGCGGACCCGGTTCTCGGCGAAGACCGGGCGTAGCACCATGATGTCGTTGGCATGGATCCCGCCGCGGTAGGGGTCGTTGCAGGCCAACACATCGCCGGGACGCAGCTCGTCGAGCGCGATCTCCTCCAGGATCGACTGCAGCCCGCTGCGCAGACTGGCGCTGTGCATGACGCTGGTGGCCGCCGACTGGGCCACCAGCCGGCCGGCGGCGTCGAGCAGGGCCCCGGCGGCGTCGGCTCCTTCCTGGATGTTGGAGCTGTGCGATGACCGGACCACCACGATGCTGGCTTCCTCGACGGCCACCGCCAGCGCGTTGCGGACGATCTCGGCGGTGATGGCCGACGACGCCGCCGACTCCGAGCCCGCGTCGGCGCCGGCTCCCTCCTGTGACTCTCCCCGTTCTCCTGCTCGGTCTTGCTCCATGACGCCTTTCTAACGCTCTACCCGGTGGTGAACCGGCCGCCGCTCACCACCAGCGTCTGGCCGGTGATGTAGCGGGAGCCGTCCTCGCAGAGGAAGACGGCGGCGGGGCCGATGTCGAGCTCACTGTCACCGAGCCGCCCGAGCGGTATCAGGCTCCGAACCCTGCCTTCGAGGTGCGGGTCGGCGGCGAAGGCCCGGTCCATGGCCGGGGTGGCGGCCAGCGGGGCGATGGCGTTGACCCGGACCCCGTGCGGTCCCCATTCGCGGGCCAGGCTCTTGACCAGCCCCCGCTGGGCCGCCTTGACCGCGGCGTAGAAGGACAGCTGTTCGCTGCCGTCGACGCCGGCCGGTGACGTCATGAAGATCAGCGTTCCCCGGCGCTCGGCCAACCGGCTGAACGCGGCCTGGGCGATGTGGAATGAGGCAGTGATCGACACCGCGGCGTGCTCGTCCCACAGCGAGAGCGGTGCCGCCTCGAAGGGCACCGGCTGGCTCGACCGGGTGCTGACGGCGTTGTGGATCACCGCGTCGACTCCGCCGAACCGATCGGCGGCCATCCGGAGGGCCTCTTCGACCTGGTCGCTGGCGGTCACGTCGCAGGCCACGGCCATCGCGGTTCCGCCCCGCTCGCTGACCCGTTCGACGACCTCGTTCCCTTTGGACAGGTCCCGCACCCCCACCACCACCGAGGCGCCGGCGCCGGCGCAGGCCAGGGCCAGGCCCCGCCCCACCCCGCCCCCGCCCCCGGTCACCAGCACCGTCCTGTCCGAGAGGCTGCTCACGGCGCCATCACCGCGCCACCGTCGAGACCGACGGTGGCCCCGGTCACCAATCCGCCCAGGCCACCGGTCAGGGCATCGACCAACGAGGCGATTCCGATCGCCGGGTCGGGGGGCGTCAGCGCCGGCGGTCCGAGGCTGAGCTGTGCCGCTCCCGACGGGTTGGCGCCGGTGGCTTCGTCGGGGGCATCGTCGAGGGCGTCGAGCGGGACGGCGGCCACGTTCACCGTGATCCCCGAGGCCCCCCAGCGTCGGGCCGCCGACTTGGCCAGGATCCGCTGGGCCTCACCCGAGGTGGTGGCGGCCACATAGCCGTCGGCCCCGACCAGCGCCACCGTCGGGACGACCACCACCACCGCCCCACCCGAGTCCGACAGCAAGTGGTGGGCTTCCTGGAGCCCGACGAGACAGGAGCGGATCGGTGCTTCGCAGCCGGCGTCCCATTCCTCATCGGACAGGCTCACCAACTCCCGGGCCCGGCCGGCGGACGGCGGGTGGAAGGCGAGCACCACCGCGGCGACGGGGCCGAGCCCGGTGCAGCGGCCCAGCGCCGCCTCGAGGGCCGGCCGGTCGCCGGGCGGGGCGGCGACCCCGATGGCATTCCCGCCGGCCGCCTGCACCGCCGCCGCCACGTCCGCTCCCCGCGGGCTCACGATGCCGACCGGCCGCCCATCCTCGGCCAGGCGGGCGGCCAGCCGGTCGGCCAGACCGGTGGCGGGACCGCTCACCACCACCACCGCCGCCTTGGTCGCCCCCGATTCTCGGTTCACGGGTGGGCCGGCGCGGTGCCTTCGCTGAAATCGGACGGCAGGTAGCCGTCGGGGAACCGGTAGAAACCCACCGGGTTGTCCCAGAGGATCTTCCTCTTGCTCTCGAGGCTGATCGTGTCCGGGGCCAGCTCCAGGAATTTGACGCTGGTTCGCGGGAACTTGGAATCAGGATGGGGGAAGTCGGACTCGAAGAGGATCCGGTCGTCGCCCAGCCAACGGATCACATCGGCGACGTAGGGATCCTCGCACTCGGTGGTGATCCAGCAGTTGCGGGCGAAGTACTCCGACGCCGACATGGTGAGCTCGGGGAACTCGCGGGCCCCGGCCATCTCCAGGTGCTCGTCGATGCGGTGGAGCCAGCTCGGCAACCAACCGCAACCCGCCTCCAGATAGGCGACCCGCAGTCGGGGGAACCGCTCGTAGACGCCGTGGCAGATCATGGCCACCATGGCCCCCATCGCCTCGAAGGGGTGGACGACGGTGTGCCACTCGGAGTAGCCGCGGAAGCGGTCGCTGCCGAAGGAGTTGCCCCGCAGGCCCATGAACTCGTGGGTGGAGAAGGGGACGTCGAGGTCCTGGAGCAGCTCCCAGATCGGGTCGTAGTAGCGGTCGCCCAGGGTCCGATGGTTGAACTGGTCGGGGCGGGCCCAAAACGCCCGGATGCCGAGCTCGTGATAGGCGTACTCGATCTCGTTCACCGCCCGGGTGACGTCGTTGAGCGGGACCGGGCTGGCGGTGTGGACCCTGTTGTCCGAGGCCTCGCGCATCTCCGCGCCCCACCGGTTGTAGGCCCGGACCATGGCCGCCTGGAGATCCGGGTCGATGCCTTCGAACCACAGGTCGTACTCGGGCCCGTAGATGACCGAGAGGTCGATCCCGTCCTGGGCCAGGGCCCGCGCCACCCGGTCGCCGGTGAAGCCGCCGAGGACCAATTCCTCTCCGTACTTGGCGATCATGTCGTCTTTGGTCCAGTCGATGTACTTCTGGAACTGGCCGTAGAGGATGGTGTCGTGCTGGGTCCAACGGCCGTCCACGGTGACCGGGTTATAGGTCTCGAACCCGGGGACCGGCTGCCGGGTGCCCACCCGGTCGACGTAGCGGGGGTCGAGAAAGCGCGGCCACAGGTCCACCGGATAGAGGACATGGGCGTCCGCGTCGAAGATCTTGAAGCCGTCGCGCAAGGCCGCACCTCCTGAGCAGGCGCCATCGCCATCGGTCACTCTAACGTTTGTTTGATCAGGCTACCGAGCGACCCGCCCGGTGTCAACCGGGTTCCCGGTGATCAGCCGGCGACCTGGGCGACGAGGCATCGAACACCAGCCGGTAGGCGACCGTTTCATGCAGCAGGTCGGCCCCGCCGGCTGCCTCGGGACCACCAAGGGACCGGCAGTCGAGCAGGGCCACCAACGGGGCGTCGGGTCGATCCCCGGGCTGGTACAAGCAGACCCCGGTCGCCGGTCCGGGCCCGGTCTCGAGGAGCCAGTCAGCCAGGGAGGCCGGCCCGCTCCGCCGGTCGTGGACCAGACCCCGTACCAGCGCGTCGGCCCCGGAGGTGTCACCGGCCCGTCCGACCATTGTGGCCACCGTCCGCTCGAAGACCAGCGAAGGGCCCAGCGCCTCGGGCATCGGAATCCCCGTCCGGCGGTGATCGAGGAACGCCGGCGTGCCGAGCACCGCGGTCGATTCGAGGTCGTAGACGGTGAGGTAGCGCCCGGTGCCGCGCCGTCCGTCGGGCCGGCGGTACCGTCGCGCCCGCAGGACTCCGGGAAGCGACAAGAGCTCGCCATGGTGGTGGTCGCACCAGTTGTTGAACCGGTCGTCCAGTTCGGGGTCGAGGTCCGACCGCAGTTCGAGGATGGCCGTCGCCGACGAATCGGTCTGAGTGGTGTGGCCCACGTGTCTGGTGCCTCCGGGATTGGGGACGCGGGGACCTTCCCACAGGCTGTTGAATGAGTCAATGAGCAACGACCTCCTCGAGCGGCTGGGCCTCGGTGGCCGGGTGGTGGTGGTGGCCGGAGCCGGCGGCGGGGGGATCGGCACCGCCATCTGCCGGGTGGTGGCCGAGGCCGGCGGGAAGGTCGCCGCCATCGATGTCGATCGCCGACGCCTGGACGCGGTCGGGGCGGCGCTGGCCGGCACCGTCGGTCCGCATCGCCAGTTGGTGGCTGACGTCCGCTACTCCGACGAGGTGGAGCGGGCGGTGGCGTCGGCCGAGGATCTCGGTCCGCTGCACGGCCTGGTCCATGTGGTGGGGGGACTGGCTCCCGACCGGTGGGGCCCGGTGCTGTCGGTCGACCCGGCGGCCTTCGACCAGGTGCTCGAGCTCAACCTCCGCTCGGCGCTCCTGACCTCGCAGGCCGTCGGGGCCCGGCTGGTCGCGGCCGGAGAGGGCAGCATCGTCCACCTCTCCTCGATCGTCGGACTGTCGGCTCTGCCGTTCGGCGCCGCCTACGCGGTGGCCAAGTCGGCCATGTTGGCCCTGATGCGGACCGAAGCCCTCGAGTGGGCCCGGTCCGGGGTCCGGGTGAACGCGGTGGCCGCCGGCACCATCCGCACACCGGCCAGCGACTCGCACCGTTCGGATCCGCCAGACGCCGACGCCGACGCCGACGCCGAGCGCCGGGCGGTTCCGCTCGGGCGCCGTGGCGACCCCGACGACGTGGCCGGTGCCGCCCTCTTCCTGCTGTCGGACCTGGCCGGGTGGATCACCGGGCAGGTGCTGGTGGTCGACGGCGGCTCGTCGACCCGGCCGTCGTTCCTCGATCAGGACGACCTCCCGGTCTTCGTTGCCGATTCTCCTCTCCGGCGCCGGCTGGCGGCACCGACAACCGGTCTTGATTCAAACGATTGACTTAGTTAGTCTGTGGCCGGCGCTCGCCGCGCCGCGGGTGCAGGCCGACGGAGGGGATGCAGGTGTCGCAAGGGATTCGCCGACCGTGGCAGGCAGTCGACTACGACAGCCTCAGCCGGCTGTACCCGCCCCCGCCCGAGTACTTCGCCACCGCCTGGTTCGACGACCCCGGGACGATCGCCCGCAAGCAGCTGGTCCGGGTGCGCGAACGGGCCTGGCAGGCCTACCGGGTTCCCTTCTTCCGGCGCCGGTGGGACGAGGCCGGCTTCCATCCCTCCGCCCTGCACACCCTGGACGACCTGTGGAAGGCGCCCGCCTACACGGTGGAGGACATCCGGCGCAGTATCGACGCCCATCCGCCCTGGGGTGACTATCAGGGCGTCGAGCCGGCCGACGCCCTCCGTGAGCCGATGCGGGTGTTCATGTCCGGCGGCACCACCGGGGTGTCCCGCCCCACCTTCTACACCGCCTGGGACCGGGAGGTCGGCGGTCTGCTGCTGGCCCGCCAGTTGTACATGCAAGGCGTGCGACCGGGGGACGTCGTCCTCAACTCCTGGGCCTACGGGCTCCACAACGGGGCGTTCTCGTTCGACGAAGCGTTGCACCGGTGGCTCAACTGCGTGGTGCTGACCGCCTCGACCGGGAACGTCACCTCCAGCCGGCGCCAGGTCGAACTGGCCATCGCCTACCGGGTGGCGGCGGTCATGACCACCGGCGACTATCTGCTCCGGCTGGCCGACGTGGCCCGGGACATGGGCCTCGATCCCCGCACCGACCTGAAGCTCACCGCCATTCCCAACATCGGCGACCAGGAGCTGCTGGAGGAGACCTTCGGTCTCGAGTACTTCGCCACCTACGGGTTCCATGAGGTACAGACTGTCGCCATGGAGTGTCCAGCCCACGACGGACTCCACATCTTCGAGGACGCCTTCGTTGTCCAGGTGGTGGATCCCGAGACCGGTGAGGCCCTCCCCGACGGCCAGTTGGGCTCCCTCTGCGTGACCGAGCTCTACAAGACCGGGAGCCCCCAGTTCCGGTACAACATCATGGACCTCTCGTCGCTGCAACCGCCCGGGCAGTGCGCCTGCGGGAGCTGGCTCCGACGGATCACCGGATTCGCCGGGCGGGCCGACAACATGGTGAAGCTGCGCGGCGTCAACGTGTGGCCCGAGGCATTGGGCGACATCGCCCAGACCGTGCCCGGGACCACCAACGACTTCTTCGTCCGGGCGGTCCGGCGAGACAACCGGGACGAGCTGATCCTGTCGGTGGTCAGCGACCGGCCCGCCGACTCGTTTGCCGCGGTGGCCGCCGGGGTGAGCGATCGCCTGAAGGACCGGCTCGGGGTCAGCATCGGCGTGGAGGTGGTGGCCCCGGGATCGCTCGACGCCTTCACCGAGGTCGACGTGGCCGCCAAGCTCAAGCGCTTCCGCGACGAGCGCCCGGGACCGGGCTGAGATCGATGCCCGCCGGCATGGTCGACTCCCTGTGCAACGCCTTCGGGATCGAGCGCCGGGCCGCCTGGGAGACGGCGGTGGCCGGCCAGGACCTCCCGCTCAGGGTGCGGCAGGACAGAGACGACAGCTTCGCCGACCCGGAGGCCATGGTGGAGCGGATGGACGAGCTCGGCATCGCCACCTTGCTGGTGGTCACCAGCGACGTGCACCCTCACGGGACCGCGTTCGATGTCTCCTCGGTCACATCCCGGTGGGAAGAGACCGAGCGGCTGGTCGAGCGGTTCCCCGGCCGCTTCGCCGCGGTCTGGGGCATCGAGCCCCAGTTGGGCATGACCGGGGTCCGGCGCGCCGAGGAGGTGCTCGCCGCCCCCTGGGTGGTGGGTCTCTATCTCCATACCCACAGCTTCGATCGGCCCCTCGACCACCGTGACCACTACCCGTACTACGGGCTGTGCGACCGGTTCGGTGTCCCGATGATGATGCAGGCCGGCAGTTCAGGGGGGAGGATGCCGAGCGAAGCCGGCAAACCGATCGGGATCGACCGGCCGGCGCTGTACTTCCCCGACGTCACGTTCGTCCTCTCCCACACCGGCTGGCCCTGGGTGGACGAGGCCATCGCCATGGCCCTCAAGTTCTCCAACGTCTACCTGGGGACCGGCTCCTATCCCCCCGCCCATTGGCCGGCGGCGCTGGTCGACTTCGTGAGGCGGCCGGGACGGCGCAAGGTGGTGTTCGGCACCAACTTTCCCACCGTGGGACATCGCCAGGCTCTCGACCAGCTCGATGGGCTCGGGCTTTCCCCCGAAGTCCGCGATCTGCTGATGGCCGGCAATGCCCGCACGGTGTTCACCCGGCTCAACGAACGTGCCGGGCCGGCATGAACCGTCCAGCCAGTCAGGAGCGACCGATGATCGGAAACGTCTACGCCATTCCCCCTCAGCCCCCGGTGGCCGAGCACACCCGTTACTTCGAGGCGGGCAACCTCTCGATCGGGGTGGAGTACCGCGACCTCGACCCCGAAGGGCTGGTGGACACCTACAAGGAGAATCCCGCCCACCTGGCGGAGCTCCTGGAGCGCTCCCCGGCCGGAGGGTTCACCGACGAGGGACTGTCGCTCCACGTCTGTGGGGCCGACGACGGTCATGAGTACCTGAGGTTCGACGTCTTCGAGAAGGAGCCTCACTACCACTACAACCATCCGGGTGCCGAGGTGGTCAACAACGTGATCGACTACGACACCGCCGCCAACGGCGACATGCTGCCGTGGGCACTCGAACGGATCGAGCACCACCTTCCCGACATGCTGGGGCAAGCCGGTGGCGGCCGCCTGGTGGCCGGTCTGGATCCGCCCGCCATCGCCAACGCCCTCTCCCAGGTGCGGGCGGTCGCCGCCAACGCGCTGGCCGGGGTCCGGTCGGGCGACCACTCCGGCGGTTGATACCCACCTCGGCACCGGGTGCCACGCCGGACGGGCTCAGCGGGTGAGGGGAGCCAGGTTGCGGAGCAGGGTGAGGACCGCCCGATTGTGAGGGGTGGCCACCCCGTGCCGCTCACCCAGGCGGACGACCGCGCCGGTGAGTTCCTCACACTCGAGGGGCCGCCCGGCCATCCGGTCGTAGAGCATCGAGGTCCCCATGGTCGGGCCCACCCGGTGAAGACCGTCGACGACACCGGTGGCCAACTCGTCGGTCATGGCCACCCCAGAGGCCCGGGCCACCGCCGCCGCCTCGCGCGCCAGGTCGGCGGCCAGCGCGGCCACCTCGGGCTCCTGCATCACCTCGAGGCGCCGGCCGGTGATGGCGGTCAGTGGGCCGGCGGTGATGTTCTGCACCAGCTTGCGCCAGCGGTCCAGTTCGAAGGCCGGCGAGACGGTGACGGTGGCCGGGCCGCGGCCGAACAGCCGGGCGGCCGCCTGCCCGGGCTCGGAGTCGGGGACGATGAGCGAGGAGAAACCGTGATGGCGGATCCGCCCGGGCCCGAGCGCTTCGGCCCCGCACAGCACGACGGCCGGCACCACCGGTATGCGCCCGACCAGGGGGGCCACCCGTTCGACCTGCTCGACCCCGTTCTGCAGCACCAGCACCCCGATCGTCCGGGGCCCGCACGCCGCCGCCAACCAGTCGGCGGCGCCCTGGGTCTGGTGCCCTTTGGTGGCGAGGACCAGCCAGTCGGCGGTGGGGCACTGCCCGGGGTCGGTGATGACCGGCGCGTCCACGGTGTACAGCCCGCCCTCGGTCTCCACCCGCAACCGGTCGAAGGGATGACGGGCGCAGAGGATCACCCGGTGCCCGGCCCGTTCGAGGGCGGAGGCGAAGTACCCGCCGATGGCGCCGCACCCCACCACCACCACCGTGGCCCGAGCCGGCGATCCCGTGGTCGCCCCCCGGTCATCGGCCATGCGCCAACCTATCGCCGGGTCGGCGACGCGTTCAAACGATCGTTTAAGTTGTAGCCTGAGGGCGATGTCCTTCCCCGACGATCCCCTCCGCTGCGACGGCCGGGTGGCCCTCATCACCGGAGCGGCCCGCGGCATCGGGGGGGCCACGGCCACACTTCTTCGGCGGTTCGGCGCCAACCTGGCCCTCTGTGACCGGGTCCCCGAGGATGGCTGTGCGTTCTCCCACCCGGCGGACGCCGACCCCGCCGCGGTGATGGCGAGGCTGCTCGATGTGCGCGACCCTGGCGCCGTCAATGACTTCGTGGACGACGTCGTCGACCGGTTCGGGAGGATCGATGTTCTGGTCAACAACGCCGGCGGGAGCTTCGCCGCCGAGTTCGTCGATGTGACCGAGAAGGGCGAGGCCATGCTCATCGCCGAGAACTTCACCCAGGTCGCCCACCTGGCCCGCCGGGTGGTGCCGACGATGGCCCCCGGTTCCTCCATCGTCAACATCACGTCGATCGAGGCGCACCAGGGGGCCCCCGGCTTCGCGGTGTACGCGGCCATGAAGGCGGCAGTCGACAGCCTCACCCGCACCCTCGCCCTGGAGCTGGCCCCTCGCGGGATCCGGGTCAACGCGGTGGCCCCCGACGCCCTCCCCACCACCGGGGAAGGCACGGCCCGCGACGAGCTCCTCGGCAGCTCGATCGACTTCGAGCCCGCGGTGATTCCGCCGCTCGGTCATTTCGGAACACCGGAGGACGCCGCCGGTGCGGTGCTCTATCTCACCAGTGAACTGGCCCGGTTCGTCACCGGCACCACCATCCATGTGGACGGGGGGAACCATGCCGCCGGCGGTTGGCGACGGAAGGTCGTGGCCGAGCATTGAGTCATCGACGACGCCGGACCGGGCTTCTCCGAAACCCGACGGCCTTCCCGTGAACATCGCCGTCCTCGTCAAGCAGGTGCCCAAGGCGGAGACGATGACCCTCTCGCCCGAGGGTCGTCTCCAGCGAGAGGGTGTCGAGCTGGAGATGAATGCCTACTGCCGGCGCGCGGTCAGCAAGGGCGTCGAGCTGGCTGCCGCCCACGCCGGCCGGTGCACCGTCTTCACCCTGGGTCCCCCGGCCGCCGAGGACATCCTCCGGGAGGCGGTGGCGTGGGGCGCCGATGAAGGGGTGCTGGTCAGCGATCCGGCCTTCGCCGGATCGGACACCCTGGCCACGGCCAGGGCGTTGGCCACCGCCCTCCGCCATCACGGAACCTGGGACCTGATCCTGGTCGGCCGGAACTCGATCGACGCCGATACCGGACAGGTCGGGCCCCAGGTGGCCGAGCTGCTCGACCTCCCCTTCGCCGGCGGGGTCCGCCAGCTCGAGCTGGCCGGGGGAATGGCCGAGGTCACCTGCGAGCAGGACGACGGCTGGCGCGTCGGCCAGGTCCGGTTGCCGGCGGTGCTGTCCACCGCCGAGCGGTTGTGCGATCCGTGCAAGGTCCCGCCCGTTGGCCGGGCCGAAGTGCCGTCCGATCGGCTTCGGTGGCTGCG